>ERZ1370068.4613-contig-3675_pt1 | contig 81089 bp, 95 predicted proteins | sample MGYA00561227_ERZ1370068 | MGnify/ENA primary metagenome ERZ1370068 (study PRJEB38410, sample SAMEA6850437) | metagenome | study: Metagenomic assessment of the ecological functions of the soil: analysis of the soil microbiota associated with the...
CGTGCTACGCATTACTAACACCGCCTGGGACGCCGTAGAGTGTCAACGTCGAGCCATCCCAGATCGCGGTCGTGGCGTGCAGCTCGAGCGGGTTGTGCGTCTCGGCCGGCGTGACGTAGGTCTGGTCGAGCTTGACCGGCGCGCTCGCGAACGCGCCCTCGGCATCGCCGCGCTCGCTTTGCAGGCGCGCTGTATCGGGCCGAACGTCGTGGCCACCACGTCGGGCTCGTCATCCGCCTTGAGGTCGGTGTCGACGTTCGGTTTGTCCTTGTCGTACGTCACGCGAACCGCATCGGCGCGCGGCTTTGGCGGTCTCGAACGTGTCCGCCACAGCCAGCGCGATGTATTGGCCGTAGTAGCGAACGACATCGTCCTCGAACGGCGGGCGGCGCTCGTCGCATGATGCCTTCGAACCCGGGCTCCAGGACCGAGCGGAAGATCTTTCCGATGTTCTCGCGATGAAAAATCGCCCGCACGCCGGGCATTTTCTCGGCGGCGGCCGTGTCGAGCGTGACCACGTCGGCCGTTGGCGATCGTCGCCTCGACCGGTACGGCATACAGCATCCCGGGAAAGTGAAAGTCGGAGGCGTACTGCGCCATTCCGCTCACTTTGCAGCGGGCCATCCACGCGCGGCGTGCCGCGACCAACCGGAGAAGCGATCGGTGCTTCTTGTGTTGTCGGCATGTTCACTCCTTCGGTGGAATCAGCTTGTCGTGGCCGATTTGCAGGGCGTGCGCGAGGCAGCGCTTGGCCAGCTCGATCTTGAATCGCATTCTCGCTCTGCGGTTTGGCGTCGCGCATTGCCGCCTCGGCCGCCTTGCGAAAGTTGGCTGCGTTGGCGGGCTGACCGACGAGCGCGGCCTCGGCCTCGGGCGATCGCCAGGGCTTGGTCCCCACGCCGCCCAGCGCGATGCGCGCCCGAGTCACGCTTCCCGCCAGCGATCGTGATCACGACGGCCGCCGACGCCAGGGCGAACTCGTATGACGCCCGGTCGCGCAGCTTCAGATAACACCTGCTTGCTCCCCGCGACCTGGGCGGCGGGAGCGTGACGTGCGTGATGAGGTCGCCCGGTTCGAGCACTGTTTCGCGGTTGCGGTGTGCTGCCGGGCAGAAGATGGAAGTCGCCGATGGGGATCGCGCGTGACCCTTCGGTCCCTGCACGTGGATCGTCGCCTCCAGTGCCGCCATCGCCACGCACATGTCCGACGGGTTGGTCGCGATGCAATGCTTCGCTTGTGCCGAGGACGGCGAGCGTGCGGTTGCTGCCGGTGATGGCCGGGCAGCCGGTTCCGGGCTCGCGCTTGTTGCAGGGCATCGCGGTGTCGCGGAAGTACATGCACCGCGTTCGCTGGAGCAGGTTGCCAGCCGTCGTCGCCATATTGCGAAGCTGGGCCGATGCGCCGGCGAGAATGGCCTGCGACAGCACGGCATAATCTCGTTGCACCGTCGGATGGTGGGCGAGATCCGAATTTCGAACGGTGGCGCCGATCTTCAGCCCGCCGTCAGGCGTCGCTTCGATCTTGTCGAGCGGCAAACGGTTGATGTCGATGAGCCGCGCAGGCGTTTCGACGTTCAGCTTCATCAGATCGAGCAGCGTCGTCCCGCCGGCGACGAACCGCACGTCCGCGCCCTGCTGCGCGGTCTTCGCCTGCGCGGCGGCCGCGACCGCCGCCGCGGCATCTGCGGGTCGAATGAATTCGAAGGTATGCATGGAGATCGCTCCTGCTCGCGGCTAAGCTGTTCTTGGCGAACTTGTTGGATCGCGGCCACGATATTGGCATAGGCCCCGCAGCGGCAGATGTTGCCGCTCATCAGTTCCTTCACGGCCGCATCGTCGGGACCGCAGGGTTCCTTGAGCAGCGCGACGGCCGACATGATCTGGCCTGACGTGCAATATCCGCACTGGTACCCGTCGTGGGCAACGAACGCCGCCTGCATGGGATGCAACGCGTCGGGCGTGCCGAGGCCCTCGATGGTGGTGATCTCTTCCCCGTCGTGCATCACGGCCAGGCTGAGGCATGAGTTCACGCGCCGGCCATTCACATGCACCGTACAGGCGCCGCATTGCCCGTGGTCACAGCCCTTCTTCGTTCCGGTGAGAGCAACGGTCTCACGGAGGCAATCGAGCAGCGTCGTCCGAGGGTCGACGCGAAGTTGGTGGTCCTTGCCGTTGATGCGCAGCGTGATCGGGACCGCGCCCTCGATGTTCGGCCCGTCGGCCGCCTGCCGCGGGCGAGGCGCTCTGCGCAGCAGTGCTGCTCGCGAGCACCGGTGCCGCACGCCGCAATGACTGCTGCCGCCGCAGTGCTCCCGTGGTCAAAAGAAATGCCCGGCGGGTTGGATCTGACGGGCCCGATCGTTCATCGAATGCCTGCATGGGGCCTCCGCCCGAGGTGCGCGAACAAGGTGCTCTTGAAGTCGATTGCACCACGTGAGCGCGGGATCGAGTTCCCTCCGGCGCGTTAAAGGCGCGCTCCCTGCACCGCGCCCGGTTCGTGCGGAGCTTGTGCGATCAGATCCTGGCGGCGCGTGCTGCAGGGGCTGGGGACATGTCCGCCTGGTTCGGACGTGCGGCCGGGCGACGCCTGTCCACGACGCACCAGTTTCCGGCCCGTAGCCGGCCGGGCGCCTGCGATCCTGCCGGTCGAGAGTCGGCGAGCCGCGTCGGCCCGGCGAAGCCACGGCCGCTCCCTGAGCACGGCCTGCACGGTGCGGTCCTCCCCGTCGCGGAGATAGACCACCTCGCGACGCGGTCGCCCGGCCGCCGGACCTGGAGCGGGCCCCGAGCCTCTTCGAAACTTGCACGGGCGCCTCCCCGAGGCGGATGCGTTCCGTTCACTAGTCTAGTACGACTGTGTCAGTAAAGTTATGGATTTCGGAGGGTACCATGCCAGCATCGCGGCATGGCTCACACACTCGGATCCCCGCGCCCGCCGGTTCCGTGAGTACGTCGAGCGGTTGACCGTGGCCGTGGGACATGCCGATCGCCACGCGCCGATGCGCGCCTACCTCACCGGGCTGTGCCTGCCGGGCGAGCGGAAGAGCATCGAGCCGATGGCCGCCCGGGTCGATCCGCGGCATGTCCGCGCGCGGCACCAGTCGATGCACCACTTCGTGGCCAATGCCCCGTGGGACGGCGGCGGCCGTCCTCGCGCGTGGCGCGCGACTGGGTGCTCGAGCCGATGGCCCGACACGGCCCGGTCGCCGCGTGGATCGTGGATGACACCGCCTATCCCAAGAAGGGGCGGCACTCGGTCGGGCGTGGCCCGCCAGTACTGCGGCGCCCTGGGCAAACCGGACAACTGCCAGGTGGCCGTGAGCGTGTCGCTCGCGAACGATGCGGTCGAGTCTCCCGGTGGCCTATCGGCTGTACCTGCCGGAGAGCTGGGCGCGGGATCGGCGCCGGCGCCGCGCCGCCGGGGTACCGGACGACCTCGAGTTCCAGCCGAAGTGGCAGCTCGCCCTGGCTCAGATCCGCGCGCTGCAGGCCGAAGGCGTGCCGCCAGCACCGGTGGTGGCGGATGCCGGCTACGGCGATACGACCGAGTTTCGCGAGGCCCTCGACCGCGGCCGGCGTGGCCTACGCGGTGGGCGTTAAAGGGGAGACGACGGTGTGGCGTCCGGGCCAGGCGCCCCGGCCGCCGAAGCCGCGGCGCGGCGGTCGGGGCCGCCCGTCGATCCGGGTGCGGCGTACCGCGCGCCATCAGCCCGTCAGCCTCAAGCGTCTCGCGGCCGAACTGCCGGCTGCGGCCTGGCAGCTGGTGACCTGGCGCGAGGGCACCGCGGGGCGCCATGCGCGCGCGCTTCGCGCGGCTCCGCGTACGGCCCGCGCATCGCGATGAGCAGCGGTCGACCCCCGATCCCGAGGAGTGGCTGCTGATCGAGTGGCCGCGAGAGGAACCCGCGCCCACGAAGTACTGGCTGTCGACCCTGCCGGCGATCGATCTCGGTCGCCGATCTCGTGCCGCCTGGCCAAGCTCCGCTGGCGCATCGAGCGCGACTACCAGGAACTGAAGGACGAGCTGGGCCTGGATCATTTCGAGGGGCGCGGCTGGCGCGGCGTCCATCATCACGGCGCGCTCTGTATCGCGGCGTATGCCTTCCTCGCGGCCGAGCGCGCGACGCTTTTCCCCCTGCGCCTCTCGCCTTCCTCCGCCCCGCTCGCCTTCCCAAAGGTTTCACGCCGCGGGCGCTTCCGGTGCGGCCTGAACGCCATGTCGCCACCTCGATCGCCGCGCTCCATCAGCGGCTCGCGCGGGCCCTGGCTTCGACGTGACCGGCCGTGCCCCGCGCCTGTGGTCGCGAGCCTCGCGAGGGGACGTCGATGACTCTGACACAGGCGGTACTGGCAGGATGCGGAAAAAAGGCATGGCCCGGTGGTCCGCTGACCACAGGCAAACGCTCAGACGACGACGCAGCGGGCACCCTCGAAAACAATGTCCGCATCCCGCTAGGCCTCCATGCGCGCCTCCTCCAGGTCAAGCTCACTCGATGGTCCGAAGCAATATCGTCGCCGATGACGCCTCGTCCGCAGCAGCGCCACCGCCTGCGCTGCGCGTCGATCACCGAGCGCCGGACTGCCGGTGCTCGATCAAATGCTCCGCCTCGTTCCTCGGTGCCTGATCCAGCGCGGTTTCGACGTGCTCCAGCCGATACGGCCGTACGTGGCGCGCAGTTGGTCAGTAACGGCGCCGGTGCCCGCCACTGCTCGTAGAGGGCACGATCCGGCGAGGGCTTCTTCGACGAGATCCCGGCGCGCGCGCTGCTCTTCGGCTCGCGCGTTCCGCCTGGGCGCGCCGAGGTTCACGGCTCGGATATCGACTGCAGGTCATGCCCTGGCCGACGAGGGTGACGCAGAATGACGGTGAACGTGACGACGATCACGGCGTCCCGCGCAGCAGGGGGGTGCCGTTTCGGCAGGGCGAGCGGCATCGCGAGCGCCGCCGCCAACGAGACGACACCACGCAGCCCCGACCACGACAGCAACGACGATCTCGGCGGGGCGCAGCGCCGGGCCTCCGTGGGGGAGCCGAACCGCCGCCAGGTGGCGATGCCGACGTGAGCCAGAGCTGCAAGCGCACCGCAATGAGACCGACGCTGACCACGAGCCCCACTCCGGAAGAGCGCGATCAACGCCGGCCGATGATCATTCGCGAACGAGTTCCGGCTCGATCTTGAAAGCCGATGAGCAGGAACACGACGCCGTTCAGGAGTGGAAGATCAGCAGCTTCCGCAATGGCGCGCCCCGCCAGCCGGACGTCGAAGCCCAGCGATCGATGCGACGCGCGTCGCCTCGAGATAGAGGCCAGCCGCGACCGTCGCGAGGGGACGCCGGAGGTCCCGAGCAGCTCTGCGGGCAGGTAGGCCGCGTGATAGGTCAGAAGCGATACCGTGATCTGACGGCGGGTCTGAGAGCGCGTGTGCGCACTCCGGCGATGAGCCAGCCGACCGCAAGGCCACAATCGCGACCCTCCAAGGGCGCGACGCCGACGATCTGCCTCGGATCGGTGCGAGCGTCAGGCGGGCGTTGCCGCGCATCGCCGCGCCCTGGCGCGACGCGGTAGACCGTCAGCGCGGTCGCATTCGTTGAGGAGACTCTCCTCTGGAGAAGCGCTATCACGCGTCGAGGTGCACCGGGCCAGGCGCTCCAGGACGGCCAGCGCGGCGACCTCATCCGGCGGCGACACGATGGCGCCCAGTGCGACTGCAACCGGCAACCGTCATCCCCGGCACGAGCGCCAACGCAACGCCCGCCGCGGCGATCGTGCTCGCCAGCACCAGCCCGACGGCCAGGGACGCGCAACGTTCCCGGATGTCTGTGCGGAAAGCTCCGGATCGGGGTGTAGAACGCGCGAGATAGACGATGGAGGTGGGAAGAACGAGCAGGAGGATGGCGTCAGGCGCGCACCTTCGATAGTGGCGCATTTGGCATCGCGCCCAGAGCCAATCCTCTCCCATCAGGAGGAGCACGGGGTACGGGTACGCAGATGACGGGCGAGCGTCAAACGAGGGCCGCTACGACGACGAGCAGGAGGAGGGAGGAGTCTCGGCCGTCTGCACCGTGGGAGTCTTATTCCGAGGGCTGCGCGCGAGTGGAACGACGACGCGCGATCTCTGATCAGGCCGGCACCCGCATCGGCAGGCGAGCCGCGCGTAGACGAGCGCGCCGCCGAGGCGGACATGGCCGCCACGATCAGAAAGGCGGGAATGAAATCGCGCGAAGACAGTCCGGCTCTCGCCGCCTCCCCGACGGTCAGGTGCAGGATCAGCGCGGCCGTCCCAACACCCCATGCTCAGCGACAGTTGCTGAGCGGTGCCGGCGAAGCTGGTCGCATGGCTCAGACGCTCCGCGCTCGACCTCCGCGTACGCGAGGACGTTGACGCTGGTGAACTGGAGCGAGCGAAGGAAGCTCCCACCGGCAGCGCCAGCAGAATGACGGCTTCCGGCGTGCGGGCGGTAAAGGCCGCGCACGTGGCAATCGGAGCCAGCCCCGATCACCGTGGTGCCCAGCGAGGACCCGCTTCTGAAACCGAAGCGCAGCAGGTGGCCGCGCTCACAGATACGCGGCAGCACACGATCGCGGAGCAAGGTCATCGAGTTCACCCACGGCTCGCGCGGCCGCCACTCGTGGCCGATGACCAGAGCCCTCCGAAGCCGCCGACCTCGCGCTTGAGCGCCTCGGAGCTTGTCGGTGACCTGATCGGGGTCGCCGACGATCCAGATGTTGTCGAGGAGGTACTGGGCGTGACCCGGTCGTCAGCGCATCTCGGGATCGTCCGACCTTTGGTGAGCGCGAGCATCCCGGTCTTCCGGAGCAGCGGGAAGGCAGTATTGCCGCCAGGCCCTGGCAAGCGTGCCTTTCCAGAACCTCGCGTCGCGCCCGGGCGCTCGTCTCGGCGATGTACACGTCCCGCGCGATGCGCCAGGTCCCGCGATCCGCGGTGCGACCGACCGCTGCCTTCGCCGGACGATTCTGACCACCTGCCAGGTGAGACGAGGATGCGCGTGGGGAACGATGCTGATGCCCATGGGGATGTAGCCACGCTCGCCCGCCATGACCAGCGTCTCGGACTTTCTGGGGACAGGCCGGCCACGCCGATCGGCGGATGCGGCCGCCGGCACGGCGCAGATGGAGCCCGAGCCTGATGTCAGATCCTTGCGGAGCGGGAACGCGGAACTCCCAGTGCTTGACTCTGTAGACGCCCGGCTTCGGGTCGTTCCAGATCCAGCACGACGTCGAAGCACCTCGCGGGTCACCCGGCGCTGCTCTCCCCTGGGCGTCGATGCCGAACGGCTCGAAGTCGCCAGGGAAGCCGCCCGAGCCCACGCTCCAGTAGAGGCGACCCCGGGCCATGTGGTCGAGCTAGGCGATCCGCTGCGCCAGCATGAGGGGGTGGTGGTTGGGCAGGCACGACACGCCCGTCCCGAGCTTCATCGTCCGGGTCACCGCCAGCGCCTGGGCGATGAACAGATCGGGGCACGGGATGTTCTCCCAGACCGACGTGAAGTGCTCCCCGATCCAGGCCTCTCGAAGCCGAGCCGCTCCAGGGTCACACGAGCTGCTCGAGGTCGTCAGCCATGGTCTGGGACGGATTCGACCGGGGGATGCACAGCGGCATGGTGAAGTAACCGCAGCGCATGGGGACCTCCGAGATTGCCGGTCAGGCCCGAGGGGTCGCCACGCCCGCGCGCCGGTGCGAGAGCGCGGCCGGATTCAGGACGTACGCGTCGCCTGGATGCTCGCCCCTGGCGAGCGCGAGGATCCCGAGTCGATGCAACGGTTGGCCATGGCGGCCTCCGCCGTCACGTTCATGCCCGCGGCATGAGGGGTCAGCAGGACGTTGTCGAGCGTCAGGAGCGGTGAATCGGTCGGCGGCTCCCGTTTGAACGACGTCGAGACCGGCGCCGGCGATCGGCCTGCCGTCAGCGCTCGTACGAGGGCCTCCTCGTCCACGAGGGCCCCGCGAGGCGGTGTTGACCAGGTACGCCGTAGGCTTCATCCGCGCTGAGCTCCCGGCGACCGATGAGATTCTCGGTCTCGGCTAATGGGGCGCGTGGAGGGTGACGAGAGTCGGATTCCCGCGAGGAGCGAGTCCAGGGGGACGAGCTCGATGGCGTGCTCCGCGCGCGTAGGCGGCATCGGGCTGGGTGTCGAGAGGCCGAGGATGCGGCATCCCGAAGCCTCTCGCAGCGCCGCGCGACCGCGCGGTCCGATCCGGCCGAGGCCCCACGATGCCACCGTGGCGCCCCAGAACGCCGCCGTGGAAGCCGCAGCCCCAGCCGCCGTTTCTGCGCGCTGATGGTGACCCACGAGTTCGTGGCGACCCCGAGCATGAGGGCCAGCGTGAAGTCGCTACGGCCTTCGTGATTCGCCCCGAAGGCCATCGCGATGGCCACGCCGTGGCGGGTGGCCGCCCGACGTCGATCATGTCGTACCCGACGCCGAACCGGGCGACGATACGGAGCGTCCCGCGCCGCCGAGAACACCCGCTCCGTGTGGGGCTCCCTCCGGCTAGGGTACCGAACACCCCCGTGGAGGCGCGTCGATCAGCTCGGACTCCGTGTAGTGCCGGCCGAGGGGTTCGCGCGACCTCGAAGCCGGCCCGCTCCAGTCGCAGAGGTAGGAGCCTCCCGCGCGGTCAAGTGGTAGACGGTCACGAGGATCTTCGGCGCGCCGGGCATTCTCAGTTCCCGGTGCTGAGGCCGCCATCGACGCTGATGATCTGGCCCGTGATGTATTCGAGGCCGGCGAGCTGCGGAAGACCGCGACGCCACCGGATCCTTCACGTCGCCGCGCCGCGACCCATCGGGATACGCGAGATGTTGCGCCGGATCCACTCGGCATCGCTGAACAGGCTGCTCGCTGAGCGGCGTCCGGAACGGGTCCCGGCGCGATCGCGTTGACCGTGATCCCGAACGGCGCCAGCTCGATGGCCATGACCTTGGTGAGCTGGTGCATGCCCGCCTTGCTGAGGCGTAGCCGGTCTGCATCGGCTGGGCGAACTGCGCGGCCAGGGAGCCGATGTTGATGATCCGCCCGTAAGCCGTGCGCGCCATCATGCGGCAGCCGCCTGCGAGCAGAAGAACGCCCCCTTGAGGTTGGTGCCCAACGACGATGTCCCAGCTCTCCTCGTCGTAGCTCCATCAGTCGGCTTCCGGCGATTGCGTGCCGCACTGTTCGCGAGGATGTCGAGTCGTCCGTGCGCGCGCCCTCACGTCCTCGAACGCCACGCGGACCTGTGCGGGCGCGGGCGACCATCTCGGATTGACCTCGGCCTGGCCGCCGGCGGCGTTCAGCTGGTCGGCGATTCCTTCACCACGGACTCGCGCCGGCCCGCCAGGATCACCCGTGCCCCACACTCGGCCAGGGCGCGTCCGATTCCGAGGCCGATGCCCGTGCCCGCCGCCGGTCACGAGCGCGATCCGGCCACTCACGTCGAAGTTGACCATGCGACTCTCTCCTCTGCCTTTGGCGGCTCAGTCCACGCCCATGATGGCGTCCGGACCACGTCACCGATGCCGGAAAGTATGGTGATCAGCACGAGCACCACGACCGAGATGGCAAGAAACGGCAGCACCTCTCTGGCTGAAGTCCACGATCGTGGTCCTGCTGATCCCGCACACCACGAACATGACCGATCCGAAGGGCGGCGTGACCAGGCCGAGGCTGAGGTTGTACGACATGACCACGCCGAGGTGGATGGGGTCGATCCCCGCTCGGGTGGCGATGGGCAGGATCACTGGGCGTGATGATCAGGAGGATCGCGATCGACTCCATCAGGCATCCGAGGATGAGCAGCAGGATGTTCAGCGCCAGCGGGGAATCGACCCAGACGCCCGCGGTCGCGCTGAAGAACAGGGAGGTGGCCGATCTGCTCGGGCACGCCACCCCGGGCGAGGATCCACGAGAAGCGCCGAGGCCGTCGCGAGAATGGACATGACCTTGCCGGTGCCGAGCGCCGCCCGACGGACGATGGCCGCCAGCTCGCGAGCTTGATCGAGCGGGTAGATCGACGATCCCAGCAGCAGCGCGTAGAGGCATCCGACCGCCGCCGACTCCGTCGCCGTGAACACGCCCCCAGGATGCCGCCCATCACGATCAACGGCATGATCAGGACGACCACCGCGCGACGCGTCAGCCACCGATCTCCGGGCGCTTGCGGGGGCCCCCGCCGGGATGTTGCGGCGGGCCATGACGGCGTGACCACCATCAGGCCGATTCCGGCCAGCACACCGGGATGATCCCGCCGATGAACATGCGCGCGATCGACACGTTGGCGATCGACGCGAGATGATCGATGATGCTCGGGGGAATGATGGGCCCCAGTGTTGCCGCCGCGGCACCCACGAGCGCGGTCGAGAAGGCGGCCCCGTATCCCCGAGCGGGTCATCGTGGGAATCAGGACGACGCCCGTCGCGGCGGCGTCCGCGGTGCCGGATCCCCGACACGCCGGACAGGACCATCTCGGTCAGGACGGAGACGTGGCCGCAGGCCTCCTCCGGAAGCGTCCGACAAGCACGTTGACGAACTCGACGAGGCGCTCGGTGATCTTGGACTGCTCCATCAGCTCGCCAAGCAGCAGGAACAGGGGAACCGACGGGATCACGAAGGAGTCGAGCCCGAAGAACATCCGCTGGGCGATGTCCTCGAGCGTGACGTTGGGCAGCAGGTGAGGAGCGCGGCCGTCGCCCGCGAGCCCGATGCTGATGGGGATGGGGACGTTCGCGATGAACAGCACGAAGCAGCATGACCCCAGAAAGAAGAGGGTCGGGGTCAGCATCCAGCGGGCCTCGGCGCTCGGTCCGACAGTTCGCAGGAGGGTGGCGATCCCGCACCAAGCAGGGTGGACCAGCATGCTGGAGGGCGGACAGGGGAGTGACGGCGTAGACGAGGCCCTGGGATCCTGCAGGACCGGGGGCAGCGCGCCTCCCATGCGCCCAGCTCATCAAGCGTCCCCCTTCCAGAGCATGATGAGCACGAAGACGACGCCGAGCGCCGCGGCGGCGAGAACGTCGAGGCCCCACCGGCCGCGCGATGCGGCAGGCGCTCGGCATGGCGGTCGAGGGGATGGTGAAGTCGTCGTTGCGGCCAGAGCGGTCGCCACCGGCCGCCAGGAGCGCGGCCCAGCACGGACAGGATAGCGCGCCAGCTCCTCCGGACCACGGCAGGGGCTCCTCCAGGACGCGTAGCGGAAGAGCACCTGCGGGGACACGCAGACAGCGAGGAACCCGAAGGAGAAGAGGGCGGCCACCTCGGTGAACAGCAGGTGTCCGTCAGGTCAGGGAAGCAGCCGCATCCGGTCGGTCGGCGCCTACTTCGTGTCCCGAGCCTGGCCTGGATCATCTTCCAGCCGCGAGCTTGTCGGCGTGCTTGTCGTAGACGGGCTTCACCGCGGTCGGAAGCGCTCGATGTCCGGATCGACGATCTCCATGCCCCGCTTCTTTGACCTCCTTCGAGCGCGCGCCTCACTCCGGCGTCGACTCCGTGTCGAACCAGGCCCGGGCCTCCTCGGCCGCCTCCATGATCGCCTTCTGATACTCGGGCGAGTCCGTTTGAACCCTTCGCGCTCATGCCGACCGATCCGGGCATGTTGAAGTGGCAATTGGCGTGTAGTACTTCGCGGTCTCATACGACTTCTGCTCGATGATGCCAACGGGCCCCACTCGGCACCGTCGATGGCCCCTAACGCGACCAGCGCGGAGCCTCGGTCGGGGACATCGGCGTCGGGATGGCGCCCAGCGCCAAACGTGTCGACCATGAGCGGCGCTTCCATCCAGACTTCTAGGCCCTTCGCGTCGTCCCGGGGCTCAGGACGGGCCGCCGGCAGTTCCAGATCGAGAAGCGCGCGCCGTCGGGCAGGCCGGTCATGATGAGCTTGATGCCGGTCTTCTGCTCGGTCGCTATAGACCTGCTGGCCGATCGATCCACGCACGACCTTCTTCATGTGGTCGTAGTCACGGAAGATGAACGGAAAGTCGAAAGGCATGGTGTTCGGGTAAGAGCGGGGCGAGGTTGGCGTTGTTCACCCCGCACATCTCGAGGTTTCCGGCGACCGCCTCGGAGGTTCTCCTTCAGCCCCACCAGCTGCCCGCTTCTACCATGATCGCCGAGCTGGCCCGTTCGTCTTCTCGGCCACCTTCTGGATGAAAGAGCATCTGCATTCGAGGTTGAAATCGCAGAGCCGCGCTGTTGACGGACGCAGTCGCTTCACGACTTTCGACGGCCGCCGTGGATGTCCACCGGGATGAGCCCCACCGCGAGGCCGAGCGCCACGAGGCAGAGCGTTGCAGGCGGGTCCCTTCATTGTCTCTCCACGCTTCCGGCGTTGGAAGCCTGAGTTCGTGAACGGCGCTCGCTTTGCGGAGAGGCGCTGATCCTCATGGCCGAGGTTGAGTGACCGTGCGGGCGCAGGTCGTCATCGAAGACGGACCGGGGGCGCACACCCTCCATCATTAACTCTCAGGTTGACTGCCGCTCCGGGCACTTTCCCACACCCCGACGATAGCCTCGTGCGTCCGGAATGTCGCCAGTTCGGGTAGAAGAGGAAATTCGTGGTCGGCGCGCTAGTAGTGGCTCTCCGCTGCGCCTTCAGGTCGGTCAGCTGCCGGATACGCGACCTTGCCAACCCCAGAAGGCGGCGCTGAGGCTGTCGTGGAACTCGAATCCAGCGTCGTCAGCGCCTTCGGTCTCATCGCCAGCCTCCGCGCTCGATCGAGGTTGCCCGTCTGCCGCCTCCGCGCGTCGATTGGCTGGTTGTCGACAACGAAGCAATCAGTACCATCGTGGCACCAGTCAAGCCCCTGGCGCTGCCGGATGCCCTATAAGGCATGGAGGGCGTGGTTCCCAGTGGGGGACGGAGAGCAGTCAGCAGGAAGAAGGGGGAGCGGCGTGTCACATTCGTGTAGGTAGGGGCCGGACAGGCGTGCTGGATTACGCCGCTCCCAGCGCGAGCTGGCTGGTGGCCGCCGCAGAGAGCAGGAGGAGTCGAAGCAGGTGGAGCAGGGCGATCATCGAGCTGAGATTCTCTCCGGATCGAACCTGACACATCAACCACTTTCCCCCAGGCAGGGGGCGCGGCGAAGGACAGGGTGGGGTCACTCGATCGACGATGGGCCGGCGGACGCGTCAGCTCACCCGCCTTCAGATCGCGCTCGCCGCCAGGTAATCACTGCACCGACGATGTCGCCGATCTCTCCGGAGGTCGCGACGCCGCTCCGGCGGCAGCGGCCGCGTCCCGCGGCCCATCGCGGCGAGCGCGTCGCGGAAGGCGGCGGCACGCGGCTGAGCACGAGCGTGATGCCGTAGAGCGCGCCACCTGAGAAGCCGAGGGCGTGGACGCACCTGCCGGTCGGCGCTCCCGACCAGGCTCGTCCACCTGGACGAGCTGGGGCTTCCAGCGCGGCCTCGCGCACGCGCTCGAGCTCCCGCTCATCGATGCGGGCCGGTGACGAACGACGGGTCGACAGCGCCAGGCCGGCGAAGGCGAGACACAGGCGCGCCAGAGCGCCTCGTCGGGGACCGCTCGCCGGACCGGCGGCGTTCCGGCGTCGGTCCGCCCGATGATCAGGATGTCCGCGCCGGCCCTGCGGGCGCACCGCAGCCTCACGCGGCGCCGCGCGTCTGCCCGCGACCGGACCACCGCTGCCGGGCGCGCCGATGTCGCGCTTCCAGGCGCCTCCACGATCCTCCAGCATCGGGCAGGCGGCGCCGGCGGCGGCGAAGCCGCGCACCGTGCGGCGTGGACGTTCTGGGCGTTGCCGGAGCCGGTGTCGGCGATCTCGACGATGCAGGGGGGATCGCGGCCGCCGCGGCGCCGACGTCCGCTGGAGCTGCGCGGCCATCTCGCCGTAGGAGAGGCGGCCGGCGTCCGGCATGCCGAGGCCTGGGCGGCGGACACCGAGGAAGCCGCTCAGGGCATGGCGGCCGGAATCCGGCGCGCGCGATCATGCGAAAGCCGAGCGCGTCGTAGCAGCTCGGCACGCGTCAGCCGTCGCACCTGCGCGCGAGCCGGGCGCGCGGGGCGCGGCGCCGGCGCGGTCTGGCGATCGGAGCTCATCGGCGCGCGAGCGTCCGGCTCTGGCCATGCCGCGGCTCGGGTCTCGGGCGACGGCGGGATCACCTCGCGGGCGATGAGAGTCGACGCTGCGGCAGGTCGTCGATATCGAGGCACTGGAGCATGACGCCCTGGACGCCGAGCCCCTGCCAGCGCCGGAGGTCGCGGACGACCTCGTCCACCGAGCCGAAGAGGAAGCTCTGCGCCCGCCACTCCGCCTCGTGCTCCGGGACGCGCGGGAACCACTCGCGGCCCCGGGCCAGGCGGGCAGCGACACTCGGCGCGCGTGCGGCCCGATCACGATGGGCGCCATCAGCGACAGCCGGATCGTGGCCGCGTCCCGGCCGACGCCGCGGCAGTGGCCGGCGAGGGACCTCGAGCTTCCGGGGATACTCGTCGAAGGTCACGCGCGTCGCGTTCCACCTCGTCGGCGAGCTCGGCGGCGACGCGCATCGTCCGCTTCATCGCCGCGGCCCCCGACGATCAGGCCGCCCGCCGGTCGGCGAGCGGGAAGCTCTGCGCCTCGTGCAGCGGCCGCGTGCGGCTGCTCGACGTGACCGGGGTCCCGCGCCACAGCGCGCCGGATCGCCGCGGCGCGCCGGCCTCGAAGCCGGTCCATGCGCTCGCGTGAGCGGCGGGAACGGGATGCCAAACATCCGGTGCTCCATCTCGTTCCAGCCCGCGCCGATGCCCAGGTCGAACCGGCCGCCGGCCAGCTGGTCGATGGCGGCGCGCAGCTTGGCCAGGATGCGCCGGCTGGTAGAACGTCAGGGGCGAGACGATCGGGCCGAAGCGGATCCGCCTGGTGGCGCGTCGCCAGCCCACGGGCAGCGAGGCCCAGGTCTCGAGCGAGGGCCGCGTCGAGTCGCCGAAGAGTCCGGTCAGGTGATCCGGACCGATAGAGCCCGGCGAATCCGCCGTCCTCGGCCGCGCGCGCGAGGCGCTGCCAGCGCTCCCGGGTGAGGCCCTCCTGGCCCTCGATCATGACGTTCAGGTCGATGCGTCCTCCTGTGGGGTCAATGCGGCCTCCTGAGCTACGGGCTACGGGGTCGGGACCCCAGCTCCGACGGCGTGGGCGCTGGTGCGCGCCAGGGCCGCGCTACGGCTCACGGAAGGACGGCGTGGGTGGCCGCGAGAAGCGCCTCGCGGGCGACCGCCGTCAGGGGATCGCGAGCCCACGCCGCGGGATTCGGCGCCTCGTGGGAACAGTAGACCCGCGTACCGGCGCGCGCGACGATGAGCGCGAAGAAACTCGCGGAACGGGCACGATGCCGCGGCCGGGCGGGAGCCGGTCGAGGGCCTACGGCAGTGAGCTGGAGGCCGGAGGCCGGGACGTCGCTGTACTGGACGTAGAGCGATGTCCGCCAGGGTCGAGCTCCTCGACGGCGCGGAGGCCCGCCGCCGCCGCGATACGGAGTGGTAGGCGTCGACCAGGAGCCCGCACGAAGGGATGCCCGGCCTTTGCGAGCACCTCCCGCAGCCGCTCGATCGTGTTGAGCTGGGCGGCCTGCGACGGCGCCTCGAGCGCGATGCGGACGCCGTGCGCAGCGCCCATGTCGCCCACCTCGCGGACGGCGGCCGCCCGCGCGAGTCGCCCTCGCCATGTCGCGCGGGCTCATCACGGTCGAGGCGCCGAGCGCCCGGGCCCAGCGGCAGGACTCGTTCATCGCCGCCAGGAGCCGCGCGCCGCTCCGCGCCGTCGCCGAACATCCAGCCCGAGCTGGCCGCCGACGCAGGCCACGGGAGGCCGCTCCGGCGCACCAGGTCCAGACACCGCCTCGGCGGGCTGATGCCCGTCTCGGCCGCCCGCGCGAAGTCGATCCGCCGGAGCTCGACGGCCGGCCACCCGGCCTCCCGCGCGATCCGGAGCGCGTCGGGCAGCGGGGTGGAGTCGAGCGTCCAGGTGTGGAGAGCGCGAGACGGTCGCGCAGCGGCGCGGGGCTCGGAGCAGACGGGGCTCAGCGCGCCGCTCCGGTGCGCGAACGCCTCGGGGTTGACGACGTGGAGCTGCTCGCCCTTCAGGTGGGCGGCGATCGTGGCGATGGCGATGTTCAGCATGTTGAGAGCTGGCCTCGTGCGTGTTGTAGCCGATGTGCGGCGTGATCAGCGCGTTGGGCAGGTCGCGGAACACGTGGGGGCCCGGGGGCACGGGCTCCTCGTCGTAGACGTCGAACGCCGCGCCGGCGATCCGCCCGGCCCGCAGGAGCTCGGCCAGCGCCGCGTTGTCCACGATCTTCGCGCGCGCCGTGTTCACGAAGTAGGACGTCCGGGCTTCATCCGCGACAGGAGGGCGCGCGAGACGAGGTGCTCGGTCTCCGGGCGGAGCGAGAGGTGGATCGAGACGACGTCCGAGCGGCTGAACACCTCCTCGAGCGGAACGAGGACCAGGCCGTGCTTCGGCGCGGTCCGGCGACGCGTGCCGGGTCCAGCCCACCAGCTTCATCCCCACGCCCGCGCCGAGCCGGGCCATCTCCCGGCCGATCGGGCCGAGGCCGACCAGGCCGAGCGTCTTGCCCCGGAGCTCGCGTGCCCTGGAACCGCCCGGGCTCCCAGCGGCCCTCCTTGAGCGACACGTAGGACGTGGCGATGTGGCGCGTGAGCGCGAGGATCATGCCGAGGCAGTGCTCGGCGACGGACGTCGCGCCGTAGTCTGGCGTGTTGCTCACGACGATCCCGCGGCGGGTGGCCGCGCTCGATGTCGATGCAGCTCGCGTAGCCGATCCCGAGGAAGGCGACGAACTTGAGCCGCGGGCAGCGCTGCGCGAGCACCTCCTCGTCCATGAGCGTGTAGTCGAGGACGACCACGTCGGCGTCCTTGACGCGCTCGATGAAGTCCGGCCTTGTCACGCGGCTGGCCGGGGAGACGACGAGCTCGCCGAGCCGGCGGAGAGGGATCGAGATGCTCGGGCTTCTGGACGAACTCGGCTCCCTCGGGAATGACGATGCGCACGGTCGGGCTCCTTTGGTCAGTCGGCGTGAGACGCCAGGCGGGTCACGGCTCGGGCCGGGAGAAGCGCTGCGCGTTCCCCATGTGCGGCCAGACGTACGCCTGGATGTTCGCCAGGATCTGCCGCTGGTGGTTGCGATCGTGATGGACCCATTCGGCCAGGAGGTCCGCGATGGACAGCCGCCCCACCTGGGGATGCCGGCCGGCCCGGGACGAGATCCGTCGGGACGCAGGGTCTCCACCATGAGCGGCGCTCGCCTCGCGAGAGACGGGTCCACTCGGCCAGGAGCGCGGGAAGATCGCGGCGGCAATCCTGCCGGTCGCGCGCCACGGCATCCGGGTCCCACGCTGCGGAACTCGGGATCAGTCTCGGCGAGGATTGTCCGTACGCGCCCCCGAAGCCGCGCTCCTCCGACCTCGATCAGGTGCCCGAGGACGCTCAGCACGCACCATTCCGCCGGGGCGGGATGCCAGCGCAGCACGTGCGCAGGGCAGGCCCGTGCACTCCCACGCGCACGGCGAGAAGCGCGGCCCGGAGGGCGTTGGCGACCTCGCGCGGCGCGCAGCGGCGCGCTGGGCTCGTCGGACGTCATCGGACTCGGCTCTCCTTGGGCGTCGGACAGGACGGCCCGGTGATCGGTCGCGGAACGTCCGGAGCACTCGCGCCATCGTAGCCCGAGTCCCCACGATCGCGTCAACCGCGCAGCAGCGAGGTCAGGAACTCGACGGCCCGCCGTTCCGCCCAGGAGGTCGCGCGCCAGGGCCATCGCCCCTCGAGGAATCCGGCATGTCCGCCGCGCGCGGTGAACTCGGAACGGATGTCCGGGGGAGATCGGCGGGGCGCGGCAGGGTGCGGCCGGGCACGATCGGGTCGTCGTGGGCGCCAAAGGAGGAGGGTCGGCCGCCGGATCCGCGCGGGGTACGGGCCGCTCGAGGCGCGCGTCCAGTAGTCGACCTCGTCCCGGAAGCCGTTGAGCGGCGCCGTGACGACGCGGTCGTAGCGGGCGAAGGTTCGCGCCCGGCGCATTGCCGCCACGTCGACGAAGCCGGGATACCGCCGCTCCTTCTCGATCACCTTCGAGCGCATCGTCCTCAGGAAGTTGGCGGCATAGACGAGTCGGTGGAGTCCGCGGTCGAGCACGCGCGCGCGAGGCGGCCACGTCGAACGGGACCGAGATCCCGACCGCCCCCCGAGCTCCGCGTGGGCCGTCTCGCCCACCTCCCGAGCCACTTCAGGAGGACGTTGCCGCCGAGGGACACGCCGACGGCGCCGATCGGCGCGCCGGGGCCCGCGCCACGAGCGACGCGACCACCCAAGCGAGATCGCCCGTCTCGCCGGAGTGATAGAAGCGCGGGAGCCGGTTCAGCTCGCCGCTGCACGACCGGAAGTTGAACGCGACGCCCTGTCCAGCCAGCGCGCCCGGCCGGCCCGGAGGAGCCGGACACGTAGTGGGATCGCGACGAGCCCTCGAGACCGTGCAGCACGAGGAGCGTCGGCGCGCCGGCTGCGCCGCCTCGGCGTCGAGCCAGTCGAGATCGACGAAGTCGCCGTCGCGGCGTCGACAGGCCGCTCCCGACGGAGCGGGAGACGGTCGGTCCGGAAGAGCGGGCCCCAGACCGTCTGGACGATGACCGTTCCTCGCCCACCACGGCGGACGGAAGGCGGTCGCCTCGCGTCGGCGGCGCGCGCGAGAGAGGCCCGGACGTCGATGGCCGGATGCCGGATTCCTTCGTCGGCACGGGTGCGGCTCGTCAGAATCCGGCGCGAGCGGGGCTCTTCGATCAGGAGCACCGACTCCTGCTGGAAGCGCCGCCGGTAGAGCGTCGCGAAGCTCCTGGATCGCGCCGCGCCGGCGCGCATCCGCGCTCGTGGACGATCAGCAGCGACCTTCGTCGGCTCCGAGACGATCTGGCCGTCGCGGCCTCGGTACTGCCCAGGGCGTCGAACACGGTGAAGCCGTCCGGGAAGCGCGGGGTGATCTCCTCCGCCGACGAAGGCCCGCCACTCGGCGTCGCGTCACCACGGCGCCGTCGGGCCTGAGGCGCCCGAAGTAGAGCTCGCTTCGGACGAGGACCTGGGTGCCGGCGCGGGCTCGAAGCTCGGTCCGTGCCCGGCGCAGCCCGCGGCGGCCAGGAAGAGCAGGGCTGCGACGATGCCTGGGACGCGCCTGCGCCCGGGGCGGGCTGACCGACTGGTCACCGCGTGTAGCGCCCCACTCGCGTCCCAGTTCAGCTTCACTCCGAGGCCGGGGCCCGTCGGCACCCTCAGCATCCCCTCGTCGTCCAGCTTGAACGGCGGGTCGAGGGATCTCCTCGATGTACGGCACGCCGGTCTGGTACTCGATCCAGCGCGCGACCGGCAGCGCCGCGCGTGAGCGCCAGATCGGCCGCCACGCCGATACCCGTGTTCCAGCCGTGAGGGACGAGGAGCACGCCGTGATCCTGCGCCATCCACCCGATGCGGCGGCCTTCCGAGAGCCCGCCGCACTTCGTCACGTCGGGCTGGATCACGTCGACCGCGCGCTCGACCAGAAAGGGCTGGAACGCCTGGCGGCGCGTCAGGACCTCCCGGTGGCGACCAGGACGGGCGAGGTCTGCCGGAGCTCCTTGAAGCCCGTGACGTCGTCCGGGCGTAGCGCCTCCTCGAACCACACGATGCCGTAGTCGCCCAGCATCTTGGCGGTCTCCCGGGCCCAGGAGACGCCGTGCGGCCAGAACTGCTCGCTGCCGCCGGCGTCCACCATCAGCTCGACGTCCTCCCCGACCGTCTCACGCGCGGTCTTGATCAGGAGCTCGTCGAGCTTCCGGCTCACCCGGCCGAACGGGCGCCACCCCATCTTGATCGCCCGGAAGCCGCGCGCGGTCTGCGCGAGGAGCTGTCCCGGAGGACCGGCGGGTCCTCGAAAGGATCGAGGCGTAGGGCTTGATGCGGTCACGGTAGTTTCCGCCCAGGAGCCGCGAAACGGGTTGTCCGAGCGCCTGCCCCTGAAGGTCCCAGAGCGCGATGTCGATGCCGCTGATGGTGTGCTCGACGGCGCCTCCGCGCCCCTGCCAGAAGGTCATCTGGCGAAGCTTTTCGGCCACCCGCTCGGCCTCGAGGCCCGTTTCACCGATCAGCATCGGGTGGAGGAGCTGGAGAGACGCCTCCACCAGTGCCCGGCTCGTATAGCAGCTCCCGATCCCGGTGATGCCCTCGTCGGTGTTCACCTCGAGGGCGTGTTCTTCTGCTCGTCGGGATCGGTGCCGCCGGGCCATCCGTGGTCGTGAGTGGCGCCCGAGAGGGCAATCGTGCGGACCTCGGTGATCTTCATCGGCCTCCTCGTATCATGCTCGGGTCACGCGCGGTGTCAGGGCGCAGAGCGGGACGGCCCGGCCGTTCGAGATGTTGCCACAGCCGGAGCGCTCCGCCACGCGCGCCGCAGCGCCGCCGGGACCAGGCTGCTACGCTGCACGGCGTGCCGGACGGGCCGCGCCGGCGCGCGCGACGCCACACCCACAGGAGACAGGGGACGGCCATGGCCGACTCGAGGCAGCTGCGCCGGCTGGTGGACTACAACCATGTGGGCGGACGAGCGGATCCTCGCCGCGATCGACGGTCCTCGGGGCCGACGAGCTCCAGGCAGCCGCGCGAGGCGTACTGCAGACCATCGCGGCCAGAACCTGCGCCACACCGCTCATCGCCCAGCGGAACTGGCTCGCCCGGTGGCACGGTCAGCCGCGCGGGGACCAGACGATCGGCGACTCCTGGCGCGACGCGTACGCCACGACGCACGCGGCCCTCCGTAGCTTCGTCGCCAGGCCTCTCCGACGCCGACGCGGATCGGGTCGTGCGCTTCACCGATCTCAGGGGAACCCGCGCGAGGTCGTGCTGGCCGATGCGATCATCCACGTCGTCAACCACGGCACGGCGCACCGGGCGGAGACGGGTTGCTCCTCGAGTCGCCTGGGTCGCTCGCCCGGCGATCTCGACTACACGCTGTACCGTCGCGAGGCACCCCTGAAAGGTCGCGAGCCGCCTCTAGCCGCCGGAACCGGCGCCCGCGCCGCCGAGGCGCAGCGGGACCAGTCTCGTCCCTCCAGGACGACCTCCCGTGGCGGATCCACCGCCAGGAGCTCCGGGAGGCGTCGCCGGGTCACCATCGGGAGCCGGCCGGGATGGTGCGGCGCGCCGCCTCGACCGCCTCGCGAGCGGAAGGACTCGGGGGCGCTGCACCCTTCCGCGTAGTAGAGCAGAGGGTTCGCGGTCGCCCAGTAGTGGCTGCCGAGGTACGGGACGGGCGCGCCCGCGAGGGGCGGCGCCTGGATGGTCGGCCGCGCTCCGGCGAACACACGCGTTGGCGGTCCCGCGTGAGCGAGCGCCGGATTCCGCCAGAAGAGCAGACCGCGACGGCGACACGCGCCGACCGGGACCAGCCAGGCCGTGAGGAGCGTCGGCCGTCGACTGCGCGGGACGAGCGTGACGCGAGGAGCGTGAAGCCGGCGCAGAGACGAGGGCGAGCGGCGGGCAGGATGGGGAAGAGATGAACGCGCGGCGTCCGGAAGGACGAGAAGCTGCAGCGAGCGCGACCGGCGGGAGGAGCCAGGCAGCCCGGGACGGCTGCTCCGGCGGGCTGGCGGCCGGGCGGACCGGCAGGCGAGCCAGAGCCCCAGGAGGCCGGGGAGGATGACCGGCTGGGTAGAACTTCGGCAGGATCCAGCGGAGTAGGCGCAGACGGCGCTGGAGGCCAGGAGAGGAACCGCGCGGAGCGCGGACCACGTGGGCGCGGAGAGGTGGGAGGCGACGGCGCCGATCCCTGGGTCACACTGGTGCGCGAGCCACGACGCGCGCCGATGGCGGCGGGCCCCAGGACGAGGCCGATCCACACCCACGGTCGGCGGAGCGGCACGCGCAGCTCCTCGCTGGCGAGCGCCCGACGGCGCGAGCAACGGCATCGAGCCGAGCACGCTCTTCGTGAGATCGCCGCCCCAGAGGGACGGCGAGGCGCGACCTCGCCACCGGGACGCCCTCGCGACTCCGAGGCAATACCCACACCGTGCCGTGATCCAGAAGGTCAGCGGAACCTCCATCACTGAGGCGCCGCGCGTTGTCGACGAAGATCGGCGTCGCGAGGAGGCACGCCATGCCCGCGACGGCCGCCGCGCGACCGAGCGTGAGCACGCCGATCCGCCACGTGAGCGCATGGTGCCGAGCGCCAGGATCACCGTGGGAAGGCGCGCCGCGAGGTCGCTCGCTCGGAGGGCGTCGACGGTGCGGGCGACCAGCCACAGGTGGAGCGGCGGGTGCTGGTGCGTGGGCTCGCCGTTCCACGTGACGGTGAGGAGGTGCGGCCGCTTCGGGCCATCTCCGACGCCTGCGCGCCTGTAGAAGGCGTCCTCGAGCGAGGGAGGCTCAGGTCGCCCATGCGCGCGGTGAAGGACCAGGGCGGCGGTGAGGGAGGACCACGACGGAGCGGGAGACCGTTCCCAGGGCGGCGACGGTGCCGAAGGACCCTGCGGCCGGCCGCTCGGCGTCCGTTCCGCTCTCCGTCGGTCACATCCGCGCCCACCAGTGCCGCTCACTGTATAATCGAGCGGAGGCCGAGATCACGCGCGACCGGACCGCCGCCTCAGCCTCCTGATCGCGGATGGGGTAGCATCAGGGTGATCACGGAACCCGCCGGCCCCCCATCGCCGAGAACCGAGATGACTGGCCAGCGCGACATCCCGCTCCTACGGCCGCTGGCGCTCCGGCTCGGACCCGCTCCGGACGGGGCCCGTCCGGCGACGGTGCGGTCCTGACCCCGAGCATGCGGACGTCGGCGCCCAGCATGGATCACGAACGGCCTCCTGGTCCCGGGTGCAGCGTCGTCACGGTGGTCCTGTGCGTCGAGGGCATCTTCGCCTTCGCGCTGTCGCATCCGTAGATCCTCGCATCGAGCGACGCGGCACGGTTGAGAAGCGCTCGCGTACGCCCGCGGTTACTACGTCAATCAGGACCGGAAACTGGTGCGGCTATCTGGCGGACTGCGCACAGTACGACCGGCAGGTGACCATACGCTCATTCCCTGGGCACGTGCCGCGTCGCCGGTCGCGAGTACGTGGTCGAGTACCGCGAACCGCGCGGGTCTGCGCGACGAGCGACGACGCGCTTCGTCGGGGCCGGAGATCGTCGTCCTGGGCGACTCACACGGGATGGGCTGGGGCGTGCAGAGGCGAGCAGAGCTTCCCAAGCGCCTGCAAGAGATCACGGGCCGGCGCGTCCTCAACGCATCCATGTCGTCCTACGGCACGGCGCGCGAGATGATGCTGCTGGAGCGGCTGGCGCTGCCGGCCCGAGACCGTCGTCATCCAGTACGTCGACAACGACTTCGTGGAGAACAAAGCCTTAGCGTCGACCACGGCACGCTGGACATCACCTCCCGGAATGGCAATACCGGGCGGTGGTCCGAGAGCATGGCCTCGCCACGCGATACTACCCTTTCAAGCATGCGATCAGTCTCCTGACGGCGCCTGGCATGGGCCGCCGCCGTCACCGGAATCCGACCAGGGCGCCGAAGCTTCATACTTCCTCGCGGTCCTCCTCCGGCACCGGGCGAGCCTCGAGGGCAAGACGGTCGTCGTGACGGAGATAGGCGCCTACGACCAGAACGACGGGCGATTCGTCGGCGCCCTGCGGCGCTCGCTCGCCGAGCCGCGATATGCGGTGCTCGCGCGATGGCTCACGGCCATCGATCTGTCCGAACGCGCTCGCGCCGGGGACTACTACGTGCTGGACGGACACATGAGGCCCTCCGGACACGAGAAGGTCGCTCGGCTGCTGGCCGCCGAGCTGGAGCGGCGAAGGACGCTCAATCGCTGAGCGTCGCCTCGGCGCCCTCCGCGCGCCCTGTCCGCGCGGCGGCGCTCGCCGTTCCCGTCGAGCACGCGCAGCGCGGCGCGCTAGCGCCGCCTGATTGCTCGTCACGACGGGCACGCCGAGCTGGGCGGCGATCGAGTCCCGGGCGTCGAACGCCCGGAACGTGCAGCGAGGCCACGAGGACGGCGTCGGCCGGACCGCGCCGGAAGGTCTCGACCGCGAACCGGACGATCGCGTCCGGCGGCACCGCCGCGATCTCGAGGCTGTCCGTCAGGCCGAGGCCGGCCGCGACGGGCACCGCCAGGCCGTCGACCTCGAGGCCCGCTCGGACCGGGCCGGTCAAGGCTCTCGGGTACGGGGTGACCACGGCCACCGACCGCACCCGGAGGCCGACGCAGCTCGTCGCGCACCGCCTGCATCGTGCTGACGACGGGCGCGCTCGCCGTCTCGCCGATCTGGCCGCAGAGCCGGACCTCGTAGTCCCGGCCGCGCAGCGCGCCCGCCGACGTGCACGAGAAGACGACCACGTCGGGGCGGATCGGTGGCGAGGTCGGCGGCGGCCGGCAGGACGTGCGCTGTCGAGCATGCGGATCTCGTCCGCCTCCGTGGTCGCGGGCAGGCGCATCCGGGCGGCGTGCACGGTCACGTGCGATGGGACGCGACGGTAGAAGTCGACCTCCTGGACGGTGCCGGAGGAGGGGAGGAGCAGGCCGAGCCGACGCGCCGTCACGGCGGCGGGAGAGGGCCCGCGCGTACTCCGGAGGCCGCGGCCGCAGGAGCGCGCGGCAGCGGCACGCGGTCGGCTCCGCCGACGACGGTCGAGCAGCGCGAGCTCGAGCGTGGCCGCGACCCGCGGGAAGGGTCTCGAGGTACAGGCGGTCGAGCGTGATGGTCGGGTCCTCGGCCTCGAGGCCCAGTGCCCCGAGCTGGCGACGACGTGGTAGTAGCCGAGGTGCATCCCGCAGACGCGCGCCAGCACCGGGCTCACGCAGTCGCCGGTGATGACCGGCATCCCGGTCGAGGCGCCCGAAGACCTCGAGCTCGCGGCAGCTCGCGAGCGACTCCGAAAGCCGTTGCCGGCGAGCCACCGGTTGAGGACCACGCTCCTCTCGGGGCCGTGGACGCGCCGGAAGCGGAACCCCGGGACGCCGGGCTCCGTCGCGGATCGCCTCGCGCGAGCGCCGGGCAGAACGAGGTCGTCCATGATCGCGACCTGCCGCGCCAGGCAGAACTCGAGCTCCGGTGCCGGGAAGTCCGGTGGGCATCGTGTCGCGCGGCAGGTAGCTCCGCGGCAGCACGAAGTCGCCCGGCCGGACCGCGTCCTCGTCGTCTGCGCCCCGCCGCCAGTCGCAGCTCCCGCTGGTGCCGCCGACCAGCGAGGACTCGCACGCCGGCCTGCCAGAGGATCCAGAAGGTCTTCCACTCGCTGGCGCGGAGCAGCGGGTCCTCGCCGACGACCTGACCGTAGGTGGGGATGCGGAGGAACTCGCGGCCGGTCGGCGCGCCGATAGTGCTCGACCTCGGGCCCGAGGCCGTAGGGCGTCCGCGGGCGATGAACGCCGAGCCGCGGTGTGGCCCTGCTCCGCCGCGAGCTCGTGGAAGCGATCGCCGAGGCCCCACGTCGGGCTGCCGCCGAGCGTCGCGGATCGTCGCGCGCGGCTCGTCGTACGCGACGTGCTCGGATCGAGATCGCAGGACAGCCGTTCTGGCTGCTCATCGAGCGCGTCGTCGCAGTCGGGGATCTTCGCCTCGGTCGCACGCGCTAGAGCGTGGGGGCACGCGGGGAGAAGTCAACCCGGGCGGCCAGGTGTGACCCATGCCGAGGCGCGCCTCGTGGCCGTCGTCGGCCGCCACGTCCAGCACCACGCCATGCTCCTCGCAGATGCGGCGGAGCGCGGGGGCGGCGCGGCGTCGGTGACGAAGTGGTTGATCTCCGAGATGTGGCCGATGCGCACCGGCGCCGACCGACCGTACTTCAAACTGTCGGCGACCAGGATCACGCGGCGGCTCTCCTCGACGATCATCCGGGAGACCTTCACCTCGCGGTAGTCGTAGTCGAGCAGCGTACCGTCCTCGTCGATCGCCGGAGGCTGCCGACGATCGCGTAGTCGACCTTGAATTGGCGGATGAAGTCGACGGCGGCCTCGCCCACGATGCCGCCGTCGGCATGGCGGACCACCCCGCCCACGACGATCACCTCGATGCCGGTGTAGCCCTGCAGGATGTTGACCACGTTGATGTTGTTGGTGATCACCATCAGCCCCGTGTGCGCGCGGAGGGCGGTGGCGACCTGTTCCGTGGTCGTGCCGATGTTGATGAGGAGCGAGCAGTCGTTCGGGATCAGCCGGGCGGCGCGGACCGATCCGCCGCTTGGCCGTCCGTCGCCAGATGGCGGCGCGCCTCGTAGGCGAGGTTGGCGACGCCCGAGGGGCAGCATCGCGCCGCCGTGGTAGCGCTGGAGGAGCCCCTGCTCGCACAGGTGGTTCAGGTCCTTGCGGATGGTTTGCGGCGTGACTCCGAAGTGCCCGGCCAGCGACGTCCACGTCGAGGCGGCCCGTGTCACGGGCCAGCGCGATGATGTCCGCCTGGCGAGGAGTGAGTAGTGGCATGGCCTCCCGTCCCTGATCGCCCGCTTCAGCTCGGCCACCTGGGCGATCGCGGTTTCGTATTATTTCGTTTTCGCGGCGCCGAGGCAAGCGTTTTATCCGTATTGACATTCGTTTCTTTTCGCTCATAGGATGGCCCTGCCGTTCCGCTGACCGTTCCACCGTTCCCCAACGAGGGAGGAGCGAACATGGCGAAGACCGAGAACGCCAGGGCGGCGCTCGCCGTCATCCTCGCCCTCGCAGTCGCGATGCTCTTCATCCCCGCCGGCGCGGGCATGGACGAGGCGAAGAAGTGGGTCGAGAAGGAGTTCCAGCCCTCCACGCTGACGAAGGAGCAGCAGCTCAAGGAGATGGAGTGGTTCGTCAACGCCGCGAAGCCCTTCAAGGGCCTGGAGATCAACGTCCTGTCGGAGACCATCCCGACGCACGAGTACGAGTCGAAGGTGCTGACCAAGGCCTTCTTCGAGATCACCGGCATCAAGGTGAATCACCAGGTCCTCGGCGAAGGCGAGGTCGTGCAGGCGGTCCAGACGCAGATGCAGACCAACCGGAACCTGTACGACGCCTACATCAACGACTCGGACCTGATCGGCACGCACTCGCGTCTGCAGTCGGCGGTCAACCTCACCGACTGGATGGCGGGCGAGGGCAAGGACGTCACGCTGCCGACGCTCGACGTCAACGACTTCATCGGCAAGTCGTTCACCACCGGCCCGGACGGCAAGCTCTGGCAGCTGCACCGACCAGCAGTTCGCCAACCTCTACTGGTTCCGCAAGGACTGGTTCGACCGTCCCGATCTGAAGAGCCAAGTTCAAGGCCAAGTACGGCTACGAGCTCGGCGTGCCGGTCAACTGGTCCGCCTATGAGGACATCGCCGAGTTCTTCTCCAACGACGTGAAGGAGATCGACGGCAAGCGGATCTACGGCCACATGGACTACGGCAAGCGCGCGCCCGACCTCGGCTGGCGCATGACCGACGCCTGGCTGTCGATGGCCGGCGCGAGCTCGAAGGGCCTGCCGAACGGCCGGCCCATCGACGAGTGGGGCATCCGGATGGAGCCGGGCTCGTGCAACCCGGCCGGCGCGTCGGTGTCGCGCGGCGGCGAGGCCAACGGCCCCGCGGCCGTCTACGCCGTCCGGAAGTGGGACGAGTGGCTGCGGAAGTACGCGCCGCCCGGCGCCGCCGACTACGACTTCTACCAGTCGCTGCCCGCGCTGGCCCAGGGCAACGTGGCGCAGCAGATCTTCTGGTACACGGCGTTCACCGCGTCCATGGTCGCGCCCAAGAGCGCCGGCAACAACACCGTCGACGACAAGGGCGATCCGCTCTGGCGCATGGCGCCTTCTCCGCACGGGCCGTACTGGGAAGAGGGCATGAAGCTCGGCTACCAGGACGCCGGCTCGTGGACGCTGTTCAAGTCCACGCCGATGAACCGCGCGCAAGGCGGCGTGGCTCTACGCGCAGTTCACCGTGTCGAAGACGGTCGACGTCGAAGAAGAGCCACGTCGGCCTCACGTTCATCCGCGACTCCACGATCCGGCACAAGTCGTTCACCGATCGCGCGCCGAAGCTCGGCGGGCTCGTCGAGTTCTATCGCTCGCCCGATCGCGTGATGTGGACGCCGACCGGCATCAACGTGCCGGACTATCCGAAGCTGGCGCAGCTCTGGTGGCAGCAAATCGGCGACGTGAACTCCGGCGCCTTCACGCCGCAGCAGGCGATGGACCGCCTCGCCAAGGAGATGGACCAGGTGATGGCGCGCATGGAGGAAGCCGACAAGAAGGACAAGGTCTACGGAGGCTGCGGACCGCGGCTCAACCCCGAGAAGGATCCGAACGAGTGGCTCGGCAAGCCGAACGGCCCGAAGGCCAAGCTCGCCAACGAGAAGCCGCAGGGCGTCACGGTCGACTACGACGAGCTCGTCAAGCGCTGGGCCAAGCGCTGAGGGAGTCGATCAACCGGCAGCGCAGCCGGACGGGAGCCCCGGGCTCCCCGTCCGCATCCCGGCGGCGGCACGGAGTCCGTCCTTACCGCGGGGCCTGAAGCGTGACGCTCGGCCCTCAAGAACGTCGTCCGCCGCGTCGGCGCGGAGACGCACATCCACGAGACGAGCATCGAGCTCGAGCCGGGCGGCTTCAACACGCTGCTCGGCACGACGCTCGCCGGCAAGACCACGCTGATGCAGCTGATGGCCGGGCTGGTCCAGCCGACCTCCGGTGAGGTCTGGTTCGGCGGCAGGAACGTCACCGGCGTGCCGGTTCAGAAGCGCAACGTGTCGATGGTGTTCCAGCAGTTCATCAACTACCCGAACCTCTCGGTCTACGAGAACATCGCGTCGCCGCTGCGCGTGCGCGCGTCGACGAGGCGACGGTCCGGGCCGGGTCGGGAGCGTCGCCGAGCTGCTGCAGCTCGGACCCTTCCTCCATCGCCGCCCGCTCGAGCTGTCCGGCGGGCAGCAGCAGCGCACCGCCCTCGCGCGGGCGCTGGTCAAGGACGCCGATCTCGTCCTGCTCGACGAGCCGCTGGCCAACCTCGACTACAAGCTGCGCGAGGGGCTGCGGGACGAGCTGCCGCGGCTCTTCGCGGGCCGCTCGACGCACGGTCGTGTACGCGACCGGCGAGCCGCTCGAGGCGCCTCCTCCTCGGCGGCCACACCGCGACCGTCCACCAGGGACGCATCACGCAGTACGGGCCGAACGGCGCCGTCTACCGGGACCCGGTCGACCTGACGACGGCGCGGGTCTTCTCCGATCCGCCGATCAACACGGCCGACGTCGTCAAGCGGGGGACCGGATCCGGCTGTCGGAGCGGTCGAGCTGGACCGCCGACGGCGCGCCTGCGGGCGCTGCCCGACGGCGCCTACACCGTCGGCCTTCGGCCGCATCACGTGCGGCCGGCGCCGGGCGGGGGCATGGCGTGGAGGTCGAGCTGCAAGGTGCTGATCGCCGAGATCAGCGGCTCGGAGAGCGTGATCCACTTCGACCTCGGCGGGCTGACGTGGGTGTCGCTGTCGCACGGCGTGCGCGGCTTCAAAGTGGGCGAGACGGCGCGGTTCGAGCTGGACGTCGCGCGATGCCTCTACTTCGGCGCCGGACGGGGCCCGGGTCGCCGCCTGAGTGCGGCCGGCGATGCGCGATGGCGCGCATCCGCCTCGAGCGATCTGCGGCACAGCTACGCGGCGCAGCCGGCGGGTGACGCCGACTGGGCGCTGCAAGCGCATCGACCTCCAAGTGGCCGACGGCGGCGCCTACGCGCTCCTGGGTCCGTCCGGCTGCGGCAAGACGACCCTGCTGAACATCGTGTCCGGGCCTCCTGCAAGCCGACCGTCGGGCGCGTGCTCTTCGGCGACGTGGACGTGACCGGCGAAGCCGCCGGACGAGCGCAACATCGCGCAGGTGTTCCAGTTCCCGGTCGTCTACGACACGATGACCGTGTACGACAACCTCGCGTTCCCGCTGCGCAACCGCGGCGTGGCCGAGGCGAGCGTGACTGCGCCGGGTGCGGGAGATCGCCGGATCTGCTCGATCTGGGCCCATGCTGGCCGTCGAGCGCGTCGGGCCTGACTGCCGACGGCAAGCAGAAGATCTCGCTGGGCCGCGGCCTGGTGCGCTCCGGACGTGAACGCGATCATGCTCGACGAGCCGCTGACGGTGATCGATCCCCACCTCAAGTGGCGTCTGCGCATCGAAGCTGAAGGAGCTGCACCAGCGCATCGGGCATGACCATGGTCTACGTGACCCACGACCAGACCGGAGGCGATGACCTTCGCCGACCAGGTGGTCGTCATGCACGAGGGCACCGTGCGTGCAGACCGGGACGCCGGTGGAGCTCTTCGAGCGGCCGCGCCACACCTTCGTCGGCCACTTCATCGGCTCGCCGGGCATGAACATCCTGCCGTGCGAGGTGGTGGACGGCGTCGCGCGCTTCGCCGGCCATGCCGATCCGGACCGCCAACAATGCCGGCGTCCGGCCTGCCGGCGGGCGCCCGGACGGAGATCGGCGTGCGGCCGGAGTTCGTCCGGTTCGCCGCGACCGGGATCCCGGTGCGCGTCACGCGCGTCAGCGACGCGGGCCGGCACCAGATCGTGGAGACCCGGCGCGACGACGACGCGTGATCCGGCTCCTGATCGACGAGCGCGAGCCGGTGCCGGCCGGGACCGCGCACGTGAGCTTCGACACCGACGTTCACGCAGCTGTACGTCGACGGGTGGCTCGCGGCGTGAGGCGCGCGTGAGCTCGAAGACGGTCAACCAGAAGGCCTGGTGGCTCGTGCTGCCGGTCGTCGTGCTCGTCGGGTTCAACGCCATCGTCCCGCTGATGGTGGTCGTGAACTACTCGGTGCAGGAAACGTTCGGCAACAACCGTTTCTTCTTCGAGGGCGTGAAGTGGTTCGAGGAGGTGGTCCACTCGCCCCGCTTCTACGCGCGCGCTGCGGCGCCAGCTGCTGTTCACCGCGATCGTGCTGCTGATCGAGGTGCCGCTCGGCGATGGCGATCGCCCTCGCGATGCCGCGCCGGGGCGCCTGGGCCTCCGCGTGCCTGGTGCTGATGTCGATGCCGCTCCTGATCCCGTGGAACGTGGTCGGCGCGATCTGGAACATCTTCGCGCTGCCCGGATATCGGTCTCCTCGGGTGGTCGCTGAACGCGATGGGGATCGACTACAACTTCACCCGGCAGCCGATCGCGGCGTGGGCGACCCTGATCGCCATGGACGTCTGGCACTGGACGTCCCTGGTGGCCCTCCTCGCCTATGCCGGCCTCAGCGCAATCCCCGACGCGTACTACCGCGCGGCGAAGATCGACGGCGCGTCGGCATGGGCGGTCTTCCGCCACGTGCAGCTGCCGAAGATGAAGCACGTGCTGACGATCGCGATCCTGCTGCGGTTCATGGACAGCTTCATGATCTACACCGAGGCGATCGTGCTGACCGGCGGCGGACCGGGCAACGCGACGACGTTCCTGTCGATCGACCTGGTCAAGATCGCGCTGGGCCAGTTCGACCTCGGCCCGGCGGCGGCGATGTCGCTGATCTACTTCCTGATCATCCTGCTGCTGTCGTGGATGTTCTACCGGGTGATGACGCGGGACGAGGAGCAGGGATGAGGCGCGCTCAAGTGGCTGGTGCCCGCGCTGTACATCGTCTTCCTGATGCTGCCGATCTACTGGCTCCTCTGCGATGTCGCTTCAAGAACACCAACGAGATCCTGGGCGGCCTCACGCTCTGGCCGCGGAACTTCACGCTCGAGAACTACCGGAAGATCTTCACCGACCGCACCTGGTACCGCGGCTACATCAACTCGCTGATCTACGTGGTGATCAACACGGTCGCTCTCGATCGTGGTCGCGCTGCCCGCCGCCTACGCGTTCTCGCGCTACCGGTTCCTCGGGGACAAGCACCTCTTCTTCTGGCTGCTGAGCAACCGGATGGCGCCGGCCGCGGTGTTCGCGCTGCCGCTTCTTCCAGCTGTACTCGGCGGTGGGACTGTTCGACACGCACATCGCGGTCGGCGCTGGCGCACTGCCTCTTCAATGTCCCGCTGGCCGTATGGATCCTGGAGGGATTCATCTCGGGCGTGCCCCGGGAGCTCGACGAGCTGGCGTTCATCGACGGCCATTCGTTCCGCGCAGTTCTTCCGGAAGTTCCTCTTGCCGAGCATCGCCTCCGGCATCGGGGTGGTGGCGTTCTTCTGCTTCATGTTCTCCTGGGTGGAGCTGCTGCTCGCGAAGACCCTCACGTCGGTCGACGCGAAGCCGATCGCGGCGACGATGACCCGCACGGCCAGCACGTCTGGCTACGAGCTCGGCCTGCCTGGCGGCGGCCGGCGCGCTGACGATCGTGCCGGGCGCGTTCGTGATCTACTTCGTGCGGAACTACATCGCCAAAGGGCTTCTCGCTCGGCCGGTGTGACCGGCGACGCGGCGCGGGACGCCATGAGGACGGCGGCGGATGGACGGGCGACGACGATGAGCTGGATGGCGTGGACCTGGCAGACGGCCGTGTTCTTCGGGTTCATCGGCCTGCTGCTCGCCGGGATGAGCGTCTGGGAGTGGCTCTCGCCGGGCGGTGCGCCTCGGCGCGCGAATTCGCGGTTCAGAACGACGCGCGGGAGACCGGCTGTTCATCTCGCTGCTGCTGGCCGCGTACGTCCACCTGATCTGGCTCGCCCTGATGGGGTCGCCGCTGTGGGGAGCCACGGCGCTGTCTTTCGTCGCCGCCCTCGGCATCTTCCGCTGGGGGTAGCGCCAGAGAGCGCTTTCCCGGCTGCCGACGGGTCGGCGTGGTCGGGACGAGCGGGTGGCTGGGTCTATCGCAGAAGCCCAAGGTGAGCCGCAAGCCCGTGTCGACCGAAGAAGGTGGCTCGACTCGGAGTCGTTGCTCCGGAAACGAGGCGGGGATCCCGCGGCGTCAGTGGCCTCATCGTCGCGTGCTATCCTGGCCGCCGATGCCGCGCCCGGGCGCCGGGGAGTTGTCGCCTTCCTGCAGGCCGGTCCCGTCTTCGCCGCGCCTCCCGGCGCGAGAGCATCGAATCCCTGGCGGCGGCAGCCGGGAGGAATCGTGTAGAGCCGGGAGTACATGTTCCACGAGGGCGACCCGGCGCTCTGGCTTTATCTCGTCAGGACCGAGCCACAGCGTACGGATCGTCCGGCTGCTCCGCGTGAGGCAAAGGACGTCGTCCTGGAACTCCTCGGTCCCGGCGAGAGGTTTTCGGCGGGGTTGCGGTCATCGAACGGCGGCCATGCCCTGCGTCGGCCCAGGCCACGGGCCAGCGTCGTGGTGAGAAGATTTCCGGCGGACGTCGTGTCGTGGGGCTCTCCGGAGAGGCACCCTTCGGTCGTGCGCGAGATGGCACTGCTGATCGGCGCCGCCTCCGGGCGGCCCGACTCACGGTCACCCAATCAGTCGAGCCCCGTGGAGGCGCGCCGCTGGGTGCCGCGCTGCTGCGATCTGGCGGACCGGGAGGGTCCGTACCAGGACGGTGTCGAGCTGCCCTTCCACCTGACGCGCCAGAGCCTGCCCGGCCGACATGTCCGGGACCTATACCGTGGAGCACCGCGATCCCGCGTGTGTAGGCCGCTGGCTGCGGGACGAGATGGTGGAAGATCGCGGCGAGACGGCCGGCTGGTCGTGCGGGCCGGGCGCCTGCACCTGCGCGGGAACTCACGGCGCCGGACGACGCCGGGCGGAAAGCTCTGTGTCAAATGCCGCTGGTCCACGTCCTCCCGGCGGTACCCTGGTGGAGCGGTACGCTCTCAATCACGCGAGGGGGCCGACGATCGTGAAGCCCGGTACGGTACCCGTCGCTGGCGAAGTATCTTCCATCGGGTTCACTCCGCGGCGGCGCGGGGAACTCCCTGCATGCGCTCGCACCTCCCTCGAGGTTCCTCATCGTGCCGGATCGCCCCCGCTTGCCTCGGGGGAGCGTGGCTGCGCGCCGTGCGCCGCCGACCGGCTGCAGTATGACGCGGGCGTGCATACCGGCCGGCGCCGGGGTGGCCATAGGCTGGAACCGAGGAGGACCAGTCTATGAGCGCGGACCTGCGGATGTGGCTGCAGTCACCGGCGCGCGTCGCCGGGACCCGTGGACGCAGGGGCCCGGTGCGCGCACTTTCTCGATCTGCCGGCGCCAGGACAAGGTGGCGACGGCCGCGCTCCGGTCACCCGGACGCCCTTCTGAGTCCTGCCGTGCAGCCCCTTCGGCATCGACGTCTGTTGCGGCGGGCATCTGACCCTCGCACAGGCCGCAGCCTCGGCCGGAGTTCCGGTCAGCGAGACGTTTTCCTGCGAGCACTTGACGCGCCTCGCGCGCCGCCGGAGACGACATGAGACCCGCGGCCCTCGATCGCCTCTCCGACCTGGCGCGCGTCCACCTCGACGTCCGCGAGGATCTTCGCGAGGTCGCGAGCCGTTCGCCCGGATCATGGCGGCGGTTGATGGGGTTACGGCCCGACGGCGTGCTGGTCCTGAGGGCGCCCTTCGAAGGCCGGAGTGCCTCTCTACGGGGTCCTCGCGCGCCGGGGCTTCGCCCACTGGACCGAATCCAGCGCCCCTGATGACTGGCGCGTGTGGTTCTATCGCGAGGCGGCTCCGGCGGACCCAGCGGCGGGGCGCTCTGATCAGCCGCCGGCCGCTCTTTGCAGAGGCACCGGCGCCGGCCTCGGCTCCCCACTGGCCGGCTCGATGTCCGGGCCTCGAGCCGCCGCTCCCGATGGTCCGCGTCCTCGAGGCGGTCGAAGCGCTGGCGCCGGGTCACGCGCCTCGGGGTCCTGGCACGCCACCGGCGGCCCTTGTTCCTGTACCCGCAGCTCGAGGAGCGCGGCTGCCCGCGCGCGACCGACGAGCTCGAGCCGCGGCGTCGTCCGGATCCACAATCTGGCGAGACGGCCCCGTCGCATGATCTCGGTGGGCACGCATCCGGATCGCGGCCCGTCGGTGACGCTGCCACTCGCCTACCTGGCGACGGCGGCGATCGCGTTCGTGCTAGCCGCCCTCGCGCTCCTCGGGCTGGGGGCGGGGCTGGCCGGCCTACTACCACCGCAAGTCTCCTGGCCCTCACGCACGTCGTCGCGTGGGCTGGATCACGCTGGCCATCATGGGCGCGAGCTACCAGCTGGTTCCCGTCGTGGCGAGCGGCCGCTCCACGGCAGCGAGCGCCTGGCGCGCTGGCAACTCGGGGCTCGTCGCGGGGATCATCGGGATGGTCGGCCACTTCTGGATCGGGCCTGGGACGGCCTCACGTTGGCGGCCGGCGTGCGTGGGGCCGGGGTCTGGCCATGTGATCAACGTGGTCCTGAGCACCAGGTCTGGCTCGCTGGTCTTCACCGTCCGTGGGATCGCGCTCGCGCGCTCAGTAGGCTCGCGCTCACGGTCGCGTTCGGCGTGACGCTGGCGATCACCCACGGCGGCCCGTTTTCCCGGGCGGCCTCGGCGCGGTGCACGCCCACTTCCACCTGGCGGCTCCTCGGCTGGATCGCGCCCATGATCCCTGGCGGTCGCCGCGCGCGTACCCGATGTTCCTCGTCGCGCGGAGCCAGGCGGATGGGGCGCATCCGTGCAGCTCAGGGGCTTGGGCCTCGGCGTACCCGCCGTCACCGCGAGGGCTCGCGTTCGGCCGAGCCGCGCTCTTCTCTCGTCCCGGGCGCCGTCGCGGTGCGGTGGCGGCTCTGGGATCCGGTGTGGTGGGTCGTACGCTTCGCCCAGCAGCGGAAGCGGCCGACCCTCGACTGGGACCTACGCTTCGTCCTCACCGGGACAGTGTGTCTGGTACCGGTCCGGGGCGCTGGAGAGTGCGCTCTGCGCTCGGCATCGCGTCCGGACCACGCGCGGCGTTCGCAGTACGTCGTCCCGTGGCGCTCGGCGGCTGGAGTCTCGCTGACCATCGTCGGCATGATGCTCAAGATCGTGCCGTTCCTGGTCTGGTACCGCGCCTACGCGCCGCACGTTGGCCGTGAGCCGGTGCCCACGCTTGCCCAGCTGTCGTGGCGCGGAGTGCCGAGCGAGCTGGCCTACGGGCTGCTCACCGCCAGTACCCTGGGCCTCGCGGCCACCGTGGCTGCCGGCGAGCCGCGGCCGGCCATCGCGGTGACGGGGACGATCGTGAGTATTGGCGCGCTGGCGTTTGCCGCGGCCCTCGCGCGCACGCTGCTTCATCTGCGACCGCACCGTCGCGAGCCGTCACGCCCCGGCGCTCCCGGCACGGCCGTGACCAGCCCGTTCGATGAGGCTCCCGCCGCATCAGGCCCGGCGAGCGCGGAAGGCCCGGGCTGCTGGCGCCGTGGTCACGTCCGAAGCGGGTCACGGGCGCGCTCGGATGGTCCTCGATCCGAGCTCTCGCTCTCGGTCGTCGATCTCGGCCTGATCTGCAGCATCGAAATCGAGAAAGCGTACCGTTCGCGTCACCATGACGTCTCCACGACGCCTGGGCTGCCGCTCCACGAGGCGATGACGGAAATGAGGCGGTGGCGGGCGTCGCTCGGGATCCCCGCGTCGCCCGCGTCGAGGTGTGCCCGACGGTGGGCCCACCCTGGGTGCCGGCGCGCATCGCGGGCTTCTCAGCCTGCGGCGGCCGTCAGAGCGCGCGCGAGGGTGCTGTGCTCGCGACGGTCGGCGGGGTTGTGAGGGGATGTCCCGACCTGGATTCGATTCGCGCGCCACCATCGAGGTTCCTATGACGCCACTGGCGCGCCTGTGACATCAAGACTAAGCTTCGTGTTCCTGCTCCTCGGGCTGGTCCTCGGCGGGTACATCACCGTCACGGTGAACCTGGCCGGTCGGGCCGTGCCCTGGCCGCTGATCACCGCGCATGTGGCACCTGCTGCTGGTCGGATTCATGCTCACGCTGGTCTTCGGGGTGGCGACCTGGATGTTTCCCAGGCCGGGGCGAGACGACGCGCGCTATCGGCCCCGGCTCACGTGGCGTCGTACTGGCTGCTCACCACCGTCGACCGATCATCCGCGTGCTGGGCGAGCTGAGCGCGGCCGTTGCGGGCGCGTCCAGCTCCTCACTGGCGGCGCTCGGCGGGCTCGGGCCAGCTCCTGGCGGCCCTCATCTTCGTCGTCAACATGTGGACGCGGTCCGCATGCCCGGAGCCGTCGCCCTCGCCGTCGACCGTCCGGTAGGACCTGGCGGAGGCGCTCCGGCACTCGTCTCGGACACATACCTCGGGGGCCCGGTCAGGCGTGACGGTCGGCGCGTGGTGCTGGAGGGGACTGGCTCCCTGGACGGCACAGGCGGGCCGCCAGGTAGGGCGCCCCGTCTGTCCGTCAGAGCTCGTCGACGGTCCACCGCTCCGGAACCTCTCGAGCCCGAGCCATAGAATCACCGAATGGACGATGCTTGCCTGAACTTCCAAGGCATGCAGTACTCATTTCGGAGGCCTCGTCCCGGAGGCGCGGGACCGGCCGTGGTCCCAGGGGTCAAAGGTGGTCGACGCGCGTGGACCCATCGTTCCGCGCGGTGGTCCGGGCCGAGCGGCTTGCCAGCGCCCGACCGTCACGACGCCCCGCCGGATGTGATCGGCGTCATACCCGACGAGGGACGGACCGGCTCACGCTGGCACCGAGGAGGAATGATCAATGAGACGACGTGATCGAGTCCTGGTAGTCCTTGCCGGGCTGGCCTTCGTCGTGACAGGGTCGGTCCATGGGCTCGCCGCCGCGGCTGATCCGGGTGGCGCGGGTCACCGGCACATGGCCCAGACGAGACCGGCGGCGCCGCCGTCCAAGGCGGCCGGCCAGGCACGCCTGAAGGTGGCGAAGAAGAGCCCCGCCGCGGAGTACACGCCGACCGTGCGGCTTCCGTCTCCGCACGGAGCTGGCGGACGGCAAGATGGCATTCGTTGGCGTGGGCGGCGCCATCGAAGGCGTCGTCAATCCGCCCCTGCGCGTGGCGGAGGGTGACGTGGTGCAGGTGACCCTCGATCAACAACGACGGCGTCGAGCACGACGTCGTGTTCCCCGACTTCGACGCCGGCACCGACCGGGTCGGATCGGAAGGGGCGCCAGCAGCGTCACCGTGTTCCGCGCGGACAAGAGCCGGCGAGTTCGCGTACTTCTGCTCCCTGCCGGGACACCGGCCGGCCGGGATGGAGAGGCAAGCTCGTCGTTGGGACGGGCAAGGCGCCGGTGGTCGTGCTGCCCCCGTCGGTGAGCGTCGTGCGCAACCCGTGGATCTGCCCGGGCCGGTACCCGCCGGCCCGCCGCGCACCTTCCAGGTCGAGCTCGAGGCCGTGGAGCTGGTCGGCCGGCTCGGCGAACGAGACGACCTACAGCTACTGGACGTTCAACGGCAAGGTGCCGGGCCCATTCCTCCGCGTGCGCGTCGGCGACACGGTCGAGCTCGACCTTCAAGAACCGCGACGGACAGCCGGATGATCCACTCGGTCGACTTCCACGCCGCGACCGGGCCCGGCGGCGGCGCCGTGGCGACGCAGACGCCGCCGGGCGAGACGAAGTCGCTGCGCTTCCAGGCGCTCAATCCCGGGGCTGCTACGTCTATCACTGCGCCACGCCCATGGTGGCGAACCACATCTCGAGCGGGATGTACGGGCTCATCCTCGTGGAGCCGCCGGGCGGGCTGCCGAAGGTCGACCGCGAGTTCTACGTCATGCAGGGCGAGCTCTACACCGACCGGCCCTTCGGGCAGCAGGGCACGACGAGTTCAGCGTCGAGAAGCTGCTCGAGCGAGCGGGCCGAGTACTTCGTCTTCAACGGCGCGGTGGGCGCGCTCACGACCGAGCACCCGATGAAGGCCAAGGTCGGCGAGACGGTGCGGATCTTCTTCGGCGTTGGCGGTCCCAACGCGACGTCATCCTTCCACGTGATCGGCGAGATCTTCGACCGCGTGTACAACGAGGCGCGCCGATCGGCCCGCCGCCGGCCACGAACGTGCAGACGACGATGGTGCCGGCCGGCGGCGCGACAATCGTCGAGTTCAAGCTCGACGTGCCGGGCCGCTACATCTTGTGGACCACTCGCTCTCGCGGCTCGAGCGAGGACTCGCCGGCTTCCTGATCGTGGACGGCGACGCCAACCCAGCGGTCTTCTACAGCGCGAGGCCCGGCCAGTATGAGCGCGCCACTGATCGCACGACGGAGCCGCTGGGCCCTTCGTCCGTGGGAACGCGGGCGTGAAGGGCAGGGTCGCCCGGCGGGCGGGATGCACGACCCCGGGTAGGGGCGGCAGCACGGCGCCCTCGCGCGGGCGGCCCGGCGGGGCCCGCGCGGTGAGGGCGACTGGGCCTATCCGATCGGACCCTAGGTGTGAAGGCTCGGGAGATCGGCCGGACTCGGCAAGCGGGCCTTCACACCTAGGCCACGTCGACCAGCGCCTCGGCGATCTGACCGAAACGCCGCTCGCCGAGGGACAGCTCGGCGCAGATCACCTGGCGGCCCGCGGCGCCCGGCGCCACCTCGACCACGAACCGGAGCGTGCCCGTCTCCTCGGCGGCGATGGGGAGGAGTCGCCTCGCCCGGCGCCACCGACCACCCGGGCGGAGCGACGAGGCTCGCACGGGCGACGGCCTCGCGGGTCCCGTGGTTGGTCACCCGGAGCTCGAGGGACAGCCGGTCCCCGCGCGGGCGCGGATTGCGGTACGGGTAGAGCGTCGCGAAGTTCGGGTCGAGCGCGAAGTTGACCTCGGCCGGCACCGCGACGAGCGGTCTTGAACACACCCTCCAGCTGGCGGGCCCAGCCGTGAAAGTCCTCGAGCATCTTCCGGTCGACGCGGAGCGCCCGGTGTGGCCGGTGAGGATGAGCTCCGGCTCGAACTCCATGAGCCGCCGGACGCCGACCGCGATCGAGTCCGCGAGCATCTTGTTCCGGTAGACGGGCGCGGCGGCGCGGAGCGAGCTCACGGTGCCCTGGAGGAGGTTGTCCCCGGTGAACGCGACGCGCGTGCCGTCGATCACGCCGAACAGGTCCCAGCGCCCACCAGGTGTGGCCGGGCATGTGGAAGACGTCGAACGTCCAGCGGTCCCACGAGACGCGGCCGCCGTCGGTGAGGAGCGCGGTCGACGCGGATGGGAGTGGGGCAGCAGGCACGGCACGTTGTAGCCGGCCGGATTCGACACGATCTCCGCGAAGTTCTCGAAGATCCACGCCTTCGTGCCCTGGGTCTGCTGGAGCCACGGCAGCCCCGCGAGGTGGTCGTCGTGGTAGTGGCTCGGAATCACGACGTCGACCGCGCGGAGGCCGGCCACGGCCTTCAGATCGTCGAGCGAGTGCTCGACGAAGCGGAGGTCCGCCGCCATGTGGTCCCAGCTCGGGAATCCGTAGTCGAGCAGGAGCGCGCGGCCGTCGTCCGGCCATGAGCGCGTAGCAGTTGGCCACCGAGTGCGGGATTCGCCCAGACATGGGGCAGGACGTGGGCCTTGGGCTGGTCCACCGAATGCGGCCAGACCGGCCAGACCCGATTCTTCCGCATCTCGCCCTGGAGCCCGTAGAGCGCGCGGAGCTTCGGCTCGCAGCAGGCGGATCGCCGCGCCGGCGTCGTCCGTCGGGTGGCCGTGGGACGGGCAGAGCCGCTGGAGGGGAAGGCCCGCCAGGAGGGTGACGGAGTGGAGGGCGGCGCCCGCCGCGTCGGGGAGCCCGTACTGCCACTGGAGGTCGTGGATCGAGTGGACGTGGCCCGGATCGGCGATGAGGTCGCCGCAGAACGCCGTCGCCACGCCGTCGATCTCGGCGGCGAAGGTCACCGAGCCCTTGGTGTGGCCCGGGGTCGGCAGGACCCGGATGTCGTAGCCCCGCCACGCGAAGGTCTCGTAGTCGCGGAGCATGCGGGCGACCTTGACCGGCCTCGGCAGCGTGAACCCGATGCTCGAGACGTGTCGTAGTTGTCGTAGATGCGCTTGATGCCGCCAGAAGGCGTCGGTCTCGGCGAACAGCGCGGCCTCGCGCTCGGGCACCGCGATGGGGACTGCCGCGCGGCTCTCGAGGAGATGGTCCCCCTGACACTGGTCGCGGTGGTGGTGGGTGTGAGCACCCATTCGACCTCGCGGACTCCCGCCTCATCGAGATGCTCGAGGATCCCTCCCGATCCGAAGTCGATCAGGAGGCCACGGTCACCCCGAACCAGGAGGTAGACGTTGCAGATGTCGCGGTACCAGTAGAGGCTCGGCGACAGCTGGACGAGGCCGCTGCCGCCCGCTGGAGGGGCTGGCGTGGAATGCCCGTGACCCGCCGCGTGGCGGGAACCGTGGTCCGCGTGCATCCGAGGCCTCCTGTCCGGATTGCGCTGCGAGGCCGTGGCTCCTAGCACGACCGGCCACGACGCCGAGGACCCGCAGCTCGACCGCGTCCCACCATACGCGAACTCCCGGGAGCGTGCGAGGGGTCAGCCAGGCGGGACCGACGCGACGCGACCGCCCGCGTCAGGGCAGTGGCGGCACGAGGCCGGCGGCCGGACGAAGCGGATCAGCGCGGATCGAGCGGGCGCGGTGAGATCCTCGCCGGTGAGCACGCGCTCGGCCAGGGCCGACGATCGGCGTGCGGCGGTCCATCGCGGACTTCTGGAGGAGGCGGAAGGCGATGGCCTCCGTGAGGCCCAGGCGGTCCATCAGGAGCCCCTTGGCCCGCTCGATCGTCTTCCGGTCCTCGAGCGCCCGTCTGAGCCCGGCCGCCTCGCGACCCGCTCGCGCCAGCTCCGCGAAGCGGGCGATCGCGAGCTCGACGGCCGGCGCCAGCTCTTCCGGACGGAGCGGCTTCACGAGGTAGGCCATCGCGCCCGCGCTGCGCGCGCGCGCGATCACAGTCCGGTCTGCATGACTCGTCAGCACCACGACCGGGCAGGGGTATCGGCGCTCGACCTCGGCGGCGGCGTCGATCCGTCCCCGTCGCGGCAGGCCGACGGCGATCACCGCCGCGTCCGGCCGCTCCTGGGCCACCAGATCGAGTCCGGCGCCGGCCGTGTCGGCCTCCGCCGCCACGCGACTCCGCCCGCTCGGGCGACGGCCGCCCGGACGAGGATGCGCGAGGGAGATGATCGTCGATGACCACGATCCGCCAGCGCGGCGCGGGCGACGGGCTCTGCGGCCGGCGCGCTGGCGGGACTCCCCGGGCGGCGCGCCGCGCACTCGGAACGGCTCCGGACCTCACGGTTCGTCACGGCTCAGTACGCGAAGGCGAGTCCGACGGTGCCGATCACCTGGACCTGATCGCCGTCGTTGATCGCCTTGAGGTTGTCGCCGAGGTAGAGGACGGTGACGCCGGCCTTGATCAGCCACTCTGCCGAAGTCCGGCGGGATGAAGGCAAGCGGCACGCGACGACGGCGACGCCGCCGGAGAAGTACCCGAACGTGTCGTCCGAGCCGGTGCCGAACTCGTAAGTAGTCACTGAGGCTCAGCCCGACGCTCAGGGGAACCGAGACGCTCACGGGGTACGAGGAGTCGGCGAGGAACGCGTAGCCGGGGCGATGCCGATCTGGGCATAGACGCCCTTGTCGGCGCCGGCGTCGGCCTGGCCGTCGAGCTCGAAGGCGATGAGGAACGGAGGGTTGAGCGCGAAGGGGCCCGAGGAGCTTAGCGTCGTTGTAGCTCACGCCGAAGGCGAGCTCCTGGACGGTGCCGAAGGCATTGTTGGGGCTCACGTAGGCCGTGTAGAGGCGTACGTGGTGAGGTCCTCGAAGGACGGCCGAGAGCCGGACGTAGCCGTCGAACTCGTACCAGACCTTCGGATCCGACGCCGATCGCGCTGTCCGAGCCCGGTGGGGCCGGTCTGGAGACTGTTCCAGATGCCGCCCGTGACGGTGAGGGAGGTCAGCGCGCCGGCCTGGTCGACCAGCTTCACGCCGAGCTCGCCGTAGGGCTGGAGGATGAGGTCCTCGGTCTCCTGCTTGATGCCCCGGAAGAAGTAGGCCGTGGTCCAGTCCACGCCCGCGTTGATGGACAGGCGGCCGGTGTTGGGGCCCTTCGCCGCATCCGGGGCCTGGCTGGCCGCCGGCTGACCCTCGGCTGGCGGGCTTCTGCTCCTGTGCGGAGACGACCCCCGGGCCGATCAAAGCTCCGGCCAGGACGGCGGCACCCACTGCGATGCCCCGGATCATCCTCCGTCGCTCCGCCATCAACCCCTCCTTGTCGTGGCTGTGCACTTCAGTCCGGGCGCGGCCCACGCCTCGGCGCCGAAATGCAAAACGGCGCCACGTGAGATGGCGCCGTTGCCCGTGCGCGCGGCCGTTCGCCGCGCACGCCTGGTGAGATAGCAATCAGAGGTGCCGGCCGTCCGCCGGAGGGGCGGCGCGGCCCGTACGTCCATTCCGGCGCGGGGTTCTGGACCACGGGAGAATGAGGGGCGCCGGCCCGGTGAGGAGGCGGCGTGGCGCGTCGAAGGGCAGTCTGCCCACCAAGAGGGCAGCGGCGTCGGCCCTCGAGCTTTCGAGGGCCGTCGCGACCGGAACGATCTCAGCGAGCGGGGCGAGACGCCTTCAGCGGACGACGAGGACGGGACGGGGGCGCGACTCACCGACGCCCTCCGCGACGCTGCCGGCGACCATCCGCTCGACGGTGCCGACACCTCGCGCGCCGACGACCAGGACGTCGACGTCTGTCGCCGCGCGAAGCAGCTCCTCCAGCGGCCGGCCCAGCTGGACCTCGGCCTTCACGCGCCACCCGCGCGCGCGAGGCGCTCCCGCGCCGCCTCGAGCTGCCGCCGGGCGACGGCCGTGCGCTCCCGCTCGAGGCTCGTGGCCTCCCGGGCGACCAGGGCTCGAATGCGACCGGGCAGGAGGCCGGTGGAGGGCGGCCGGACGGGCTCCACGACGCTGAGGAGGCGGGCCTGGCCGCCGCGCGGCACCGCGAGCCCCGGCGACGAACGCCACCGCAGCCCGCGCGTGGGCGCGGAGCCGTCGACGCCGATCAGGAAGCGACGAGGCGCCCGCGTCGAGCCTCGCACCACGAGCACGGAGCACTGGTGCCTGCCGCAGGACGGAGCGGCTCACGCTCCCGAGCAGGAACCGGCTGACCGCGCCGAGACCGCGAGAACCGAGGACGATCGTCCGCGCCCGGGCCTTGCGAGCCCGCGCGAGGATGGCTGGCACCGGCGGCGCGTCGGTGACGAAGACGTCCGCGTCCGGCCAGCGCCGCCGGAGGCGCTGCTCCAGTGCAGCGGGCCTCGGCCCGGCTCACCGCGAGGAGCGCCTCCCAGATCGCGGGCGCGGCGTCGGTCAGGACCGGGGTCGCGCGCGCGATGACGCCGTGGCCGCTGCTGCCCGGGGCCACGGGAAGCCGATCGCGGTCTCGACCGCGGCGCGGGCCTGAGGGCTGCCGTCGGTTGCGACCAGCACCGCGAAGCTGCGCTTTGCCATGAGTCTCCTCGTGCGGGGTGTCATTGCCCAGCCGAGTGTAACCGACCGGGCGCCTTGGCGGGATCCGGCGCGCCGGGCCGCGCTTGTTCCTCCCGCGCGCGGTAGTGTACCGTCGCTCCGCGCCCGGACAGGGGAACCCGGCCGGCAAAGAGGAGGCTCCATGGCGACGACCGAACAGCTCAAGGCGCGTCTGTGCGCCGAGATCGACCGCCGGAAGGGCGAGATCGTGGCGATCAGCGAGCACATCATGAAGCATCCGGAGCCGGGCTACCGCGAGGTGCGCACCGCTGAGTTCGTCGCGGGGTGGTTTCGCCGGATGGGCCTCGAATGTCGAGAGGGGCTCGCGCTCACCGGCGTGAAGACTCGGCTCCGCGGCCGCTCGCCGGGCCCGACCGTCGCGGTCCTGGGGAGCTCGACTCCCTGATCGTCGGGAGCACCCCTTCGCCGACCTCGACCACCCGCGCGGCCCACGCGTGCGGCCACTAACGCCCAGGTCGCCTCCATGATCGGCGCCGGCATGGGTCTCCAGGCCGTGATGGACGAGCTCGACGGGGACGTGGTGCTCTTCGCCGTGCCCGCCGAGGAGTACATCGAGGTGGAGTGGCGCCTCGGCCTCCGCGAGCAGGGGAAGGTCGAGTTTCTGGTGGGCAAGGCCGAGCTGATCAAGCTCGGCGAGTTCGACGACGTCGACATGGCGATCATCACCCACACGAACGCCCGTCCCGAGGACGGGCTCGCGAGCGTCGGCGACACGCACAACGGCTGTGTCGTGAAGTTCATGCGATTCATGGGTAAGGGCGCTCATGCGGGAGCGCCCCTCACCTCGGGATCAACGCGCTCAAGGCCGCCCAGATCGCGCTCCACGCGATCGACGCCAACCGTGAGACGTTCCGCGACGACGACACGATCCGGGTCCACCCCATCATCACGCGGGGCGGCGAGGCGGTAGAGCGCCGTGCCGGCCGACGTCCGGCTGGAGACGTTCGTCCGCGGCAAGACCGTCGAAGCGATCGCGGACGCCGCGCGCAAGGTGGACCGGAGCCTGCGGGCCGGGGCCCAGGCGATAGGGGCGCGGGTGCAGATCACGACGATTCCCGGCTATCTGCCCCAGCAGATGGACTCGAACCTGGTTGCCCTGACGCGCGCCAACTGTGCCGCCGTCGTCGGGGAGGCCAACATGGGCCGTCCGCGCCATTCCACCGGGTCCACGGATGTCGGCGACCTCGGCTTCATCATGCCGGAGGCGCATCCGCGCGCCGGCGGCGTCCGCGGCGTCATTCACGGCGCCGACTACTTCGTCGTCGATCACGCCCTGGCGGCCGTCAATCCCGCGAAGGCGATGGCGATGACCGTCGTCGACCTCCTCCACGACGGGGCGCGCGAGGCTCGCCGAGTGAAGGCCGAAGCGGGACCGAAGCTGTCCCGGGAGGAGTACCTCGCCCTCGTCCGGCGATTCGGATCGTTCGAGGACTACCCGGGAGCGTAGAGGCTCCCGGCCGCGAAGGGCGCTTGCTGGACTCCCCGCGGACCGTTCGTCTGCGCGACGGCACGGCGGCGCTGCTGCGCCCCATTCGGTCGGAGGACGCGCCGGCCCTGACCCGGCTGTACGACCGGCTGTCCCCGGAGAGCGCGTACCAGCGGTTCTTCGCCGTGATGCGCCGGTTGCCGCCCGACTGGGCGCGCGATCCTGGCCGACGTGGACCACGATCGCCGCGCGGCGATCGTCGCGCTCGGCCCCGGGGGACCTGGTCGGCGTTGCGCGATACGGCGCGCTCGCGGATCCCGCCGAGGCCGAGATCGCGCTGGTCGTGGAAGATGCGTGGCAGCGCCGCGGGCTCGGGACGATCCTGCTGTCGGCCCTGCTCGAGCATGCCGAGAGCCGCGGAATCACCCGCTTCCTGGCCTACGTGTTGGCGGACAATCATCGGATGATCCGCCTCGTCGAACGCCTGGGACGTGTGACGGAGCGCTCGCTCAGCGGGGAGTGACATCCCTGCGCTTCACGCGCCGACCGGAATCCGATACCGGTCGCCCGGACCGGGCGTAGAGGCGCTCTCCTGATGCCGGACTTCGCCTCCCTGCGACACCGGATGGTCGAGACGCAGCTGATGACCCGCGGCATCCGCCACCCCGGCGTGCTCCGGGTCATGGGCGTCATTCCACGGGAGCTGTTCGTTCCCGAGGCCGATGCACCGGATGCGTACGAGGACTCGGCACGGCCGATCGGCCACGCACAGACGATCTCGCAGCCGTACGTGGTCGCGCTGATGCTCGAAGCGCTCGACCCGAAGCCTACGGATCGCGTCCTCGAGATCGGCACTGGCTCCGCGTATGCCACCGCCGTTCTGGCCGAGCTGGTCTCCGAGGTCTACACCGTGGAGAGGATCGAGTCCCTTGCGGCCGCCGCGCGCCAGCGCCTCTCCGATCTCCACTACCGGAGTGTCCACGTCCGCGCCGGCGACGGCACTCTCGGCTGGCCCGAGCACGCGCCCTACGACGGGATCGTCGTCACGGCGGGCGGGCCGGAGGTGCCAGGGCCGCTCCTGCCGCAGCTTCGCATCGGAGGCCACCTGGTGGTGCCGGTGGGGCCGACGCCCAGGGCGCAGGAGCTCGTGCGCGTCACGCGGCGACAGCACGACGAGTATGCGCGGGAATCGCTCGGCGCGGTGGCGTTCGTGCCCTTGATCGGAAGCGCGGGGTGGCCCGACCCCGGCCTGGAGCGGCCCGGTGACGGATCCTGAGCCGCGCGCGTCTGCGTCGTCCGGCGGGCCGAGTGCGGGCCGAGTGCGGCGTCTTGGCCAGCTCTGGGCGGCGGGTGCGGCGGCCGCGCTTGCCGTGACGGCGGCGTCGGCGCTGGGCTGGCTCGAGCCGATCCAGGTACGGGCGCTCGACATCGTCCAGCAGCTGGGTGGTCAGCGGTTTCCGCCGGAGATCGTCATCGTGGCGATCGACGACGCGGCATTCGAGAAGCTGGGCGCCCGGCAGCCGATCCCGCGCCCGTATCTCGCCAGCATCCTCCGGGGCCTCGATCGCAGCGGCGCTGCCGTCGTCGGTCTCGACGTGGCGCTCTCGATTCCCACGACCCCGGCGGAGGACGGCGCCCTCGCCGGCGCGATCCGGGAGCTCGGGAAGGAGGCGGGGGCGGCGGTCCCCGGTTGGTCCTGGTGGATGCGCGCGCCCCAGTCGGGCCCGCTGGCCGACCCGTGCTCCTGCGCGCGATCCCGCGCGGATCGGACCAGGTGCCTCTCGACGAGGACGGAGCGATCCGGCGGGCGGCCGTCTTCCTGCCGGCCCCGGGCGGAGCGTCGACCCCGTGTTCGGCCTGGCGGTGCTCGCCCAGGTGGATGGCGCCGCTTCGGCCCCGGCCGCCGCTCCGCGCACGTTGCCCGAGGACCTCGCTCGCTATCCGTACTGGCGGGCCGGAGCCTGGTCGCCATCGGGTGGCCCCTCGGTGGCGCTCGCGGGCGGGCCAGCCGTGGCGGATCAACTTCGTGGGCCCGGCCGGAGAGCTTCCTCACGATCCCGAGCGACGCCGTCGCCGAGCTGGGCCAGCCCGATGCGCCTCCCGTCGCCGAGGACAACCGCTTCGCGGCCGCGTGGCTCTCGTCGGCGCCACGTTCGCCGAGAGCCGGGACTTCTTCCAGACGCCGGTCGGCCGCCTGGCGGGCGTCGAGATCCACGCCAACGTCGTGCACATGCTGGCGACCCGCTCTCTCATTCGGCCGGCCGGCTGGCTCTTGAGCCTCGGCATCCAGCTCGGGGTCGTCGGCCTGGCCGGAGTGCTCCTGAGCTGGCTCCGCCCGCTGCGGGGGACGATCGTCGCGCTCGCGTTCACCCTGCTCGTCGGCGCGCCCGCGAGCTACCTCGCGTTTCACGGAGGCGGGTACGCGGTCGACTTCCTCCTCCCCGTCATCGTCACCTGCCTGACCGGCGTGGTCGCCGAGTCGCTCGCCCGGCGGAGATTCCGCGATTCGTTCGGCCGCTACGTCGGCCGCGACGTGATGGATCAGGTGCTGTCCGAGAATCCCACCCTTGCGGGCGCCCGCCGCGAGGTCTCGGTCCTCGTGTCGGACCTGCGCGGCTTCACCACGCTGTCGGAGACCATGCCGGCCGAGCAGGTGGCCGCCCACCTGAACGAGTACTTCCCGGCGATGGTCGACGCCATCTTCGCCGAGCGCGGTATGATCAACGACTTCATCGGCGACGGAATCCTCGCCGTCTTCGGGGCGCCCCTCGCGGATCCTGACCACGCCCGGCGGGCCGCGCGCAGGCCGCCATGGGGATGCACGCGGCGCTCGAGCGGCTGAACGCGGACTGGGGCCGCGCGCGGATTGCGCCGCTCGGATGGGGATCGGGATCCACACCGGGGTGGTCTTTGCCGGGAATGTGGGGGCTCGGGGCGCATCAAGTACACGGTGATCGGGGACACGGTGAACGTGACGCGCGCGGCTCGAGGGACTGAACAAGGACCTCGGGACCACGTCGCTCATCACCGCGGAAACCCTGGGGGCCCTCGGCGATGGGGTCGAGACGCGGTATCGTGGGGAGGTTGCGGTCAAGGGCCGAGCGGAGCCGCTCCGCGTCTACGAGCTTCTGGCGGTGAGTTCACGGAGGGACGCCGCCGTCAGAGCGGCGGAGGAGAGGCCGATGAGCGAGGGCCGTGACGGAAGGCTCGCAGCGGCGTTGCTCGCTCTCGCGATCGCGTTCAGGCTCTTCGCGCCGACCGCTGGCCGTCGCGGCCGACCCCGTCGCCGTCTTCACGGAGATCCGCCCTGGCAAGGGGAGGTTCGGGTCAAGCGCGCGGAGGACGCGGAGTGGACGGCGCCGCGTGCGCTCCAGGCGCTTCGCGCAGGGGACCAGGTCCGCGTCGACCGCGGACGGCCGCGCGACGCTGACCTTCACCGGCGGCGGCTCCCAGTCGGTTACTGCGGCCAGCTCGCCGTTCACGGTGGCGCCGCCGCGCGTGGAGACCGGCACCGACCGGGCGCAGGGGCTGGTCGCGGGCGTCACCCAGTTCCTTCTGGGACAGCCCAAGCCGCCCACATATCAGGCGCTCTCCGTCCGATCCGGGTCCCCGCCGCCGCGCATCCTGGCCCCCCGTGAGACGCGGATCTTGTCGGGTCCGGTGACGTTCGAGTGGACCGGCCCTCCGCGCCCGGACTACTCGATCCGTGTGCTGGGCCCGCAGGGGCGGTCTGGGAGCAGGCGGGCGTCCCTCGCCGGCCGCTGCCCTATCCCACGTCGGCGCCGCCTCTCGCCCCGGGCGCGCGCTACCGATGGACGCTCGAGGCGCCCGGGCAGCCGGCCCAGGAGGCGGAGTTCGACGTCCTCGCGGAGGCGGACGCGGCCCGGATCCGCGCGGCGCTGGCCGATCTCGCCTCCAGCGGAGACGGCGGCGAGCCCGTCGGCGCTCGTGCGCGCCGGGCTCTTCTTCCAGTGAAGGCCTCTACGCGGATGCCCGCCGCGAGCTGACGGCGGCCATCGCTCAGGATCCCGACGAGCCGACTCTCCGGCAGCTGCTCGGTTACGTCTACGACCGCGTCGGTCTCATCGACCTCGCGGCGCAGGAGTTCGACGAGGCGGAGTTCCTGGCGACGCGCAAGCCATGACGATCCTCCGGAGGGCGCGGCCCGCGGGCCGCGGGAGACGCGAGACATGCTGAGATCAGTGACCCGGATGGCGCTAGCGATGCTGCTCGCGCTCTCGCCGCCGGCGTCGCCACGGCGCAGTCGCCGCCGGCCGGCACGGCGGCGCCCACCGACGACGACCTGCGGCGAGCGTGGGACCTCAAGGCGGAGGCCTTGAAGGATCTCCAGGAAGGCCGGTTCCAGGACGGCATCCCGAAGGCCCGCGAAGCCGTGGCGCTCCGGGAAGGCGCTCTCGGCGCGAACCATCTCGAGGTCGCCGAGGCCCTGGACCTCCTGGGCCGCCTCCTCGAGCGGAACGGTGACTACCCGGGAGCGCAGGCGGCGCTCAAGCGCGCGCTCGGGATCAAGGAGGCCGCGCTCGGCGCTACATCCGCGGACGTCGCCGACACGGCGGAGATCCTGGCCCAGGCCTTCCAGCAGGCCGGCCAGCTCGGGGCGGCGCGCCCGCTCTACGAGCGCGCTCTCCGGATCCGGGAGGACGTCCTCGGTCCGGAGGCGGCCGAGGTGGCGGCCGCGCTGAACGGGATCGGGTGGGTGCAGGCTCGATCAGGGGACTCTGGTCGGAGCGCGGGCGAGCGCTCGAGCGCGCGCTCCGGGATCCGGGAGCGCACGCTTGGACCGAACCACTACCGCACGAGCCAGACCCTGGCCCATCTCGGTCGGGTCTACCGGGATCTGGGTGAGTACGACCTGGCGCGCACGACCTTCGAGCGTGCGCTGCGCATCCAGGAGCGCGTGCTCGGTCCCGTCGCATCCGGAACTCGGCTACGTTCTGGGACACTACGGCGCGTTCTACGAGCGGCTCGACGACCACGCCAAGGCCCGGCCGCTCCTCGAGCGCGCGCTGGCGATTCGCGAGAAGGCGCTCGGGCCGAATCACCCGAGCGTGGCGTGGAACCTGACGCAGCTCGCGACCGTGCTCCGGGGCATGGGCGACAACGCGGCGGCGCTGCCCCTCATCGAGCGCGCGCTCCGGATCCAGGAGCAGGCGCTGGGGCCGAACCATCCTCAGCTGGCGGAGACTCTCCGGAATCGCGCCCGGATCGCCCAGGAGCTCCGGAACTACGTCCTCGCCCGGAACGATCTCGATCGAGCCCTGCAGATCGCGGAGCCGGCGCTCGGGCCGAACCATCCCAGGATCGGCCTGCTCCTCAACAACCTCGGGATCGTGCTCCTGCCAGACGCGCGAGCCGGCGAAGGCGCAGGCGGCGTTCGAGCGGGCCGTGGTGGTGCTCCGGGGCGGTGGACTGCCGGAGATCCACTGGCGGACGGCGAACCTCCTCGGCCGGCTACACGAGCGGAACGGCCGGCGCGTCGAGGCCGTCGGCCGCCTACGCCGAGGCCGCGACGGTCATCCGTGGCCTGGCCGGAAGTCTGGCCGGTCAGCAGTCCCGCGCCCAGTATCTCGAATCCGCGCAACCGCCTGGCGGTGTTCGACTCGCTGGCGCGCGTCCTCCTGCGGCTTCACGAGCGCGACGCCACCAAGGGGTACGAGCTCGAGGCGCTGGCGGCGATCGAGGCCAAGAAGAACCTGCTGGTCGCCACGGCGATGGCGGCGGCGCGTCCGACGCTCCAGGACCCCGAGGCCCGCCGCGTCGCTCAGGACGTGGGCTCAGAAGCAGGCGGACAGCCGCTCGCCTCGAGCGGGCGCTCCAGGCCGAGCAGGGGAAGGCGCCGGACGAGCAGCGTCCGGAGCGCGATCCAGGAGCTGACGCGGGAGCCTCGCGCAGACCAAGAGCGAGTACCTCGGGCAGGTCCAGGCGTTCCTGGCGCGCTATCCGCGCTATCGCGCCCAGTTCGTGGAGCAGCAGACCGTCGATCCCGAAGGCGATCGCCAAGTTCGCGGAGCGATTGCCTCCCGGCACCCTGGCGGTGCAGTACTTCGCCGCGCCCGACGCGCTGTACCTCTTCGTCGTCGCCGCGGGCGGGAAGTTCCAGGTCCGGTCCCAGGCGGTGCCGCAGCAGGAGCTCTACGACCTGATCCGTGCGTATCGCACGCAGCTCGAGCGGGCGGCGGCCCAGCGGCTGCCGTGGGCCGACGACGGGTCGGAGGCTTTCCGGCGCGAGCGTGGCGCCGCTCAAGGAGACTACCGAGAAGCTCTCCCGGACATCTCCTGGGCCCCATCGAGCCGGAGCTTGCCGCCCACAAGGATCTGATCCTCTTCCCGAACGACCTGCTCCTCTACCTCCCGATCCATGCGCTCACGCTGAAGCAGGCCGACGGCAGCCGGCGCTTCCTGGCCGAGACGCACCGGGTGAGCTACGTCACGCAGCTCGAGCTGGTGGACCTCCTGAGCCCGCTCCAGATGGCGCCCGACCTCGCCGCTGCTCGCTCTCGTCGAACCCGGACGGCACGCTCCCGGCGGCGAGCCGCGAGGTGCGGAGCTCGCGCGGGTCCGGCCCGGGCGTGACGGCGCTCGACGGAGCGGAGGCGACGAAGCTGCGCTTCTTCGAGCTGGCCGGGAAGTTCTCGAGCTCCACCTCGCGACGCACGGGGTGCTGGATCCTGAGCAGCCCGAGCGCTCCTACCTTCTTCTGGCGGGCGACGATCCGGCCAGCCCAGCGGCTCGACGATCGGCGAGATCGCCGGGCTGTCGCTCCTGCCGAACTCGCTCGCGATCCTGTCCGGCTGCGAGACCGCGCTCGGCGAGCAGGTGCCGGGCGCGGCGCTCGTGACGCTGGCCGCGCGCCTTCAGCCAGGCGGGCTCGCAGTCGATCGTCGCGTCGCTCTGGAAGGTCAGCGACGTGGCCACGCGGGACTTCATGGTGGCGCTTCCATCGCGCCCTGGCTCCGGCGGGCCGCGTCGGCGCAGCTCCAGCAGGCGGAGCTCACCCTGCTCCAGGTGCCGGCCACGGCGCATCCCTACTACTGGGCGCCCTTCATGCTGCTGGGCGCCCGCTGACGGACCGAGACCGACGGAGGAACCCGTGATCGAGATGACGCTGGAGATCGCCGAGAAGGCGGCGCGCGCCGCTCAGGCCCGCGCCCGAGAGCTCAACACCCCGATGACCGTCTCGGTGGTGGACGAGGCAGGGCCGCCTCGTCCTGTGCGCGCGCGGTGACGGCACGGGGTTCTTCTCCCCCGACACCTCGCGCGGGAAGGCCGTGGCGGCCGCCGCCTTCCGGCGGTCGACCAAGGAGATGTCCGAGGCCGCGAAGGACCACTCCGCTGTTCTGGCACGCCCTGTCGGGATCTGGTCCCCGGTCAGATCATGCCGAGCATCGGCGGCGTCCCCATCAACTCTCAACGGCCGCTTCATCGGCGCGATCGGCTGCGGCGGCGGGACCGGGGAGCAGGATCACCAGTGCGCGGCCGCCGGGGCCGCCGCCGTTCAGCGCGGGTCGCGAGGAACTGGACGCTCCGCACGGACGGCTCCCACTGCGCCTCGAGGGTGTCCACCAGCGAGGGCGGGCTGACCGTCCCCTGGACGTAGCGCTCGGTCGGCGCCCCACAGCACGAGCGTTGGCGAGCGAGCGTACGGATGGCGGCACAGATGGTTCTGGCGGCTGATCGACCTGGAGCACGAGCTCCGGGCGCCCTCGGATTGTCGCGTTCCTCGAGGATCGCATCGAAGGTGATGCAGTCCGCCCCCAGCGAGGCATCCTGGACGACGCGGGATTCCACGGTCCGGAATCGCCCGGACCCGCCCAGCATGTGCTGCGCGACAGCGAGCAGTTCCTCCAGGGTGTCGAGCTTGGCGTCGCTTCGGCGGAGGCGCACTCATCACCAGGATGCCGAGGGTGTGCGCCGCCTCGGCCTGCCGTGGGCGCTGTTTCCAGGTATTTCCCCATGAGGGGATGCGTGCCGAACGAGAAGACATCCGCCGCCATGGGGCTCATGCACCATCGGTTGCCCTGCGGCGGAACGATCGAGACCCCGAGCGAGGCGAGCTCGATCCGACCGCTCGGATTCGGGACGGGGGTGAGCCTGCCGCAGTTGACCGTCCGTGGTGTGAAGCGGGGTCGAGGCGCACCCGCTCAGCAGCACTCCGGCCGCGAGGATCCAGGTGAATCTGGTCACGGTGGTCCTTCCCAGCGCTGAGCCGTGCTGTGCTGTCCTCAGCGCGAGCAGGGCGAGGCGACCATGCCGGTTCCCGTGCGCCGAGGCCGAGCTCGTCGGCGCCAGCGCGCCGATGACGTCGCGCCAGCGCCGGCGGTGAGATGGGCGTCACGGCGGATCCAGGCGAAGAGCATCCGGCCGTGCGCGGGAGCGCGCGGTCGACCTTCATCCGACGTGGCACCATCCGGGCTCATCCGGCCGGGTTCGGGGAGGACGGCCAGCACGAAGTTGAACGCTCCCGCCTTGGCGCCCGCCTCGTCGCGCACCGGTCATGACCAGCTCGGGCCGGAAGATGAAGTCGCCGCGATTGCCGGGCTCGTCCGGGAAGTAGAGCTGGGTGGTGAGGACTGGGCTGGTTCGGCGCCTGCACGCGGACGTGGATGTGACGGGTGCGGCCCGGGTAGAGCCCGGGCACCACGGTCTCGAGCCGGTAGCGACCCTGGTCGTCCGTGAACTGATGGCCGCGGAGGCGGAAGCCCGCATTGTCGTACTCGCCCCGGCCGTCGGCCTGCCAGAAGTCGAGCAGCGTCCCGGGGATCGGGCGGCAGCTCGTGGACAGGACCGCGCCCGCGACCACGATGCGCGTGCCCGTCGACGCCCGTCTCGAGCAGCGACGCGCGCTGCGGGGAGCGGGGCTTGAAGTACGGGCCCGCCGTCTGGGACAGCGTGGGCGTTCCCTTGTCGGCGCAGCTCGGCGTCGGCGGGAGAGTCCGGGACTGGGCGAGCGCCCGGCGCCCGGCCAGGAGCGACGGCGGCGGGCAAGGCCAGGAGGGCGCCGTAGGAAACGTCGACGCGGCGCGCGATCGTGAGTCATGTGTCCTCCAGCAAGGCACGCGAGTGCCGCTTGGATCTCTGAGGACACGGTAACGGATCGGTCAAGCTCCGTATAGGATGAAATCAGGCCCGCGACCGGGCTGCGACGGGAGCTCCACGATGCGAATCCTCTCCGCGCCGGCGCCGCGTGTCGCGGTGCGCGTGGCGCTCGGCTGATCGTGCGAGCGCCGACTCGGCCGGCGTGAAATGCTGCGTGGCCTGGCCGCGGGGCTGGGCGCCGTCGGTCGCCCCGCCTGGCTTCGCGCGGAGGAGAGCGCGTACGAGGCCATGGCGCGCGCGGCGCTCGCGTTCCTCGGGGCCCTCGACTCGCGCCGGCGGCGGCGGCAGGCGACCTTTCGTTCGCGCACGCCGAGCGCCAGAACTGGCACTACGTGCCCCGCCGCCGGGAGGGAGTGCCGCTCAAGGACATGGCCGCCGACGCCCGGACGGCGGCGCTGGCGCTGCTCCAGGTGGGCCTGTCGGCGGCGGGCTACGCCGAAGGCGCGGGACGTCCTGCGGCTCGAGGGCGTGCTGCGGCAGCTCGAGACGTTCGGCGGCTTCACGCGGGATCCCGACAACTACGCGGTCACGATCTTCGGCGCGCCGGAGCAGCCCGCGCCGTGGGGGTGGCGGTTCGAGGGCCACCATCTCTCCCTGAACTTCACGGTCGCGCCGGGTCGGGCGATCGCGGTCACGCCGGCCTTCTTCGGCGCCAACCCCGCCGAGGTGCCGTCGGGCCCGCTCGAAGGGCTCCGCGTCCTTCAGGCCGAGCAGGACCTCGGACTGGCGCTCGCCGGCGGTCTCGATCCCGGCCAGCGCGCTCGCGCGACGATCGCGGCCGAGTCCCTCGGCGACATCGTCAGCGGGCCGGGGCGCGGCGAGAGCCTCCGGACGCCGGCAGGGTGCCGCTCGGGGACCTCGGCGCCGACTCACGGGCCCTCGCCGTGCGGCTCCTCGAGACGTACACCCGGAACATGCGGGCCGATCTCGCGGAAGGCGGAGCTCCGGAAGCTTCACGCGGCGGGGCTCGAGCGGGTCCACTTCGCGTGGGCGGGCCCGGTCGATCCCGAAGCGTCCGCACTACTACCGCCTCCACGGGCCGACGCTGCTCATCGAGTACGACAACACCCAGAACGACGCGAACCACATCCACTCGGTCTGGCACGATCCCCGCAGGCGACTTCGGTGCCGATCGTGCTGGGCGCCCACTACCGGACGCATCGCGACCACGCCTAGCCGGCCGGGGGCGGACCACTCCTTCGCATCCGGCCGGACCCCGCCGGGCTGGAGGACGCACAGCGACACGAGCTCGGCGATGAGAGAGGCGGAGGTGCGTCGCCTCGGCCCCCGTCTCGAAGATGAGGAGGATCTCGTCCAGCAGGATGAACGTGGCCCAGAGCGAGAGGCTCACCACGAACGCCGGGCCCGATGGACGCGCGCGTCGCCTCGTCCGAGGCGCGCCCGCCAGAAGAGAGATGCTGGCGAGGCTTTGCCAGACGATGACGCCCGCGAGCAGGACCGGGCTCAGCCCGGCCGGCACGCCGATCTTGGCCGTGCTGGTCGCGATGAACGCCAGGTTCCCGGAGATCCAGGCCCAGTCCGCCGGCAGGAGGCGAACGGACCGGAAGCAGGTCGGTCAGGTTCGGAGAGGGTCACGATGCGCGAAGTAGAGGCACCAGAATCCCAGGAGCACGGGCGCGAGCAGCCGGAGATCGAGCCGGGTCACGCCGACCTCGTGAGTCCTCGCGGATCACGCGGCCCGTGGGCTTCGTCATCCGCGCGATTGTACGCCGGACCGGGGCGGCGCGAGCGCTGGCCGAGACCGCCCGTGGCGGCGGATGCCCGGGGCTGGGCTATCTCTGAAAGATGGGTCTCGGCGTCCGAGCCGGTGCCCGGGTGGGTCCACGAAGCGTGAAGCGGACTCTGAGCGCGAGTTGAAGCTCGACGTCGAGCCGGGCTTTCGGCTTGCCCAGGCTTCCTGGCCGCCCGCTCGCCCCTGCGGACGTTCATCTCCCGCTACTACGACACGCCCGATCATCGGCTGGCCCGTCACGGCGTGACGCTCCGGTGCCGCATCGAGCGACGCCGGCCCCTCTGGCAGGTCAAGCTGCCGCGGGAGGCGGCGCGCCTCGAGGTGGAGGTGCCGGGCTCGCCGACCCGGCTGCCCGACGAGCTCGGCCGGCTCCTTCGCGTGTACACGCGGGGCGCCGAGCTCGGCCCCATCGCCACGCTTCGCACGCGGCGGGTCGGCTTCCTTGTGCGAGACGGGCGGCGGCCGGTGGCCGAGGTGGTGCTCGACTCCGGTGGCCGTGCTCGACGGGCAGCGGGTCAAGCGGCGCTTCCGCGAGGTGGAGATCGAGCTCGTCGGCGCGGGCGACGCCGGCGGTCCTCGAGCGCATCGCCGGTCTCTTGCGCGAGGCGGGCGCCGCGGAGAGCGCGGGCACCCCGAAGGTGTTCCGGGCGCTCGGCCTCGACCTCTCCGTCGAGACCGAGCCCGCGGGCTCCGCCGGACACGCCGCTCGCCCGCGTGCTGGCGGCGATGGGGCGCTACCTCCAGGCCGTCTACGCGCACGATCCCGGGACGCGGCTCGGCGCCGGACGCCGAGGAGCTCCATCAGATGCGGGTGTCGGTGCGGCGACTGCGCGCCATCCCTCCGGGCCGCTCCGGCTCGATGTTCGCGCCGCAGGCCGATCAAGGCGCTCCGGGACGAGCTGAAGTGGCTGGGCTCCATGCTCGGCGGAGCCCGGGACCTCGACGTGCTGAGGGAGCATCTCCGCGAGGAGCTGCGGGCAGCTCGAGCCCCAGGACCGGAATGCCGGCCGGTCACGCTCCTCAGGCGGCTCGACAAGGCGGGCGCGAAGCCCTGCCAGGAGGCTCAGGCGGCCCTCGACAGCCCGCGCTACTTCGCCCTCCTCGACAGCGTGGACGAGACACGATCTCGAATCCGCCGGTGGTCGACGCCGACGTGTCGCTGACCGACGTGGCGGCGGGCGAGTGGAGGAAGCTTCGCAAGACCGTCAAGGCGCTTCCTTCGGAGCCGGCGGACGCGGAGCTCCACGCGGTCCGGATCAAGGCTAGCACGCCCGCTACGCGGGGAGCTGGCGGCGTCGGAGCAGGGCCACGCCGTCGAGCGCTTCGTCGACCGCGTGAAGAAGCTCCAGGACATTCTCGGCGAGCACCAGGACGCGGCGGTGGCCGAGACGCCGGCTCCGCGAGCTGGCGAGGTGACGCGCCCGCCCGCGGACCGGCTTCGTTGCGGGTCTCCTCGTGGAGCGCCAGCACGCGCGTCGGCAGGCCGCGCGCGAGGCGTTCGAGGAAGTGTGGCCGGAGGTCGAGCGGCGGGGACGCAAGGCGTGGCGATGACTCCGTGGGACAGGAGGGGACATCGATGCTGAGGACGCTGGCACAGAACTGGTGGGCGCTCGTCCTGCGCGGGTGTGCGCGGTGCTGTTCGGCCTAGTGGCCTTCGCCTGGCCGGGGATCACGCTGGCCGTGCTGATCCTCTTCTACGGCGCCTATGCCCTCGTGGAGGGCGTGCTGGCGGTGGCGTGGGCCGTGGTGGGACGTCACGGGGATCGTTCCCGTGGGGCGTGCTTCTCGCTGGCCTCGCCGGCGTGGTCGTCGGGATCTGGACCTTCATGTATCCCGGGCTGACGGCGCTGGCGCTCGTGTACCTGATCGCGGCGTGGGCTGCCGTGCGGGGCATCTTCGAGATCATCGCGGCCTTCCACCTGAGGAAGGAGATCGACAACGAGTGGCTCCTGGCGCTGAGCGGGCTCGCTGTCCCTCGGCCTGGGCCGTGCTGCTCTTCGTGGCGCCGGGCGCCGGCGCGCTGGCCGTCCTCTGGTGGATCGGCGCGTTCGCCATCGTCTTGGGCGTCCTGGAGATCATCCTCGGGCTTCCGCCTGAAGGGCCTGAAGGACCGGGTCGCGCAGCGCGTCGCGTAGCGCGCAGGCCGAGAGCGCTTGCGGATCGGACGGGTGGCGTAAAGACGACTCTGTCTGTGTACGATGCATAACGTACTGAATTTACGAGCTGAATCTGTTGCATAGCCGGAGGCTCTGGACTGCGCGGGCCGCGCCGCGTCAGCTCGAGAGCGTGAAGCTCCGCATCGACAGGCTGCCGAACCGGAAGCCCGCGTAGACGTTCGCTCACGCGGCGATCTCCCGCGGCGGCGCCGAGGGCGACGAGCAGCGGGTCGAAATGCTCGCTGGTCGGGACGGCGAGCGACACGTGAGGCGCGACGCGCTCGTACGCGACGAGGTGCGTCCACATCGCCCGCGTCGAGCCGGTCCCTGACCCAGTCGTCGAACACCTGGGCCCACCCGGCGACCGGGATGGCCTCGCCCGCGACGGTCGAGCCGTCCGAGATTGTGGACGACGCCGCCCGCTTCCGAAGACGAGGACCCCTTGCTCTCGTAGCGGCGCCAGTGCCTGGCCCACGGCCAGGAGCTCGCTCGGCTCGCGCCGGCGCCGGCAAGCGAGACCGCCACCACCGGCACGTCGGCGCGGGGTACAGGAACCGCAGCGGCACCCAGGCGCCGTGGTCGAGGCCGCGGCCGGGGTCCGCCTCGGCCGCGATGCCGGCTTCGCGAAGTCGCTCGACGATCGCCGCATGCCAGCACCGGCGCGCCGGGTGGCGCGTAGCGCAGCGCGTAGAGCTCCGGCGGGAACCCGTAGAAGTCGTGAATCGTCGGCCGGCGCCGGACTGGTGGCGACCCGCACCGGACGTGGCGCCTGCCAGTGCGCCGAGACGACGACGATCGCCGTCCGGCCGAGGGATGCTGCGTCGGCCAGCGCTGGAGCGCCTCGGTGTAGGTCGTCCTCCTCGAGGGCCACCATGGGCGATCCGTGGGAGCACGAACAGGACGGGCAGCTTGGCCGGGCGAGGGGCGCGTCGCTCGATCCTCGGTTCACGCGCGCCTCAGCGGGGCCGGTGAATCGCTCGAAGAGCGGCGTCCGCGGTCAGCCATGAGGCGGTCGATCTCGCCCCGGTCCACGTGGGTGTTCGTGATGCCGTACGCCCAGCGGTAACGGTCCTGATCCAGCACCGCGTCCAGCGGGACGTCGGCGATCCGGTCGAAGTCCTCCGTCGGCGGGAGATAGCCCAGGTAGTCGTTGCAGTAGCCGAGAACGAGCGTGGTCCGGAACGGGCTCCGCTCGCGCATGGCTCGGCCCGGGTCCGCTGAAGAGCTCGAAGCCCGTGCCGACGACCGCGACGTCGCCGACGGCGAACGCCTGCACCTCGGCCTGGACCGGCACATCCTGACGTCGCCGCATGTCGCGGTACATGCCGAGGGCGCCCCGCTGGTAGTGAAGCGGGAAGCGCTGGGCGGACGTCGACGTGTGGACCTCGTCGGGCCAGACCTCCGGGAACGGCGGCTCCGATTCGGCCGCGAGGCGTCGCTCCGCCCGCTCGAGGTCGGCCTCGGACCACGGCAGGCGTCGGCGGCGGAGCGGGACGATCCTGGGTCTCGGCGGCGAGGTCGACGTCGCCCGCGGTGAAGATCGTCGGCAGCACCCGCCGCACCTCCGCCGCGATCGCCCGCCGACCCGGTCACGGGCCGCGCAACCCGTGCGGAACCGGCTTCTCGTTCCCGAACCAGTAGTCGAGCGGCGCCAGATCGCCGGCGCACGCCTGGAAGTAGAGGCACTCGATGCCCACGTGAGCCCGCTCCACCGCCGCGCGGAGGGCGTGCGGGAAATCGGCGTTCCACTGGAGGGTCTGGCCGCCGACGCACGTGCCGTGGCACGCGAACCCCACGACGAACCGCCATCACGCCGCTCGGGCCGTCCACGCGGAGCACGGTCACGGTGTCGTCGACCGAGCCGCCGGAGGTCGACGCGGTTGACCGAGATTCCCGGAGCCCGGCCCGTGCCACCGCCGACCGCCGCGGGCTGAAGCCGCGCGCAGGCGCCGAGCACGGCGCCGGCGAGCCGGTCGGGCAGCGCGGCCGCGTACCCGTCCAGCCCGTCGGTGCGCACCGCGGCCCGCACGCTGTCGGGCTCGAGGAGCACCGGCGCGCTGTGGTTGTGCGAGGCGTTCAGGAGGATCGCGTCCGCCGGGATACCGGTCAGCGTCGCGGCGCGGCGGCGCGCGGCCTCCGCGACGTGCCGCGGCATCCACAGGAGATCGGTGGCGACGAGGGCGATGCCGGCGGCTGCCGTCGTCGAGCACCAGCGCCTGCGCCACGAGCGGCTCGTGGACCCCGTCGGCGCGCCCCGTCCGGAGCCGCCACGCTCCGGGCTCGACGCCGAGAGGCGGGGTGATGTCCACGCGGCAGACGCCTGCACGAAGCCGACCCATGTGACGAGCCTCCTGTGTGTGAGTCGCAAGGGACCGCGAGGCCCCGCCGGCTCCGATCGGGCCCGACCCGGCTCGCGCCTCGCGTGTCTGATATCCTACTGGCTCGCGATCCCTGAACGCATCATTCCTGACCACGTCCGAAAGGAGCCAGGTTCGCATGGCAGACCTGCCGCGCACGGCCGATGTCGTCGTCGTCGGGGCGGAGTCCACGGAGCGAGCGTCGCGCTACCACCTCGCCCGCCGGCGGGCCGGTCGGGTCGTGCTGGTGGAGCGCAAGTTCCTCGCGTCCGGCCCCACCGGCCGCTCCTCGGCGCTCGTCCGCCGCTTCTACGCGATGGACTTTCTCACCCGGACGGGCAACGCCTCGGCGCAGCGATTCCAGCGCTGGGCGGACGACATCGGCGGCGGCGATCCGGGCTTCCGCCAGGTCGGCATCCTCTGGCTCGCCGCGGAGGACCGGGCGGCGAATCTCCGGGAGAACGTCCGGCGGGCGCGCGGCCTCGGCGTGAAGGTCGACCTGCTGACCCCCGGCGAGCTCAAGGCCCTCGTGCCCGCGATCAACGCGGAGTGACCTGGCGGTGGCGGCGTACGAGCCCGAGTCCGGCTACGCCGACGCCGCGTCGACCACGAACGCGCTCGCCGCGAGCGCGCGGGAGCTCGGCGCCGCCATCGTGCAGCACGTACCGGTCGAGGCCCTGCTCGTGTCCGGCAACCGTGTGACCGGCGTCCGCACGGCAGGGGGCGACATCCAGGCGCCGACGGTGGTCGTCTGCGCCGGCCTCTGGGCGCCGGGCCTGCTGGCGCCCCTCGGCATCACGGTCCCCATCGCGCCGACCCGCCACCAGATGTGCTTCTTCCGTCGCCCGCCCGGCTTCGAGACGCACCCCGGCATCATCGATCGGCCCAGCGGCACGTACATGCGGCCCGAGACCGGGAACCTGACCATCGTGGGCCTGTCCGCCTATCGCGAGGTGGTCGACCCCGACCAGTACAACGAGGGGGCCGACGCCCAGGAGGTCATGCGGAACGCCGAGCTCATCGCCAACCGATTCCCGGTGATGGAGCACGGGCTGTCGATGGGCGGCTACTCGGGCGTCTACGACGTGACGCCGGACCACGAGCCGGTGCTGGGCCCGATCCCGGGTATCACGGCCTCCACGCCGACTTCGGCTGGAGCGGGCACGGCTTCAAGCACTCGCCCGCCATCGGGGACATCATGGCCGAGTCGGTCCTCGAGGGGCGAGCGGCCGGGTGGGACCTCAAACCCTTCCGGTGGTCGCGGTTCCGGGACGGCGACCTCCTGCCGCCGGCGTCGTCGACCGACGCGCCGCATCCGAAGCTCCACGCCGCGCCGACGTGCTTCGTGACCGTCTCCCGGGACAACTCCAAGGCGGTCTCATCAGGGGATCCGGGCCGCGGGGATCCGGTTCCTCACGGCCCTGCCCGAGACCTGGCTGGTCTATCTCCTCCAGCTCGCCGAGGACGACCCGGAGATGACCCTGGTTGAGGTCGCCAAGGAGGAGGAAGCCATCGGCATCGCGCGCGGGCGCCTACTTCGCCGGCGCCAAGAACGCGCTCCTGATGCAGAACCACGGCTTCCTCGCGAGCATCAACGGGATCGTGTCGCTCGCGATGCTCTACCGCATCCCGCTCGTGATGCTCGTCGCGCACCGGGGCCACTTCGGGGAGCCGTATCCCTGGCACACGCAGGGCGGGATCGTGACCGAGCCCGTCCTCCGCGCGCTCGGCCTCCCGTTCGAGCACGCCCGCGATCCCGCGCGCGGGTCGGCCAGCAGATCCAGGACGCCCAGGCGCTCGCGTGGTCCTCGCTGGGGCCGGTCGCGCTGCTCCTGTCCCGCGACCTCATGGAGGACTGACGGCCATGGGCGCGTCCGGCGCGACGGCGAGCATCTCCGGTGAAGCGGGCGGACTGCCTCGGCGCCCTCTACCCGGAGCTGGGCGACCGGCTCGTGGTGACGATCATGGGGGCGACGGCCCAGGAGCTCTACGACCTCGGGCACCGCGAGACGTTCTTCTATCTCCAGCACGCGATGGGGCTGGCGTCGTCGATCGGGCTCGGGCTGGCGCTGAACCGCCCGGCGGCGCGCGTCGTCGTTCTCGACGGCGACGGCTCGGTGCTGATGAATCTCGGCGGGCTCGCGACGCTCGGCCGCTACCGGCCGGCGAACCTGACGCACATCGTCTTCGACAACGGGAGCCTGCTGTCCACCGGCGGCTTCGTGTCGCACACCGCCTCGGGGCGGACGGACCTCGCCGCCGTCGCCCGCGCGGCAGGCTGCCCGCGCGTCCTGGAGGTCCACACGCTCTTCCAGTTCATGGAGGCGGTGGCGGAGGCCTTCTCCGCCGACGAGATGACGACGATCGTGGCCAAGGTCGAGGCGGTGGGTCCCGACCGGTTCCACATGGACCTGGCGCTGCCGGAGAACGCGTTCCGCTTCCGCCGGGCCGCCTCGGCCGCCGGGTGAGGGCCGCCGGCGGGCTCCCGCCCGCCGCGGCGGCGACGCCCACCACCCCGTCCGCCGGTCGGTCCGTCTCGCGCCCGGGCCGCCGGCTGTCTCCCAGAGTTCACCTCGACGTAATGGCGGCGTCATGCCGCGCGGCCAGACTCTCCAGCGAATGAGAGCGATGCGCACACTCGCACAGGAGGGATCGAGCCCGATGCTGACCGCCGACGACAGGAGCCTGCGCCGATGGCGGGTTGCCCTGGTAGCTCACGATGCGAAGACGCCCGCGCTGGTCGCCTTCGTGCAGCGACACCGAGCTTGCCTTCAAGGACTGGGAGCTCCTCGCCACACGCCTCGACCGGAGAGGCCGTCCGCGACGCGACCGGCCTCCGCGTCCGGACGGTGCTGGACGGCTCTCGCGGGGCGACGTCCAGATCGGCGCCGAGATGGCGTCGGGCGAGATCGACGCCCTCATCTTCCTGCGCGATCCCCTGACGGCGGGCGCCGCACGAGCCGGACGTGGCGCCGCTCCTGAGGGTCGCGGACGTCCACAACGTCGCGGTCGCGACGAACCTCGCGGGCGCGGAGTGCCTGGTGCGCGCCTGAGCCCCGAGAGAACCCTCTCCGCTCGGAACTAGGCGCCTGAAGCGCCCACGCGTTCGGCGTCCCGAGCGCGTGGGGCGGGAGCGGTGCCCGGAGAGATCAGCTCTCCGGCGTCAGATCGATCGAGTGGAGAACCGCTCCCGGCCAGGTCCCGATGGCTGACGGTCATCACGCCGCTCTTGCCGTCGATCTTGACGTGACCGAAGTAGAGACCCCCTCCGGTCGGCGCCGCATTGGCGCGGCCCTCGGGGTTCTTCGTGAAGACCACGCGCGGACCGAAGGTGTCGTCGAGCTCGTTCGGGCCGAACCCGCCCGCGTGGAGCGGGCCCGAGACGAACTCGTAGAAGCGGCGCGAAGTCGGTGAACTGCGCGCGGCCGGGCTCGTAGAGGTGCGTCGCGCAGTAGTGGACGTCGGCGGTGATCCAGACCACGTTGCGGATCTCGTTGTGCTTGACGAAGCGCAGGATGTCGGCGATCTCGAGCTCGCGGCCGAGCGCGGGGCCGTTGCCCTGGGCGACCGCCTCCGATCCCCAGCTCCTTGGCGGCGTCGTGGTAGACGACCAGCCCAAGCGGCATGTCGGCGGCGATCACCTTCCAGGTGGCCCGTGACGCGAGGAGCTCGCGCTTCAGCCAGGTGGTCTGCTCGCGGCCCAGGATCCGCGCGGCGTCGCTCGAGCGACGTCTCCCGGTTCTCGCTATTCGGCCCGCGATAGCTCCGCATGTCGATCATGAACAGATCGAGGTTCGGCCCGCGCCGGATCCGGCGATACACGCGGTCGCTCTCGACCCGGCTGCCGGCCAGGGTCGTGAATTCGAACATCGCCCGCTTCGCCCGCGCCGCCAGGACGCGCGACGTTCTTCACGGTGTAGCGGTCGTCCTCCAGGATCCGCTCGTGGAACCAGTTGTTGGTCACCTCGTGGTCGTCCCACTGGACGTACTGGGCGACCTGCGCGTTGAAGCGGCGCATGTGCTCGTCCATCAGGTTGTACCGGTAGTTGCCGCGATACTCCTCGAGCGTCTCCGCCACCTTCGACTTCGCCTCCGTCACGAGGTTCTTCCAGATGCCGCCGCCCGGGAGGTCGACGTCGGCCTTGAGCGGCCCATCGGCGTAGATCATGTCGCCGCTGTTGACGAAGAAGTCCGGCTCGAGGCCCCGCATCACCTCGTAGAGGCGCAGCCCGCCCCAGGCCTGGTTGATGCCCCATCCCTGCCCGACGGTGTCGCCCGACCACACGAAGGTGACGTCCCGGCCGTCGACCGGAGCGGTCCGGAACCGGCCCACCATCGGGCTCGCTCGTCGTCTTCATGTCGCCGAGATCGAGGAAGGTCGCCCGGTAGAAGACGTCCTGGCCGGCCGGGAGCCCGGTCAGGACCACCTTGGCCGTGTGGCCCGCCTCCGGCAGGGCCGCGGGCCCGACCACGCGCCGGGCGTTCTGGAAGCTCTCGGTGGCCGCGTACTCCACGATCAGGCGGGCGGGCCGGTCCGTCGCGCTCCACACGACGGCCCGATCCGCGGTGACCTCGCCCGCCTGCAGCCCGAAGGGCGAGGGCAGAGCGCGCAGCGGACTGGGCGAGCACGCGTCGCGGGCGGAAGCCCGGCGTGATCAGGGCGCCGCCAGCGGCGAGCGCCCCCGCAGAACGCTGGCGGCGGCTTGGCGAGCCTGCGCTGGTCATGATGACTCCCTTCCGCGCGCCGATCCGGCGCGTCGGCGAACAATGTTAGCGCGTCAGCCTGAGCGTTCAGCTGCCGATGAGGCCGCCGTCGCGGCGGCGGATCGCCACCGTCGCGGAGCGCGGCCGGCCCACCCCGTCCGGCCAGGGAGCTCACCGCCGTCGGATTCTTGGGATCGTTGCGCTCGCTCGCCGGCTCGCCGGGATGCTGGATGTTCACGAACATGCTCCGGCCGTCGGGCGTCGACGTCACGCCCGTCAGCTCGCACCCGTTGGGCCCGGTCAGGAAGCGGCGCACCTCGCGAGTCTCCGGATTCGCCGCGAGCATCTGGTTGTTCCCCATCGTCGCGTAGTCGCCCTTGAGGAGGGTCGAGGTCGAGACGTCGGTCTGGATCCAGAGCACGCCGCGCGCGTCGAACCAGAGGCCGTCCGGCGACCCGAAGACGTCGCCCTTGATGTTCGCCGCGCTTGGCCTCGTCCTTGCTCTCGGGGTCGCCGCAGAGGACGAAGACGTCCCACGAGAAGCGCGTGGCGGCGGCGTCGGCGCCCGCTTCCTTCCACCGCATGATGTGCCCGAACACGTTGTTCGGGCGCGGGTTCGCCGGATCGACGGCCGGCCCCTTGTCGATCCCGCGGCTCGAGTTGTTCGTCAGCGTGACGTACATGTCCCGGCTCTGCGGATGCATCGCGATCCACTCGGGCCGGTCCATCCTGGTCGCGGACGACATCGGCCGCGCCGCGCGCGTTGACGAGAGACCTCGGCCTGGCCGGCGAAGCCGGACGACTGGTCGAGCCCGCCCTGGCCGTGCACCAGCGGGAGCCACTCCCCGGTGCCGTCCGGGTTGAACCGGGCCGCGTAGAGCGTGCCCTGCTCGAGGAGCCGGAGGTTCGCCGGGCGGTTGGCGGGGTCGTAGCGCCCGGTGCTGACGAACTTGTAGACGTACTCGTTGCGCTCGTCGTCCCCGGAGTACACGACCACGCGGTTGTCGCTGGCGAGGGTCACGAACGCGCCCCTCGTGCTTGAAGCGCCCGAGCGCGGTGTGCTTGACCGGCTGGCTCGCGGGGTCGAAGGGATCGATCTCCACGATCCAGCCGAAGCGGTTGAACTCGTTCGGGTTCTTCGCCGCGTCGAACCGCTCGTCGTGCTCGTGCCAGCGGTAGCTGCTCTTGTCGGCTGATGCCGTACCGCTTCTGGGCGGCCATCGCCGCCTTCCGCTCGGCCGGATCGGCGATGCCGGGCGCGTCACCCGCGGCGTTCACGAAGTAGTTGTTGAAGTTCTCCTCGCAGGTCGAGATACGTCCCCACGGGCGTCGCGCCCATGGCGCAGTTGTTGATCGTGCCCGAGCACCGTCCGGCCGTCCGGGTCGAAGCCGGTGCGCACGAGGGCGTGTCCCGCCGCCGGCCCGGAGACCTTCATCGGCGTCCGCGCCGTGATCCGGCGCCCCAGCGCCGAGCTCCGGTCGACCTGCCAGTGGTCCCCGACCAGGGTGACCTCGACGACCGACACGCCGTGGGCGGCCTGGGACTTCGCCACCTTCTCCGGTGTCCACGGCTCCATCCCGCCCGGGTGAAGCAGACCGTCGTCCGTGTACTCGTGGTTCATCACCAGGAGCCCGCGCGTCGAGCTGGTCGAGCCGAGCGGCAGGGGAAGTAGTGGATGCCGTCGTGGTGCATCCCGGCCTGACGCTCCTGGTCGGCATGCGTGTTGCTCGCGTCGCTCTTGAACTCCGGGCCGTTCCCGACGGGGTCGCCCCAGGCGTACAGGACCTCGGCGGAGTATCCGCCGGGCACGACGACGGTGTCGGCCTTCGACACCGGCACGCCCCGGAAGCCGATCAGATCGTCGGCTCGCTTCGGCGACCCGCAGCGGGGCCGACCCGGCCCAGGAGGGCCGCACCCGCGGCCACGAGACCGCCGGCCAGGACCTGCCGACGGGAGTAGCGGGCCAGCAGCACGTCGTCCAGCGACGGCCCGGTCGAGGGTTGGAGATGGCGTCGTCAGCGTGGCTCATGTCCGCCTCCTGTCGGTGTCTTGGAACCGGTCTGGAGGCTACGGATCGGGTATTGCGGAGGAATGACCCGTTCGTAACATTTGGACGACGCGCCGTAGTCCGGGCCCGGCCTGACCTTGCAAACACTCGGCCGTGCGCTATTATCGAGGTGTCTCACCGGGGTGGTTCGGCCCTGCGCGGCCGAGCCTGAGAACATACCCGTTGAACCTGACCCGGGTAATGCCGGCGTAGGGAGCGCACAATGATCCCGATCGTTCTCACCATCGCAGGCTCGGATTCCTCGGCGGGCGCCGGGATCCAGGCGGACCTCAAGGCCATCTCGGCGAACGGCGGCTACGGCGCGTCCGTCATCACCGCGATCACCGCCCAGAACACCCGGGGCGTCACGGCGGCGGCCGAGGTTGACCTCGACCTGATCCGGGCCCAGGCGGACGCTGTCTTCGGCGACCTTCGGGTCGCCGCGGTCAAGATGGGCATGCTGGCCTCCGCGCGGCGGTGATCGAGACGGTCGCCAAGGTCGCTGCGGGACCACCAGGCCGCCGCACTACGTCCTCGACCCCGTGATGATCTCGAAGACCGGCTTTCCGCTGCTCCGGCCCGGAGGCCATCTCGGCGCTGAGCGAGCTGCTCCTGCCGCTGGCGACCCTCGTCACGCCGAACGTCCACGAGGCCCAGGCGCTGACCGGGCTCGAGGTGCAGAACGCCGGCCCAGGCCGAGGCGGCGGGCGCGCACGCTGGTGGCGAGCGGGCGCGCGCGCCGTGCTGGTCAAGGGCGGGCACCTCGAGGGCAGCGGGCGACCGACATCCTCGTCACGCGGCGGGCGTGCCGGGTCTTCCCGGGCGAGCACGTGGACGCGCGTGCACACGCACGGCACTGGCTGCACCTACTCGGCGGCCATCGCCACGCACCTCGCTCACGGCCGCGTCGCTGGAGGACGCCATCGACCCGCGCGAAGGCCTACGTCACCGAGGCCATCCGCGGGGGCCTGCGCGATCGGGCAGGGGATCGGTCCGACGGACCACTTCTTCTACCTGCGGCCGCCCGGGCGATGCGAGCGCTGGCGTCCGGTGGCCCGGCGGCGCCGGAAGCCGGCCGTGAAGGCTCGCAGATCGGCCGCCTTCACGTGATCACGGACGCCGATCCTCCAGGACCGCTTCTCGCACGTCGAGCTGGCTCGCCTCGCCGCGGCCGGGCGGCGCCGACACGATCCAGTTCCGCGAGAAGCGCCCGTGGACCGCGCGGTGCCTTGATCGAAACCGCGGCGACCGCCATGCGACGCGCGCTCGAGGGGACTGGCGGCTTACCTCGTCGTTGACGACCGGATCGACGTGGCGGCTGGCGGCCGGCGTGCGTGCGGTCCACCTCGGCCGCGACGACGTCGACATCCAGACGGCGGCGCGCCGGGTTCTCGGGGCCGCACGCCCTGATCGGCGGCACGGCCAACAGCATCGACGAAGCCGTGCGGGTCGCGGCCACGCGACGTCGACTATCTCGGCGTCGGTCCGGTCTTCGGCACGCGGTCCAAGGCGAATCCCGGCGCCTCGCCCTGGGAGTGGACGGCTTCCGCGCCATCGCGGCGGCGGTACCGAAGCCGGTGATCGCGATCGGGAGCGTCACGGCCGATCGGGTCGGTGACCTGCTGGAGGCCGGGCGCCCACGGTGTCGCGGTGATCGCGGCGGTCGCGTGCCAGGCCCGACCCGGCGGCGGCGACGCGGGAGTTTCGCGAGGCGGTCGACGCGTGGCTCGGGAGCGCGGGTGGTGGCATGAGCACGGACTGCCGGCGCGGAGCGACGTGGTCGTCGTCGGCGGCGGGCGTCGTCGGGCTCTCCGTCGGCCTACGAGCTCGGCGCGGCGCGGCCGGGAGGTGCTCGTCCTCGACCGCGGCGAGCTACGCGGGCGTCGCGACGCGCGCGGCGGCGGGCATGCTCGCGCCGACCTCGGAGGCGGACCTCACGGAGCGGCGCGCTCGTCGACCTCGAGCTCGACAGCCTCGCGTCGCTATCCGGAGTTCGTCGCGGGCATCGAGGATCTGACAGGACGAGCTCGTGCGGGCTACCGGACCGAGGGAACCGCTCTGGGTCGCGCTCAACCGTGACCAGGACGGCGACCTCGAGCGTCTCTTCGCGATGCAGCGCGCCAAGGGCTTCGCGCGCGCGCCGGCTGTCGGCCGAGCCAGGTGCTGGACCGGGAGCCGCACCTGTCCGGCCGCATCGTCGCCGGGCTCCTGGCCGAGGGCGACCAGCAGGTCGACCCGCGCGCGCTCGGCCGAGCGCCCTCCGGGCGCGATCGCGCGCCTGGGCGGCGCGAGTCGTCACCGGGTGCCGACGTCGACGCGGATCGAGCATCGGGGTGACGCGGTGGCGGCCGTCTCCGGGACGGTGGCCGACCGCCGCGCTCCGCGTGTCCTGCGAGGTCGCCGTCCTCGCCGGCGGGGTGTGGAGCGAGGACGTCGGACGCGCCGTGTCCCGCCGCTCGGGCTTCGTCCGGTGAAGGGTCAGCTGGTGCGGCTCGCCGGCCTGAGCTGATCCGCCACGTCGTGCGCTCGCCCGACGTCTACCTCGTTCCGCGGCGGGGCGGGGAGCTCCTGATCGGTGCGACGATGGAGGAGCAGGGGCTCGACGCGCGGCCCATGGCGGGGGCCGTCCTGGACCTCCTGCGGGAGGCATGGCGGCTGCTTCCGGGTGTCTACGACCTGGCCGTGAGCGAGCTGTCAGTCGGCTTCCGGCCCGCGGTCCGCGATCATCTGCCGGTGATCGGGGCGGCCGCGACGCGCGGGGCTCTACGTCGCCACCGGACACTTCCGCAACGGCGTCCTCCTCGCGCCCGCCACCGCCCACTCACCTGGCGGAGTGGATCGTGGGCGGCGCGGCCCCGCGGCGCTCGCGCCGTTCGGCGCTCGAGCGCCTGGAGGCGTCGGCCGTGTCCGCGGGGCGCCGGGCGTGAGCGGGACGACGGTGCCGACAGTCCGTGGAGATCTGTGGTCAACGGCGAGCGCCGCCAGATCGCGGCGGCCAAGCGTGCGCGCGCTCCTCGGCGCCCTCGGCTACGACGCGACAGGACGCGGGCTCGCGGTCGCCCGGAACGACGAGATCGTGCCCCGAGGGGACTGGGACACGACCGCCATCGCCCCGGGAGACCGGATCGAGATCGTCGGCGCGGTGCAAGGAGGATGAGCGGAATGACCGAAGATCGCTGGGAGCTCGCCGGGCTGTCGCTTCGGCTCGCGCCTCCTCCTCGGGACGGCGCGCTACCCGAGCCGCCAGGTGCTCGCTGGACGCGCTCGACGGCGTCGGGCACGGAGCTCGTCACCGTCGCCGTCCGACGCGTGGGGCTCGGCGCCGGCGGGGAGAACCTCTACGAGGCGCTCCGCGCGAAGGGCCTCCACCTCCTGCCCAACACGGCCGGGTGCTTCACGGCGCGCGACGCCGTGCTCACCGCCGAGCTCGGCGCGGGAGGCCCTCGGCAGCGACCTCGTCAAGCTCGAGGTGATCGCCGACGAGGACACGCTCCTGCCCGACGTGGAGGGGCTTCTCGCGGCGGCGCGCGAGCTCGTCGCCAAGGGCTTCCGGGTCCTGCCGTACACGAACGACGATCCGGTGATTGCGAAGCGCCTCGAGGACCTCGGATGCGCGGCGGTGATGCCGCTCGGCGCGCCGATCGGCTCCGGGCTCGGCATCCGGAACCCGCACAACATCGAGCTGATCCGGAGCCGCGCGCGGTGCCGGTCGATCGTGGACGCCGGGGTCGGGACGGCCTCGGACGTCGCCATCGCCTTCGAGCTGGGCGCCGACGCGGTCCTGCTCAACACGGCCGTGGCGCGGGCCGCAGGATCCCGTCCGCATGGCGCGGCGCGATGCGCCACGCGGCGCTGGCGGGCCGCGACGCCTGGCTGGCGGGCCGGATGCCGCGGAAGTTCTACGCCGAGGCGTCGAGCCCGTGGGAGGCGCGTCCAGGCGGGACGGGAGCCCGGCCGCTGATCGACGCCGGTCCAGCCGCCGGGACCTGCCTCGCTGCCGCCGTCATGCTTGTGACCGATCGGCGCGAGACGCAGGGACGCGATCTGATCGAGGTCGTGGCGGCGGCGGTCGCCGGCGGGCGTCGGCTCGTCCAGGTCCGAGAGCGCGACCTGCCGGAGGCCGAGATCGGCGGACCTGCTGCGCCGCCTGATCGCCGCGTCTCGACGGGACTCCGGCGCGGCTCGCTCGTGAACGGCCATGCCGACCTCGCGCGCGCCCGTCGGCGTGGGCCTCCACCTGCCGGCGGCGTGCGCCGCTGCCGGCCGACCGTCCCGTCCCTCTATGGCCGCGCCGTCCACGACGAGGCCGAGGCGCGCCGGAGCGGTCGCCGAGGGCGTCTCCTACGTCGTGGTCGGTCCGGTCTTTCGCCACCGGCTCGAAGCCCGGGCATCCCGGCGCCGGGGCGGACGCTCGAGCGCCTCGTCCGCGATCGTTGCGCCGACGCCCGTCTACGCGATCGGCGGCGCCTCACGCCCGAGCGCGTCGTGGCCCGTGCTTGCGGCGGGTGCGCACGGCGTCGCGGTTCGGAGCGCGATCCTTGCCGCGCGCGACCCGGCGCGCGCGGCGCGCGCGTTCGCTCGACGCCCCGTCCGCCGTGTGATCCGCCAGTCCGAGCTCTGTCCTTGTGCCCACCTGGGGCGCCCTCTCTACGACTTGCGCCCGCCGTCCTTCCGGCCGTGCTTCATCTCATGCCGAGTCGCCGCCTCGTCGACCGAATGAGACTGCATCAGGTCGACGTCCCGCTTGGCCATCGCCGCCAGCCGCGCGTAGTGGCGGTGGAGCACATCCAGTTCCGCCTCCGAGAGATCCTCGACGTTGACCAGCCGGTTGCTCGCCCCGTCGAGTGCGGCCACGATCTCGTTCAGCTTGAGCTGGAGGGCCAGCGAGTCCTTGTTCTGGGATCGCTGGATGAGGAACACCATCAGAAAGGTCACGACAGTCGTCCCGGTGTTGATCACGAGTTGCCACGTGTCGGAGAAGTGAAACACGGGGCCGGTCACGCCCCACACCACGATGGTCGCCGAGCGCGAGGCCGAAGCCCCTCGCGCTTCCGGTGAATCGCGTGATCGTGCGCGCCATCGCTTCCAAGCGTCGTCCGAGACCGCTGCACTCCCATTCCCGTCATCGTCCGTACCTCCACACGGCGAGGCTAGCATGGCGGCTGGACCGTCGCTCCGTGAGTGCGTTCGGCCTAACGATTCTGCCGTCAGTGCTGGCCCGGGCGGACGAAGAAGTCAGTGTAGACTGGCAGTGACCCACTAGCAGGCCTAGGGAGGCTTCGCGATGAAGACGATCGTGACCCATGTGCACCTGAAGCCAGGGCGCCGGACGAGACTGGGACGCCGTCATGCGCAGGCGTCTGTCGGCCGCGAGGAAGCGACCGGGTTGGGTAGGAGGACAACTCCTTCGCCCCGCCGACAATGAAGATAAGCGAGTGATCGTTGGCACGTGGAGGACCCGCGCGGATTGGGACGGATGGCACCATGATCCGACAATTCGCGGAGACGCGCCAGCGGCTCGACGGACTCGAGAGCGCGCCCGCTGAGCACTGGTGGCACGACGTCGTGCTGGATGTCCGGAAAGCCTGCAGCTCCACCGCCGCCCACCGCCAAGTCCCCAAACAAGCGGAAAGCGAAGGGCAAGACGAAGAGTCCACGAAGGCGCTCGGCCTGACGATCCCGCCCGCGGTGCTGGGGTGGACCCGTGCCCCTCGCCAGCATCTACGAGGCGACCTGGAGGCTCTTCCGAGGCGGCCCACCAAACGGCGCGGCGAAGCCTGAGCGCCTCAGGGACTGCACCTGGCACGAGATCGAATGACTAGTCACGGCATCGATTCAATATCCCTCTGCACCGTGATCAGATCGCCGGTGAAGAGGAATGCCTCGCGACCGGTACTCCTCGGGCAGTCGCCGAGCCACGGGCCGAGGTCCCCTTGAGTTCCTGTAGATCTGGACTCTCGCCGCGAGGATTGTTGCCAGCCCGACTGCTCGCGGCAACCAGAAGGGCTGCGAATGGGCCATCGCAGCATCGGCCTCTTCGGGACTGAGGACGAGTAGGAATACACTTCGTCCAGCAGCTGGGCGGGAGCGATGGGTCTGCGCCAGCGCGAGCGTCGACGCTGCTGGACCACGGGGACATGATAGAGCGGCTGGAAGTAGTCGCGTAGCCGGTGGGTGACCAGATGGATCAGGGCGGCGGCGTCTTGTGGTAGGCGGCTGACGAAGTCCTGGTGGACCAGGATGCTGAGCCCCGGGACGAGCGAAGGCAGGGAGAGGTCCGAAGAATTACTGTTCGTGTCAGACCCCAGCTCTTCTCATGAGCGTCGATTCAGCAAGAACTCGATACAGCCCCTCATGCTTACACACGCCGCTGTCGGGGTCCCCGGTGAACCTCGATCCGATTCCCTCCGGGGCGCGGTCGGCTGGCGCGCGGAACTCGTCAAGAGCTCAGCGTGGTCGTAGCTCTCGATCAAGCGGAACGGCGGGTTCCCCGGATGACTCCATGTCGAGCTTCATCCACGCTTCCCAGACGACGACCAGGTCTGAAGGCATGCCACTTGCTTGCGGGGACTGCGCGCGGCGCCGCGGCGGTTTGGCCCCCCATCAAGCCCGCGGCCGGAGAGATTGTCGTCGCGCCAGAGCCGGCTGCCCGGGTCCACGATGTCGCTTCACGCCCGGACGAACAGCCGGCGCGCGTGCGTGCTGCTGCCGCTGCGCGTAAATGTAGGCCCTTTCTTTGCGGGGAGATCGTGCCGTTGCTGCATCGGGTACGATGCCCGTGAAGTCCCACGGTGCAAATCTCGTGCGGGAGCCCGGGCTTGCGGGGAGCTTGTCGGCAGAGAGCCGGAGAACCACATGGCGACCCAGCACGGGCAGGTGGCGAAGTGGAGATCCTCGCGCGCGCCGCAGGCGTCAAGCCGCGGCGCCGAGGAAGCGGCGATGCCGGAGCAGCGCGCTGGAATCATGCTCACTCGTCGCGAACCCTTCCCGACTGAGCTGGAGGACCGGCCAGATCGTCGTATCGCGGATGAGGTCCCCGGGCGGAGTGTGTCGGGAACCCAGGCGCTGCGAGAGCGGCAGGCGGAGAGACTGATGTAGTGATGTAGTATTGTCCCGTGCAGCTTACTTGGGCGCGGACGGGTTCACTTTGAATCCGAGGACCGACGAATCGTGACGGCCCTGAACGACTGGAGCTGGTCATTTCTCGGAAGCCGGGCCTTCGCCGCGGCAGGTGGCGGACCTCATCGGCGACTGCGAGGGGTACGAAGCTGCAGTCGCGTTCCCTGGCGAGAACTGGGATCGGGAGCGTTGCCGCCAGAAAACGGCGTCTCCTCGGGCTTCCCGTCATCTGGATCGACGAAGCCCGGCTCCGCTCGCCGCGTCGCACCTGGCGAGGTGATGTGCGCGATTGGCACGACGCACCAGCTCGATCTTCGTCAAGCAGAAAGCGGAGGCTCGGAAGCTTCCCCTTCGCGACCGATGCGCGGCATCCGACCGCGCCGCGTCGTCCCGCACGAGCACGGTGGGCCCGGGTAGCGGCATCCTGCGGGCGCGGGGGTGATCGTGGCCGCCCACCGCCCAGCGCTTGGTGAGCACGTGATCGTGAACCGCGGTGCTCTGATCGGCCACCACACGAGGATCGGCTTGCGGCTGCGTCACGATCTCGCCGGGCTGCCAACATCGCGGGCCGTGTAATCCCATCGGCGGCATTCTGCACGCCACGACCGGAATCGGGGCCATCATCCTCGGCTCCATCACCGTCTGGCGCCGGCTCCGTCGTCGGCGCCTAAGCTCGCTGGTCTACCAGGATGTGCCTGTTCATCGTGGGTCCATGGGTGCGCCGGCCCGCGTAGCGACCAAGACAGAGCATCGAAGGGTCGCTGAGCGCGCGCCGGCCGCTGCGATCCGGACGGTCGCATCGGTGATCATCGGCCGAGCCGCGATGGTTCGCGATCACCCTGCGCTCTCAGGTGAGTCAACTCACCTCGGAACCGTGGCCCGATCGCGCTTGGCGCTGAACCGGGCCACGTCTTCGCGCTGGGGCGTACGCCGGGCTCCCGGGCCTGCTCACGCGACGCGGGAACTACTCGAGGACATTGTCTTCGCTGGAGCCTGCTCGCGGCGAAATCCGCCGTGCATCACGGTTTCGGATGGCTGGCGTCTGACGCAGGCGCCACGGGAACGCTCCTGCTGGAAGCCGCGCACTGGCGCTGCCACCCGCGCCATGCCGATTGACTCCCTGGAGCGGGGGACTACACACGCGCTGGCTGCACGCTTTTTCACGTCGGACGCGGCTTTATCACTGGGCAGCGGCACACACCTCCCTGGTGCTCGATTGGCCTGACAGTTCTGACTCGGCATCCGAATCGGCACGGTGTGGTGCTCTTGCTCGCAGCCGGACCAGGTTCACCCGCGGCTGGTCGGAGAGAGTCCAGGATTCGGGCGCGATCGCTCGAGGGACGTTCCCTCCGGACGCTCCCTGGCCGGAAGCGGAGCTTGCGCGTCTCAGGCACGCGGCCTGGGCCGGGATTGCCGATCGAGTGGTACCTGCGTTCATCGCCCACAGCGTCGTTCCACGCGGCCGCGCTCTATTGGCGTCACGAGGCGGCCCGCCGGTGCTGTCTGCTGAATCACCTGGGTCAGAAGTTCTGGGTCGGGGCTCGGTCGCAGTTACTCTCGATAACGCTTTGAACCTCCGGGAGTCGGCACTGGAGGTGGAGCCTGGCGTGGTAATACTACGTGGCGTATCGCGGAACGCGAATTCTCCCGATTACGCGATCTCTGGCAGCGGAGGGCAGAGGCGCAGCTGCCGACTCGGTGCCCGCCGGGCGCGTCGACTGCGCTGCGCATGGTCGGCGCTGGGGGCTTCCGCTCGATTCAACGGTCACTGCTGACCATCAGGGGCATCTTTCTACAAGCTACCGGTCTCTGCCGGGCATCGACTTCCTGGAAGCGGCGGCCGGCGTCACTCCGGGCATAGTGCCGCGGGCGCGCCTGATGGCAGTGGGCCCCCACGGGGATTCGCGGTGCGGGCTGGCAGCCGATGCACGGGAAGCTGACCAGCGGCCGTGCTGCAATCGTGCCGTGGGGCACCAGCGCGATCACGGCCGCCCTGCCGCCTGGCGGCCGACCTCTGTTTGGAGGGGTTTCCCGTCGGGTCGCCCGCCGCGCTTCTCGAGGCTGCGATCTGCAACCACGGCATCCCGTGCATGCGCGCACCGCGGTGCGCGCACTCCACCTTTGCCCACGTTCCTCGGCGGTCGGCGTGGCACTCGGCGGCGCTCGCGCGTTGCCCGGTAGGACCATTCCGGACCATGTAGAAGGACGGCGATCGCCTATGGCGGAGAGCCCATCGAGAACGCCATCAATGGGGGACACTGCGCTGGCGACCGCGAGTTGAGGCCCATCACGCGCCTGGCTCGTGGCGGGGTTTTACCTGCACGATGCGGAGGGGCCCTCCCCGAGCGCAGCATCGCATCCACCCATTGCGCGGCGTCGCTCCGCTTCCTGTCCACGTTGCCGGGACTTTTCGGTAGCGCTGCTCCCCACCGTGGGCCCACGCGGAGGACATCGCTCCGGCTACCATCCACCAAGCCGCCCGGGCGCTGAACCTGCGGGCTTGACGAAATGGACCTGCCGCTGGCGAAGCCCTGGCGAGCCAGTCGGCTTTCCTGCGGCCGCGAGCCCCTTCGTCGAAGGCGCGACGGCCGGCTTACCGGGCAGGGAGTGCTGCGATCCGGTGAACGGCTGGGGTACGGATTGCTGGCGCTGCGAAACGCCGGATGAAGCGCGGATGATCAGCAGCTGGGCTGACGCGACATCGACTCGCGCACGACGGGTTCGAAAGCCGCTGCCACTCCTGGGGCTGCCAGGCTCTGGCCCAGTTTTACCCGATCCACGCGTGGCGGTTTTCCAGTGGTTTTGGCTGCCACCTTCGGTCCCCCAGCGGTCTGGTCATTTCTCTCACTGCGCGGGGCCGCCGCGGAGAGACGGCCCGCGCGTTTCAAAAGCGAACAGCCTGAGATCGACTGCGCCGCGTTCCTGGCCTCCTGGATCTCTTGCTCGAAGCTTCCGGTTCAGGAACTACGCCGATCAGAAGTGGAAGTTGACACCGAGAAAGGCCCGTACATCTCGATGTCCGCATCGAACGTCCCCGCGCGATGGTCTTTCTCGAGATCGATGTTCAGAGTATCAGCGCCCCCGCGCCGCGCGGACGACTCTGCTCGTCGCTCGGCTAGCCGGCCGTGGGGCTTAAAGCGCCAGCCCCGCGCGAGCGTCGGTGAGCGGTGTCGCCTGCGGGTAGTTACATGGTTGCGCCCCTTCGGTCGCGTAGCGAACTGGTCATGTCACTCCGCGCGGGCCGCCTGCCGGAGAGGCGGCCCGCGCGTGTCAGGAGCGAACAGCGAGGGCTACTGCGCCGGGTTCCTGGGCTCCTCGGGTCTGTTGCTCGAGGAAGCTGCTGTTCCTCGGCAGCCCGCTGCGATGCCCCAGCTCGATGGTCGAGCTTGCCGGTCGAAACGGAAAAGCGGTGGGTAGTCATTGTCCTCCACCGACAGGACGCCGGTGCCACGCCCCTGCCGGAAACCGGGGGTGGGTCTTGCTGGCTTCATGGTTGTTCTCCGTTCCGGCCTCACGGTAGTCGGGGCGAGGTCGATCTCTACCTTCTCGATGGTGCCCGTGAACTTGAACGGCAGCTTGTAGGTGAAGTCCACCGCCGAGCCACTGTCCATGCCGATGTCGAGTCCTTCGCCGAGCGAGAACTGGACGGGGACGGTCCTTTCCAGCCGCCCTTCAGCGATCTTGTTGCCGTTGGCGGTCATGGTGACGGTCCCCCCTTTCCCCGTCCACCGCCGTCGTAGGCGAAGTTGACGACGAGCTTCGTTTTGCCTTTCGGCAGCGGATCTTTCGCCGCGAACGTGGGGCGATCGGCACCGAGGAAGTTGTAAACGAACGTCGGCTTCCCGTCGCGCAAATAGAGGCCGAAGCCGCCCTCGATGCCGCCCTCGGTGACGATCATGCCGTTGCCGCCGTCGGGCACTTCGATGTCCGCCGTGATCGTCCACGATTTGTTGAGCATCGGCGGCGCACTGCCCAGGGGCAGCGCGACCATGCCAGGGAAGTACTCAAGCTTTGTGCGCCCGGCGATCAAGCTCGGCCGGCCCATCGCTTCGGAGTCAAACCGTTCGACGCCGCGCCAGTCGAGCGGGAGGACGTTGTACTTCGCCGCCTCCACCCACCACAGGTCCTGCAGCTCGCGCAGCTTTTCCGGATTTGCCTGAGCGACGTCGTTGGCTTGGCTGAAGTCCTCGTCGATGTTGGTACAGCTCCCACTTCTGCTTGTCGGGGTCGAACGCGCCGCGAACGGACTGCCAGGGCGGGAAGGACAGGGCCGAGGCCATCCAGCCCTCGTGATAAATTCCCCGGTTGACAAACATCTCGAAGTACTGCGTCGTCCGCCGGCTCTTGGCCTTCGCGTCGTCGAAGGTGTACGCGAAGCTGATCCCCTCGATCGGCGCCTGCTGCACCCCGTTGAGGGTGGTCGGCGCGCTGATGCCGGTCAGCTCGTAGATCGTCGGGACGACGTCGATCACGTGCATGAACTGACTCCGAAGTCCTCCCTTGTCCTTGATCTTCGCGGGCCACGACACGATCATCGGGTTGCGGGTGCCGCCGAAGTGGCTGGCCACCTGCTTGGTCCATTGGAAGGGCGTGTCCATCGCGTGCGCCCACGCGGCCGGGAAGTGGTTGTAGTGCTTCGGCCCCCGAGTTCATCGATCACCTTCAGTTCGTCCTCCCACTTATCCGGGAAGCCGTTGAAGAACAGGTTCTCGTTGAGCGTCCCTTCAAGGCCGCCCTCGGCACTGGAGCCGTTATCGCCGGCGATGTAGATGAACAGCGTGTTGTCAGCCCCCGGCAGTTGCTTGACGGCGTCGATGATGCGGCCCATCTCGAAATCGACACTTGCCCCGTAGCCGGCGAACACCTCCATCATGCGGGCGTAGAGCCGCTTCTGGTCGGCGTTCAGCGAATCCCACGCAGGCAGCCCTTCGGAGCGTTTGGTCAGCTTCGTCTCCGGCGGGATGACGCCGAGCTGTTTCTGCCGCGCGAACGTCTCCTCGCGGTACTGGTCCCAGCCCATGTCGAACTTGCCTCTGAACTTGTCGATCCACTCCTTCGGCACGTGGTGGGGGCGTGGGTCGCGCCCGGCGCGACGTACAGGAAGAACGGCCGGTCTGGGGAGATGCTCTTCACCTTCCGCACCCAGGCAATGGACTTGTCGGCGAGGTCGGTGGTCAGGTAGTAGTTCGGGTCGGTCGAGGCCGGGACGAGGTTCCGGTTCTCGTAGAGGGTCGGGTTCCAGTGGTTCATGTCGCCGCCATTGAAGCCGTAGAAATAGTCGAACCCGAAGGCGTTCGCCCAGCGGTCGAACGGGCCGGCTTCGCTCGCCTCCCAAGCCGGGCGTGTTGTGGTTCTTGCCGATCCAGGCGGTCATGTACCCGTTCTGCCGCAGCACTTCACCGACGCTGCCGTGACTCCTGGGTATCACCGACGTGTAGCCGTCGTATCCGGTCGCCATCTCGCCGATAACGCCGGTCGCCGCCGAGTGGTGGTTGCGGCCGGTGATGAGCGCGGCCCGAGTCGGGCTGCACAGGGCAGTCGTATGGAAGCGGTTGTACCGCAGCCCCTCGGCCGCCAGTTTGTCCATCGTGGGCGATGGGACGCCACCGCCGAAGGTGCTGAACTGCCCGAACCCGGCGTCGTCAATCAGGATGAGCACGATGTTCGGCGCTCCCTTGGGCGCCTGCACCGGCTGCGGGAACTGCGGCTTGGCCGTATCGAGGTAGGTGCGGCCGACGTCGCCGGAGAAGTGGTAGTCCGGCCGGGGCAGCACGAGCGGCGTACCTGCGTGCGCCGGTGGTTTGACCCTGCGCCGTAGCGGGAGAGGCCATGAATGCGAGCGCAACGAGCGCCACTACGGTGATGCGTGGTCGTTTTCATGGGTGTGTCCTTTCAGTGTTTCCTGTTACTGCCCGCACGCGTCAGCCCATTGCCCTTGTAGAAAGGCGGTTGCCCAAGCACGCAACATGTGCCGACCGTCCCCGTGGGGAGAGACGGTCCGGCGCGTGTCACAACCGAACGGAACGACTACTGCGTCGCGTTCTTGGCGTCCTGGATCTTTTGCTCGAAAAGCTTTTCTTCCTCGGCAGTCCGCTTCGGACGCGTCCAGCTTGATGGTCAGCTTGTC
>ERZ1370068.5173-contig-4207_pt1 | contig 81070 bp, 134 predicted proteins | sample MGYA00561227_ERZ1370068 | MGnify/ENA primary metagenome ERZ1370068 (study PRJEB38410, sample SAMEA6850437) | metagenome | study: Metagenomic assessment of the ecological functions of the soil: analysis of the soil microbiota associated with the...
ATTGTACTTCGTTCGGTTACGTATTGCTAGATATTGCCGTCCGGGTCGGCGCGGCCGCTCCACGCCAGCACGTAGGCCTCGAACTGGCCCTTGTCGGCCAGGTCGAGCGAGCGTCGCGAAACTCGGTCGACTGGATCTTGACGTCGAAGCCCGCCTCCCTCGCCATCGCCTGCACGACCTGCGCCGGTCTTCTGCTGCGTCGCGATGTTGGTCGGCGTCATCAACGTGAAGCGTCGGGTTGGGCACGCCCGCTTCCTGCAGCAGCGCCTTCGGCGCGCGCGACGTCGCGCTTCGGCACCGGCATGTTCTTCGCGTAGTACGAGTTGGTCGGCGCGCACCCACTGGTTGCCGACGGTCGCCTCGCCGTCCATCGCGACCTGCACGATGCCGTCGCGGTCGAGCGACAGCTCGAACGCCTCGCGCACGCGCGGGTCGCTGCCCAGCGGATTCTTCTGCCCGGCGTCGCCGTTGCCGACGTTGATCGTGATGCCCTGGTAGCCGATCTCGGTGATCGCGGGCGATCTTGAACCGCGCGTCGGTCTTGCAGCTGCGCGGACGTCGGAGGCGACGCACCCGCTCGATGAAGTCGAGCTGGCCCGGACTGGAGGTTGGCCAGGCGCACCGTCGCGTCGAGGATCGGCAGCGTAGACGACGCTGGTCGAAGTGGACCGTCGCCCTTGTTCCAGTAGTTGGGATAGCGCTCGAGCACGATGCGGTCCTGCGCGACGCGCTCGACGAAGCTGAACGGGCCCGAGCAACACCGGGTTGGCGCCGAACTTGTCGCCCGCGGCCTGCGCCGCCTTCGGCGACACCATCATGCCGGCGCGATCGGCGAGCTGCGCCAGCAGCGGCGAGAACGGCGCGGACAGGTTGAGCCGCACGGTCGCCGGGTCGATCACGTCGACGCGTCGACACGAGCGCCAGCTCGCCGCGGCGGTTGCGAGCCCTGCCATCGTCTTGTGGCGCTCGATGTTGAACTTGACCGCCGCGGCGTCGAGCTTCTCGCCGTCGTGGAAGGTGACGCCCGGTGCGCAGCTTGATCGTGAGCGACTTGTTGTCGGCCGACCACTCGTAGCGCGGTCGCGAGCTGCGGCACGATGCTGCAGCTTCTCGTCGATGTCGAACAGCTTGTCGCACAGCGACGCGAAGACGATGCGTCCGACGGCGGTCCGCGCGAGCGTGAAATCGAGCACATCGGATCCTCGGCTAAGCCGATGCGCAGCGTCTGGGCTGCGCGAACAGAGCAGGGCGGCGGCGAGCGCCAGACCAGAACACAAAGATGAGCACGATACCGATTTCGCATGGAAATTCTCCGCAAAGCGGGATGTGATCTTGCGCGCTTCCGACGCAATTCAGCATAGCAATGCGTTGAGCGCGTCAATCGGCGGCGGAACGCGCGCCGGCGCCGCACGAAAGCGCTCGATTTCGCCTTCGATGACGGCGCGGTCGGTAATGCCCCGCGGGCTCGGATCACGCGAGGGGAAGGCAAGCACGAACGGCTGGAAGCGCTCCTGGTGCTTTCGACGCACAGCCGGCGCAATTCGGCGATCGGGGACTGCGTGGTCGTCCACGCGCAGGTCGAGCGCCGGGTACGCCTCGCGGTACAGATCAGCAGGGCGTGCGGCCTGTTTGGCGCGCTTGTCGCCGCCCGCGCAGTCGCTGCGCGGCGACAGCCGCAATCAGCGCGTTCGGCGAAGCGGCGGAGGCGCTGCCGCTTCTGAATGCCGCGGAGGTCGTCCTCGAGCACGCGCGGATCCGCCAGCATATTGCCCGCTACCGAATAGTCCCGGGCCAGTCTGGTGTCCACACCACCTCGGATGCTGGCTGTCCCGTGGTACGCGGCGAATGCGCCCTGCGCGTCGATCAAATGGAGCTGCCGATGGTCATCGGCCTTCGTCGGCGCGAGTGAGCGGCATGGACGTGTCATCTGCAATGCCTTCGGGCCAGGGCCTCGAGCCGATGCCTGCGCATGATACGGGTTCACGAGCGCCCTGGCGTCGCCAGCGCGCTGATTCCACTGCGCGTGCGGGACACAGCGCCCTCGACGGCGAAGCAGCTGGCAACAATCACGCCGAACGCGCCGCGAGGTCGCGCGCGATCGAGAGACCGTGTCGGGCGGAAACCCGGGATATGGTCTGGCCGGGTCGACTGGCACACGGATACGATCGAGGCCTACGCATCGCCACCCGGCGGCGGGCGCCGCTTCCGCGGTGGCCCTTCCGGCGGTACGCCGCAGAAATCGTGCGGGTGTGAAATTTTCACCGGCGACTAACGTGGCAGATGGGCGCCACGGGCCCTCCCACCAGGAGACGCACCATGTTCAGAGGCCTTCGCGCCACATTCGCCGCATGCTGGGGCTGGCCCGACGCTGGTCGGTGAGCGCCGGCGGCGCCGCCGAACGCGCGGTCTCGCCGTCGCACCACGCCCGCCGTCGATGTTCCTGCCTGCCGCCACCAAGGGTCCTGCAGACCGGGCTGTCTTGCGGGCGGCTGCTTCTGGGGTGTGGGGCCGTCTTCCGGCACGTGAAAGGCGTATCGAGTGCGGTGTCCGGCTACGCCGGCGGCGCGGCCACGATAGCCGATTACGATCGTCGGTCAGCCAGCGGCACACAGGCCACGCCGAATCGGTCAAGGTCACTTACGACCCGGCCCTAGGTCTCTTATAGGACAGTTGCTCACTGGTTTTCTTCCGGTCGCGACGACCCGACGAGCAGCTCAACCGGCAGGGTCCTGAGTCACCGGCACGCAACACCGGCACAACGATCTTCGACGACGAGCCGACGAGCAGAAGCGCGTGGCGCAAGCCTATGCGCGCGCAACCCGACCAGGCCAAGGTGTTCGGTCGTCCGATCGTGACACGGAAATCGTTCCGCTGCCGGCGTTCTGCATCCGGCGGAGGCGTATCACTGGTGGAATTACCTGGCGCTGCACCCGACGCAGCCCTACATCGTATTCCAACGACCGCCTAAGGTGCCAATCTGAAACGCAGTTTCCCGCGCTGTGTACGGAAAAATAGCGGGGCGTTGCCGTTCAGTCGGGCGCGCCGGCGTGATCGAGGAGCAGCCGGCGCGCGAGCCCGTTCGTGGTTACTAGAGTCGTGCCCGTGGGGCTTGGCTTTTCTTGGTCAGGCGCTGGATGGCCATGTTGATGGAGAGGCGCAGCCGTTCCGTGGCCAGCGCAAGCTTGTCGAGTTCGTTCGCACTGCGTGGCACTGGTCCGGCTGACGCCCAGGTCGGCGGCCTTGCCGATGGAAATCTGTCGCGTGGCCTCGGTCGGCTTCCTGATGGCACTGACTTGACCGCATAGCGGATGAATACCATCGCAATGACGAATGCGGCGAGGATCATCAGAAGCTCCCAGACGCCCACGACGTCCTTCGCGACGGTCCCAGAACGAGCGCGCGGGCAGCTCTTACGCTGATGATCCCGGAAACGTGCCGCCTCCTGGAAGCCGAAACCGTTCTGCGTGCCGTAACGTACCTTGACATCGTTGGGTGCGGCGCGGGTCGCCGTGGCAGACGATGCATGACGCCTTGTGATAGACCGTGCGGGCATAACGGAAGCCCCCGGCACCAGCTCGTAGTATTCCTTGAGGCCCCCTCGCGGATGCGGCGAAGCGCGCCTCCTCGAAGGCGTCCGGCTTGTTGCCGGGGTTCATCACGTTGCGCGACAGTCAGGCGGAACTGACGGTGACGCGGAACGCTCCACGACTTCCGAGTACCTCGCGCTGCGCGAGCGCGGGATTCTTCGAATAGAAATTGACTTCGGTTACCTTTGGGCGGCGTCGCGGCCATGTCGTCGGCCTGGAAGAGGCCGAGATGGCCCAGTAACTGCGGTCGTCGTCGCGGACCCACACGCGGCCGTACTGGGACGACCCAGTTGCCGAACGCTATCGACATTGTCGGCGACGGTTTCCGCCTCGGCTCTTTAGCTGGCTCATGTAGACGCGATCGAGAATGAGCCGGACGCGCCGCCAATGAGCCCCAGCGCGACCAGGATCAATCCAGGCAAATTGCGTCGTGATGGACGATTCTCGAATGCATCTATCTTCCTTTCAGCCGGCTTGCGGTGGCAGAGCTAGAGACGGCCGCGCGATCTGGCGCGCGCCCTGCGATGAATTCGGCCCGTTGCTTGGGCTCCGGAACTTCGTTGGCAGGCGAAGTGATGTGAGTCGTCGATGTCGCTGGTCCTCCACCCGGCGTCCGGTCGCCAGCCACTTCTCGCGTGCCTCGGCGACGACCACCACGCCCCGAAGGGTCCGACCTCCTCGATGAATAAGCGCGTCGATCGCGGCACATTGGCTGTTGAGCAGCGGCGGCACGCGGTGTAGTTCCGACATCACTCCTGAAACCCCTTCGTTGACATGTTCGCGCACGCTCCTCTGTGGAACGGGCGTACGTTGCCAGCCACGGAACCCGAGCGTACGCGGTTTCGCACGGCTGCGCCGCGAGGCGTAGGCTGGCGCGCGCGGCGCGTGCGCCAATACTATGCGTCAACCGGTAATTGCCACGGCGCGGCGCGACGACCTTTCGCCGCAATGCGCGCGCGCCTGCTGCGCAATCCGGCACTCAGGAGTCTTCGATTGAGCCGAACCCGGTCTGTTCTCGCAGTCGTTGCGGCCACGACATTTGGCAATGGTGCGCTGCTGGCGCGCAAATCTGCGGCCGATGGTATCCGTGTGGCGACCGATTCCGGCGCTGGTCCACCGTCCGACTTTCTCGACACCATCCTTTTCCCGGCATGGACCGCAGCGGAAGCGAGAGCGAGACGTGCATCCGGCCGGCGCTGGCGGTACATTTTCGGATGGCGGTCGGCCCATCGGCGGATTACTACGCGCCGCGCTTTCTCAAATATGAACGGACGTGGGCAACGGTGCGCCGGGTTGGAATTGGCCCTCGTTCCTGCTTCCCAGTGTATGGGCGTTCTATCGTAAGCTCTGGTTCGAGGGGCTGGTGTTCGCGCTGCTTCCGGTAGCCGGCGCCGTCGCGTTTCTTCGCACTCGCGCCCTCGCATCGGCAACGCGCATCTGGCGTGGCTGGCAGGCGCGGCATTGGCGATCTGGTTTCTTCCCGGACTCATTCCGGCGCTGCTCGCGAATTCGCCTGCTCTATCGCCGCGTCCGGCGCTTGGTCCAGCAAGCCGAAGCAGAGCACGGGCAATGCGGCGCAGGCGGCGGGCCTCCTCGCGAGCCGCAATCCGACGTCGCTCGTTGCGGCGCTGCTGTTGGGCGGCGGCGCCATCGTGCTGGCGGGAAACCTGATTGTCCCCAACGCACGCGTGGCGTGGGTCGACCACCAGGTACGGCGCGAAGGTCACGGCCGCGCTGGCCAGCGTGCGTCCGCTGCAGGAGCAGATAGAAGACGGCTGGGAGCCGGTTTCGCGCCATCCCGCGAAAGCTGGACGCGGATGCGCTGCGCGTCGGGGGCCGCGACCGCATTCTTCGATGAAGTGAGCTTCCGACCCGCCAACGGCCGCCTGCGCCTGGGGCTCGGGTCATCGATTCCCGAGTTGTTCGGGCGCTCCATCCTCCTGGCCCCTGCGGTCGGATCCGTTTCAGCAAATTCAATGGATGTGCATCCCCGTCAGATATTCCGCCAAGTACCTGCCGAAGTGAAATGCCGCAGCCGCTAGTAGGGACGGCGGCCGCTCAGCCATTGCGCGCCGTACGCTCTGGCGCTCATTGGCGTGCTGGTTTGCGCTCATTTGCGGTCCAGCTGCCAGACGCTCGCGAGCCAGGGCTGCTGGTCGCGAGGAAGGCCCTCGGGACGATAGTAGTGGCCAATTTCGACGAATCCTGCTGCCGTCACGTAGCGCCGCCACTTCGGCGAGGTCGTGATACGTGCCGTAGCGGCCTGGTGCCAGCACTTCCGTCGTCGTCGCCGCGCGGATTCGAGCTGAACAGCACGCCGCGCGGCTTCAGCGTCGCGCGCAGCTCCAGCAATACGCGCGGCAGCTCGCGCGCCGGAACATGGAACAGCGCCGCGTTGGCGAAAATTCCGTCGAAGCGCTCGGCAGGAAGGTCGAGCGCGAGGAAGTCCTGTTGCCATACAGCGCAGCCGCTGTGCGCGCGCGCCATCGCGGCAAACGGCGCGACACCTTCCACGCCGACGGGTGCATGGCCAAGGTCGGCGAACGTCTTGAGATCGCGACCCGGCCCGCAGCCCAGGTCGAGGATCGCGAAAGGCGGCGTGCCTTCGATGGCATGCGAGCAGCGCCGCGATGTTCTGGCGCACGTCATGATCGCGAGTGCCTTCCCAGAACGCCGCTGCGTCGCTGGCTGTAGTGTTCCAGCGTCGCGCGCGTGATCGCGGCAAGGTCCGGCGGCAACGCGGTCAGTGAGGCGCTCATTCGATCACGCGGCCGCCGCGTCGCCTTGACCTGGCCACGCTTGACCTTGCTGTCGACACGGCGCCGCTGCGAGCCGCGCGTGGGCTTGCGTGGCCTTGCGCGTCCGCTTGCACGACGGCGGCCCCATCCGACCAGTTCCTGCAGGCGGGCGAGCGCGTCGTCACGGTTCTTGTCCTGGCTGCGATAACGCTGCGCCTTGACGACCACGACGCCTTCGGTCGTGATGCGCGAATCGCGGTGCGCCAGGAGCCGCACCTTGACCGGCTCGGGCAGCGACGACGCGCGGATGTCGAAGCGCAGGTGCACCGCGGTCGAGACCTTGTTGACGTTCTGCCCGCCGGCGCCTTGCGCGCGGATGGCGGTCCATTCGATTTCGACGGGATTGATGACGATCATGGCAAAGCGAGACGATTATCCGCCAATCCGTGGCTGGACTATTGGACCCACGGCCATGCCGCCGGCTGAACCGAATCCGTTAAAATCGAGCCTTTTTGTTGGCAACCCCACGAAGGTTTCCTGATGCGAGTCTTCAACTTCAGCGCCGGTCCCGCGGTGTTGCCCGAACCGGTACTGCAGCAAGCGGCCGCCGAAATGCTCGACTGGCACGGCAGCGGCATGTCGGTGATGGAAATGAGCCATCGCGGCAAGGAGTTCATCGGCATCGCCGACGAGGCCGAGGCCGACGCTGCGCACGCTGCTCGCCATTCCGTCCGACTACAAAGTGCTGTTCCTGCAGGGCGGGGCGATCGGCGAGAACGCCATCGTCCCGATGAACCTGCTGGGGGACGCACGACGGCGGATTACGTCCACACGGGCGAGTGGTCGAAGAAGTCGATCAAGGAGGCGAAGAAGTACTGCGCGGTGAACATCGCCGCGTCCGCCGAGGACAAGGATTTCACCTACGTTCCGGCGCAAAGCGCGTGGGAGCTGAGCCGGGACGCCGCCTACGTGCACGTGTGCACCAACGAGACGATCGCCGGCGTCGAATACCAGTGGACGCCGGACACCGGCAGCGTCCCGCTGGTGGCCGACATGTCATCGCACATCCTGTCGCGGCCGGTCGACGTGGCGAAGTACGGCGTGATCTACGGCGGCGCGCAGAAGAACATGGGTCCCGCCGGGCTGACGCTCGTGATCGTCCGCGAAGACCTCCTCGACCGCGCGCTGCCGATCACGCCCTCGGCGTTCAACTGGAAGGAGCAGGCGGCGGCGGATTCGATGCTCAACACGCCGCCGACGTATGCCATCTACATCGCGGGTCTGGTGTTCCAGTGGCTGCTGGCGCAAGGCGGCCTCGCGGCCATCGAACGCAAGAACATCGCCAAGGCGGCGCTGCTCTACGACTACCTCGACCAGACCTCCTTCTATCGCAATGCGGTGCGCGCGCGAAGACCGCTCGCGCATGAACGTGACGTTCCGGTTGGCGGACCAGTCGCAGGACGAGGCGTTCCTCAAGGGCCGCGCAGCGCGGCATGGTGCAGCTGAAAGGGCACCGCGCGGTCGGCGGCATGCGCGCCTCGATCTATAACGCGATGCCGATCGAAGGCGTCCAGGCGCTGGTGGCGTACATGCGCGATTTCGAGCAAACCGCGATGACTACAAATACCAGATCCTCACGCTCAACCAGATTTCCAGCCACGGCCTGCACCGGTTTCCCGGCGCGCGCTACACGGTGGGCAAGGCCGTCGACAATCCCGACGCCATCCTCGTGCGTTCGCACGACATGCACCCGATGGCGATTCCGGCCAGCGTGCGCGCGATCGGCCGCGCCGGCGCGGGCACCAACAACATCCCGGTGGCGGCCATGTCGCAGCGCGGCGTGCCGGTGTTCAACGCGCCCGGCGCCAATGCCAACGCGGTCAGGGAGCTCGTGCTCGCCGCGCTGCTGCTGGCGGCGCGCAACGTGATCCCGGCGTTGGACTACGTGGCGCACCTCGACGGCCGGCGCCCGACCTGGAAAAGCGGGTGGAGGACGGCAAGAAGCAGTTCGCCGGCGTCGAGTTGCCGCATCGCACGCTGGGAATCGTCGGCCTGGGCGCGATCGGCAGCCTCGTTGCCGACACGGCGATCAAGCTGGGAATGAAGGTCACGGGCTTCGATCCGGAAATCACCGTGGACGCGGCGTGGCGGCTGCCGTCGAGCGTGCGCCGCGCCCACGGCATCGAGGAAGTGCTGAAGCAAGCGGACTTCGTCACGCTGCACGTGCCGCTGCTGGCGGTGACGCGCAACCTCATCGACGAGAAGCGCCTCTGCGGTCATGAAGCAGGGCGCCGTGCTGCTCAACTTCGCGCGCGATGCGCTCGTCGACGAATGCGGCGGTCGTCGCGGCGCTGCGCGCGCGTCGCCTCAAGTACTACATGTGCGACTTTCCCGAGCGCGCGCGCTGCTGCACGAGCCGGGCGTGGTCGCGTTGCCGCACCTGGGCGCTTCGACCGAGGAGGCGGAAGAGAACTGCGCGGTGATGGTCGTCGACCAGGTGCGCGAATATCTGGAAAACGGCGCGATCGCCAACGCCGTCAACTTCCCCAACGTCGAGATGCCGCGCGAGTCGCCTTACCGCGTGGCGATCGCCAACGCCAACGTGCCCAACATGCTGGGGCAGATCTCGACGGCGATGGCGCACGCCGGGCTCAACATCCACAACATGGTGAACAAGTCGCGCGGCGAGATGGCCTACACGCTGGTCGACGTCGACAGCCCGATCCCGGATCGCGGCCATCGACGCCATCGCGGCCATCGACGGCGTGCTGTCGCGCGCGCGCGATCCCGGTCGAGGAGCGAGCTGTGGATGGCTAGTTCGACTTCGAGCCCACGCGCATCACTTTCTTGTCGTATTCCGCTTCCGGTCTGCATCGTGATCTCGGCGCCGTTGGCGGCATAGACGCGCCCGCCGCTCTTGCGGCAAGATGTTGCGCTGCTGTACTGGCAGGGACCCATCTCGGGGTTCTTCGCGCACAGCGCGTTGACCTTGGGCGCGAATTCGATCGCGGTCGTCTGGCGCGCGCCGCCGCTCCGCGACGCAGACGTAGATCGCGCCCGGCGGGATGACGATCGGAGACCGCCGGCACGGCCACCTCGCGGGCGGTGGCTGTGATGGCCGGCTCCGGGACCGCGCTGCGCACCACGGGAGCGCCTGCGCGCTCCGCCGGGGGTGTCAGCGGGATGGGCGCCTTTTTCGACCGGTGCCGGCGAACAGCCCGCCACCAAGGCCACGATCGGCAGAAGCGGTGAGGAGGAGAGTAATGAGGCGCGGCATGGCGCGGGCATTACAGGGAGCCGGTCATGTCCCCATGCGGAGCCGTGCGGAATGCTACAGGCCGAGCCACGCGATCGTCGACGCCTCGACTCTCCGGATTCGTCGCGACGAAGCCTCTTGTAGCCGACGGCGTCCAGCGCATCCTTGCCTGGCTTGCTCAGCGCCGATGCCGAGCAGCGCCGCGCGGATCCGGTCCTGTTCGTCAGCGGGCATCGTCTTCGACACCAGGAATCTGCTTGATCGGGACCGAGCGCGATTGACGAGGATCTTGCCGCCCTTGTCGGTCCACGACTTGACGACGCTCTTGGCCGCCGTGCGCGCCCACTTGGGCAAAGCCGTTCTCGATGTAGAACGGAACGGCGTCCTGATAGCGGCGTGGTGATGATGCGAATGCTTCCCGCCATGTCCTTGGCGTTTTCCGGAGTCGGCTTGGCGGTCGTAGACGGCACCTTGCCGGTGCGCAACATCGCACGCACCATGATCGCGGTGATCGAGTCGGGATCGGGCGTCACCAGCGTATGGCCCCGCACGTCATCCAGCGATTTGAGCGGTCCATTCCGCGGGGATCAACAGCGAAACGGTGTAGTCCCGTGAATCCGGACGTCCAGGCGACCGCCTTGTAGCGTCCGTCCTTGATCTCGGACATCGCCACATGCGCCGGGTGGATGAACACCAGGTCGTACTCCTGCTTCGCCATGCCGGCGCGCACGTCGTTGTACGCGGGGACGAGGACGACCTTGACGTGTCGGCCCGTGGCCTTGCCGATGTAGTTCGGCGAGCGGCGTGAACTTGTCCCGGATTTCCTTCGGCGTGGCCTGATAGGTGACGCCTTCCGTCACGCCGAATACCAGTTCGCGGTCCTGCGCCGCGGATCCAGCCGCCAGAACCAGTGCCAGGGCCGCTGCGAATGCAAAGCGTAACGTCATGGATTCCTTGAGGTTTGTCGTGATTGGACCCGGTGTCTCGCCATCCGATGACGGCCGCGCCATGTGTTAGTGCATTATAAGAAGGCCGACGCGCCGGCGGTGCAATGCGGCGACTTTAACGCACGGCCGCTGCGCGCGGAGTCCTACCTAGTTTCCACCCATCGCCAGTGAACGTCCGCCCGTCGCCGTGGCACGGTGTATGCGTAATGAGGAACAGAAGGGCCGAAAGGGGCCCGGCGAGGGCACGAAAGGAGTGGCGATGAGAATGAGTGACGGTAGCAGCGAGTTGTTCCGGGCTGACGCCCGCCGGCTTCGTGTCGGAAGTGCAGGACTTTCGCGGGTTCGTCGCAGATCCCGCCCCGACGCTTGCCGAAAAGAAGCGCGCCCTCGGCGTCATCGTCAAGCCATGCCGCGACACTCGACCCTGTCGGACGCCGGCTTCGCCAGCGCAGGTGTGGCACTCAAAGGAAGCCGGTGTGCTCGTGGCTGGACGCCCAGCCCACGCGACGAGCACTGAGCAGCCGTCGATAACGCGGCGCGCGTCACGCGCCGAAGGACACCACCCTGACGCCGAATAGCAGGCGATGCAGGGCCATGACGCCGAGCGCGAGCACGACACCTCCCACGATGGCCATGACGTCGTACTTGAGCGCCGGCGCGAACGCCTTGACCGCTTGCCGGCTGTTGGCCGATACCAGATCGATGACGGCGTAGGCCAGGAACGCCCCGAACAGCAGCGTGCCTCGGAGGTCGCCGTTGGCCAGCAGGTGCACGGTCGCCCAGATGAGCAAGCCCAGCAGCATCGGATGCCGGAGCCCGTGGCGAATGTATCCGCGCATGTTGGCCGCAGCGAACAGGATGAACGCCAGCGTCACCGCGTAGGGCGCGACGGCGATCGCGGCAGGGAGCGGCGCAAAGACACGCTCCGTCGCTGGCGCCTTTCCGAAGCCGACGACGATGAGCACCAATCCCGCCGCCGCTGCCAGCGAGAACAGTCCCTTGTATCTGACGTTCGCCAAGCCGCTCGTTGAGGCATTGCGCGGAGTTTCGGAATCGCTGGCAGGAAATGGACGCCCAGGAAGAGCGCGAGTCCGGCAATGAGCAGCGACATGTACTGGCTCCGGGACCTAGACGTAGCAAGGTAATGAACGCGTAGTATCGCCGATCGCCGAAAGGGCGGACGGGCGACCGTGCATCTGCAGCCGGGAGTGACGGAGCTGCGGTATGATTTCCATTCCATTGAGCGTGGCGGGAATCCGCGATGAAATACAAAGACTATTACGCAATCCTCGGCGTGGATCGCAACGCGACGCCGGATGAGATCAAGAAGAGCTACCGGAAGCTCGCGCGCAAGTTCCATCCCGACGTGTCGAAGGAGAAAGACGCCGAGGAGAAATTCAAGGCCATGGCGGGGAGGCGTACGAAACGCCTAAGGATCCGGAGAAGCGCGCCGCGTACGATCAGCTGGGAAGCCACGCGCCAGGACAGGAGTTCCGCCCGTCACCCGACTGGGACCAGCATTTCACCCACGGCCAGTTTGCCTTCGACGATATCGATCTCGCCGATCTCTTTGCCGGGCTGGGCGGCGGTGCGGGATTCCGGCGGCGCGCCGATCCCAATGCGCCGGTTCCCGGCCGCGACTATGAAGCGGCAGTGCGCATCACGCTCGAACAGGCCTTCACGGCACGCGAGGTCCAGCTGGATTTGAGCGTTCCGGAATTCGACGAGAACGGTGTCGCGCATCGCGTGCCGCGTCTCGTGACCGTGCGCATCCCCAAGGGAGTCACCGACGGCCAGAAGCTGCGTGTGCCCGGCAAGGGCGGCCGGGACTCGCGCGGCGGCCGGAACGGCGATCTCTACCCTCGACATAATCGGTGTCGCCGCACAAGCTGTTTCGCGCCGACGGCCGGGACCTGTTCGTCGACCTTCCGCTGCGCGCCGTGGGAAGCGGTGCTCGGCGCCAGCGTGGACCTGCCGACGCCCGCCGGACACGTGAAATTGAAAGTGCCGGCTGGGACGCGCGCCGGTCAGCAGCTGCGCCTGGCTGGACGCGGGCTGGCGCGTCCCGATGGATCGGCCGGCAACCTCTATGCGATCGTGCAGATCGCGGTGCCCACGGTGCTGGACGACGCGCAGCGGGCGCTCTTCCGACAACTTGCGGAGACGTCGACCTTCAATCCGCGAGCCCATTTCGAGCGCGAGGCGACCCATGAAGCCTGAAATCGCGGAAGCGGTGGACCTGGACGAAGCGTCGTGCTGACGCTGGCCCAGCTGGTCGAGCAGTCCGACCTTCCGGAAATGGAACTGCGCGCGCTCGTGGACGAAGGCGCGCTGACCCCGATCGACCCGCAAGCGGCGTCATGGACGTTCACCGCTTCCTGGGTCGTCGTCGCGCGCACCGCCGGGCGCCTGCGCAGGGACTTCGAGCTCGACGCGCACAGCCTCGTCAGTGGTGCTGCAGTATGCGCAGCGCGTCGCAGCGCTCGGAAGCCGAGCTGCGGGCATTGCACGCGCGGCAGGGCTAGCCGCAGTACGCTCGCGAGTGCGTCCGTAGGAACCGGCTTTGGGCGCTGGGCGCTGCAGCTTCTGACCCGCATGACACCGGCGACCGGAAGCCCGTGGAGGGTGCTCCCGCCGGGATGCCGCGAGATGCGGCCGCGGCCGCTGCGGCTGTTGGTCGAGAACGATCGCACCGGAAGGCCGGCCACGACATCGTCCACTTTGATCTCGCTCACGCCTGCCCATGCCGGTCAGGAACACGACGTTCGGGCACTGAGTTGATGTCCCCGAAGGTGAGGTGCTCGCCGCGCGCGCGCAGCGCATCGCGCTGGGCCGACCAGCCCGCATTGCTCATGTCGACGGGCGGATAGCGTATTCTGGTAGATGACGTTCTCGTTGCGATCGTAGACGACGTAGCAAATTAATCGCGTGCGCGGGACCCCGCCGCGGCGACGCACAACGCACTTGCCAGCATCAGGCCGAACCGATTTGGGCCGCATGGTTGCCTCCTGTTGAGTCTCCCATCCTAGGCGTGCACTCCGAGCGAAATCAAAATGCTTTCAACGGCCACGACCAGAACGCTTGACTTTGGTTCCGGCGCGGGCGCTCAATACCCCCATTGCCGTCCGAATTTTGGCAAATTAGCGGAGGTAACCATGGCTATTCGTTCGCTGCGCTCCATCGTTGCGGGGAAGAAGCCGATCACCGTGGCGAAGAACGTGACGGTCATCGAGGCCGCGCGCATGATGAAACAGCAGAACGTCGGCGCGTTGCTGGTCGTGTGACGGGTCGAAGCTCTGCGGCATCTTCACCGAGCGCGATGCGCTGTTTCGCGTGCTCGCGGAAGGCCGCGATCCAGGCGCTCACGCAGCTGGCCCAGGTCATGACGCCGCAGCCCCAGACCATCCATCCGGACCAGCCGTTCCTGGATGCACTGCGGATGATGCACAAGGGACGGTTCCGGCACTTGCCGGTCGTCGAGGATGAGCGGCCGCTCGGCATGGTGTCCTCGCGCGATGCGCTCGACGACGATCTGTACGAGTTGCGCACCGATCTCGCGCAGCGCGGAGGATATGCTGGAATAAGCGGCTGAATGGCCTGGGCTACATGATGCGGTTGAACCACAGCATCGACAGCAACGCCGACAGGAACGCCAGCACCGCGGCCGCCGCCGCAGAACAGCGCGGTGATTTCGGTCTCCTTCTGCTCGAAGAAGATCCGCGTGTTGAGGTTCTGGTAGATCTTCTGCAGGTCGGCGGCGTTGCCGGCGTAGAAGTATTCGCCCGGGTCAGGTTCGCGATGGTCTTGAGCGACTCCTCGTCGAGGCGCACGCGCATCGACCAGCCTTCCGCGCCGATGATCTCGCCGCTGGCCGTGCCGACGCCGACCGTGTAGACGCGCACGCCGCGATCGGCCGCCATGCGCGCCGACTCGATCGGATCCGGACCCGTCGTCGTCTGGCCGTCGGTCAGCAGGATGATGGCCGCGCCCGTGTAGCTGCCGGGCGGGACGGGCTTGGGCGCGGCCTTGTCCGGCGCTTTCGCCGTGATCGAGCGCCGCGCTGCGCTGGCTGTTGTTCCGCGGATTGTACGAGCGCAGGTCGAATTCGACGTCGGGAAAGATCATCTTGAGCGAAATGAGAATGCCGCTGCCGACCGCGGTGCCGCGCTGCAGCTTGAAGCGCTCGATCGCGGCCAGGATGTCCTCGCGGCTGTGCGTGGGCGATTGCACGACCGACGCCGGTGGCGGCGAACGACACGACGCCGATGCGCGTGGTCCTCGGCTGCTCGGCGACGAACGCGCGCGCGCCTCCTGCGCGGCGACGATGCGGTTGGGCTTGACGTCGGTGGCGCGCATGCTGCCGGAGACGTCCATCGCGAGGATCACCGTTTCGTGCTGCGACGGCAGCGTGACCACCGCCGTCGGGCGCGCGATCGCGACCGAGCAGCAGCGTCAGCGCCACCAGGAACAGGAACGGCGGAACGTGGCGCCGCAGGCGCTGGCCGCGCCTCAGCGCCTCCCGGATGAGGCTCAGGCTCGCGTAGCGAAGCGCGGACTTCTTCTTCCGGCGCAGGAGCAGCACGTAGGCAGCAGCGAGCGCCGGGACCAGCAGCAGCAGCCAGAGCATTTCCGGCCAGGAGAACGACATCACGCGACCCCGAAAGATGCCCGGGCAGGCCGCCGCCGGTCGCGCAGCTGACTGCGCCGCTTGCGCAGGTCGGCGAAGCGCAGGATGGCATCGACCAGATCGTCGTCGGTGGCGAGCTCGAGCGCGTCGACGCCCGCGCCGCGGAACGCCGCGCGCAGTTCCGTCTCGCGTTCTTGCGCCGCCGCCGCGAAGCGCCGGCGAAAGCCGCGGTCATGCGTGTCGACGAACAGCTGCTCGCCGGTTTCGGCGTCCTGGATCACCAGCAAGCCCATGTCGGGCAAGTCCATCTCCAGCGGGTCGTACAGGCGGACGGCGACCACGTCATGGCGCTGGGCGAGCCGCGCGAGCGGCTCGGTCCATCCCGGCATGCTGATGAAATCCGAGACGACGAACATGAGCGAGCGCCGCGGCGCCACGCGATAAGCGGTCTGCAGGAGGTTCGCCGAGATTCGTCACCGCCGCCCCGGACGGGCGCCGGGCGCGTCAGCAGCCGGTGCACGATGTGCAGGACCTGGCGGCGTCCGCTGCGCGCGCGGAATCACGGTGTCCACGCTCTTGCCGTAGAACAGCGCGCCGACGCGGTTGCCGTGGCGCGTGAGAATGCGCGCGAGCACGGTGACGAATTCGGTCGCCACCGCGCGCTTGCGCAGCGCCTTCGACCCGAAGTCGACCGACGGCGCTCAGGTCGAGCAGGAACCACGCGGCGACCTCGCGCTCCTCGTTGTACTCGCGCACGTACGGGCGTCTGCAGCCGCGCCGTCACGTTCCAGTCGATGTGCCGCACGTCGTCGTGGTAGACGTATTCGCGCAGGTCCGCGAGGTCGAGTCCCTAGCCCGCGAAAGAGCGTGCGGTAGTCGCCGTGCAGCACGCCATCCAACCGGCGCATCACGGTCCACTCCAGGCGCCGCAGGACGGCTTCAGGCGTCCGTGGGCTGCTGGCGTCGACTCGGACATGGCTCTCGAGCGGCTTTTCCGGCCGCGGGACGTGCTGCAGGATGCGCAGGATCAGCGCATCGGCGGTGACCGCATCGGCGAGCGCCTCGTACGACAGCGACAGCCGATGGCGCAGGCACGTCGGGCGCGAGATCCGACACGTCCTCGGGCAGCACGTAGGCGCGTCCGCGCAGGAACGCGAGCGCGCGCGCGCCCTCGACCAGGTGGATGGTCGCGCGCGGGCTCGCGCCATAGGTGACGTAGCGAGCCAGATCGGGGATGCCGTAGCGTTCCGGGTTGCGCGTTGCCGCGGTGAGCCGCACCGCGTAGTGCATCAGCGACGGATCCACGTAGCCGGTGCGGCACTCGCGCTGCAGCGCGGCGAGCTCGTCGGTCGTGGCCACGGCGGCGACCTCCTGCGCGAGCGCCGGTCACGCGCTCGACGATCACGAACTCCTCTTCCGCGGCTCGGGTAGCCGACCAGCACCTTCATCATGAACCGGTCGACCTGCGCCTCGGGCAGCGGATACGTGCCCTCGGTCTCGATCGGATTCTGCGTGGCCATGACCAGGAACGGCTCGGGCACGCGATGGGTCTCGCCGGCGATCGTGACCTGGTATTCCTGCATCACTTCGAGCAGCGCGCTCTGCACCTTGGCGGGCGCGCGGTTGATTTCGTCGGCCAGCAGCAGGTGCGTGAACACCGGGCCGAGCGACGTGTTGAACTCGCCGGTCTTCTGGTTGTAGATGCGCGTGCCCACGAGGTCGGCCGGCACGAGGTCGGGCGTGAACTGGATGCGCTTGAACGTGCCGCGGATGGTTCGCGCCAGCGTCTTCACGGTCAGCGTCTTGGCGAGTCCCGGCACGCCCTCGACCAGCAGGTGGCCCTGCGCGAGGATCGCCACCATGCACGCGCTCGAGGAAATGGTCCTGGCCGACCACGACGCGTTTGACCTCGTAGAGGATGCGCTCCATCAGCGGCCTCACTTCACTGATGGTCGCTGCGGGTGTGTCGAGTTCATGCGTTCCTGCTCTCGTATGCCGCATCAGAACGGCGACAGGCCGATGGCCGCCGCCGCGTTTTCGATCGGCACCGCGAAGCCGATGCCGATGAACACGTGCTGGTCGGTCGGATTGAGGATGGCGGTGACGATGCCCACGACCTCGCCGTCGGCGGTCACCAGCGGGCCGCCCGAGTTGCCGGGATTGACGGCCGCGTCGAACTGGATGAGGTTGGTCAGCGCCGTTTCCGCCTGGCGAACGGTATTCACGGCGCAAGCCCGACACTACGCCGCGCGGACACCGACGGGCCGATGCCGAACGGGAAAGCCGACCGCGATCACTTCGTCGCCGGCGGCGAGATCGGCCGTCGAGCGCAGCGTCGCGGCGGGCAGGTCATCCGGGAGCTTGTTCGCCTGCAGCACCGCGAGGTCGTGCTCAGGCCGCACGCCGACGACCGTGGCTTCGGTCTCGAAGCCGTCATCGAATTCGACCTGGATCCGGTCGGCGCCCGCGACAACGTGCATGTTGGTGAGGATGATGCCGGTGTCGACGATGACGACGCCGGTGCCGATGCCCTCCTGCGCGTCGCCCTTCCTGTTCCTTCGCATAGCCGGTGCCGTGGACGCGGACGACGGAGCGGCGCACCGCCTCGTACGCCTTCGGCGGCGTGGGAGGGCAGTCGGCACGGTCTCGAGCGTGTGCAGGACCGCCGCGTCGATGTCGTCCTGCGTGAGCGGGCGCGAAGTCCGCGTGAGGGCGGCGTAGCCCATCACGATTGCCAGGGACAGGAGCGTGGCGGCGACGGGCAGAAGCACGCGTTCGTGGCGCGAGGCGTACCACGCGCCATCGCGCGCGGGCGGCAGAGGCGGCCCTCCGCGTCGGGTGCCGCAACGCGATCGGCGGCGCTCGCGTCCGGACGGTCGGCTTTGCGCGTCCGGTCCGAGCTGCTGTAGAGGAGACTTTTTCACGTCCACGAACCTCCGGTTTCCGGTGATTCGACAACAATTACTGCTTAACGTTAGCACTGGCGGCGGTCGCGCGTGAATTATTACGGCATCCGGAATCGGCCGGGACCGGGCAGGTCGCGGACGCCCTGTCGTCGAAAACCGCGATTCCGATCCTATAATCACACCTCTTCTGTGGAGGCTCCATGAGTGATTCCAGCGTCGGTCGACGCCTGACGCACGCGTCGTCCTGCGCGTCCGATGATTACGGCGCAGGAGTTGCGCAGCGTTCCGCTGTTCGCCGCGTTGCCCGACGATGAGGCCGAGACTGGCGGCGCGGGTCGCGGACGTGCGCCCTGCGCGGGGCGGTTGGCTGATCCACGAAGGCGAGCAGCCGTCCTTCTTCCTGCTGATCGAAGGGTCGCTCGAGGTGCGCAAGGTCGTGCATGGCCAGGAGCGGCGCATCACGGAACTTCACCAGGGCGATTATTTCGGCGAACTGCCCCCTGCTGCTGGGGTCGCCGGCGATCGTGAGCCTGCGCGCTCGAGCCCTCGCGCGTCGCGCAGCTCGATCAGAATGACTTCAGGCAACTTTTCACGTCATGCAACGCGCTCGCGGCCGAGCTGACGCGCAAGATGACGGAGCGTGTCTCGAATCTGCAGGAACTTGCGACCCAGGTGGCACCCCGAAGTGTCACGATCGTCGGCCATCGCTTCGATATCGCGTGCCACGATTTGCGCGACTTCCTGGCCCGCAACCAGATCGCGTACCGATGGCTCGACCCGACGCGGCGCCAGCGTCCGGGAGATCGCGCCGCCTCGTCCGGGCGATCGCTTTCCGTAGTGATCCTCCGCGACGGCGAGAAGCTGGTGACGCCGACGCTGCGCGAGCTTGCCGCGAAGCTGGGATTGCAGACTGTGCCCTCCACCAGCGGCGTACGACCTCGCCATCATCGGCGCCGGACCGGCAGGGCCTGGCGGCCGCGGTCTATAGGCGCCTCCGAAGGCCTGAACACGATCCTGATCGAGCGCGAGGCGCCCGGCGGGCGAGGCTGGTACCTCGTCGCGCATCGAGAATTATCTCGGCTTTCCACGGCGGTTCCGGGCGACGAGCTGAGCGCGCGGGCGCTCCAGCAGGCACGGCGGTTCGGGGCGGAGCTGCTGGTCGCCCGCGATGTCGTCGCGCTCGACACCGCGCCGCAGACGCGACGGACACTCGGTGCAGCTTGACGGGCGATCGCGTCCTCGCCCGCAGCGTGATCGTGGCGTCCGGCGTTTCGTGGCGCGAAGCTGGATGTCCCGGGCGCCGACGCGCTCGTCGGCCGCGGCCTCTATTACGGCGCCGCGCGGACCGAGGCTCTGGCCTGCCAGGGCCAGCACGTGTTCCTGGTCGGCGGTGGCAATTCCGCGGGACAGGCGGCGATGTTCTTCGCCAATTACGCGCGAAGGTCACGCTGCTGGTGCGCGGACAATCGCTGGCGGACAGCATGTCGCATTACCTGATCCAGCAACTCGCCACCAAGAGCAACATCGAGGTGCGTGCGCGCTGCCGGATCGTCCGCGTCGAAGGCGAGCGCCGCCTCGAGGCGATCGTCGTCGAACACCGGGACCGGGGGAGCTCGTCAGGGAACCCGCATCGGCCGTGTTTGCATTCATCGGGGCCGACGCGAAAACGGATTGGCTGCCCGCGTCCATGATCCGGGACCAGGATGGCTACGTCTGCACGGGCCGCGACGTGATGGACCTCGTCGCCGGCAAGCAAGGTACGTGGCCGCTGGACCGCGACCCGTTCCTTCTCGAAACGAGCGCGCCGGGAGTCCTCGCTGCCGGCGACGTGCGGCATGGTTCGATCAAGCGTCGTCGCCTCCGGCGTGGGCGAGGGCAGCATGGCCATCGCTTTCGTGCATCAATTCCTCGCATCCAACGCGGCGGATCGACCCCAATGAGGGCCTCAATGAATTGGCGCCGACTGATTCCGCAGGAGGAGGCCGCCACGGTCCCTGCCGCCGCAAAACCGTACACGGGGATATTTCCGATCGCGCCGACGCCGTTCACGGCAGTCCGGCGAACTGGACATCGGCGGACAGCGGCGCGTGCTCGATTGCATGATCGACCAGGGTGTCGACGGAATCTGCGTCCTGGCCAACTATTCGGAGCAGTTCCTGCTCACGGACGACGAGCGCGCGACATCCTGATGGACGTCTGCCTTCCCACGTTGCCGGCCGCGTGCCGGTCATCGTCACGTGCCAGCCACTTCAGCACGCGGATTGCGCCGCCGAGCGGGCGCGCGCGCCGCCGTCAGCCGGGCGCCGCCATGCTCATGCTGATGCCGCCGTACCACGGCGCCGCGGCTGCGTGCCGACGAGAACGGAATCCTCGAGCACTTCCGCGCGCGTCGCGGAAGCCGCGCCGGCATCCCGATCATGGTCCAGGACGCACCGCTGAGCGGCGTGAACCTGTCGGTGCCGTTTCTCGTCCGGCTCGCGCGCGAAGTCCCCGTCGGTGCGCTATTTCAAGGTCGAGGTGCCGTGGCGCGGCCGGCAAGTTGCGCAGCCTGGTCGAGGCGGGCGGCGATGCGATCGCCGGACCCTTCGACGGCGAAGAGTCGATCACGCTCGATGGCCGATCTCGACGCGGGTGCCACGGGACGATGCCGAGCGCGCTCTCGCGACCTGATCAAGCCGGTGCTGGAGCATCACCGCGCGGGCGCGGCGAAAGATGCCGCCGGGCGTGTGCGCGCGATCCTCCCGCTCGATCAATTTCGAGAACCGGCAATGCGGACTGCGCGCGACGAAGGCCGTGATGGCGCGCAGGCGGCGTCATCGCCAGCGACGCGGTGCGCCACCCGCTGGAAGCGCTTCACCCGGCAACGCGTGCGGAATTGCTCGAACTGGCGGGCGAGGTCATGCCGCTTGCGCCGCGGTGGGTGAGTGAGTGAGTGTGAAAATGAGGCGGCGATGAAATACCGGATACTCCCGGCACCGAACTCACTGTCTCCGAGGTGTGCCTGGGCACGATGACCTGGGGCGAGCAGAACAGCGAAGCCGAGGCGCACGCGCAGCTCGACTACGCGATCGCGCAGGGCATCAACTTCATCGACACCGCCGAGATGTATCCGGTGCCGCCGAACGCGACGACGCAGGGGCGCACCGAGACATATCTCGGCAACTGGCTGGCGCGGCGTCCACGCGACGGCCTCGTCATCGCGACCAAGGTGGCCGGCCCGGGACGCCGCGACTGGATCCGCGGCGGCCGCACCGATCTGACGCGCGACGTCATCGCCGAGGCGGTCGATACGAGCCTCGCGCGGCTGCAGATCGACCACATCGACCTCTATCAGATCCACTGGCCGCAGCGGAACGTGCCGATGTTCGGCGCGACCGAGTTCGATCCGGCCAAGGAGAAGCGGCGGACCGTCGATCCGCGAGCAGGTCGACGGCATGGCGGCGATGATCGAGGCCGGCAAGATCCGCCACTACGGTCTTTCGAACGAGACGGCGTGGGGCGTGTGCGAATTTCGGCGCGTCGCGCGAGGAGCTTGGGCGTGCCCGGCCCGGTCACGATCCAGAACAGCTACAGCCTCGTGTCGCGCAACGTCGACAACGATCTTGCCGAAGTGCTGTTCCGCGAGAAGATGTCGCTGCTCGCCTACAGCCCGCTCGCCGGCGGCATGCTGTCCGGCAAGTACCTGGGCGGCGCGCAGCCGCCGAATGCGCGCTTCACGCTGTTCGACGGATGTCGGCGTGCGCTTCCGCAAGCCGATGGTGCGCGAGGCCATCGAGGCGTACGCGGCGCTCGCGAAGCGGCGCGGCCTGTCGCTCGTGCAACTGGCGCTGGGTTACGTGAAGAGCCGCTGGTTCCTCGGCGCGTCGATCATCGGCGCGACCGACGATGCCGCAGCTCGAGGAAGGACATCGCCGCGGCGCAATTCGAGCTCGACGCGGAGACGCTCGCGGACATCGCGGCGATTCAGGTTCGCTATCCGAACCCTGCGGGATGACGGCCCGTGCACACCCTCGTCGCATCCCGTCTTCAGTCGTCCAGGTCGCCGCCGAGTTTCCCGCAAGCATGAGCCACGACACCGCCACCATCACGGCGCCGAAGGCGGCGAGGAAGAGCCAGAACATCGCGTAGCCGCGCGCCATGGCGATGTCGGCCTCGGACGCATCGGCTTCCATGCCGACCAGGATCGTCGTCACCACCGCGAGTGCGATCAGAAGTGAACGCGCGATTCCCGCCCAGAAGGAAAAATTGCGCGGAGATTTTCATTGCATCGCGGCGGATCTGGCTGAAACTGGGCCTGCTGTGGAACCAGAGAGTTCAACATTTCTGTCCCGCCGAGCGTTTGCAATGCGCGGGAAGGCCGACGGCCTGCGCGTCGCCACGCCGCCGCGGTGCCGGCGATCGGTTACTGACCCGCGGTGACACCCTCGGTCACGCGTCCAGCACGCTCTTCTGCCGAACAGCCCGCGGCGCTGGAAACGTCACCACCGCGATGAACAACAGGTACCATCGACAGCAGCGACCACTCCGACGCGTAGGCGCCCGGTCAGTCCCACCACCATGCCGACCATCAATCCGGCCAAGACCGCAGCCCCAGAGGCTGCCCACGCCGCCCAGAACGATGATCAGGAAGGCCGGCACGACGGCGTCGACGCCCACGTGCGGACGGATGCCCCACATCGGCGCCATGACGACGCCGGCGATGGCGGCGAGCGCCACGCCCAGTGCGAAAACGAAGAGCCGCAACCGCGACAGGTTGATGCCCAGCGCGCGCACCATCTTCGCTGTCGTGCGCCCCGGCCTTGATGATGGCGCCGTAGGGTGTCTTCTCCAGGAATGCCCACAGGAGTCCGATCATCAGGACGGCGAATCCGCTCGCGAAGAAGCGGTAGTTGGCGTAGATCAGGTCGCCCACGCGAATCGCGCCGGAGATCGACGTCGGGCAGCGGCAGCTGCTTTTCGTTGGAACCCCAGATGAGCCGTATCAGCTCCTCGATCACCAGCGCGGCGCCGAAAGTGAACAGCAGTCCGTACAGCGGATCCCTGCCGTACGTGCGGCGCAGGCATACCTCGATGCCCATCCCGAACAGCGCCGACGAAAATCGGGGCGAGACACAGCGCGACCAGATAGCGAGTGCCGAGCGGCAACGACAGGTAGGCGTCCTGCAGGGCGGGAAACCAGCCCAGCTTCGGAGAAATGACGAACAGCGCGACATACATCCCCAGCGCGAATAGCGAGCCGTGCGCCAGGTTGATGGTCTCCATGACGCCGACGATCAACATGAACCCCAGGGCGATCAGTGCGAACAGCAGGCCGAGGCAGAAGGCCGTTGACCAGGTGCGGCAGCAGATTGAGCAGGAGATCCAGCGGATCGGTTCCGCGTCACGCGGCGCGCACCGGTCGCCGCGTGACGGACCGATCACATTTCGTAGGTCGGCGTCGTCTCGTAGGATTCGAGCTTGCACGCAGCGCCCGCCTCGGGATCCTCGACTTCCTTCGGCGGCAGCTTGGCGAGGATCTTGAAGATGTCGTCCTTGTCCGCCGGCGCGTCGTTGTACGTCGCCATGTAGATCGTCTGCTGCAACTGGTGCGTCGCCGGGTTCATGTACGCGTCGAAGTCCTGCATCCGGTCGCGCGCGCGACACCTTGAGGTTTTCCAGCTCCTTGATGACCTTGATGTTGTTGGTCGAGCCGGCGCGCTCGGTCGCGCGCAGCAGCTCGCGCGTCGCCATGTAGCCGTTGTAGTACGTGTTGCCGGGGACCTTGATCTGCACGCCGGGGTAGGTCGCCTGGTACGCCGCGACGAATTCCTTCACGCCGGGCAGGTCGAGCCGGTAGTACCAGTTGGTGCCGAACACGCCGAAGATCGCCTCCGGTCCCGAGCCCGTAGACGTCCGGCCAGTCCTGCTGGTTGTTGATCCACGCCGGGCTCTTGTTCATCTTCAACTGCACAACCTGCTGGCGCAGCGCCTTGATGTCGTCGCCGCCGACGGCCGCGGCGACCACGGCCGGCTTGATCTGCTGGATCTTGAGCAGGTACGACGAGAAGTCGCGCGTGTTCTGCGGCACCAGCATTTCCTCGACGATCTTCCCGCCGTTGGCCTCGACGATGGTGCGCGTCGCCTTCGCCGTGTTGTGGCCCCAGACGTAGTCGTTGGTCAGCAGCACCCAGTTCTTGCCGTTGACGGCCATCGCGTTCTTGACGATTGCCAGCGCGAAGTTCGTGCCATTGCCGTCCCAGACGAACTTGACGCGGTGGCAGTCCTTGCCCGGCCTCGGTCGGCGAACTCGAATTGGTGTTGAGGTAGATGCAGCCGTACTTCTGCGCGACCTGCGAAATGGCATTGGCGACGCCCGGAGTGCAGCGCGCCGACCAGGTACGCCACGTCGTTGCGCGTGATCAGCCGCTCGGCGACGCGCGATCCCGTAGCGGGCGTGGTCTCCGAATCCATGTGAATCGCCTCGATCGGCCGGCCCAGCACGCCGCCCTTGGCGTTGATTTCCTTGATCGCCATCATCGCGCCGAGGCGCTCGTCCATGCCGCTCGCCGCGTACTGGCCGCTGCGCGTCCATGGTGAGGCCGATGACCAGCGGCTTCTTCTGCGCCGTCTGCGACCACACATGATTGTGTTTCCACGGCCCGGAAGAACGGCGCCGCGCCATAGGTTCCCGCCGTGGCGAGCGCCAGCGCCGATGCTCTTGAGCAGCCTGCGGCGCTGCGGGCTAACCTGCGTGCGTTCCACATCCTTGTCGATCTCGCTCATGTTGCCTCCTTCGTGGCGCGTCATCCGACGCTTTGTTGATGTGGAAACGATCTTGGCGTCGTTTCGTCCGTGACTATCAGGCTGCCTGCACCGTGACGGACGCGCCCGCGCGCGCTTCCTGCCACAGGGCGATCAGCCGCGCATAACGCCGCGCCACGCCGGCAACCACGTCGGCGTCCGCAACGGTACCGGCAAACCATGCCGTGGCCATATCGGCAAATATGGAGCGGCCTACCGCAAAGCCCTTCACGAGCGGGTAGGACGCCGCCACGCTGAATCCGCGCTGCAGGTCCTCTTCGCTCGCTTCCTGGCCGAGCAGCAGTACGCCGCGGCAATACGGATCGCTGCGGTGGATCACCTGCGTGATGTCCTCCCAGACGGCAGCCCATCGCGCTGGGCGGCAGCTTCCACCAGTCAGGGGACGATATCGGCAGCGTAAATTTGTTCGAGCGCCAGGGCTACCGTGGTCGTGTCGTTCGGAAGATCGGCCGGTGTGATTACCTCGACCAAAAATTCGTGGAACGTTGCGATGCAGGCGGCCTGCAGTTCGCGCAGGCGCTCGAGTTGCTGCTGCCGCAGTTCCCATGGATCGTCGGGGTGAAATGGACGAGGCATTTTGGCCACGTGCTCGCCGGGCCAGGTGCGCAGGTGTGTGGAGAGCGCGTTGCCGGCTTCGAACGCCAGGGGTCTGGAACCCGGCAGCTCGACTGGTCGCGCGACCCACCACCCGCAACCGGTGAACGCGGGAAGGATCTCCTCGCCATGGCGGTCATCGAGAATGATCCCGGCACCGAGCAATCCGTTTGCGCCGAGTCTCGCCCCTCTGCGATCAGCCGTTTGCAGGCGACGATGCGCCCGGTCGCAGCACCAGCTGAGGCGCAGCCATGTCGAGGAACTGGGTCCGATGGTCGAACGCGAGCACCGCCAAATCTCCCCAGCGGCGCGTACGCGTCGTGCTGCGGTGCAACGCGTTCCAGGCGCACGTCTTCGCGCAGCCGACGCGTCGGCGAGCCGTGCTCGAGAAACGCGCTGAGCTCGGTCCAGCTGGGCATCGCGGGTGCGCAGCCATGGCGCGAGACGACCAGCGCGCCGCAGGCATTGGCGTACGCGCAGCACCGCTCCAGCGGCTCATCGCGAATCCAGCCCCGCAGAAATCCCGCCATGAAGGCATCGCCAGCGCCGAGGATGTTGAAGACCTCTACAGGAAAGCCGGGACCCTTGAGGCCGTCGTCGATGCGGTCCGGAATGGCGCCCGCGAATGCGACGCAACCCATCGGTCCGCGCTTGACCACGAGGGTACCTGGCGTCAATTCGCGCAGGCGCTCAAGCGCCTCGATGGTGTTGGTGCTGCCGCCCGCGATGTGAATTTCTTCCTCGGTGCCGACCACGAGGTCGCATTCCGGAATCACGGTCTGCAGATGCGCACTGACGTCGCCCGACTGAACATACCGCTGCTCGCCCAAGCCCGGACTGGTCAGGCCCCATAACACCGGCCGATAATCGATGTCGAGTGCGACCCTGGTGCCGACTGCGCGCGCCCCGCGCATCGCGGCCACGCAGACCGCATAGGACTGTGGCTGCGACAAGTGCGTGCCGGAGATGCACAGCGCCACGGACGAAGCGAGGAACTGCGTATCGAAATCCTCGGCGGCGATCGCCATGTCGGCGCAGTGTTCGCGATAGAAGAGCAGCGGAAACGTGTCGCGATCGCGGATGCCAAGGGATCGCCAGCGCCGTCAGGCGCACAGGGTCCGCGGCGACATGACTCACGTCGACGCCCTCGGCGGCCAGCGTCTCGCGCACAAAGCGGCCGTTCTGCTCGTCTCCCACGCGCGTCAGCATCGCCGGCCGCAGCCCTAAGCGCGCCGCACCAATCGCAGTGTTCGCGGGCGAGCCGCCGAGATACTTGGCGAAGGTCAGCATGTCTTCCAGCCGGCCGCCGATCTGCTCACCGTACAGGTCGACGGCAGCGCGGCCGACGCAGATGACATCGAGCGGCCGGCCGGATTTCATGCGGCCGCCCGGCGAATGCGCGCGGATGCGTCGCGGCGTTTCTCGTCGCTGCCGGCCAGGTGATGCCCCGTGCTGACCACCAGCGCCTGCGCGAAACACAGCGGCCGCGACAAGCGAGCGAAACGGGCGGCTCGAATCATCGCCTAACTCGAAGGCGACGCTGGCGCTGGCCTTCAAGGGCGAGATCGGCGCTATCGGTGATGGCGATGACGGACACGCCGCGGCGATGGCATCCGCCGCCGCCTCGACAACGCCGGTCGAGTAATTGCGGAAGCTGATGCGCGAGCAGCACGTCGCGCGGGGCGATGCCGCGGACAAACTCGCTCAGCATCCCGCCGACGCTGTCGAGCAGGTGGGTGCGCAGTTCGAGCTGGCTCAATGCGTAAGCGAGATAGCAGGCGACGGGAAACGCGCGCCGTTGCGCCAGCACATGGATCTGCGGCGTGCCGGCAAGCAGCCGAATGGCGGCATGGAACTGCGCGGACGTTACGGTCTCCTCGAGATGGCCGAGCTCGGTGATGGCATCGCTCACCGACTGGTGCAGCACGCCGGTCGGACCATTCGCGCGCCGCCATTGCGCTTGCTCTGCCGCATGTGCTCGATGCGCTCGCGGTAGCTTGACCGAACGCTCCGACCAAGCGCCCGCGAAAGATCTGCTGCATCTCCGAGAATCCGCCAAAATCGAGGGCGTTCGCAAAGCGGACCATCGCCGACGGCTGCACGCTCGGCCGCGGCAGCGATCGCCGCCACCGTACCCAGCGCCAGATCATTCGGGCGCTCCAGCACGAAACGCGCGATGCGCTGCAGCTGCTTCGACATCGCGGGATAGCGCGCGGTGATCGCCTGCTTCAGTTCGTCGTAGTTGGTCGCGGCCATCGTATGGAACAAATATTCTTGATTGTTTAAATAGTAGAACGTATATTTCCAGTTGTCCAGTGGTTCATATACCGATCGCCTCGTTTGCCTCATTTGCCACATGCCGAGCCGCCCGCGCACCGCCTGATACCCCGGCCCATGCTCCTGCTGTTCATCGGGCTGGCGACGGCGCCGCTCTGGCTGACGCAGGATCGGGCTGTATCAGTACCTGGCGCTGGAAATCATGATCTGGATGCTGTTCGCGCTGGGCTACAACCTGCTGTTGGGCTACGGCGGCCTGCCCTCGTTCGGACACGGCGCCGTTCTTCTGGCATCGGGGCGTACGCGTTCGGGCTGCTGCAGCTGAAGTTGTGGCCCAATCTCTGGTTCGATCTGGTCGGCGCCGTAGGCAGTCGCCGGCGGTCGCTCGGTGCGTTAGTGGCGGCGTTCATCTCGCATCGGCGCGGCATCTACTACGCGCTGCTGACGATCGCCTTCGGGCAGGTGTTCTGGTTCGTCGCCATCAAATGGCACAGCGTCACCGGCGGCGAGGACGGCCTGCTCAACATCAAGCGGCTGCCCGCTGATTTCGGCGTTACCGCCTTCGACCTCAAGCGGCAACCAGTCGCTCTACTACTTTGCCTTGGCGCATTTCGTGCGGGTCGTGCTCTGCGCTGTGGCGCCTGGTCCATTCGCCATTCGGTCGCGATCCTGACGCGCGATCAAGCAGAACGAAATCGCGCGCCGCGTTCGTCGGCTACGACGTGTGGCTGCTATAAATGGATCGCCTTTACGCTGTCGGCGGCGGTAGCCGGGCTCGCCGGCGCGCTGTTCGCGATGGCGCAGCAATCGGCGTATCCCAACGTGATGAGCCTGCAGGCCTCCGGATTTGTCGTCATGATGGTGCTGATCGGCGGCGGTCTGGTGAGCTTCTGGGGACCGGTTATGGGCGCACCGTTCTTCATCCTGGCGCGCGACCTGCTCGGCGCGTACACCGAAACCTGGCTGCTCTGGTATGGCCTGCTTTTCATGGGCATGGTGCTGTGGCAGCCGGAAGGCATCGCCGGGATATGGCAGGCGTGGCGCCGGACGTGCGCGCGCGCGCCGGTGCCGGCCGGTTCCGATGCGACCCAAGGCTGTCTAGCGATGGCACTCTTCGAGGCGACGACCTGCACAAGCGCTTTGGCGACCAGGTCGTGCTCGAGGATGTTTCGCTGGCGTTCGAGGAAGGCCGCCTGCACCGGCATCATGGGCCCCAATGGCGCTGGCAAGACGACCTGCTTCAACTGTGCTGACGGGACGCTACCAGCCCGATCGCGGCGAAGTCCGGGTTTGCCGGCCACGTGATCACCGGCGCCACGCCGCGCGCCGCTGGCGCGTCTCGGCATCTCGCGTTCGTTCCAGGTGATGAACCTGTTCAACGACTACACGGCGCTCGACAATATCCTGATGGCATTGCCGGCGGTGCGCCTGCGCGGCTTCGACATGTGGCGCGATCTTGGCGACGGACTCCGCGGCACAGGACGAGGCCGCGGGCGTGCTCGACCGCGTCGGCCTGGCCGGGCGTGAGCGAGTTCCGGCGCAGAAGTCTCTGCCTCTACGGCGACCGGCGCGCGCTCGAGATCGGCATCGCGCTGCGCCGCCGCCCCGCGCCTCCTGTTTCTCGACGAGCCGACAGCCGGGCTCGGCGCTGAAGGCACCGCACGACTGTCTGCGCTGATCGAGCGAACTCAAACTACGCGGTGACGATCGTCGATGATCGAGCACGACATGAAATTCCTATTCCGGCCTTGCCGACGACATCTCGGTAATCCATTGGGGCCAGGTCATCGCCGAGGGACGCCCGACCAATTGCGGGAGGATCCGTGGGTGCGCCGCTCGAACCTGGGGTCACTGCGAGGCGTGATGCTGATACGATCGATGGCGATCGACACCTTTTACGGCGAGACGCAGGTGCTGTATCGGCGTGTCGCTCAACGTCGCGGCCGGTGAAGTCCGTCGCGCTGCTCGGTCCCAGCGGTGCGGGCAAGACGACGACGCTGCGCCTCGGTCCTCGGGCCTCTCACGCCTGCACGCGGGCACAATCGTGTTCGACGGTTGCGATGTCACTCCGGGCCACCACGCATGAAATTGCCAGACGGGGGCTCGGTTGGGTTCCCCGATGACCGGCGCATCTTCCCGACGCTGGCGGTTGCACGCAATCTTGCGATTGCCCGCAAGAAGACGCGGTTTCGGGGCGTGGAGCGACAGCGACGCTTCGATGTCTTCAGCGCTGCCCCACCTCATGCACCGCGAATGTGAAAAATCTTTCGGGAGGCGAGTTGCAGATGGTTGCCATTTCGCGCGCTTGGTCGGCGCGCCCGGCATGGTGCTGTTCGACGAGCCGAGCCAGGGACTTGCGCCGAAGGTCGTGCAGGACGTGCATGCGCACCATCCGGCGCCCTGAAGAGCGAAAGGGATCGCGGTGCTGGTCGTCGAGCAGAACGTCGAATGCGCGCTGGCGGTCGCCGATCGTGCCTACGTCATCAATCAGGGCATCGTCGTGCACGAAGGGCCCGACCGCCGAACTCCGGGATGACGCGCCTGCGCGGTCGGCTCCTCGGGTTATAGGGTCTGTTAACGCTATGGACACAAACGCGTTGCACGGCCGAAAACGCCCAGCGCAAGGCGCGAAGGCGAAGGCGGGTCGGGCACCCGGCGAGCCTTTGCAACGCAGCGATGGGCGTTTTCGGCAGCAACCCGAAGGGAACGGGTGCCCTGGGGCGCCACTCTTTGTTGCTCTCCTCGCCAAGACCGCTAGTCTTGGCTTCGTCGGCTGCCGCGATTGGCGCCCCATGCCAACCGTTCGCGTTTGCGCCCATAGCGTTAACAGGCCCTAGCGCGATGGCCGCTCCGATGCTGTCCGTGAACAAGGTTTGCAAACGGTACTCGCGCGGTCTGTTCAGGCGCGCCGTCACCTTTCGCTGGAAGCCGATTTCGCGATCGAATCGGCGGCGATTGTCGGTGTGATGGGCCCAAACGGGTCGGGCAAGACAACGTTGTTCAGAACTCATCACCGGCAGCAACGAACCTTCCATCGACGGGGCAGGTATTAGTCGACGGCCGCAACATCCATCGCGTGCGCTATCGAGGCGCGACCGCCTGGCGATCCATTATCACCAGTCGTACCAGGTACGTGCATGGAAGCGCCGGTGGCTGCGCGTCGTTCATGCTGGAACCGGCTGGCAGCGACTCGCCGCGCGTCCACCTCTTCGACGAGCCGCAGTTCAATACGCAGGACGGCTACATCCGGTTTCATGGTGCGGTTCTTCCGCAAATTGCGCGCCGAAGGCAGGGTGGTGTTCGTGTGCCTGCATCCGAACGAGTCTGGCACGTCGACATCCTGCGCGAGACCGGCGAGCGCTTCATCTTCATCGACCGGGGACGGTTGACTCACGCGTCCGATTTCGCAGCGCTCGAGGCCGACGAAGGCGTACGCAGTTACCGTGGGCGCGCTGGCAACGCGAACGGCGGTGACCTCCTATCGGGGCAAGCCGGTAAACCGGCACGCCGTTCTCGTAGTTTCCAGTGAATGTGGCGACGTTCTGCGCTGGCGCCGCGGTAGCGCTGACGGTCGCCGCTCGTACCGACTCCGTCGTCGTCGTCGTGTCCGCGATGATCAGTCCGATCAATGCGGCGGCCAGCAGGCCGATGACAATTCCATCCTTGGTCGGGGTGGTGGTTGATCGCTTCGTGGCGGCGGTGAACAATCCCGTTGCGTGCCTCTGAAGTGTTAATTGTGCTGACATGATTGTTTGCTCCGTTTGGGTGAGTCACGCTCGCAATGTAAGTCTCAAGCCGCCCGGTGACAATCGATTTATTTTCAGGTAACATGTGCAATACTACTAACACAATGTGGAGGCCGGCCATGGCGGTGAGACTGCCCCCGATGCAGGCGCTGCGGGCGTTCGAGGCGGCGGCGCGCGGAGGGCAGCCTGACCCGCGCCGCGGAGGCGCTGAACGTCACGCACGGGGCGATCAGCCATCAGATCAAGTCGCTCGAAGCGGATCTGGGCGTGCGCCTGACGGAGCGCTCCGGGCCGCGGGATTCGCCTGACCGACGAGGGCGAGCGCTTCGCGAGCCGCGTGCGCGCCGCTTTCGCGGAACTGACCGCGGCGGTCAACGAGATCACCGCGCGCGTGCGAACCCGCGCCTCGTTGCGTGTGAGCGTCGTCCCGTCGTTCGCCGCGCGCTGGCTGCTGCCGCGAATCGGCAGCTTTCTGGCGGCCTATCCGGATGTCGACCTCGACGTGCGATCCAACATGTCGAACGTCGATTTCCAGCGCGACGACGCCGATATCGCTATCCGGTACGGCTACGGCGATTGGCCCGACGTGGCGGCCGAGCATCTGCTGGACGACTGGATTCTTCCCGGTCTGCAGCCCGCACATCTGCGAGCGGCGCCGCCTGACAGCGCCCCGAGGATCTGGCGCAACTCACGCTGCTGCGCACGGACGGACGAGCCCTGGAAGCCGTGGTTCGAGGCGGCGGGCCTCGATTGGCCCGAAGCCATCGCGCGGACCGATCTTCAACGATTCGGTCGCACATGCTGCAGGCAGCGGCCGAGGGGCAGGGGATCGCGCTCGCCCGTCACTCACTGCTCCTGGCCCACGACGTGCGCAACGGCGATTCTGCTGCGAGCTCTTCGACATCGTGGCGCCGGCGCCGAAGAAGTTCTGGCTCGTCTACCCGCCGCGTACCGCGAAACACTGCCAAGCTGGCGCTGTTTCGGCGGTGGTTGCACGACGAGATCGAGGCCGACCGGCGTTCCGGACGCGGAGACTACTCGCCACAATGATGCGCGCCTGGCTACGCGCAAGGCAGGCACCGCGCCGACCGGCCCTCCCGGTGTCACGGCGCACACAGCGCGCTAAAAGTCCGGTCACCACAACATCGCCCGCGCGTCAGGGTGATGTTCGCTTCCCCACCACAAGGAGATTCGAGCTGAAGGCGTCAGCCGAAAGCCGGTATCATCGTGTTGCCGGGACAGAACACGATCCCGCGATAGGTGCTTCCTGACGAGGCGGCGTCGGTACAAGACAGATGAGACGAGCACGACGGGTTCACTTTGATGGAAGCGATGGTGGCCGTGGCGGTCATCGCCATCCTCGCTGCGTTGGCGATGCCCAGCTATCTCTCAACCGCATTATCAGGGACGAAATCGCGGCCGCGGTGCGGTTGGCGGCGGACATCGCGAAGGCGCCGGTCGCGCTGTCGTGGACCGCTTTCGCAGGCCTTCCCGCTTTCGACAATGCCGCGGCAGGGCTACGCGCCTGCGGACAAGATCGTCAACAACTATGTCAAGGCCGTGGCCGTCAAGGATGGCGCAATACAGGTCAGGATTCGGCAGCAATGCGAACGGCGTCGTCAGCGGCAAGGAATGCCCACGCTTCGTCCGGCCGTAGTGGAAGATGCGCCGATCGTGCCGGTTGAGTGGGTCCTGCGGTAACGCCAACGCACGCCCGACAAGATGGCGGTCGGGGGCGAGAACAGGACGGACGTTCCCGTCAACTACCTGCCACTCAATTTGCCGAAGCCTCGGCCGTTGATGTCTGCCTGCACTCCCGCACCCGACGCGAGGGCGTCCTGAGTGATTACCGGTTCACGTCATTTTCGCCCGCGCGGCTCCGGAAAAAAATTCCTGCATCAGGAACGCCTCGAGCTCGGCGTTGTCCTTCTGGCCGCGCGGAAAGGGTCAGCTGGCGGCCCAGGCGCGGCGATTCCCAGATGAAGTCGCCGGTTTCATGCTCGCGCACGATCGCGATCATCCGGCGGATGACCGCGATGCGGATGTCGCTGTTCTCGCCCCTGCGCACCTCGATCAGCTGCTTGGCGTTGCGGCTGATGTCCTTGTTCCAGCCGAAAAATAGAACTCGGCTTCGGCAAAATCCATGCTCTTCATCTGGAACAGGCCGCCGCCGTTCTTGGGATCGGTGCCATAGGTACGGCCTGGCGTTCATCCCGATGTTGGCGCGGCGATGATCCTGTTCCTGCGCTCGTTTTCGTCTTCGGCGGGCGGCGTGTCTCGCTGCACGCCTGCGCAGTCGACGCCGATTCGCCGCGGGCGCGCCGCCGGGCCTCGACGTACGCCGCGAGGTCGGTTTCGGCGGCGGGCGTCGGAGGCTGTCGGTGCGGCACTCGGGCGGGGCAGGGGGCCGCTGCGGAAGGTCGGGCGCTTGGCGCGGGACCGTCATCATCGGCGGCGAAGACGGTGCGCGCGCCGCTGGCCTTGCGGCGAGGCGAACGATGGGAGGGCGCCGACTGCTGCGCAGGGGTAGTAGGACTCGGGCGGCGCTGAGGTCGTCGGCATGCTTCCGGGAGGACCTTGCAGCAGGCACCAGATTGCACTGCCAGCGGGCTGCCAGTTTCGCCGCGCTCGGTGCTGGGCGAAGGGCAAGCACGCGCATGTGCGGCAGGAACGTCCACAGCGCGGCGCCGTGGATGAGGAGCGACAGCACGAAGGCAACCCGGATCGCGGGCAGGGGTTACGTCGTCGTGTCGCCTGGGCCGGCTTGCTAGCGCCAATCGCTCATCGGCTACTCAAAGCGGGCACCGGCACCTTGCGAGGACGAGAAGCGCGGCGGCAAGGGCGTTCATCGGCGAGGCTGGCGGCGGACGACACGAGAAGTGTGGTTTTTCCGAGGCGCGCTCGAGAAGTTCGCCCCATGACCGCCGGCGCGGTGGTCGCAGGCTTTCCGCGATCGGCGTTGACGAGCGCCTTCAAGGTGCCGTTGCGGCCGAGCTCGGCCAGCTTGGCGATCCAGCGCTCGCGCGTGTCGGCATCGCGGCCGTCCAGCCATTCCGATCAGCGTCTCGTGGATCGGCCCGATGCCGACGAAATCGAGGATCAGGGTGGCCTTTGATGACGAGGATGCGTTTTCCCATGGTCTTGCACGATCGGCCGATGCACCGACATTCGGGCCTCGCCGTGATCCCAGCGACTGCCCTCGTTGACCCGGGATATTCTACATGCCTACCACGGAAACCGCCGTTTTGCTCGTCGTTGCGCCCGGACTGAAATTCGAGCTTGGCCGCATCGACGTCAATCAGCGGGCCCAATTCGAAAGACATTCCGGTAACCGTAGCCATAGAGCGCGATGTACGTCGCGATGTTGAGCGACGCGCTCGGTGCCTTCGTGGGGAACGCGCGTGCTGGCGTTGCTGAAGTTGTTGTTGCAGTAGATCGAGGATGCGCGCGTTCTTGTCGGGAAACGCGCGCTGCAGGCTTTCGATGGCGATGTCCGGGAAGCTCAAATTGACTGCGCCCTTGACGTGCAGCTCGTCGTATTTCTGCTGGCTCCGCGCATCGAGGACGATGGTCCCGGGTTCCCGGCTCATGCGGATGAATTCGTCTTCCGACAGCCGGTGCGTTTCGCGGTACGCGGCCGCCTCGTTCGAAACTCTGCAGGTAGCCTTGGATGTCGATGGCGGGATTGGCCACGGCGGCATCGCCGGCCGCGGAGCGCTGCAGGCGCCGCGACCCATATGCACAACATCGGACCCAACATGAGGCGCAGGGCGCGAATGTCCATCGTCGTCTCATGTCCGGTCAACGTGCGGGCGTGGCGCGGCGTTGACTGCGTGTCAGCCGACGGATTGCTGTCCTTGCTATAGTCTCTTCCGGTACGCGCAAGCGTCGCAAGCTCCCGACCCCCATGACCACTCCACTTCCCAGACCGAAAGCCCTCCGCATGGCCCTATGGCTCGTCATGTTCCTCGGACTGTTGCTCGCCGGCCCGCTGCTGGCGTTGGCTCTCGGGCGCGCCAACGTCAGCGGGCGACTGGCGCAGCGCGTCGCACCGCGTCGACGGGTCTGGCGCCCGACCCGGCGAGGTCATCGCGAAGCGGTCGTGCAGGTCTACGCCAGCCGCGCGTTCAGCTGGCGCGGCGCCTTTGCCGATCACATGTGGCTTGCGGCCAAGGCGGAGGGCGCCGACCGCTTCACCCGCTACGAGGTGATTGGCTGGTATGGCGGCGGGGGCCGGTCGGTCGTGTCCGCTTCGGACCAGCGAGCGCCGGACGAGGAGTGGTTTGGCGTGCGCGCCGCGCCTCATCCAGTGATGTCCGCGGCGTCGGATGCCGATGCGATCATCCGCAAGTTGCCGCATGCCATCGATGCGTATCCGTACACCAGTTCCTACAGCGTCTGGCCCGGCCCCAACAGCAACACTTTCATTGCGCACCTCGGGCGGGAAATTGCCGAGTTGCGAGTCACGCTGCCGTCGACCGCAATCGGCAAGGACTTACCTGCCCATCGATCGCATCGTTTCAAAGACGCCCAGCGGCACCGGCATTCAGCTGTCGCTGTTGGGCCTGCTCGGTGTCATCGCCGGCCCGGATGAAGGGCTCGAATTGAACGTGCTGGGCCTGGTGACGGGCATCGACGTTCGCCATCCCGCACTTAAATTGCCGGGAATCGGACGCGTTCCTGGAAACGGCTGACAAGCGGCGATGCGTTGCATTCGCGGCTAAGGGAACTGGCTGCTCCAGCCGATGCCTGTGTAATAAATGACGCCACCGCCGTAAGCGCCGTCCCACCACATGGTCGCGGCATTGTCTTGCACGGTGTTCCAGTAGTTGTAGTACTCCGAACTGATTCCGCCTGGCGCCTCCGAGCGTGCGGCTGTAACCGCCGTCGCCCCGGTCGCGGGCATTCCAGCCGGTGTTGGGGGCGTTGGTGAAGCGATCGGCGTTGCTCATGCCATAGCTCGCCGCCGCGACATCGGAATTGGCGCGCGCCTGCGACTCCTGGTCGGCCCACGATGTATCGCCCGACGCGCTGCTCCAGGTGCCTCCCGTATTCTGCTGCCAGCCGCCTGCGTCCTGATCGATAGACGTTGCCGCTCGGATCGGCGTAATAGGCGTTCGAGACGCTCGGCAGCGAATAGGGCTGCCATTGCGGCGGAGGTGCGCTGGCGCCATAAGTGGGCGCGCGTTGTAGCGCTGCGCAGTTGTAGCCGCCGGACGATTGCCCGCCGCCGCCGGTCTGTTGACCCGCATTGATCCCGCCCGCGCCGATATCCGCGGACTTCATGTTCGGATTGCCGCTCCAGCGGCGATAGACATTGGCGGAAGCCGTCGCGCAGCACGGATAGCCGCCCCAATAACCCGGATGGTAGTAGACGGTACGCAAGTACGGCCCGGTCCACGACGGCGTGGCGAGACCGATCGCGAACGCGTAAGTGAAACCGGTGTTCTGGTTGTAGATTGGCGTCGCGGCAACGCCGTAAGTGACGGGCGCCGGATACCACACGTTGTCGATCCACGACGAATATGGTGTAGCCGGTGCCGTACACGACGGTGCCCGACGGCGACTACGGCGGTCCCGAGGTAGCCGGGCGTATAGCCTTCACGCACGACATCCGCCGTGACCTCATAAATGCGCACGTAGGTGATGTAGTAGATCGGCGACGACGGCGGGATCGTGTAGATCGCGTCGGGAATCTTGGTGGCGATCGTCCATGGCCCCGTCGCTTGCGCGGCCGTGAACCAGACGCCTGCGCGTACCGCGTAGAAAGCATCGGAGCTGATGCGGATCACCGGCGCCGAAGCGTTGGTCACATATGACACGGTGGTGCCGGGGATCGACGCATATTGCGGCGCCCCGTCGAATTTCGGCGTGAACTTCGGCCCGTTCCTGAGCGGCACGCTGGCGGTCTGCGCGATCGAATTCTCGTTCAGCGCCTGCTGCGCCTGCGGCGTGCCCGCCACCGCTTGCAGCACCGCGCCGGCGAGCGAAGTCGGCGGGATTCTGGCGAAATCCGGTGGCAGCGCATTGCTCGCGACGAACGTCCACTGGCCATCGAGCGCGGCCGCGCGGAACCAGCGGCCGCTAAGAAGCGGGAAATAATCCTTGCTCGCCGTGTCGACCAGCAGCGTCGCTGGTCGTGTTGGATGCCCACAGCAACGCGGTACCGACGATCGGCACGAAATCCGGCGGCCCATCGAAGACGATGAGTTCCGCGGGTCCTGGCTGGTGAAGATGGTCGGGACTCCGTTGGCGAGCGTGGGCTTGGGGACGGCGCCGGACCTCCATCGAGCATGTCGACGGCATGCGTCGCGTTGACCTTCGACGCGACAGCGTTGATTCCCGCGGGAGAGATGAACGTACGCGTCCATGGACCCTGGATCGATGTGGCCACCAGCCAGCCGTCAAAGACGTGGATGAAGTAGTCCTTTTCCACGATGCGCTGGAGGATCCAGCGCCCGCGTGTTGATGACGCGCTGGAAGACGGTGTTGTTCGGTATGGGCCGCACCACTGCCGCGCCGTCGATCGGCACCAGGATGGCGGGGAGCTGGCTGACGAAGACCCTGGGCACGTTGTTCAGCACGGCCGCGGCGGGCGAGGCCGTGCCAGGAAGCGCAGGCGAATGCTTGAGGCGGTCCAGCGAGATCGTGCGTACCCCTTGCGCGAATTGTTTCTGCAACTCGGCCATGTACGCGGCGCCGCGGTCAGGCAGCGTCGGGAAGTCGCTCTTGGTGATTTGCAGGTTATCGAGCGCAACCCGGTGCGTGACCCTGTCCACATTCGTGCGCGCGGTGGCGAAGATCACGCCAAAAGTCCTCGCGCTCCGACCCCGTAGGCTTGATCGCAAGCGCGCTGCGGAAGTCGAGGCGATTGTCGGTCCAGCTGTTGACCTGCGGCTGGTAGATGACGACGACCGCGTTCGCCAGGATGACCTGGCGCGGCCAGGATCCCGCGGGCGAGCGCGGGCTGGACGGGACCGGCGTCGCCGTGGCGGCGGCAACGGCCAGCGTGAGGGACCGAACTGAGGGTCATCGCGAAGGTGAACAAAACGATGTTGCGCGTGATTTGGATATTCATGAGACAATTTCTAGATGAAGGAGCCCTGGCTATCGCTGCCGAAGACTAACATTTTCGGACATGTCTTATAATGCGCGCCAGACAAATGCGCGTTGGGAAAAACACCGCCATGACCGAAGCCCAGGAAACCAAGCCTGCCGCACCTGCACCCAAGGAGCCTCAGGAGCGCATTGTCGTGACCGAGCACAGCCGCGTCATCGGTGGCAAAACGCTCGACTATACGGCGACGTGCGGCACCGTGGTGCTGCGCGATTTCGACCATCAGGACGACAGCAAGGATGGCAAGAGCCGCGGTCACAAGTCGCGCGCAGAGATTTTCTTCACGGCCTACACGCTAAAAGGCGCCGGGAATCCGGAGCAGCGCCCGCTTACCTTCGGCTTCAATGGCGGCCCCGGTTCGAGCAGTGTTTGGCTGCATCTGGGGATCCTCGGGCCGCAGCGCGTCGCGCACCGACGAGATGGGTAAGCCGCCGCCGCCGCCCTATGCGCTCGTCGACAACGAGCACACGCTGCTGCGAAGCCAGCGACCTGGTGTTCATCGACCCGGTGGGTACGGGTTACTCGCCGCGTGGCCGAAGGCGAGAAGGTGGATGAGTTCCACGAGTACCAGCGCGACCTCGATGCGGTAGGCGAGTTCATCCGCTTCTACCTCGCGCGCTACGGCCGCTGGGGCAGCGCGAAGTACCTGATCGGCGAAAGCTATGGCACCACCCGCGCGACGGGATTGTCGCGGCAGCTGCAGGAAAAGCACGACATCTTTCTCAATGGCGTCATGCTGGTCTCGCTTGCCGTCGACCTGCAAACGTTGAGCTTCGATCATGGCAACGAATTGCCCTTCGCGCTGTTCCTGCCCACGTACGCGGCCACGGCGTGGTATCACAAGGCGTTGTCTCCCGCGCTGCAGAGCGAAGCCGTTGCTCGAGGTCATCCATGCCGCCGAGAAGTTTGCGAACGATGCATACACGGTGGCGCTGATGCAGGGATCACGGCTCGCGCCGGCCGATGCGCGCGCGCGGCGGCGCAGGTGGCGCGTTACTCGGGTCTCAGCGTCGAGTATGTGCAGCGCTGTGATTTGCGGCCGACGCCGTCTCGTTACTTCAAGGAGCTGCTGCGGCATCGCGGCCAGACTGTCGGGCGGCTCGACACGCGCTTTCTCGGCATCGACCGCGACGATGCGGGCGAGCATCCCGAATCCGACCCGCTCCTGGCGAATCTGGTCGGGCGCTTATGCGGCCGGGATCAATCGCGTGCTCAAAGATACGCTGCAATTCGAATCCGACACGCCCTACGTCGTCCACGCGCCGATCTGGGACAAGTGGGCCTGGAAGGATTTTGCCAACAAGTACGTCAATGTCGCGAACGACCTGCGCCTCGCGATGCATGCCAATCCGCATATGCGCGTCTATGTAGCCAGTGGCTATTACGACCTCGGCACGCCGTATGCCGCCAGGCGACTACACGCTCAAGCCATCTTGGTTTGCGCGACGGCGCTGCAGAAGAACTGTTCACGCCAGCTATTTCGAATCCGGGCACATGATGTACATCCACAAGCCTCTCGCTGGTGCGGATGGCGGCCGAGCTCAAGGCGTTTGTGACAAGCAAATGAAGGCTACATAGGTGAAGGGCCGAGCGCATAGCGCGCCCGGCCCTTCGGCAGTCGCTCGTCTGGAGGGCGACGACTGCGGAGGGGAGGTGAAAGGGCTCTAGCTGTACAGCCGGCGCAGAAACTGCACGACGCGAGCGTGGACCGGCTGCACATTGCCTTCGCGCTTCGCGACCACGTAAACGGGCGGGAGGACGCGGCACGTCGCCCGGCGTCACCTGCCGCGTCTGCCATGACGCTGCCGCTGTCACCGTCGCCGACGAACGACGCCGGTCCGGCGACCAACAGGGCGAAAGTGGCGACAGCCAGGGCGCAGCCGACTACGCCTAGGGCTGTGCGGGGTCGAAGGTTCATATCGGTTCATGGTCTGCTCCTCGAAAGTCCTTTGCCGGTACTGCATTGGATGCCTGTGATCGGCCATTCCGGATTCATCTGATCGTTATAGCGTGCCGCCCATGGCGAGCTTGTGCTGATGGGATGCATCCTAGGAGGGAGTGCGCGAGGCTGGAAGACGCTCGCGACGGAATGGGAAATGCGAGCGACGAAAGCCCGCGCCGGATGAAATGCCCGGTTGTAGCGCTGTGCCGAAGCTGGCAGGGCCAGGCCCGGAAGGCTGGCCAGGCCTACGGTGCAGGCGCCTGGGGATTGCGCAGTGTCAGCGGATAGGTGGCGAGGCTGCGCTGCCCGCCGGCGCCGACTGCGCGCACCGAGAACAGGTAATCGTCCTTCGACAGCGGCACGCTGCGCGCGGGTGACGTTGCCGACGAACTCCGCGCCCTGCCAGAACGGCGCCGTGGTCTCGCGCCACACGATTTCGTAGCCGGCGAGGTCGGGCTCGGGATTGGCGCGCCACGACAGCGTCGTCTGGTTCTCGAGTTGCAGCGTCTCGATGCGCACGCCCGCGGGCGGGGAGGGCGCGCGCGCCAGCGACGCCAGCGCGGCGGCGTTCACGCGCGCGACGCGCGGCCAGGTACGTCGAAGTCGACGAACTGCGGCAGGTCGCCGAACTGCACGCCGTCGACGACGCGCACGTCCTGGTGCTGGTGGCGGAAATCCTCGTGCGCTTCGGTGAAGCGCACTGCCGTGTACCCTTGCGCGAGGAACGGAATGTGGTCGCCGCCGCGCAGGTAGCGGTCGCGGCGGTAGACGACCTTGACGGTCATTTCGGGAACGTAGCGCTGCGCGGCGTCGCGGATCGTGCGCGCCAGCTCGCGCGCCGGCGAATCGTTCTCGCCGCCGGTCGCGAGGCGGCTGCTGCCACTCCTCGGTGACGTCCTTGCCGGCCGGGACGCCTTCGGCGAACAAGCGCACGTAGCTCGCGTCGCGGCGGCCGGTTTCGTCGTGGCGCGTTGCCGACGATGTCGTTGGTGATCATCGCCTCGACATTCACGCCGCGGTCGCGCGCGCACCTTGGCCCAGTGCGCGGCGCCGAGCAGCCCCTGCTCCTCGCCGGCGACCGCCATGAACACCAGCGTGGCGGGGAAGCGGCTCTTCGCGAACGTGCACGCCAGTTCGATCACGACGGCCGTGCCGGAGGCGTCGTCGTTGGCGCCCGGCGCGTCGCACTGCGGAATTCATCACGTTGCCGCACATCGAGTCGTAGTGGCCGGACACCACCAGCGTGCGCGCCTCGGCTTGCGGGTCGACGCCCTCGAGCGTGGCGACGACGTTGACCAGCTGCACGGCTTCGGAATGCGCGGCGTCGCGTCCTGCGTGAATTCGTCGAATTCGACCTTGAGCCGCGCGCCGGATTCGGCGGCGCAGCGTCCAGCGTGGCGTTGATCCAGCGCCGCGCGCGCGCCGACTGCCACGCTGCGGATCGTCCGATGACGGACAACGAGTGGCGGGTGCCGAAGCCGGCAAGCGTGCGCACGTATGGTTTCGAGGCGCGCGGGCGACACGCTCGCGCACGATGCTGTGCGATATCCGGATCGGTCGCGGAAGGTGCGTCGGCGGCGAAGGCCGAAAGCAGCAGCAAGGTGCAGGATGCCCGAGTACCAACGGAGCGCATCATCGCGCCGTCTCTGCCCTTGACCACCGCGCCGTTGTGCCTGCGCCGCCAGCCGCGCCCGAGCTTCGCCCTGTTCTTTGCGGCGATCACGGGCGTGCGCGACGGTGTCGTCCTTGGCGCCCGAGCGTCGTATCGGTCCGCTTCTCGGATCGTAGAATCGGCATAGCCGCCCGGGTTGATGCCGAAGGACTGCAGGACTTTGCCCATCGTAGGGGCGGCCGAGGAAGTCGTTGCGCGAGCCGGCTGCTCGCCGCGCGTGGAAGTAGGACGGGAGGACGAAGCTGTTCAGCTCCACACCGTCGATGTGGTAGTACGCTCGCCCTGCACGGCGTCGCACATCTCGAACCAGTGGAAGACGACCACTCGCCGCCGGTCGCCCGGATGGGGTCCCCGGACGAGCAAATTTGCCGTTCTGGGGATCGCCGAGCAGGCCCAGTGCCCTCGTGCGACAACGTGGATGTCCAGTTGCAGCCGCGCGCCCCGGCACTGCGTTGAGCGGAAACGATGCCGAAGGGGATGCCGTTGTCGCTTGGCGGTCGTGATACCGCGAGCGCGTCCTCGACATCGATTCCTGTCCCAGACATAGATCACCGCGCGTCGCCGGCGCATTTCCGACGAGCAGTTTTTCCGCGGGCTGCGCCGGCGGCGCCCTCGAGCCGCAACGTTGCGCCGAAAACTCCAGTAGGGTTCAGAAGTCCTGCGCGATCTGCCGGTTGATCGCGCGGATCCTGCGCTGGATGTCTTCGTCCGGCAGTGCAGCCGCGGGTCAAATCGACGATTGAAATGGAAACATTGTGTCCCTCGCTACTCTGAGCCGTCAGGACGCAATGTCACACCGCTTTCGTGCCGTCTGCTCCAGTCCGGTGCTTACGCTTGCATCCTCTCGAGGACGATGCCGGCCGCCAGATGCCACTCTCCCGCAAGACGCTGCTGATCCTCGCCGTCGTTGCGCTCTCCGGCCGTCAACGCGTGCCGCGCGAAGCGTGTGACCTGACGCGCAGCGCACTCCGAGTCCGCTCGAAATCGCGGGCTTCCAGGGAAAGCAGCTCGACGATATACCGGCCGGCCGAGGGGCCTTCCGCAGGCGCGGCGATCATCGCGCATGGCTTCGTCGCACGTTCGGCGCATACGCCACCGGGATCCCGGCCGGGCGCTGGCCGAAGCGGGGTGATCGGCGGTGATCCCTGACTCGCCCAACGTCGTGGACCTGTGTGGGGCAACGGCGCGACGCGATCGTGGAGCTCAGCGGCAGAAACCTCGGAGGCAGGGACCTTGGTGCGCGCCGCCGGGCCGGACCGCTCGCACGCCGCGGCGGTCGGGCGAACATCGGGCAGGCGCGGCTCGTCCACGGTACCGGCGCTGCCGCGTAGTTACGCCTGGGGCCGCTGCCGGCGTGGATCGGTCTCGGACCCCTGTGGACCGCATCGGGGACGGGCGAGCGATCGGCGTTGCGCAGCTGCACGCGCGCCGGCGACTGGGGTTGTTGGGCGGCGCCGTCGGGTTGCAATCTCTTCTCCAGCGGCCGGACGATTGCCGCGCGCTGCCAGCCAACCGGTGCGGACTGACGGCCCTGAAAGGCCGCCTCCACGGCGACTTCGAGGACCCGACGACCGCAACCCGTGCCGCGCGCCGTGCGGCGGATCGCCGGCGGAAACGCGGATGCGCGTCCGCGAGGAAGCGGTTCGCGAGCGACGCTCCAGGTTGTTACAGAATCGCGGCGGACAGGAGGCCGACGTGCCGGGGACAGTGTCCCGGATGCGATTGATCCGGCAGTTGCCCGAACTGGATGCCGCACCCTCCGCGATCGGCCGACCGAGTGATCGCCTGCTAGGCTGCTGCGACCGCACCAGCCCGCGCTTACCGGGGCAGGTTCATGCGGGGCGGATTCGCGACGACGCGCGGCTTGACGACCGGCATTGATCGTGCCGAACGCCGCGGCGTGGAATCGTTTCGACCGGGACGGCGGCATGCTGGCGCCACCATAGGGAGCATACGCTGGGTAACAGGCGCCACCGCCGCCGATGATCCCCGTCTTCCGGCCGGATGGCAGACAAACTATGGCGCCGATGCTCTTTCCAGTGCCGCCCGGCGGCTGTCATGCGTGTCGCGGTACGCTGCGCGCCAGGGCGTCGCGCTCATGCTGGAGTTCGCGAGCGCGGCCGGATCGGCATCGCCGGTCTTGACGCTTATCCGCTCGCCCAGAGCAAGGCATCATCGCTATAGAGGACGGTGCAGGTTCCGGTCGAAGCACTTGTACACGGTCGTGGTCCGCCGCCAGAGCGCTGCCATTGGCGCCGCAAGGCTGCAGCGCGACCAGCGCCAGACTCCAATTGCCAGCGCGGCCGCCACCTCGTACGCGTTCGATGTGCCCATGTACCCTTCGTCCTTGATATCGGCTTCCAGTTCCCGGACCGATCGCATCTTACGCCGGTTTCTTGTGGCCAACATCGGCCCGGCGACGCTATTCCGTTCCGCGGCGATTGACCGGTCGCGGACGAACGTGGCAGAATCGCGCCCGCTTCACCGCACGACCGTTTGCAATACCGCCACCGCCGCCCGCGTCCACGAGGAGGTGCCCGATGAAGACGATTGTATTCACCCCCTGTCGGCTGCCGCCTGAAACCGCGGTTCCACGACCGCGCACTCGATCGGAATCCAGCTCGGCGAGTCGAAGTTCCGCGCATCGGCAACGATTCCCGGGTCCGCCGCTCTAACGCCGCGCCGCCGTTCCGGCGCGCCGCCGACGTTTCCATTGGTGGTTGCCCGCGCCTGCTGCGCGCCGGGAGCTCTTTGGCGCTCGGCCGCAACCGGCCGTAAGCGTCGCGGAGAAACGAAGGATAAGACCTCATCATGATCGAATTCGATTTCGCGTCATTGTCGTCCCTGGGATTGACGCCCGCGCTGGCCAGTCGCGCGGCCAGCTTTCCCGCGCCCGAAGGCGCGACTTGGCAGCTCATGTGCGTCACGGAGGTCCACCGCGAGTCCGTTCGCGTGCACGATGGCATTACTGAGATGGATGCGCGCGATCCTGCCGCGACTCGTGCGCTCGCTATTGGGACGAAGGCACGGCGCTGCCGTCGGTGACTGGATCCCTCGCGAACCAGGACGCACATTACAAGCGGGCCTGGGTCCACACGCGCACCACCGCTGTCGCGTATCGCGCGCCGCGACGGCGACGGGCGCCGCCATCCGGTGGTGAGCAATGTCGACACCGCGCTGCTGGTCATGGGCCTGGACGACGACTTCAACCCGCGCCGGCTGGAGCGTTTCCTGGCCTCGTGCACTGGCGATGCGATCGTGCCGGTGGTCGTGCTCACCAAGGTCGACGTCGCCGCGCCCACGGCAGACGTGCTGGACGCGCGTCTCGACGCCTTGCGCGGCCGCATTCCCGCCCACATCGACGTGGTCGCCGTCAACGCCACGCATGACCACCGCCGCGGAGGCACTGCGCGGCTATCTCGTGCGCGGACAAACGCTGGTGCTGCTGGGATCTTCCGGGGCGGGCGAGGTCGACGTTGACCAACGCCATGCTGGAGAGCCGCGGTCAGGACACCGGTGCGGTCCGCGAGCACGATAGCCGGGGCAAGCACACCACCACGTCGCGGTCGTTACACCGGCTGCCCGGGGGCGCCTGCTGTGATCGACACACCAGGCTTGCGGACGCTGCGCCCGGACAGCGACGGAAGTAACGCTCGCAGGGACCTTCGCCGACGTGCAGTGGCTCGCCACGCAATGCCGGTTCCGACGACTGCAAGCACGCCCACGAGCCCGGCTGCGCGGTGCGCGAGGCGTGGCTGCCGATCGCCTGCGCAACTCACCACAAACTGCTGCGTGAGGTTCGGCGCGACACGCTCACAGCGCTCGACCGGCAGAAACAGCTCGCGCGCAGTGGAAAGTGCGGGGAAGGGCGGGTCAAAGAGCGGATGAGGGTGAAGCGCGGTGAACTGACGTAGGGGTCGGGGATGCAATGGCGCCGTGGGAGCGGCGCCATCGCATGCAACGTGGATAGCACCTTTCGCTATTGTTCGAAAACGAGAACCCCGCCATTCGGGACGCCGTTGCAGGTGCCGGGTCGCAGCCCGCCGGGGCGGTGGCCGACGAAAACGGCATGTAGACCGAGTGCGTCGCCGGGTCCACCGCGACCGAATGCGCATTGTTTCCGGTAGGCCGCATCGACAACACGGTCCGCGTGCCACCGGCGTCGATCGTCACCAGGACCGGCGTGCACACAGCGACGCCGCGGTGCAGGCGGGTCCGGACGACTTGCCGTTGCTCGTCCACCGGCTCGCCGCAAGGTAGTAACGATTGCTGGCGCGGATCGTACGCGATTTGATCGCCGCCACCGGCGTTCAATACATGCATGCACCGTGCCATTCAGTGCGATCTAGGATTTCACCGTCGAGCGGCACGCCGGCAGTCCCCTGCCGGCAGGACACCGACCATGTCGGTTCCCGGACCGAGATCAATCCGGTGGGATCGCAGTTGCCAAGCGGAAAGATCTTGAATCCGGTTAGTCGCAGTCGGCACGGAAGCGTCAGCGTTACCGGGGCGGCCGGTGTGCCCGCCATGATGAACGATGCCGGAATCACATCGACTTCGCCGTTCGGATTGGCCGTCGAACCGTCGTTGTTGGTGATGAAAGCTCGCGCTGGCGTGATCGTAGGCGCAAGCTTCGAGACCGAGCGCGAGGGGTGCCGGTGGGACCGCTGCCCGGGTCGGTGAACAGCAGCGTCGCGATGATCTTCTGCGACGTCGTATCGATGAAGGTCGCAAACGGCGGGCTCTCTTCCGGGCTGTTGATCATGAAAATCTTGTGGTCCGGATCGTAGCAACCTTCGTCGGCGCGATTTCCCGAGGTGCCGCCAATTGCAATGGTCTTCACCACGGAGTCCGTCTGCGTGTCGACAATCTTCACCGAGTTGACGTCGCCGACGTAGATCAGCGTTGTCCCGGGAATGATGTTGAGGCCGTCCGGGCCGGAGAGTCTCATTGTTGGCTCCGGCGCATGTAGGGCCGGTGTTGCAGCCGGCGAAGCCGCCGGTGATCGACTTGATGTGCGTGTTGCTCGCGATATCGATGACGTCGACCGATTTGTTGTTGCGATCGGTGAAATACATCCGCCCTCTTGCGCTGTCGACACCGCTTATGTCGAAGGAGAAGTTGGTGCCGGCCGTGACGTTGGCCACTGGAATCACCGCTGTCAGTCCATTGGAATTGTTGTTGTGACCGCCACCTCCGCAGCCACTCAGAATCAAAGCAACGATCGCCGCCAGCTACCAGCGGTCCAGAGCTTGTGCATTTTCGTTCCTCCTCTTCCGTTATTTTTACCAACCCCGGGAATGCGCCGACAGTTACGTCGAGCGTGTCGGTTACAAAAACGCAATTCATGATAGGCAGCGGGTCGGGGGTCAGTAAAGCGGGCGCGATGCAAAAATTTGCGTCAGTAAATCGACAGCTTGTCGTCAGCATTTCGTCAGCGAGCGTGGCATTGAAGGGGCAAGCTCGACGATCAACAGCGCAAGCCGGCGGAAGCCGTTCGTGGTCTCCCGCTTCGACACGCAGCGATCGCACGACATCGTCGGCGAAGTTCTCGCTGTTCTCGTCGTCGCTCATGTTGATGAACGGCCGCTCTGCGATCGAGAGTTTTCTGGTCGACGCCGGCGACCGAGGAATTGCAACGCGGCACCGGGCAGCAACGCATCGCGGTATAGATCATGTGTGACTTCGTAGGGCAGTGTCTTGCGTTGCATCGAGTGCTCGGTGGTGCGCGCGTGATCGATAGTCGGGATTGCGCATGGCAACTGCCTGACAAGCTGCTGCGCGAAGTCCGGCGCGACACCTTAAGCGCGCTCGACCGGAAACAGCTCGCGGAGTGGAAGGTGCGGGGAAGGTCGGTCATAGAGCGGATGGGGATGAAGCGCAGCGCAATATAGGAGTCAGCAGGGCCGGTCACCAACATGAATTGCCTTCGTCTGATCCACATCAAACAATGCCTCCGCCAACGCCGTTAAAAGGAGGGTGATGCAAGACGGGAGGACGTCCATGAACGGCACCCAGCACACCCTTCCGCGCGGCGTGCAATTGCTGCATGACCCGATATTCAACAAAGGGCACCGCCTTTACTGAGGCGGAGCGCGATGCCTCGGCCTGCGCGGCCTGCTCCCGCCGCACGTGCACAACCAGGACGAGCAAGCCGCGCGGGTGCTCGACAACCTGCGCAAGCTTGCCGACCCGCTGGAGAAATTCGTTGCGTTAAATGCGCTGCATGACCGCAACGAGGCGCTGTTCTTCCGCGTCGTGTGCGACAACGTGGACGAGATCCAGCCGCTCATCTACACCCTACCGTCGGGCTCGCGTGCCAGCGTTTCGGACACATCTTCCAGCGGCCGCGCGGCATGTTCATCAGCATTAACGACCGCGGACGCATTGCGAATGTCCTCTCAGCTGGCCCCTGAAGGCCGGCATCATCGTCGTCACCGACGGTGAACGCATTCTGGGCCTGGGTGACCAGGGCGCCAACGGCATGGGGATTCCGGTCGGCAAGCTGTCGCTCTACACCGCCTGCGCAGGGGTGCACCCTGACATCTGCCTGCCGATTGCGCTCGACATGGGCACCAACAACGAGACGCTGCTCAATGACCCGTACTACGTGGGACTGCGCCGCCGGCGGGTGATCGGCGCGGCCTATGACGAACTGCTCGAGGAGTTCGTCGTTGCCGCATGCGAGGTGTTTCCGGTGTGATCATCCAGTTCGAGGACTTTGCTAACCACAACGCGTTTCGCCTGTTGGAAAGATATCGCGACCGCATCTGCACCTTCAATGACGACATCCAAGGCACGGCGGCCGTGGCGGTGGCGGGCATCTTGTCGGCGCTGCGTATTAAGGGGGCACGCTGGCGAACGAGAAACTGCTGTTCCTGGGCGCCGGCGAGGCTGCCACGGGGATCGCCGACTTGACTGTCGCGGCGATGGCCGCCCAAGGCGTGGACCCGGCCGAGGCGCGGAAGAAGATCTGGCTGGTCGATTCAAGGGCCTCGTGGTCAAGTCACGCAAGGATCTCGCGGCGCAAAAACTCCCGTACGCGCACGAACACGCACCGGTTGGCGATTTCCTCTCGGCCGTCAAGGCGCTGAAGCCGACTGGAATAATCGGTGTGGCCGCGGTCGGCGGCACGTTCACCCAGCAAGTAATGCGGGCGATGACCGACACCAACGTACGGCCGATCATATTTGCGCTCTCAATCCGACCTCGAAGGCGGAATGCACGGCCGAGCAGGCCTATCAGTGGACGGACGGGCGGGCGCTGTTTGCCTGCGGCAGCCCCTTTGCGCCGGTCCCGGTGGGCGCCAAGACCCTGGTGCCGCGGCAATGCAACAACTCGTATCATCTTCCCCGGGGTCGGACTCGGCGCGATCGCGTGCGGCGCGACGCGTATCACGGACGAGATGTTCCTTGCCGCAGCCAACGCGCTGGCAGCCCAGGTTACTCCCGAGGACCTCGAACAGGGCAGCCTGTTCCCCCGTTGGCCAACATCCGTACGGTGTCTGCGCACATTGCGGCAGCCGTCGTCGACGTCGCGTGCCGGCGCGGCCTGGCGGCGAAGCCTCGGCCCGCCAATCTGCTCGACTTTGTCGAGGAACAGATGTACGACCCACACTATCCGTCCTACGCATAGGCAGACAGGCGGCGGTTTCGCTGGTTGGTTGGGGCGTGTAGGCTGGATTCCTACGCTAATTTCGGTCGCGCCCATGTAAACGTACAGGGCTGGCCGGCGTTAATGTGCGTACCTACCCCGCGTGGGGTCGCCAACCTTGGAGCCCTAATGAAACAAATCCTTACGATCACCCTGGGACTGGCCGCCCTGAGCGTCGCCTGGCAGGCGGCCGCCCAGGTAACCCTTTACGAGCGCGAGGGACTGCACGGACAGGTCTTCACCGCGGATCGTTCGGTCAGCGACCTTGAGCGCTATGGATTCAATGACCGCGCATCCTCAGCCATCGTCCAGCGCGGTCAATGGCAGGTCTGCGAGCACGCCAACTTCGAGGGCAGCTGCACGATCCTGCGTCCGGGACAGTATCCTTCGCTCGCGGCCATGGGAATGAACGACCGCATTTCGTCGCTGCGCAAGGTGCAGGGATCGTCGAAGCCATGCCTATGCACCGGCACCGCCCGTCGCTGCCCCGTATCCCTACTATCCGCAGCATGGTGAAAGGCTGTACCCGGCCGACGTCGTGGCCGTGCGCGCCGTCCTCGGGCCGCCCGAGCAGCGCTGCTGGGTGGAACAACAGCAGGTCCAGCCAGAGCAATAGCCTGAACGTGCCGGGCGCCATCATCGGCGGCGTTCTGGGCGGCGTCCTGGGGCATCAGATCGGCAATGGCCGCGGTAACGACGTTGCGACGGCCGTCGGCGCGGTCGGCGGCGCGGCCATCGGCGCCAATGTCAACCGCGGCAGCCAGACCGCGACGCAGAACGTGCAGCGTTGCGAATCGGCTCCCTCGCAAACGCCCGCGTACTGGGATGTGACCTACGTGTTTCGCGGGGTCCAGCATCGCGCGCAATTGGCCTTCGCTCCCGGCGCTACCATCAACGTCAACGGCGCCGGAGAGCCGCGCGTGTAAGCTTGGCAACTAAGTTGGCGAAGGACGCTACGTGCCAGGCTCCGCCAGTGCCATGGCTCTGCGGTACGCCGGGCGTGCCTCGATGCGCTTCACGTACGCGAGAATATTCGGATACGGCGCCAGGTCGTAATCCAGGAACAGGCGCATCGTCGTAAACGGGAACAGCATCATCACGTCGGCTGCCGTAAAGGCTCCGCCGGCAAAATAGGGCCCATCGGCGAGTTCCGAGTCAACGTAGGAAAGCATCTGCTTCATTCGCGCCAGCACGCGGGTACCCGCGGGGCTGGCGCTCCCTCCGGCACGCGCGATAGCACCAGCGCGATCAACATCAACGACATCAGGCTGCCTTCGGCGAAGTGCAGCCAGTAGACGTAGCGCGCGTATTCCGCCGCCTGCGGTTGCACCGCCAGGCGATCATTGCCGTAGCGGTGGACGATGTAGTCGACGATCGCGCCGGACTCTGCCAGCACGGTGTCTCCATCCCGGATCAGCGGGGCCTTGCCGAGCGGATGAATGGCCTTGAACGCATCGGGCGCGGCACCGCTGGGTTCACGCTGATGTCGTGCAAGCTGATACTCGAGACCGAGTTCCTCCATCAGCCAGACGATGCGTTCCGATCGCGACGTCGAGAGGTGATAGATCGTGATCATGCGATCATGGTTGAGCCTTGGCGGAGTGCGGTCAAGTCCCCTGCTGATGACGCGATTCCTTAAGGAAGTCGACCAATGCAGTCAGGGCGGGCGGCTGGCGCCGGCCGGAGGCGAGCATCATGCGGGTTGCGCTAGGCAATGGTCCGGCAACGATCGTAATATTTCGCGTAATCTCATCTGATGGCCGAGTGTAGTCTCAGATTGACCCAATGCAGGAGCGGAGGACCCCATGGCAGCATCGTCATTTGCACGCATGCGCGCCGCGATGGCGGCCGGCGCTTGCGTGGCGCTTTTCGCCGGTTGTGCGATGAGCCCGCCGCGTACGAATACGGCGGACCTGCAGCGCCAGGTGGCCGACACCGAGCGCGCGTTTGCCAAGACCATGGCCGACCGCGACCATGCGGCATTCGTCACCTTCCTGTCCGCAGAAGCCATCTTTTCACCGGGCCGAAGCCGCTCCGCGGCAAGCAAGCAGGTGGGGGATGCCTGGAAAGCGCTTTTACGAAAAGCCCGACGCGCCGTTCTCGTGGGCGCCGGAACAGGTCGAGGTGCTCGAATCGGGGACGCTGGCGCTGAGTTCGGGCCCGGTGTGGGATCCAAAGGGCAAGCAGTTCGCCACGTTTACGTCGATCTGGCGCCTGGAAGCGCCGGGCGTCTGGCGCATCGTCTTCGACAAAGGGCAACGAGGTCTGCGATTGCCCGAAGGCGCCATGAACCGGTGAGGGGTTGACTCTACCGCTGCGGAAGACCTGAGCCTTCGCCTCATGGCGGTCCTTCCATGATCCGCATCGGCAGACTTTTCCCGGCTCGCGCGAGTCAGCATCCGCGCGCTGCGCCATTGCGAGGACGAAGGCCTGCTGCGGCCCGTCCACGTCGATGCCGCGCAACGGATACCGCTACTACGACGCGAGCCAGCTGACCGCCATCGCATCGGATCAAGGCGCTGCGCGATCTGGGCGTGTCGGTGCGGGAGATCCGCGAACTCGATGAAGGCGACGAGCGCGCCGTGGCGAGTTGTTGCGCACGCGCCGCACACCCTGGAAGATTCCATTGCCGAGTCGAGCGCGCACCTGCGGCGGTTGGAGGCGATGCTGCGGCGAATCGAGGCGCCGGGAGATTTTCCGCCGTCGCTGGTCCGGGTGCGCGCGCTGCCCGCCGTGACCGCGCTGTGCGTACGCGCGCGCGTCGCGACGCTCGAAGCACCCGTCACGGCGCTGTTCGAGGCGACCGAGCGGGCCGCGGCCCGCGATCGCATCGACGAAGTCCCTTCTGCTGCTGCACGATGAGTCCTATCCCGACAGCGATATCGACGTCGAGGTGTGCGTGCCCGTCGCGGCGCAAGCGCGCCTGCCCGGTGTCCGCGTCGTCGAGGCGACTCGAGCAGGCGGCCTGCGTGGTGCGTATGGCGGCCCGTATTGCCAGACCGAGGGCACTCTATCGCGAGTTGCTGTCATGGCTCGAACACAGTGGAACATCGATCGCCGGTCCCCTGCGCGGGTGTACCACCGTTTTGGCGCCGACCAGCGCGGGTATCGCCTGCCCAGTCAGCGGCTCACGAGCAACGAGGCCGACCTACGTCACCGAGTTGCAGGTGCCCGTCGTGAGGAGAACATCATGAGAACGGGCCGACGGGCCGCTTGCGCCGCAGCACTGTTGCTCATGCTGGCGGCCAATGCGATGGCCGAATCGCTCCGCGTCGGCTCGACCACGGATGGTCCTCGTCGATCCGGGCGCTGGCGCGGCGGGGCGCTACCGCTGCGCCGGGGTGCGCGCCGGTGGTCCGGCCGGCACGTGGCGGGCGTGCGTGCCGGCGACATCCTGCTCGAGGTGGGCGCGACGCTGGTCAACTCTTTCGCAGGTTCGTCGGCGTTGCGCTTCGCGGGAGAGGCAGGCCGCGCGTTGCCGCCTGCGGTTGCAGCGCGGCGCGGATCGCCGTTGCAGTGCAAGTGACGCCGGCAGCGGCGGTGCGCGGAGTCGTATGCTGGAATCGAGACCGAATGGACGGAAGTCGTGAGTGCGAGTGGCGCGCGCCTGCGCACGATCGTCACCGTTCGCACGGCGGTGCGCAATTGCCCGCCATCTTCATCGCCGGCTGGCTGAGTTGCGATTCGATAGAGGTGCCTCCCGCGCGCCACGAAGCGACGGACCAGCTCCTCCCGCGACCTGATCGAAAAAAGCGGCGCCATCGTGTTCCGCGTCGACAAGCCGGGGTTTGGGCGACAGCGAAGGCGTATGCGCCACGACCGATTTTACGACTGAGCTGGATGGCTACAAGCGAGCGTTCGCCGCGATGCAGAAACATCCGCGCGTCGATGCCAAGCGCATCGTCGTGGTCGGCATCAGCAACGGCGGCGGTTTTGCGCCGCTGGTTGCCGGCGACACGCCCGTGCTGGGCTATGTCACGGTGGGCGGATGGTCGAAGACCTGGTTCGAGCACATGATCGACCTCGAGCGCCGGCGCGTCGTAATGGCGGGCACGCCGGCCGCGCAAGCGGGGCCAACAATCTCGCGCCTCGCCGAATTCCACGCCGCTTATCTCTTCCTGCAGCTGACGCCGGCGGGAGTCGTGCGCGCGCGCCCGCACCTGCGCAGCGTGTGGTACGACGAACCCGATTCGCAATACGGGCGCCCCGCGGCGTTCTATCACCAACTGCAACAACTCGATCTCGCGGCCGCGTGGGGCAGGGTTCGCGTGCCGACGCTGGTGGTGTGGGGCGAATACGACTGGATCATGGACCGCGCGGACCAGGAAATGATCGTCCGCCTCGTCAACGCCGATGGCGTCAGGCGCGCGTCGCTCTATGTCGCGGCGAAGGCAGATCATGGCCTCCGCCACTTATCCGGATCGGCAGGCCGCGTTCGAAGGCGCCGGAGGCGCGCGCCTATTCAAAGACGGTGGCCGGGCGATCGTGCAGTTCGTCAGGAAATTATTGACGTCGCCGTAACCGGCCGATCAGCGTGTGACCTGGATGTCACGGCCGTTGACCGGTTGCACCGGGCGCGCGTTCATCGGGTACCGGCTCGCGAAGCGGGCAATTTCGTCGTTCGAGATCGGCACCGGCGTCTTCAGAACGAGACCAGGTCACGTCCTCGCTGCAAGGCGGCGTCGTCAGCGACCCGGAAAGCGTGTAGTAGCCCTTGTTCTTCGGCAGCAGGTCCATGGCGTTGATCATGACCGCCGGGGCGGCATTTTCCTTGCCTTTTTCCTTGGGCAGATTGTTCCAGAGCGTCTTGATGAGAGGGTTTTCGGCGCCGGCGTCGAGTTGGACGGCGACGACCACGCGAGGGCTTGCGGTCCGGACCCTGGTGCACGAGGTGGGCGCCCATTTCCTGGCCCTTGCCGTTGATCTTCTCCTCGCTGGGCTTGTGGAAGTGGAACTGGAGCAACTCATATTTCTTCCGGCCACCATAACGAAGCTGCCCGGGGCGTAATTGACCTGGATCGTGTGTCCGTTGTCGATGATGTTGAGCGGCACGGGCCTGTAGTCGAACAGCAGCGAGCGGCAAGTCGCCTTTGCGGGCTGCGGAGTCCGGAATGTCGATCGGAGCCTGGAGCTGGCCCACCTTGCAGTCGTCGAAATCCTTGTCCAGCGTGCCCCACTTGGCCGGCCCCGTCGCGCCACCGTAGCTCCATTTCTCCTTTTCCGCGCCGTAGCCGGTGGCGGCCGCAAGCCCCAGAGCCGCGCCGATGACTATTGCGAGACCCGTGCGTTCAGATGCGTCATGACGACCCTCCTTCCGATTGCTCTTGCGCAGAGCGATGGTGCCGCTGATCGGCGTCGATCATCGGCGTCGAATTCTGGGCTGCCGCCTGCCGTTTCGTCAATCGGTTGCGGCGCGATGCTAGGATTCCGTCTTCGGCGAGGCGGAAATAACGATGGACCACCCGCGTCGGTGGCCGCTATCGCTTCGTCATGCATGCACCCGACGGCGAAACATCGCGTCGGTGGCGTCTATGCGTCTATAGCCTCAACCTGCAGGAGAGCAAGGCAAATGGCAAATCCCTTCGTGCACGTAGAACTCAACACCACCGACGTCGCCCAGGCGAAGAATTTCTACGGCACAGCTCTTCGACTGGAAAATGGAAGACATGCCGATGGAGGGCGGCGGCGCCTACACGCTGATCAAGCGTGGGCGAGGGCACCGGCGGCGGCCTCATGAAGCACCCGATCCCCGGCGCGCCTTCATTTTGGCTTTCATACATTCTGGTCGACGACATCGACGCCTCGACGAAGAAGGTCAAGGCGCTCGGCGGCACGGTGATGAAGGATAAGACCGAGGTCCCGGGCATGGGCTGGCTCGCGATCATCGCCGATCCGACCGGCGCCCATCTGGGATTGTGGAAGCCGATGCCGAGAGCGTAACGGCGCATGACGGCCGGCGGCGCATCGTATCGCCGCCGGCCGTCATTTCTCTAACAGGTACGCCCGGCTGTCGTCGAAAAAGTGCGCTCCGGTGTCGGAGCGCAGCGCGGTCCCCACGCCTTCTGCGGTCAGCACTTCTAGCAGCAGCGCGCTCGGCACGCCGCCGTCGATGATGTGCACCGAGCGCACGCCCTCGCGCACCGCACGCAGCGCGGCGGTCACGCGCGGCTCCATTCCGCCGTGGACGATGTGTTCGTCGCAGCAGCTTGGCGGCATCGCCTGCGGTGAGGATGTGCGCGAGCTTGCCGTCGCGACCGTGCACGCCGGCGACGTTGGTCATGAGGACGAGCTTCTCCGCTTCGAGCGCGCGCGCGAGCCGCCCGGCCAGCAGGTCGGAATTGATGTGGTAGGTCGTGCCGTCGGCCGCGACGCCGATCGGCATCACCACGGGGACGAAGTGGCGCGACAGCAGAAGTTCGATGAGCGCGGTATCGATGCTCTCCACGTCGCCTAGGAAACCCAGGTCCGGCGCGTCGGGGTCATCGGGTGCTGCCATTGGCCGGGCGTGGATGAAGCGGCCGTCCTGTCCGTCGAGCCCGACGGCGCGGCCGCCATGCTGGTTGATGAGCGACGTCAGTTCCTGGTTGAGTTCGCCCAATGCCATCTCGATGACATTGAGCGTGCGCTCGTCGATGATGCGATGCCCGCGATAGCGCTTGTTCGGCAGGCCCATCTGCTTCATCAACTCGTCGATGCCCCAGCCGCCGCCGTGTACGACGATGGGCTTCATGCCGACGAGACGCAGCAGCGCCACGTCGCGCGCGAATCCCGCCTTTAGCCCAGGATCCGCCATCGCGTGGCCGCCGAACCGGATCACCAGGATCTTGCCGTTGAACGCACGCAGATACGGCAATGCTTCGGCCAGGATGCCGGCTTTCTGGGACGGGGTCATGGAGGTTCGACGTGTTGGCTGGACGGGGCGAGATGTGTAGGATACAAGCGAATTGACGTTTTGCTTCCGGCTTTGTACCAACCGCGTCACCAGGGAGATGGATCATGGCGAAAGAAGGGCGCGATCAGAAGATGGACGTTGCAATGTCACGCCGGGACGTGCTTCGCAGCGTGGGAGCGGCAGTGGGCGCCGCGGTGCTCGCTCCGCGATGGGTGAGTGCGCAGCCTGCGCCGAAGCCCGTCGCACCGCCGAGCACGATCACGCAGCCGCCGCGTGACTTCGGCCCGGGCGGTGCGCCGACAACCTACTTCACCGATCCCGATGTGCTCACGGTCGAGGCGGCATTCGACGGACTCCGCCAGCCGAACGCTCCGATCCAGCGCCTGTGGACCGGCGCGCTCTGGTCGGAGGGGCCGGCCTGGAATTCCGTGGGCCGGTATCTCGTGTGGAGCGACATCCCGAACAACCGCCAGCTCCGCTGGCTCGAAGACGACGGCCATGTCAGCGTGCTTCGCGCACCGTCTAACAACAGCAACGGCAACACGTTCGACTTCCAGGGCCGGCAGCTCTCCTGCGAGCATCTCACCCGGCGCGTGGTCCGCTACGAGCTGGACGGCTCGGTGACGATCATCGCGTCCATGTTCAACGGCAAGCGCCTCAACTCGCCCAATGACGTCGTGCAGCACCCGGACGGCAGCTACTGGTTCACCGATCCGCCATACGGCGCGCAGTTCTACGAGGGCACGGTGGATGCAGCAGGCGGTCCCGCGAACAAGGCAGGTCGCATGAACCCGCGGCTCGGCCAGCCGCCCGAGATCGGCACACTACAAGCGCGAGCTGCCGACCGCCGTCTACCGCATCGACACGAACGCCGCGATGACTCAGGTGGTGGGCGAAGATCAGGTGCCGGACCCGAACAGGCTGTGCTTCTCGCCCGATTACAAGAAGCTCTATGTGATCAGCACGGGTCAGGGCCGGGCGACGCGGGCCCGGGCGGCAAGGGCGACATGTACGTGTTCGACGTCGGATCGGACAACCAGCTAAGCGAACGGCAAGCTCTTCAGCAATTTCATGGTCGACGGCGTGAAGTGCGGGCCGGACGGTGTACGAGCCGACGTGGATGGCAACCTCTGGTGCTCGAGCAATGCCGGACGCAACGTGGGTTACAGCGGTGTGACCGTGTGGACGCCGCAGGGCCAGCTCATCGGGCGCATCCGGTTGCCGGAGATTTGCGGCAACGTCTGCTTCGGCGGCCCCAAGCGGAATCCGTTTGTTCATGGCGGCGAGCCAGTCGCTGTACTCCATCTACACGGGCACGCAAGGCGCCGCCCCGAGTTAGGACGACTCATCACGACCGGGAGAAGCGATGAGGTCAACAATTCCATTCCGTGCCGTTCTATTCGCGCTGCTCGCGTGCGCCGCCCTCAGCCGCGGCGCAAAACGTCAAGATCACGCCGCTGGGCTCGCATACCGGGGAGCTGTGTTTCCGCGACCGCGCGACGATTTTCGAGGACCCGACCGGCGTGCGCATCCTATACGACGCCGGGCATTCGGTGACCGGACGCGAGGACCCGCGCCTGGGTGTCGTGCACGTCGTATTGCTGAGCCACGCGCACGGCGATCACATTGGCGACCTCAAGCTCAAGGCGCAGGACGCGGGCACTTGCGACAATCCCGACCTCATCTCCGCAGCGCCCAACTCGACGACCGCCGAAATCGCCGCTGCCAAGAACGCGGCCATCGTCATGATCGGTGCCGATGGCCAGCTTCATCGGCAAGAAGGTCGAGAATATCAAGGCCAAATCGACGGCCAACTGTCCGCAAACGGGTGACGATCTGGTCGCGCCGTTCGCCGCACCGTGCATCGCCTCTCGCGCATATCGGCGGTATGCGTCCGGTCAAGATGGCCAACGCGCCGCGCGTCGGTCGAAATTTCGGTGGTGACGGCCGCGCACGAGAGCTCGGTGCCGCGCGGCCTCCTGACCGACCCGGAGAAGAAGAACCTCGACGCGGACAATGTCAGCCTGACGCTCGGGCCGTCCACCGGTTACGTCATCCGGTTCACCAATGGCCTCACCGTGTACCTGTCCGGCGACACGGGACTGCACGCCGAAATGAAGTCGGTAGTCGGCGGACTTCTACAAAGCGAACCTCATGGTTCTCAACCTCGGCCCGAACGCGGTGACATCGGCGGCCGGCGCTTACGTTGCCAACGATGCTGGTGCAGCCTGCGACGGTGATCGCCACGCACGTCAACGAGGGCGCGACGACCGGAGGCAAGGTGCGGCCCGCGTCGCGTACCGCCACGTTCATGGGCATGGTCAAGGGCCGGCCGGTGTATCTTGCACTCTCAGGCAAGACGATGGAGTTCGACGGCGATGGGAAGTGCGTGGCGGGGTGCTCTTAGGCCGCCCATTGACGCGCCCGTCACAAAGAGACTGGCGTTCGCGCATGAAAATCTATCGCGAAGTGTGTCGCCTTTTCCTCGCGCTGATTCTGGCGGTGAGCGGTTCCACGGCGATCGCGCAAGCGCCGCCCGCGAGCGGAACGGCTTCAGGCACGTTCACCGCCAGGGAAAGCCATCAACCTGGCCTACGCCTCCGCCTTCGTCGATGAGAAGGAGAAGCAGGTGATCCTCCTCGTCACCGAGCAGCCCGTTCCTCGCGGCGAGCTGGAAAAGCCACTCCGACATCATGATGTACCGCATGAACAAGAATCCGCTCCGCGGCATCGCCTTCAGGCTCGACGACAAGCGTCAGGTGGTCGGCGCCGATTACCACGACGACCAGTTCCCGACGAGTACACTCCGGCATCTTCGCGCTCAAGCTCGACAGCCCGCCGGGAAGACGCTCGCCGGGAGCGCGAAGGTCCACCGAGGCGGCGGCGAAGCTGAGCTGAGCCCGTCAGTCTTTCCGTCAGCTTCAATGCCACCCTGAGTAGCTCGCCCGCCCCCGCAAAAACACGCTGACAAGGTCTCTCTGCTGCGTACAATAGGTAACGTATAGGTTACCTGTTAGTGGCAGTTTCATAGTATAAAACGGGATCACCGTAGCCAATGCGTAACCAGACAGTTTCCGAAAAGCCGGACGAGCGCGACGTCTTCCAGGCGCTCGCAGACCCGACGCGGCGCGCGATCCTCACGCTGCTGCAGCAGGGCAGCCAGCCCGTCAACGGCATCGCCCACGACTTCCCGATCAGCCGTCCGGCGATCTCGCGGCACCTGCGCATCCTGCGCGAGGCGGATCTGGTGACCGAGATCAAGGTCGGCCGCAACCGGCTGTACGAGCTCAACGCCGCGCCGCTCAAGGACGTCGACGACTGGCTCGCGCACTACCGTCACATGTGGCAGCACAAGCTCCGCAACCTCAAACGCTTCGTCGAGCAGAAAGGAAAGGCCCACTGACATGAACGAGACCCTGAGCATGAACGACACCATCGTCGTTGAAATCGACATCGCCGCGCCGCCGGAGCAGCGTGTTCCAGGCGTGGATCGACCCGCAGCAGCGCCTCGCGTGGTGGGGCGACGACGCAGACGTACCGCGAGCACGAAGCTCGACAGTGACCTGCGCGTCGGCGGCAAGTGGCGCACCGAGGGCAAGAGCGCGGACGGCAAGGAGTTCTCCGTCTTCGGCCAATACACGCGCGTCGAGCCGCCCAAGGCGCTCGCGTTCACATGGAATCACCGACTGGGGCGGCCCCGATATGCCGGAGACGCACGTGCTCGTCGAGCTGATACCGACCTCCTCGGGAACGCGCGTGACGGTCACCCACTCCGGATTCACCGCCGCGCCCGAGCGCGACGCTCACAACCAGGGATGGCAGCGCGTGCTGGGCTGGCTGCGCTCGTACCTGCAGGCGAGCTGACGCGACGCTGCAACCGATTCGCCGGCGCACGCCGGCGCGTGGACTTCTTTACCCCGCGAAAGGAACCGGAATCATGGCGACACCCTCTGCAACGCACGGCGCGTTCAGCTGGACCGAATTGACGACCAGCGACCCGAAGGCGGCGCGCAAGTTCTACGGCAAATTGCTCGACTGGCAGTTCACAGGACATGGACATGGGCATGAGCACGTACACCGTGATCAACGTCGGCGGGCAGGGCGTGGGCGGCATCACCGCCGTACCGCCGAATGCGCAGGGCATGCCGCCGGCGTGGGGCGGCTACGTCACCGTCGACGACGTCGACGCGGTCGTCGCCCGCGTGGCGGGGCTGGGCGGGCGCGTGTTGCTCGCCCCGACCGACATCCCGACCGTAGGCCGGTTCGCGACGATCATGGATCCGCAAGGCGCGACGCTGTCGCTCATCACCTACGCCATGAAGAACTAGGTGCGCGATGAGGCGACGATTTTCCGAAGCGCAGATACCTGCGGCTTCCTGCGCGAAGCCGCGATGGGAACGCCGGTGATGGATCTGTGCTGGAACCACTGCATCAGCCGCTCGACACTTCGCGCATGGCAGGCGAAGTGACGGCGCCGCGCGCACTACTGCTCGCGCGCGCCGCGGACCCATCTGACGATGCCGGATACACGATGAGCAGAACGGGAAAGCCCTCCATCGGGAGCAGGAACAGCATGCCCCCTTCGCCGAATCGCGCGCGGCGCGATCGCCTCGGCGGTGGCGGCCAATCCGAAGAGGAGCAGGCAAAAACCCAGCGGGGCCAGCGCAGCGTGCACCCACCAGCGCCGCCGCCGCGCCACGGCCCACGGGGCGGCGACCGAATGCGACACAGGCCGCAGGAAACCGGGGCGAGTTGATACGCCGGAGCGGCGAGCATCAGGATCAGCGCGACGACGTAGAGCAGCCGGCCTGTCGAGCGGGTTCGAATAGGCCCAGTCGCGAACCTGCGCGAACGAGGCTGGCGCAGCACTAGGATGTCGGACGCAAGAGGAAGTACGGCACCGATGCCGAACGCGGCCGCAATGATGGCGGTGAAAACACCGCTGCCGACGGTGCCTCGTCCGGCGGGTCGTGGATGAAGATGCGAATGGCCCCGATCGTGCAGATCAGCGCCAGCAAGAAGCAGCGGTGCGGCCGCGATGCGGCGAAGCCATTTCATCAGCGGCTCCCTACCGTGAAGAAACGACGCAACGAAGTGGTCAAAGCAGATTACACGTCAGCCCGAAGGAGTGAAACGATGACCGATCACAAGACCGGAACACGTGAAGAGTGGCTCGCGGCCCGGCTGGAGTTGCTCAAGGCCGAGAAGGAGCACACACGGCGCGGCGACGAGCTGGCGCGCAGCGGCAAGAACTCCCTGGGTTCGCATCGACAAACAGTACCGCTTCGAGACCGACAAGGGAGCGCATCGCTGGCCGACCTCTTCCGCGGGCGCTCGCAGCTCCTCGTCTACCACTACATGTTCGGGCCCGACTACACGGCGGGGTGCGCGACGTGCTCGACGATCGCCGACGGGTTCAACGGCTTCGGCGTCCATCTGGCCCACCACGACGTCACGCTCATGGCGGTGTCGCGGGCGCCGCTCGCGAGATCCAGGCCTACAAGCGGCGAATGGGGTGGACGTTTCCGTGGGCGTCGTCGTTCGGCACGCGATTTCAACCACGACTTCGCATGCCTCGTTCACCGAGGCGCAGCAGCGCGAGGGCGGCATCGAATACAACTATCACCGCGAGCCTGCGTGGCAGTTACGCAGCGACGAGGGGTTCGCGACCCGCATGACCGGGGACCCTGTCAGCGACAACGCGGCGATGACCGGAACCGACACCGCCACGTACACGCGCAGCGGCCCGGCATGAGCGCGTTGGTGCTGGAAGACGGCGTTGTCTACCACGTCTATTCCGCTTATGCGCGCGGGATTGGACGCCCTCTGGGGCATGTACCAGTGGCTCGACCGCGCTCCCAGGGGAGCGCAACGAGACGGGCGTGTGGTGGCGCCGCCACGACGAATACAACAACGAGCAGCGAGTAGAAGTTCGCTAAACGAGAGCCCACGTGAGAATCGGAATCATCGGTGCTGGAAGCATGGGAGGGATACTTGCGCGCCACCTCGCCAAGCTCGGCCATCACGTCTCGATTGCGAACTCGAGAGGACCGGAGAGCCTGACCGCGTTGGCGGCCGAGATCGGCGCGACGCCCGTTTCCGTTGTCGACGCCGCCAAAGCCGGAGAAATCGTCATCCTCGCGATCCCAACGAAGGCCGTCGCCGATCTTCCGCGAGGCGCTGTTTGCGAACGTGCCGAGCAGCGTCGTCGTCATCGATATCGGCAACTACCATCCCGAGCTTCGCGATGGCCGCATCGATGCGATCGACCGGGGCATGCTCGACAGCCAGTGGGTCGCGCAGCAGATCGGGCGTCCCGTGATCAAGGCGTTCAACAACATCCTCGCCAAGAGCCTTCTCGAGAAGGGCGTTCCGAGGGGAACGAAGGGGCGGATTGCTCTCTCGGTCGCCGGCGATTCGTCGGACGCCAAGGCAGCAGTGCTTCGCCTCGTCGACGATCTTGGCTTCGACCCTGTCGACGGTGGTGATCTGGACGACTCCTGGCGGCAGCAGCCCGGAACGCCGGCTTACTGCCGCGATCTTGAAGCCGCTGCTCTCCGGCGCGCGCCTCGCCGAAGCTGACCGGACCGGATCGGCGAATATCGCGCCGAACGGGAGGCTCGCCTCAGGATGTCGTCATGACGTTTCTTGGCCTCTCGACCGCTGCTCTTCGCTGCCAGCGCGGCGGTAACGATCGTCTGGTGCGCGTCCATGTCGGCGATGGGCGGGATGCCGATGCCCGGCGGCTGGACGATGTCGATGGCGTGGATGCGGATGCCCGGACAGACGTGGCCCGGCGCCGCGGCGTCGTTCCTCGGCATGTGGGTCGTGATGATGGTGGCGATGATGACTGCCGTCCTTGGTCCCGATGCTGTGGCGCTACCGCGAGGCCGTTGGCAGACGGCAAGGCGAGACGCGCCTCAATCGGCTGACCGCACTCGTGGGTGTGGGTTACTTCTTCGTCTGGACCGTGTTCGGAATGGCCGCCTTTCCGCTGGGCGTCGCGCTGGCGGCGGTCGAGATGCAGCAGCCGGCGCTGGCGCGCGCCGTACCGATCGCGGTCGGTGTGGTCGTCCTGATACGCCGGCTCCTCCAGTTCACCGCGTGGAAGGCGCGTCACCTCGCCTGCTGCCGGGAGGCACCCGGGCGCGGCCGCACGCTGTCGGCCGACGCCGGCACCGGCCTGGCGACACGGCCTGCGTCTCGGCCTCCACTGCAGCCAGCTGCTGTGTCGGTCTGATGGCGATCCTCCTCGTCATCGGCGTCATGGACCTTCGCGCGATGGCTGTCGTGGCGGCAGCCATCACCGTCGAGCGCCTCGCACCGGCCGGTGAGCGCGTCGCGCGAGCCACCGGGGCCGTCGCCGTCGGGGCAGGGTTGTTTCTGATCGCGCAGGCAACCGGGCTCGGATGACGTATCCGCGCAACGTGCCGTTCCCCAATCATCTTAGCTACACCTAAACATCGGAGCAGAACTGATGAGCCTCAAAGATAAGAGTGTCGTCGTCACCGGCGGAAGCCGTGGCCTTGGCCTGGGACTGGTCGAGGCCCTGGTCGCGCATGGCGCCAGGGTGACGGTCGTCGCCCGCGACGCCGATGCGCTCGCGTCCGTCCGCGCCCGGCTGGGCGTCGCCACGATCTCCGCCGACGTGACGGACGAGACTGCCGCCCACCGCATCCTTGGCGAGTTCCGCCCGGACATCCTGGTGCTGAACGCCGGCGCGAAGCCGCGGATGGGTCGGTTGGACCAGCTGAGCTGGGCGGATTTCACCGCGACCGTGGGAGACCGACGTCAAGGCCGGGCTCTATTGGCTGCAGGCGGCGCTCAACCTGCCGCTCAAGCCCGGAAGCCGCGTCCTGGTGGGATCGAGCGGCGCGGCCCAGAACGGATCGCCGCTCTCGGGCGGCTATGCCGGCGCCAAGCGCATGCTCTGGATCATGGCCGATTACGCCAATCGGCGTCTCGAAGCAGAAGGACCTCGGGATCCGCTTCCAGGCGATCGTGCCGCTGCAGATGGTCGGCGATACCGGCGTCGGCGACACCGGCGCCAACGCGTACGCGCGCGCCATGGGCATCAAGCCCGAAGAGTTCCTGACGCGCTATCGGCGCGCCGATGCCGCCACGGGAGTTCGGCGAGAAAGTTGTTTCCGTGCTGGACGACCCGCAATACGCCGAGGGCTTCGCCTTCGGGTTCAAGGGCGACACGGGAGTCACAATCCTCGAGGGAGCGGCGGCTTGAGGCGCAAGACGCCAAGAGGAACTAGAACAGAGGAGACGAACATGAGCGAACTACGGTATCCAAACGAAAGCAGACGTATCGCGATGCGCGCGATTCATTGCTCAAAGACGAGCAAGAGCTTGATCGACAAAGTGAAATCTGTGGCAGCAAGACGCCGCAAGCTCCCTCCCGGCGGGCAGTTGAAGGAGGACTACGTCTTCCAATGGGCCAACGATGGGAAAGTAGGGAAGAGCGTGAAATTCTCCGAGCTGTTTGGGGACAAGAACACCCTGCTGCTTTACTCATTCATGTACGGTCCGAGCTGGGACAATCCCTGTCCTTCCTGCACGTCGCTGGTCGATGGGTTTGATCGAACCTGGTATCAGGTCACTCGAGACGCCGCGTTTGTCGCAATTGCCAAAGCCCCGGCCGATCGAATCAATGCGTGGGCCAAACAACGTGGATGGTCGCAGATTGCGCTGGTTTCCGGATCGGACTCTGCGTATCAAGCCGATTACAAATGCCAGGGAGACTCTGATGACATGCAATGGCCAGTGATGCATGTATTTAGGAGGCAGGATGGAAAAATCTTTCATTTCTGGGGAACTGAACTGTCGGGGAATCATGTCGACACGGTGTGGCCGTATTGGAATCTCATGGACTTTACGCCAGAGGGTCGGCCAGACATTCCCACTCCGCCACAAAATTTCAGGTCCGAATTCCTGGAAAAGCACTATCTCAACAAGGGCAGGTTGGCGCTCGACGCGCGCGAACGGGAACGCCGGCCTCCTTGCCGTCATCTAATGTCTCAAAGGCGGCGAAGATGAAGCGGGGGACCCTTGATTTCACAGGCATTGGCAGATTCTCCGTCGGACGACGCCGAGCTCGCGCGCCGCGTCGCAGGCGGCGACGCACGCGCATTCGAGGCCGTGATGCGGCGTCACAACCGCATGCTGTATCGCCTCGCGCGCTCGATCCTGAAGGACGACGCCGAAGCCGAGGACGCGGTGCAGGAGGCGTACCTCGCCGCGTACCGCAACATCGGCAGCTTCCGCGGCGGCGCGCCAGCTTCGACGTGGCTCGCGCCGCATCGTCATCAACGAGGCCGTACGGCCGGCTGCGCAAGCAGAAGCGCGCGGCCGTCGTCGTCCCGTTCGAACCGAACGAGCGTGGGAGCTTCGCATCGAGGAGGGCAGTATGGCCGACGAGACGACCGAGCGGCCGGAGGCCGCCGCCATGCGCGCCGAGCTGCGGCGGCTGCTCGAACGCAAGATCGACGAGCTGCCGGACGCAATTCCGCACGGTGTTCATGCTGCGCGACGTGGAGGAGCTGTCGGTCGGAGGAGACCGCCGAATGCCTCGATGTGCCCGCCGGCGACGGTGCGCACGCGCGCGTTCCGGCGCACGCGCACTGTTGCGCGAATCGCTGGCGCGCGAAATCGACGTCGCCACCGTCGAACGCGTTCGGCTTCGCGGGCGAGCGCTGCGATCGCATCGTCGCCAACGTGCTCGGCGCGGCTTGATCTCCTTAACCTTCCGCTTTTTCGGAGGTAGTTCATGGAAATCTCGACGTATTGTTTTGCATCAGTGCGTTGTTCGCTCGCGGCCGGCGGCGCCTTGGCGCAGGCCGAGCGGTCCCACCGACCCGCAGATCGCGCACATCGTGCGTCACGGCCAACCAGGTCGACATCGACGCCGGCAAGCTGGCCGAGATCGAAGGGCACGAGCAAGCGACGTCAAGGCGTTCGGCAAGCAGATGGTCACCGACCACACGGGCGTCAACAAGCAGGCGGTCGCGCTGGTCACCAAGCTCAAGGTCACGCCCGGAAGACAATCCCACCAGCCAGAGCCTGAAGGCGCGGCGGCGCGGACAACGTCAAGAACCTGCAGGGCCTGAGCGGCGCGGCGTTCGACAAGGCCTACATCGATCACGAGGTCGCCTATCACGAGCAGGTGCTCGACGCGATCGACAAGACGCTCGATCCCGAACGCCAAGAACGAGGAGCTGAAGGCGCTGATCGTCAAGGTCCGGCCGGCGTTCGTCGGCGCATCTCGAGCACGCGAAGATGATCCAGTCGACGCTCAAATAGTGGCGCGCAGTTTGATGTGGGTACTGGCGTTGGCGAGCGGCGCGCTCTGCGCCGCCGCCGGGCCGGCCTCGCACACGGTGAACATCGACGCGGTCGCGTACGTCCCCGAAACGCTCACCGTGCACCAAGGCGATGCGGTGACATGGGTCAACAAGGACCCATTTCCGCATACCGTCACCGCGCACGGAAGCTTCGATTCGCATGGCATCGCGGCCAATGCGCCTCGTGGCGATTCGTGGCGGCGCAAGACCGGCGTTTACGACTACATCTGCACGCTGCATCCGAACATGAAGGGAACGCTGAAGGTCGAGTGAACTACTTCCCGCAGCTCATTCCCGCTGCCGCAAGGATCAGTTGGTTTCCGCTGCGACAGCCTGCTTGCCCCGGCTGACATTGTCGCCGTCGCCCGGCGCGCAGCGTCCAGAACGAGAGCGACGAGAGCATGGTCAAACCGCCGACCGTCAGAGAATGTGTGGTGCAGCGCCGTTCGTCACGGCGGCCTGCTCGGTCTGCGGCAGGTCACCCAGGTACCACGCGGCGATGAGCGAGGCGCACGCGAGACCGAAGCTCAACGACATCTGCTGGCAGGTGCTGGCGATGGACGTCGCCATGCTGGACTCGGCAGGTTCGATGTCCGCATAGGCCATCCCATTCGATGCTCGAGAATTGCAGCGAGTTGAAGAATCCCTGCGCCAGTCCCAGAAGCACGATCATCGCCAGTGGCGTGGCCGGCGTCACGAGCGAGAACAGGCAGATGGTCAGCCCCAGACATGACCGTATTCACGATCAGCATCTGGCGAAAGCCGTAGCGCCGCAGAATTCTGGTGCTCAGAAATTTCATGCCCATCGCGCGGCCGCCGCGGTCGGCATCATCAGCAGGCCCGACTCCCACGGCGGCAGCCCGAGGCCGAGTTGATAGAGCAGCGGAAGCAGGAACGGCATGCCGCCGATGCCAAGCCGCGTGACGAAGCCGCCGACCACCGAAACCCGGAACGTGCGCACCTTGAACAGCGACAGGCGAAGCAGAGGATAGGCTATCCGGCGCGCGTGCCAGGCGTAAGCGGCCAGCAGGCTCATCGACAGCAGGAAGAGCACGCCGGCCGACGTCGACATCGATGTCGTGCTCGCCGAAAATCTCCAGCAGCCAGGACAGGAGCGCCGTGCCGGTGCCGAACAGGACGAGGCCCGACGACATCCAGCGGTCGCGGCGCGTCGCCGCGATAGTCCGGCATGTGGCGATAGATGATCAACAGCGCCACGATGCCCATCGGCACGTTGACGAAGAAGATTTCGCGCCAGGACAGCCAGTGCACGATCAGCCCTCCCACGGTGGGCCCCAGCAGCGGTCCGATCAGCGCCGGAATGATGACGAAGTTCATCGCCACCAGCAGTTCCGATTTGGGAAACGTGCGGATGATCGCCAGGCGGCCGACCGGCGTCATCATGGCCGCGCCAAGCCCCTGCAGAATGCGCGCGGCCACCAGCATCGGGACGTTGACCGACAATCCGCAGAGCACCGATGCGAGCGTAAAGATCGCGACCGCCACGCGCGAACACGCGGCGCGTGCCGTAGCGATCGGCGATCCAGCCGCTGACGGGGATGCCCACGGCCAGGCTCAGGATGTAGCTGGTTACGACCGCCTTCAGGCTGAGCGGTGCCACGCCCAGACTCGCCGCCATCGAGGGAATCGCCGTATTGACGATGGTGGAGTCGAGCTGCTCCATGAACAGCGCGGTTGCGACGACCCAGCGGCAGATACCGCTTTGACCGTCGACGTATCGATGGCGGCTCTACGTCGGTCGAGCAGGGGCATTGGCGATCACTACTTGCCGCAGCTCATCCCCGCTGCCGCCTCCTTGGCGGGCAAGATTCAGTTCGAAGTCGAACGTAAACGTCGTCTTGTCGAGGTTGCCTGCGATCTTGCCCGATAGCGCGCCGCCGGGCTTCACTTCTCCGGTCATCTTCTCGACCTTGAAGTCCTTGGGCGCCTGACCACGCGCTGAATGCCCGCCATCGGCGACCTGGCGTGGTTGGTGTTCAGGTCGATCGATTTGACGGCCGCCGCAGAGGCCGTCTCCTTGCCGCCGCCCGGGCAGAACATGATGATGGCCATCGTGCGCTGCTTGCCGCCCTTCGCGCCATCGGCGTACGACGACGTCTGAAAGCTCTCCGCTTCCTGCGGCGTGATGGCATCCTCGTTGAACCAGATCGCCACGCTGTGCTGATCGCCGTACAGCGACGCCACGCAATGGGTGGCCGTGAACCTCTCGCCACCCATCGATCCGGTCGCCGAACACCGCGTCTTCACCGCCGCAGCGGCGGCCGCTGCCGTTGCGCCCGACGCCGAACCCGACGTGGCAGCACTCCCCGGCATCGGCTGGCCGACCTTCCATGCGGCGGCCAACGCGGTGGCTCTACGCCTTTGTTCCGGCGTGAGCGGCTTCGCGATTTCGTTCCGGTAGTCGATGTTCTCCTTGTCGCCGTTGCGCGCGGCGATCGTGGCGTTGGCGAGTGCGAAGACCTCATCCTGGGCCGCGCCCTGGCCGGTATGGTAGACGACGGCCAGCTTGAACTGCGCGTCGGCATTGCCCTGACCGCGGACTTGCGCCACCAATCGACTGCCTGCGCATAGTCCTTCGCTACACCCTGGCCCTTGGCGTACAACAGTCCCAGGTTGTACTGCGCCGTCGCATCGCCCTGCTCGGCCGCTTTTCTGAACCACGCGACGGCTTGCACGTTGTCCTGCTTTACGCCGTCGCCGGTCGCGTAGATAACCCCCAGTTCCTGTTGCGCGTCGGCGTGGCCCTGCGCCGCTGCCTTGCGGATCCACGCGATGCCCTGCGCCTTGTCCTGCGGATACCCGTTGCCGAACTCGTACATCCGCCCGATCCGGTATTGGGCTTCGGGGTCGCCGCGTTCCGCCAGCGGGCGATATTCGTTGGCGGCGGTGACGTAGTCCTTCTTGCTCAGTGCCTCGTAGCCTTCCTTGAGGCCGGCGACGGCGGCGGTGGAGCACAACAAGACTGAGAGGGCGAGCAGGACGCGCAGGCGCATGACTCCTCCTCATCGACGGGAAACCGGACAGGCGTGCCGGATTGTCGTGAATGCAGTCTTACATAGACGACGCAAAAGTTGAAGACCTGGTGAGGCGTAGTATTGTCGGACCTACATTCGTCGACGAGGTAATTCAGCGATGGATCGGCGCACTTTTGTCAGCACGGCGGCGGGTGCTCTGCTCGTAAGAGCGTTCCCCGCCGGTGCGCAACCGGCGGCGAAGGTCCCCCGAATCGGCGTTCTCCATCCAGGCGATTCCGGCTACTGCTTCCGCAAGTCTGCCGCCGCGTTCAACGCAGGGCCTGCGAGAGCGCGGGTATGTAGAAGGGCAAAACATCGTCGTCGAGCGCCGGTTCAGCGACGGCAGGACCGAGCGCATATCCGAGGTCGCCGCCGAGCTGGTGCGCCTGAAGGTGGACGTGATCGTGACCTCCACCGATGTGGCGATTGCGGCGGTCAAACAACAGACTCGGACCATTCCGATCGTAATGGCCAACAGCACCGATCCGGTCGGGACAGGCTTTGTCGCGAGCCTGGCGCGGCCCGGCGGGAATGTCACCGGCCTCACCGAGCATCTCCCCGGAGCTCAGCGCCAAGAGGCTGGAACTGCTGAAGGAAGTCGTCCCCGGGCTCTCCCGAGTGGCGATCATGTGGAATCCCGACGTCCGGGGTGCCGTGCTTGACTACAAGGAAACGGAGAATGCGGCCCGCCTCGCTGCGACTGCAGCTCCAATCCGTTGAAGTGAGCCGCGCCGACGACTTCGACCGCGCGTTATCGGCGCTGACGAGCGGACGCGCGGAGGCTTTGATTGTTGTTTGATCTGCCTTCGCATTCGCCAATCGGAGCCAGATTGCGGGCTTGGCACGAGAAGCATCGGCTGCCGACCATGTTTGGACTAAGAGAGTTCGCGGACGCCGGCGGCCTCATGGCCTACGGTCCGAACCTCGCAGATGCGTGGCAGGCGCGCCGCCACGTATGTGGACAGGATTCTCAAGGGGCCAAGCCGGGTGAACTACCGGTCGAGCAGCCTACGAAGTTCGAGTTAGTCATTAACCTGAAAGACGGCAAAGGCGCTGGGGCTGACGATTCCGCCATCGCTGCTGCGGCGAGCGGAGGAGGTGATTCAGTGATGTAGGGAGGGCGGTGGAGCTCAGCGCTTCGGCGTGACGGCCCTGCAGCCGCGAAGGAACAGGCCCGCCACGTTGCGCGGCCAGTCGCGCAACTCGCGCGGGCTCATCGGCGCGCCGAGGCCCATCGCGCGACGCTGCGGCAGCGCGACCACCATCTGCAGGAACTGCTGCGCGGCGAACCGGGTGTCGTCGATCCGGATTCGGCCGGCGGTCGCTTCGCGCTCGAGTATGCCTGCGATGAGCGTCGGTCGCTTCCTCGGTTGCACCTTCGTGAGCGAGCACGCGGGCGAGCTCGGGAAAGCGCGCCGACTCGGCGACGATCAACCGGTGCAACGCGATCGCCTGCGGTGACAGCGCGGCGCGCAGGATGAGCGTCGCGAGCCGCTCGAGTATCGCCTGCGAGGTCGGCGCCTTCGATCAGCGGAATGCCCGCGGCGGGTCGCAGCCGCTGGATGATGTGCGATGAACGACCGCCGCAAACAGCGCCTCCTTGTCCGGGAAGCGGTGATGAGAACGTGCGCTGGACATGCGCAGCTGCTGCGCCACGGCCTCGATGCTGGTGGCACCGAAGCCGATGAGCGAGAAACATCTCGTCGCCGCGTCCAGGATCAGCTCGCCCAATTGCTCGGACGCGGCGCGTGACGGGCGCCCTCCCGGCGCACCTGCGGCATTTTCGGATCAGTTACTCAGAAGGCCGTGGCGCTCAGCGGGGGTAATTATAGGAGTAGTACACCGGTGCCGGTGCCACCACGCGCGGGCGAGTAGTAGGTGGTCGTGGCGGGCGGATGGTTCGTTGGCGGCGTTATAGGTCGCGGGCGGCGCGTAGTAACCCCGTGCGGCTGCGCGTACGCTGGCGGCGCCGCGTTGTTGTAGTACTGCTGCGGTGCCTGCTGCGCGTAATCGGCAGCCCAGGCATCGCCGATCGTAACCAGGCGCGTTGTTGCCCTGCGGCGCGTAAGACCGTTGCGGCGGTAGTTCGGCGGGGGCGGGCTGTAGCCTTGCGGCGGCGGGTAATACTGTTGGGGCGCGTAGTTGGGCGGCGGCGCGTAATGTAGCCTTGCGGCGCGTAATACTGGTTGCGGCGCGTAGTTCGGCTGCGGCGCGTGTGCCGCGGAGCGTAATACGGTTGCGGCGCGTAATAGGGCTGCGGCGCGTAGTAGGGCGCACTGGCCACCGCATTGCCGAATGCCACGAAGGGTGCCGCGACGATCGCCGCTGCGGTACCTACGACCGCCGCCGCTGCCGCTGCGGGCCACCACGACGCCGCCGCGCCAGTAACCGCCGCCGCCATACCGATACGGGCTGCGTATAGCCGCCGCCGTGATACGCGGGTGCGGGCGCAGTGCAATGCGCCATGCGACCAGCGGTGACCGTCGGCGAGCGCCGACGACACCGGGGCGACCAAAGCGAGAACGCTCGCGATGAGGCCGGCCGATACGACTCGAGATGGGGTCATGGCGCTTCCTTCCGGATGGGCGAGCAAAGATGCCCGCGTGACCCCACGGTACCCTGCTGGGCAAAACGCAACGGCACCGTTGCGTTTCGTTGGTGGATGCTTGCCGCAGGCGCAAATCTTTAGGGCTTCTCCGCGCCCCCTTGCTTGTCGTACCCGGACAGCCATGCGAGCGCCCACTGCGCCTCCGTTGCGAAGGCATCGAGCGTCAGGCCGAAGCTCGACTTCGTGGCCTTGACGCCGAATTTCTGTGGATGAATGTTCGTGGCGGACATGCCAGAGCCCGATCACACCTGGCCCTTCTGCCGCGTGCGGCCAGTCCTCACGGCCGGAAGCGGTCGAGCAGCGTCGGCGGCAAACGCCCGTCACCTTGGCGTCACCACCAGCAGCCGGCAGATCCGCAGCTCCCGGCATTGCGCGATCGCGCGGTTGACCCGGCCTCCACGTGTTGACACGAAGCCGAATACGTTTCGCCGACAGGCCGGAAGGCGTGGCGAGCCGTCGGCGTGGGACGAAGTGCGTCGGGTATCATCGGCAATGCGGGTGACCGTCGACGCCGCCGAGAACGCTCTCGTATGCCGTACAGGCGCGCCGATTGTCGGGACGGCAGGATGCGCTTGCAGCGTTGGCCCCGTCGGGCGGCCAGTCGAGACAGCAGGTCGTTTTAGCACGTTCGCGCTGTGTTCCAGGCACGAAGTCCGGAGAGACGACTGCAGGGCGAGCATCGTGGGCAGCAGCATCCGGGCCAGGGTTGCCTTACCGCGTGGCCGCTACTGGAGTCACAAATCAGGCTGACCTACGTGGTCTGCCGCCCCCTGCTGCTCGTACTCTGGCCAGCCACGACGCGCTTCTCCGCCGCCAAGCCTGAAGGCATCAAGCGTCAGGCCGAAGCCAAGTCCGCTGCGCGACCCCGAATTTTTGGGGTGAACGGTCTGGTGGCGTCAGCTCGCGAGCCTGACCACTTGGCCCTTCGCCGCGTGCGCCCAATCCTCGACGGCGAGAAGCGGTCGAGCAGCGTCGGCGTGGCGAAATTTTCGGTCACCTGTCAGCGTCACCACCAGCAGCCGGCAGATCCGCAGCTCCCCGGCATTGCGCGATGGCGCGGTTGACTGCCTCCACGATGGACACGAAGCGAATGTTCGCCGACAGGCCGAAGGTGGCGAGGCCGTCGGCTTGGGTGAAGTGGTCGATCATCGCACGCGGGTGCAGTCATGCCGCGAGCTAGAAGCCGTACAGGCGCGCCGGATTGTCGACCAGGATGCGCTTGCGCGTCGCCTCGTCGGGACGCCCAGTCGAGCAGCAGGTCGAGCATGTTCGGCGTTCGAGGGCGAGGACTTCCGGCCCGGATGCGGCCAGTTGCTCGCCCACACGCAGCGCTCCGGATTGCTGCCTCGACCAGCGCGCGCGCCAGCGACGCTGACGTCTTCGTAGCGCGGCGCGCCGGTCTTCGACGTTTCGTACGGCGCCGACAAGCTTCACCCAGCACGCGGCCCGTGTCGAGCAGCGCGCAGCAGCGCGCTGGAACGCCGGATGCTCCGGCGGAACGGGCTCCAGGAACTTGCCGTTGTGGTCGATGACGACGTCGGTGCAGTGCGCGCAGCATCGCCGCGTACTTCGGCAGCTGTCGCGCCCGTCCGACTGCACCTGCACGTGCCAGCCGAGCCCGCGACGCGCCCGGCGATCCTGGGAACGTCGTCCCACGGACACGAAGGATTGGGGAGCACGTAGCAGCGCGCTCCCCGGACGCCGGCCGCGTGAAGCCGCAGCAAATCGGAGTCGAGGATGTTGGACGCGATGATCGCGATCCCGCGCGCCTGTGGCCCCAGGTCCGCGATGGCCGTCGACCGTGCAGCGATTGTCGAAGTCCATACGCATTGGGCTGACCACGACGACGCGCTCGAGGCCGAGTTCGCGTTGGACCTGTTTGTAGTCGACGGGCCAGACCCCTTCGGCGGCGGCACGGTCCATCTCGGATCGACCGGGTAGCGCTCGTCGTAGATGTGCATGTGGCAGTCGCAGGAGCCGGACGGCGCTTTGAGTGCAGGAGAGGTGTGTTCATTGAGGCATCAGTATCAAACTTTCCGTTTGCGGCGCCAGAGAGCGTCGTTCGTCCGCGATCGCGTATCAGGGATGTCGAGCACGCGTCTGCCTTCGGTCAGCGAGCCGCCTTCCGTTAGTGCCCCACCACTAAAGCTTTTGCTCATCAGTTTGCTTGCGGCAAAGATACGATGCGCAAGGCCGTTCCACTGCTTGGTCAGACCACGGCTTTCATCCTGCGGATAATTATGTGGAGGTCACTCAATGAAACGCTTGCGCCAGTCGCTCCTGGCCACGTTGGTTGCATTTTCCCTGGTCTCAATTCCGGCAGTTGGCGTGGATACGTAGCCTCCCGCCACCACCTTCGCCACGCTTCCCGCGGAGCGACGCCGCCGGAGGGAATCACGGCTGACGACGCAGGCAATATCTATGCGGACCACCCTCGGATTCTCCCGGTTGCGCGGACCGACCGCCACTTCCGGCCAACTGATCGTGTTCGATCACTGGGCAGCGTGATCCGGCAGATGGCGATCGCCGGTGCCAGCCCGCACCTGTTGGGTCTGGCGTTCAATCCAACCACCTCCGATCTGCTGGTGCTGGACCTTGGCGCCGCCAAGGTGCTCAAGGTCAATCCGCAAACTGGCGCGTCGACGGTGTTTTCCGACATTGGCGGTGGGCGGGTTTGAACGCGCTACGTTTGACAGCAGCGGCAATGTTTACGTTTCTGACTCGTTTCAGGGGAAGATCTGGAAGACAGGGCCGTCTGGTGGAGTCGCGACCGCGTGGCTGACCGATCCACTGTTGACGACCACTGGCAAGCCCCCATTCGGGGCCAACGGCCTTGCGTTCAACCGTGCTGGCACTGCATTGCTGGTTACCAACACTGGCGATGATGCGGTGATCACGGATTCCGGTGACCGGAGGCAGTCCTGGCACGCCGACGGTGCTGGCGTACGGTATCAATGGCGCGGACGGACTGTTCACCGACGAGGATGACAACATATGGGTTGTAGCGAATCAATCCGATGAAATCGTGGTGCTCGATCCAGTAGGGAAGGTGATCGCGAAACTCGAGAATTCGGAGGCATAGATCACCGGGGCGCGGCTGTCGGGCTGCTGTTCCCGGCGAGCCTTGTGGCGAGCGGCCAATTTATCTATGTGACAAACCCTCGTGCTGGACACTAGGCTGTTCGGTTTTCCGACAAACGATTCGCAGTGGGCGGCGCAGGTAACTCGGCTACACGGTCAGCAAGATTAATCGGAGAATTCCGCCGGATTCGTGGGGCCGTTGACGATTAAATGAGGCGAGCATTTCCCTGACGCTTACTGGTCTGATGCTGTCGGAGAGGAATGTCAGTCAAAGTTCCGAAGGAGAGAGACCCCCGGAGACGGATCGAGCAGCGACGGCGGAGCACGCTTGAGGTTCCACAGGTTCCAGCGACGCGCCGACAGCCAACGCATGAGCCCTGAGCACAAGGCGACTGACGCATGCGCTGCTGCTCTCGCTGCTGATCCACGCGTGGCTGTTGAGCCTGACCTTCGGTGGCCAGGGACTGTGGCTTCCGGGCTTCGGCTTCCCCTGGCAGGATCGACGGATCGAGGCACCCGATCTGCGCGTCGTAGTCGTTCCGCCGCAGGTCACAGCCGCGGAGCCGGCGGTCACGCCGGTCGCGGAGCCGTTGCAGCAGGCATCGGTCGAGCAGCCTGTTGCCAGTGGGCCAGCGCCGACGCCATCCGTGTCCCGTGCGCCGACCCCGCGGCAGACTGCAGCAGCGATCGTGCCGGAGGCCAATCCGAGGCAGAGGCCAATCCAGCGACAGACGCCGCGACCGGTGCGGCCCCTGCGCAAACGCCTTTGCGCGCCGATCGGCCCGGTGACACGGCGCCCCGCCGATCCCCGCGCCGGCCGTGATCGCCGTGGCGCCGACCGACGAGCCCACGTGGGTCGTGCCCGCCACTCCAGCGATGCCAACGCCCGTCATCGCGGCAGCGCCAAGCGCCTCGATTCCGGAGACCGCGATGCCGTCGCTTCGAGATGCCGGCGATGCAGCGCGCGCGAATCGACCAAGAGGCGTCGGAGCGGCCGTCGAGCTGGCCAAGCCCGATCCTTCCAAGCAAGAGGAGCAACGGCAGGAGGCAGCACGGCAGGAAGCGGCACGGGCAGGAAGCGGCACGACAAGTCGAGGCGGCACGAGCGAAGAGGCCGCGCGACGATTGAGCGGCGAACGGGCAGGAGGCGGCACGGGTCAGGAGGCGGTACGCGCAGGAGGCGGCACGAGCAGGAGGCCGCACGCGGTCGAGGCCGCACGCGCTGAGGTCGCACGGCAGTCGAGGCCGCACGGCTCGAGGCCGCAGAGATCGAGGCCGCAGAGGTCGAGGCCGCAGGATCGACGCTGCAAGGATCGACGCCGCAAAGGTCGAGGCGCACAGTGAAGCGGTACGCGCGAAGGCGGACGCCGCGAAGCTGCACGCAGCGAGGCCGCACGGGCCGAGGCTGCACGGCCGAAGCCGCACGCGCGTGAAGCCGCACGGCTCGAAGCGGCACGCGCTCGAAGCTGCACGCGCAGAAGCGCCGCACGCGCAGCGAAGCTGCACGGCCGAAGCCGCACGAGCCGAAGCCGCACGGGTCGAAGCTGCAGGCAAGAGGCGGCACGCGAGGCCACGAGAGGAAGCGCGCTTCGGGCGATAGGACGACAGCTGGACGAGGAGGCCGCCCGGCGTGAAGCTGCAACGGCTGCAGGCGCGACCTGTCACCCTCGTCGAGCAGCGCACGTCGATACAGGCTCTTCGGTCGCACTGACCCCAACGCGGAACTCATCCTGTACGCGGAAGCCTGGGCCGGAAGATCCAGCTGAACATGACGTTCGACATGGTCCGCGAAGCGGCGAAGCAGCCTCACACCGATCCCCTCGTGACGGTGGCCATTCGTAGCGACGGCTCGGTGGAGTCGGTGACCTTCGTTCAATCCAGCGGCGTGGCGGCCATCGACGAAGCGATACGACGCGTCGTGGACAGCCAGACGCCCTACCAGGCGTTCCCGCCGGGCCTGGCCCGCGAGTTCGACGTGATCGAGATCCGCCGAACCTGGCACTTCGACATGGCGATCCGGCTGTACTGATGGGACAGTGACAGGCGTCAGTGCGAGAATGGAGTTCGCGCCTTTCGAACAACGACGTACGATTCTGCCAATGATCAGGGCCCTTGCGCATTGTTCGCCCTGTGCGCCATCTCGTGGCCGACCTCCGCCGACAACGCGAAGCCGTTGACCACGATTCTCCTGGTCGCCCGCGCCGAGCTGCCCGATCCCAGTTTCAAGGATTCGATCGTGCTGGTGATGAACCACATCGGTCCCGTCCCCGGCCGGCGTCATCATCAACAGGCCCACGCGGATTCCCGTCTCGCGTGTTTTTCCCGAGCTCGAACACCTTGGCGCAGCTGGACGACAAGGTGTACTTCGGCGGTCCCGTCGACAGTCCAGTCGGTGTCGTTCCTGTTTCGCGTTGACAAGCCGCCCGAACAACCCGCGACCGAGGTTCTCGACGGTGTCTACTTCAGCGCGAACCGCGAATTGCTGCGCCAGCTGCTCGGCCGCGACAAGCCGGATGGAAGGCCTGCGGATCTTCGTCGGCTACTCGGCTGGGCGCGCGGCCAGCTCGAGGCCGAGATCGCACGCGGCGATTGGGCCCTCGAGCCCGCGAACGCGACCGCGATCTTCGAGCCAAAGTCGCAACACCCTTGGCCCGAGCGACAGGCTCCTGGTGTTAGCTGCGGCGCCTAGCGCGGTGAAGGTGAATTGATACCGCAGCTATCGAATTGCACGTACTCTGATTTCTACCGAGCACTCACAGCCAGCGCATATTTTTCGATCGTGTTCAGCGTCGGGCGAGCGAAGCGACCGCTTTCGAGGCGCGAGACAGCGCTCTTGGTGGTCCACATGCGTGTTGCAACTTCTTGCTGCGTCATCCCTGCGGCCGTGCGCGCCGCGACGAGGTCGGCCACGAGCGTCCGTAGTGTAGGTCCCGGGCAAGCGCGCGGGAAGGCATCCTCCTTTGCGTCCTGCGCGACCAAGGTCCACAAGGATGCGGGCGAGGAGTGGCGAAGGCCTGGACATGGCGGGAGGTCCTTCACGAGGTGGTTAGCAAAAATGCTAACTCGTATCACCGGACTAGCCCATTGAGACCTTCGGACGAACGGCGGGCTGCAAAGGCTCTCTGGTGCGTGGAAAGACACGTTTGACCGGCGCTGTTCAGCCGTTTGCTAACCGAGATGTATCAGGACCGAAACCGCGCGAGGTGGCCGGTGGCGCGAGCTTTGCGAGGCACGTAGTGGCCCCTCCGTCGCCCTCAGGCGCGTCCGTGCGGCGACGAACAAGGTCGCTGGTCCAAGTTAGCATTTTTGCTAACTACTCAGTGGAACAGATAGCGTCGCGCCTGATGTTCGTGGACAGCAACCGGCCGTGGGCTCAGGCTGCAGCAAAGGTGTCAGTGGGGCCATCAAAGACAGTCACAGCCTAAAAAAACGAAGCCCGCAGACTTCGCGGGCTCAAGTGAAAGGCGCTACGACGAGTCAATCCCAGCTCAACGCGCCACCCGTCTGATATTCAATCACCCTCGTCTCGAAGAAGTTCTTCTCCTTCTTGAGATCGATCATCTCCGCCATCCACGGGAACGGGTTGTCGGCCTTCTCGAACAGCGGATCCGACGCCGATCTGCTGGCAGCGGCGGTTGGCGATGAACCGCAGATACTCCTTGAACATCGGCGCGTTCAGGCCCAGCACGCCGCGCGGCATCGTGTCCTCGGCGTACGTGTACTCGAGCTCGACACCCTTCTGCGTCAGATCGTCCGCGATCTCCGCCTTGAACTCCGTTGGTCCACAGGTGCGGGTTCTCCATCTTGATCGTGTTGACGAGGTCGATGCCGAAGTTGCAGTGCATCGACTCGTCGCGCAGGATGTACTGGTACTGCTCGGAGGCGCCGGTCATCTTGTTCTGGCGGCCCATCGCCAGGATCTGCACGAAGCCGACGTAGAAGAAGAGGCCCTCCATGATGCAGGAGAAGACGATCAGGCTCTTCAGCAGCTCCTGGTCGGCTTCCGGGCGTGCCGGTCTTGAACATCGGGATCGGTCAGCACGTTGATGAACGGGATCAGGAAGTCGTCCTTGTCGCTTGATCGACTTGATCTCGTGGTACGCGTTGAAGATCTCCGCTTCGTTGAGGCCCAGGCTCTCGGTGATGTACTGGTAGGCGTGCGTGTGGATCGCCTCCTCGAACGCCTGGCGCAGCAGGTACTGCCGGCACTCGGGCGCGGTGATGTGGCGATACGTGCCGAGCACGATGTTGTTGGCGGCGAGCGAGTCGGCGGTGACGAAGAAGCCCAGGTTGCGCTTGACGATCAGGCGCTCGTCGTCGGTCAGGCCGTTGGGGTTCTTCCACAGCTCGATGTCGCGCTGCATGTTGATCTCTTGCGGCATCCAGTGGTTGGCGCAGCCGGCGAGATACTTGTCCCACGCCCAGCGGTACTTGAACGGGACGAGCTGGTTGACGTCCGACCGAGCCGTTGATGACGCGCTTGTCCTCGAGGCGGACGCGGTGGAAGTTCTCCGGCATGGCTTCCTTCTCGACGTCGATGTCGTGCACCGGCTCGCGCGAGAGAATGCCGCCCAGCTGACCTGGGCGCGGATGGTCTCCGGCGTGCGGGCGCCAGGCGCGGCTGCGGCCGGCGTGGCGGCAAAATCGTCGTCGAAACTCAGCATGCTTGCCTCTCCTGAAACTCAACTCTTATATTGGGTCGAATCTCATTCAATTTTCCAGCCCCTCCGCCCTCTGATTTTCGCGTGGGATAAACTCCCATGGCGCGTGACGGCGCCATACGAAAACTGCGCCGCGACAGGGGAGGGAAGCACGTAGTTCGTTGTCGCTCAGTTCATCGCCTTCAGCCGCTCGTACAGGAACTCGGGCGCGAAATCGGCGCCATCGAGCCATGCAATCGAGGCGAGCCCGTAATCCAGATAAAGCGCGCAAACGTGTCGCGGTCGCGCAGCGGCGTGTGCGCTTCGCCGTAGAGCTCGTCCGCGAGATCCACCACGCCTTTGCGTCCATCGTTGAACTCCAGCCAGACCTTGTAATCACCGAGATACCGCGCCTCAATCACGTGCCGGGTGCGTACCTCATAGCGGGCCAATAACTGGGACCTTCCTTTCGCGATGTGGACGGTGCAACTCCTTCGTGCATCTGGAAAATGGGCGCGCGCGGAACTTTTCGCGCGCCTTCCCAGATCAACGTACCGCTTCGGCCCGCAGCCAGCAATACGTAACTGGGAACGGAAGTACAA
>ERZ1370068.8169-contig-7045_pt1 | contig 81065 bp, 127 predicted proteins | sample MGYA00561227_ERZ1370068 | MGnify/ENA primary metagenome ERZ1370068 (study PRJEB38410, sample SAMEA6850437) | metagenome | study: Metagenomic assessment of the ecological functions of the soil: analysis of the soil microbiota associated with the...
GTTACTTCGTTCAGTTACGTATTGGTCAGCACGCGCAGACGGTCGGCCGCCGGATTGAAATCGACCGCGAAGGTGACGCCGCCGGTAGCTTCTCGGTAAGCTGGCTCTTCTTCTATTTGCCGGTGCGGCATCGAGCGTAACCACGCTGCCCTCGGGCGTCAAGCCGTAGAGCTTGCCGTCCGCGGGACGCACATCGATACCGATCAGACTACAGCCCACCGGCCAGCACGGTCGTGCCGGTCACCCGCATTGCCGCGTATCGATGCGCGAAACGATCGATTTTCCGTCCTGTAAAGCAGCGATGCTCGCGGCATCGGCCTGGCTGGCGACGAGAGGCTAGCCAGCGGCGAGGTGAGCGCGCCAACCGCACAATCGCGGCGAACTGGAGAATACGGGTTGGTGTCTCCCTTGACGTGTTGCACTCCTCTTGCGGAGCTAGCAGCGTCGTACGGAGCAAGCCTCAATGCGGTTCTCTAGCCGCGGTCACAACACTAGTGAGACGCCGCCGGTGATGCCGCCCGAGCGGCATCAGAACTTTTCCGCACATCTCGGCGTCCGCCTTGCTGTCGGGTGCGTTAGCGAAGCCGCCGCCTCTATCGCGCGCGCAAAACCTGCTCGGCCCTGTCGACCGCGTGATGAAACGCACGTCCATGTCGGGCCGAATGAACTGCTCACGGTGCATGTGCTGCAGGAGGAGACAGGAACGGCGCCCGAAGCCTTCCACATTCAAGAGCACGATCGGCTTGTGATGCCGACCAAGCTGCGCCCAGGTCAGCTGCTCCACCAGTTCTTCGGAGCGTGCCGATGCCGACCGGCAGGGCCACGAAGGCATCGGATCGGTCAAACATCAGCTGCTTGCGGTGGTGCATGTCTTTGACGACGATCAGCTCGGTCGGCCGCGCGCAACATGCGCTCTTTTTGGAGAGGAATTCTGGGATGATGCCGGTGACGCGGCCGTTGTGGGCGAGCACCGTCTTGGCGATCTCGCCCATCAGGCCGAGACCGCCGCCGCCGTAGACGAGGCCGACCCCGGCCTCCGCCATCTGTTGCCCAGCGCCCTGGCGGCGGCCACGCAGGCCTCGTTCTTGCCCTTGTTGGAGCCGCAGTAGACGCAGATGGTCGGCCTGTGGGAGGGCGGTTTGCGAGGCGTTCTTGCTGGTTTTGCTGCATATCAAACCTTCTTACTCAGGCGGCGATCTCCGCATAGCTTGCCCCGTTCCGATCCTCGCCTTGTCATGGTGGGGACTGGGACACGTAAATAGTATGGGGACGGCCGGAACCAAAATTGCGACCTACCGAGCCAGGGGGCGGGAGGCTGGCTGGGGGCGGGACCCCAGGTTTGTGGCCGGCCGGGGTTGGCGTTAAGCTGGGGCGGCTCATGGAGTTAGGCCTACCGGCACCCGGCTGGGCGCGCCGGCGGGGCCAATTGTTTCGCGCGGGGGTTGGCAAGGCCGAGGGGCATTTGGGAGGCGACGTAGGAGCGTGGTGAAGAGGGCTCACTGGGTTCTGCTTGCGCCTTACGGTTGCGCTTGACGCCCTGTGCGATCCCACCCTTGCGCAGGACGCCAAGCCCAGCTGATCCCGTGCGCCGGCAAGCCGAGGAGCTGGCCGAGGAAGCGTCCAGAGATTTGGCGAGGTCCTCAAGGAGCAGACGCCCGAAGACAAGCCCAAACCGCCGTCGAGCCCCCTCAACGCGGCAGGCCGCGAACGTTCCGTCCCCCTCTTGCTCTATTGGCTGGACTATTCCGAGCACGAATACAGGGGGATCTTGCGGCGGCTGGCCCTGGAGGGCGCCGAGAAGGGTTGGGATCCAGCCACCGTCGGTTGGCTCAAACGGTCAAGCCAAGAATTCCAAGCCATCATGCAGAGGAGGCTCGCCGCGCCGGCGCGCCGGTGTCAAAGTGGGATCCGGTCGCGGAGGCGCACCAACGCGCCCGTCGGGACCAAGGGCGTGGCGAAGACGGCAGCGCGGGGCCCGCGCGCCCGCAGGGACGCCGTCGGCGACGGCGCCCGGCGCTGCGGTTGATGCGGGCGCAGCCGTCGCCGGAATTGATCCGCGAACCGGCGAAGCGGCGTCGGCTGGTGGACCCAAGACAGCCGAGGCGGAGGCCCCCGGCTTCCCGCCGGCAACGGGCGAGCTGCAGTCGAGGCGTCTCCCAACAGCGGTCCTGGCCCGGGCGCGGTTGCGGCCGCCGAGGCCTGCAAGCCCGACCCAGCCGCCGATCCTGGGCCCTACACTGGCGCGCTGCAACCAAGCGGAGCTCGGTGGTCGCCGATCCCGCGGTGGCATCATCGACGAAGAGCGAGGATGACGCTTGGGCGCGAGGCCGGCGAGAGACAGGCGGGCCTTGCCCGGCAGCTAGGTGCCCCGCCCGCACGAGGAGGAAGAGGACGCCTCCAAGCCGGGCGCCCGCACCGCCGAAGCCAAGCCTGCCAACGTGAGCCCCGACGAAAACAAACCCAGCCCCGCGGCCTCGGCGGCGGCCCCGGCCGAGCAAGCCGCAGGCGACCGCCCAGCGCAACGGCCCGCCGCCAAGATCGCCAAGCCGGCAGAGCCCAAGGTCGCCCGCGCCGCAGATAAGCGACGGGGGTGAGCGCTGCAACGCCGGCGCCAAAGGTGACGCTCCCTGGCTGGTACGTCGTCAAGACCGGCGACACGCTATGGGCGATCGCGGAGCGCCACTACGGGGCTGGAGCGCGCTATCGCACGATTTTCTCGCCAATCGGCAGCGGTTTGCAGCGCGGTCCCGACCTTATCATGCCCTGCCAGCAGCTTTACCTGCCGCGTCAGCAACGCCGGAGGCTCGTAAGCGCCGCGCCAGGGCGTGGCTGCGGGCGCGCGAGGGTTGCTGGCGCTGCGGTGCAGCATCGCCGCACGCCGATGGCGGATCGACAATCACAGGCGCGGGAAGTAAAGCCAGACCATGCAGCGATACCTCACCAGCCCTGGCGGCGGCGCGGCGCGCGGCGAGGAGGAGAAGGCCGCGCGCCCCAGCGCCGCCAGCGCCTCTGGCCAATGGCGCGTCTTGGCCGGCATCGCCCCCTACCGTGTGGCCGGCGGACAGGCCGGACTTGCAGGCAACCGTCCTCGTTTCCCTCCTGCTCATGCTGCTGGCGAAGATCGTCACCGTCGCCATGCCGTTTGCGTTCAAGTGGGCAACGGACGCGCTGGTCGCCATGGCGGGCGGCAGCCTGCCGCCCGGGCAGACCTGGGCCTGGCTGGCGGGAGCCCGATACTGGCCACGCTTCTTTACGGGCTTACGCGCATTGCCATGAGCCTGTTGGTGCAGCTGCGCGAAGGCATGTTCGCCAAGGTCGCGCCTGCACGCCGTGCGCAAGCTGGCGCGCAAGACCTTCGAGCACATGCACCAGCCTGTCGCTTGCGCTTCCATCTGGAGCGCAAGACCGGCGGCCTCACGCGCGTGCTCGAGCGCGGGCGCACTCGGCATCGAGAATATCACGCGCATGACGCTGATGACCGTTCGTGCCGACGCTGGTCGAGTTTGCGCTGGTGCTGGCGGTGCTTGCTCTACGAGTTCGACTGGCGCTACGCCGCTCATCGTCGCGGTCATGATCGCCCTTTACCTCGCGGTTCACGGTGCGCGCCACCGACTGGCGCATCCAGATCCGCCGCACCATGAACGAGAGCGACACGGAGGCCAACACCAAGGCGATCGACAGCCTGCTAAACTACGAGACGGTCAAGTATTTCGGCGCCGAGGAGCGCGAGGCGCAGCGCTACGACAAGTCGGTGGCTCGTCTACGAGCACGCCAGCATCAAGAGTTACAGCTCGCTCGCCGTGCTCAACAGCGGCCAGGCCGTCGATCTTCACCCTGGCGCTGACGCTCTGCATGGTGATGGTCTGTCATCGACGTCGCCGCCGGGCAGAAGACGGTCGGCCACTTCGTGATGGTCAATGCGCTGATGCTGCAGCTGTTCATTCCGCTCAACTTCATGGGCATGGTGTATCGCGAGATCAAGCAGTCGCTGATCGACATCGAGCGCATGATGGACGTGCTGGCGATTGCTCCCGGAGGTCGGCGACCGCGCCGGCGCCAAAGCCCTGGAGGTGACGGGCGGCACCATCCGCTTCGAGAACGTGAAGTTTGCCTACGAGCCGCGAGCGGACTGATCCTCGACGGCTTGTCGTTCGAGGTGCCGGCCGGCAAGATGGTGGCCATCGTCGGTCCATCCGGGCGCCGGCAAGTCGACCATTTCGCGCATCCTGCTGCGCTTCTACGATGTCGCCGGCGGACGCGTCAGTATCGACGGTCACGACATCCGCGACGTCACGCAAGCTTCCTTGCGGGCGCCGCAAATCGGCGTGGTGCCGCAGGACACGGTGCTTGTTTAACGACACCATCCTCTACAACATTCAGCTACGGCCGGCCCGACGCCACCGTTGAGGACGTGCGCAAGGCGGCGCGCCATGGCGCAGATCGATGCGTTCATCGAGGCGCTGCCGGACGGCTATCTCACCACCGGTCGGGCGAGCGTGGCCTCAAGCTCTCCGGCGGCGAAAAGCAGCGCGTCGCCATCGCCCGCACCATCCTGAAGGGGCCGCCGATCCTGATCCTGGACGAGGCCACCAGCGCGCTCGACAGCCACACCGAGAAGGAGATCCAGGACGCCCTCGACGCAGGTCGCGCAGCAACCGGACGACGCGTGGTCATCGCGCATCGGCTCTCCACCATTGTCAGCGCCGACCGCATCCTGGTGCTGGATGGCGGCCGACTGGTCGAGCAGGGCACGCACGCCGAGCTGTTGGCGCGCGGCCGGCCTCTACGCCAGCCTGTGGAACCGGCAGCGGCAAGCCGGAGAAGGCGCGCGAGGAGTTGGCCGAGGCCCTGGCGCAGGAGGGCCAGCGCATCCAGGGATGGACGCCTCGACGCTGGCGGCGGCCTGCAGGGGCGGGCCCGCCTCCCGGTCCCAGCTCGGGCCCAGGCGATGACCTGGCGCCGGCGAGCTGAGCCTCGGCGCGCGCGCAGGCGCGAGCGCGGGGTCCACCTTGGCTGGGCACGGCATGGTTTCGCCGGGCGCAGACGGCACCATGCACGATGAAGGCGGCGATGACGGCCGAGATGAGCCGAGGCCTAAGATCGAGGGTCGGCGGGAGGGGCAGCGTGATACGCGGCAGCTAGACTGGCGGCAGCCAGCCCGACTTGACTAGACTGGCGGCAGCGGGAGGGCGCAGCGGGAGGGCGACAGGGCCTTTGCGGCGGCGGAGTTTGCAAGGTGGCAAATCGGAGGCGAATGGCACGCCTGAGCGAACGAGCGGGCCCGGGGTGGGCGTGATCGCTGGCAAGGGGCTTTTGCTGGCGCGGCAGAGCGCCCAACACCTCGGCGCGCTCGCCCGTTTGCTGTGGCGGCTGCTCAGGCCGCTTCTGGCGGGCACGCTGCAGGTCCTTTTGGCCCTGATCATCGTCTTTGAGGAATGGGGCTGGCGGCCGCTCGCAGATTGGCTGGGCGGGCTGGCGCGTTGGCGGCCGTGGGCGCGCATCGAATATGCCATCGCGCGGCTTCCGCCTTATGCGGCCCTGCTCGCCTTCGCCGTGCCCACGCTGCTCCTCTTGCCGCTCAAATTCGTGGCATTGTTCCTGATCGCCCGGGGACAGCTGATGCTCGCCACTGGCTTGTTCATCGCCGCCAAGGTGGTGGCAACGGCCTTGATCGCCCGCCTCTTCGAGCTGACCCAACCGGCGTTGATGCAGATCGGCTGGTTCGCCTGGGCGCACGACACCGTCATGCCGTGGAAGGAGGCGCTCACCGAGCGGGTGCGCACCTCCTGGCCCTGGCGGGTCGGACGACTTTGCAAGGAGGCGCCTGCGTCGGCTCTTGGCCTTCAGTGGCCAGCGGGCGTCCCCGCAACTCAGCCTCGCCGGCGCGGCTGCTGTGGGCCGGCGCCGCCCTGTTGCGGCGGCGGCTGCGGGCGGGTGGCGTGCGAGCTCTTCAAGATTATCAAGCGCCGCTTGGCGGGTGCTGCCCTAAGCGTGCGGCCTCAACCGGCACGGCCGCAATCGAACTCGTGGCGGGCGTAGCCCTGCAAATAAAGGAGCGCTGTAAGATCGCCGATGCCTCGATCCGGACCGCGGCGGCGGCGGCCAGGATCGGCTTGGCGCGAAAGGCAACGCCAAGGCCGGCGGCCCGGAGCATGGATAGATCATTGGCCCCGTCGCCGACGTGGCGATGTCGCTCGCATCGAGGTGCAACGCGCGCGTCAGGCGATTCGAGGCTGGCGAGCTTGGCCTCACGGCCGAGGATGGGCTGGCGCGCGCTGCCAGCCAACTTGCCATCGACGATCTCGAGCGTATTGGCCTGCTGGCTGTCGAACTGCAGCCGGGCGGCGATGCGCTCGCTGAAAAAGCTAAAGCCACCGGAAACCAGGGCGCAGTGAGCACCGTGACGGCGCATGGTGGCAACCAGCGTGGCGGCGCCTGGCATCACGGTCACCCGGGAAGCGTAGATGTCCTCGAGGATGGCCGCATCGAGGCCCTTGAGGAGCGCAACGCGCTCCTTGAGCGCGGCCTCAAAGGCAAGTTCGCCGCGCATGGCGCGCAGCGTGATCTCGCTGATGCGTTCGTCCCAAACCGACACGCGCGGCCAGCTCGTCCAGGCACTCCTGCTCGATGATGGTCGATTCCATGTCGGCAACGAGCAGCTTTTTCGGCGCCTGGCTGCGTCGGCGGCAACGAGATTGATATCGATCGGTCGCGGCGCCAGGGCCGCGCCAAGGCGCGCGCGCAGAAGCGCCTGCTCGCCTGGCGCGCGTGTCACCACCAGACCCTGCCAAGCCACCCCATCGGCCAGCCAGCGCTGATCGATCAGTTCGGCCGGCGCCAACAGCGGCCGCACCGCGGCGATCACCGTTCCTGTCGAGCCCGGGCGCCGCCGGCGACGCCGTCAGTAAAAAGAGCGTGGATCGTCATCTCAGGCATCAGGCCTCAAGGGCGGCGCGCGCGCCAGCGCCGCTCAGCGCCGCTCGACCCGCGTCGCCCGGCAGTTGATTTGCGCCGGGGACTGCGGCCTAACTGGCCCCTATGATGCAACCCCTGGCAGGACGCGCCATCGTTATTGCCGGGCCGACGGCTAGCGGCAAGTCCCAGCTGGCCGCGGCGCTGGCCGAGCGGCTCGGTGGCGTCATCATCAATGCCGACAGCATGCAAGTCTACCGCGACCTGGAGGTGCTGACCGCACGGCCGCAGCGGGGCGAACTGGCGCGCCTTCCCCACGCCCTTTATGGCTTCGTCAGCGGCCAGGAGGCTTATTCGGCGGGCCGCTACGGAGGGATGCGGCGGCCGCGATCGCAGCGGCCCGGCGGGCCGAGCGTGTCCCCATCATCGTCGGGGGCACTGGTCTTTATCTGCGCGCCCTATTGCAAGGCCTCTCGCCCGTGCCCAGCGCCGATCCGGCGGTGCGGGCCCACTGGCGGCAACAAGCGGGGCAACGCCCGACGGGGGAGCTGCACGCGCTCTTGGCGGCGCGCGACCCGATCATGGCCGCCAGGCTGAAGCCCACCGATCCGCAGCGCATCGTGCGCGCGCTTGAGGTGCTCGACAGCACGGGACGCTCGCTGGCCGACTGGCAGCGCCAGCCGGGTCAGCCGGTGCTCGCGGCGAGCGAGACCATCCGCCTGCTCGTGCTGCCAGCGCCGACCAGCCACGGCGCCGCCATTGCCCAGCGCTTCCAGCGTATGCTGCAGGACGGTGCCCTCGAGGAAGTGCGCCGCCTGTTGGCGCTCGGCCTTTCTGCCGAGCTGCCGATCATGCGCGCGCTTGGGAGTGGCGCCGCTGGCCGACCACCTCGGCGGGCCGCCACAGCCTGGCGGCCGCGGCCGCCACCGCCGAACGGCAGACCCGCCAGTACGCCAAACGCCAGATGACTTGGTTTCGACGAAATATGATTTCGTGGAAAAGCTTCGAAACGAAAGAAATGGAAAGGATGATGGCAGAAATCTTGGCATTCATTGAATCTTAGTGGTTGACCCGCAGTGTGGTCGCCCCTATCTAGGCGCGGCCCGTCTGCTCGGCAGCGGGTTTTGCGTAACGGAGCCTCCAGCATGGCACTCACAATGAGCGGCGCCGAGATGGTCATTCGGGCGCTTGGCCGATCAGGGCGTCGAGCACATCTTCGGCTATCCCGGCGGTGCGGTTTTGCCGATTTATGACGAGCTCTTCCAACAGGAAAAGGTCAAGCACGTGCTGGTGCGCCAGGAAGGGGGCGCCGTGCATGCCGCCGAAGGCTATGCGCGATCGACGGGCCACGTCGGCGTCGTGTTGGTGACCTCGGGGCCGGGGCGACCAATGCCGTAACCGGCCTCACCGATGCGCTGATGGATTCCATCCCCGTTGTCTGCATCACCGGCCAGGTGCCGACGCATCTGATCGGCAACGACGCCTTCCAGGAGTGCGATACGGTCGGCATCACCCGACCCTGCACCAAGCACAATTGGCTGGTCAAAAGTGTGGAGGATCTCGCCCGCATCCTGCACGAGGCCTTCTACGTCGCGCGCACGGGCCGCCCCGGCCCGGTGGTGGTCGACATCCCCAAGGATGTCCAGTTCGCCATCGGCACCTATACCGGGACCCAAGGACGTCAAGCACAAGACCTATCAGCCGCGCCTAAGGGTGATGCCCGCGCCATCGCCCAAGCGGTCGATCTGATGGCGCAGGCGAAGCGGCCCGTACTGTATACGGGCGGCGGCGTCATCAATTCGGGACCCAAGGCCAGTCAGCTCTTGCGCGAGCTGGTTCGGCTGACGGGCTTTCCCATCACCTCCACGCTGCTGGGCCTCGGTGCCTTTCCGGCCTCCGACAAGGAATGGTTGGGCATGCTCGGCATGCACGGCACCTACGAGGCCAATCTCGCCATGCACGATTGCGACGTTATGGTGTGCATCGGCGCGCGCTTCGACGATCGCATCACCGGCCGCATCGATCAATTTTCGCCGCGCTCGAAGAAGATCCACATCGACATCGATCCCTCGTCGATCAACAAGAACGTCAAGATCAACGTGCCCGTGATCGGCGACGTCGCCTACGTCCTGGAGGAGCTGATCCGCGCCTGGAAGGCAAAGGCCGCCACGGTCGACAAGACCGCGCTCAAGACCTGGTGGGCGCAGATCGATCGTTGGCGCGCCAAGAAGTGCCTGAGCTACAAGAATTCCGACGCCTTCATCATGCCGCAGTATGCGATCCAGCGGCTGTATGAGCTCACTAAGGATCGCGACACCTACATCACCACCGAGGTCGGCCAGCATCAAATGTGGGCGGCGCAATTCTTCCGCTTCGAGCAGCCGAACCGCTGGATGACGTCGGGTGGCTTGGGCACCATGGGCTACGGTTTTCCGGCCGCCATCGGCGTGCAGATGGCGCACCCCAAGTCCTCGTCATCGACATTGCCGGCGATGCGTCGATCCTGATGAACATGCAGGAGATGTCGACGGCCGTGCAGTACCGGCTGCCGGTCAAGGTCTTCATCCTCAACAACCAGTACATGGGCATGGTGCGGCAGTGGCAGCAGCTCCTGCACGGCAACCGCATTTCGGAAAGCTACACGGCCGCCATGCCGGATTTCGTGAAGCTGGCCGAAGCCTACGGCGGCATCGGTTTCCGCTGCGAGAAGCCCGGCGATCTGGATGATGCCATCAAGGCGATGTTGAAGGCGCCAGACGACAAGCCGGTACTGTTCGACTGCCGCGTCGCCGCGCTCGCCAACTGCTTCCCGATGATCCCCTCGGGCAAGGCGCACCACGAAATGCTCCTGGGCGAAGAGGTGACGGAGGAGGAGATCGACAAGGCGATCGGCAAGGAAGGCAAGGTGTTGGTCTAGGCGGCACCGGCAAGCTGCTGCGGCCGCCACCGACGTCCAACCCACCGGGGCCCCACCGCCCGCAGCCGTTCTTGCGCCCGTGACGCGCAAAGCAGCGCCAATGCCCCAGGCTACCGCCCAACCGCGACCCGATACTTGAAGGCGACACACGATGGCCAATACCCAACCCGGCTCCGCCTACTTCCTGGAAGAGCGCAGCGACAAGCCCGAGACGCACACGCTTTCCATCCTGGTCGACAACGAGCCGGGCGTGCTCGCGCGCATCGCCGGCTTGTTCTCCGGGCGCGGCTACAACATCGAGAGCCTGACGGTGTCGGAGACCGAGCACGCCAAGCACCTCTCCCGCTTCACCGTCGTGACCACCGGCACCGCCATGGTGCTGGAGCAGATCAAAAGCCAGCTCGAAAGACTGGTGAATGTGCACCGGGTCGTCGACCTCACCGCGCTGGGCGAGCCGTTGGAGCGCGAGCTGGCGCTGGTGAAAGTCACCGGCAAGGGCGACAAGCGCATCGAGGCTTTGCGCATGGCAGAAATCTTCCGTGCCAACGTCATCGACGCTTCCACCGAGCATTTCGTCTTCGAGATCACGGGACGCACATCCAAGATCGAGCAATTCATCTCCATCATGACGGAGCTCGGTCTGCTTGAGGTATCGCGCACCGGCATTGCCGCCATCGGTCGTGGTGTCAGGGGCATGTAACGGCTTGCAAGCGCGGGCGGGGATGGCGTCTGCCGGCTTCCAAAGCTTCGCGTGACAGGCGACGCCCCCGCCGCATAGAGTGGTCAATCGTCTAAGGAGCCGCCGAACCGAGCGCGGCAGCGGTCGCGAGGGGGGCTCATGCGTCAGTATCGGATTGCCGCCATTCCCGGCGACGGCATCGGCGGCGAGGTGATCGCCGCCGGCGTCGAGGCGCTCTCTGCTTGTGCCAGGCGGGATGGTGGCTTTGCGCTCGCTTTTGAGCATTTCGATTGGGGTTCGCAGCGCTACAAGAGACACCGGCGCCTTCATGCCGGCGAACGGTCTCGACCTCATCCGCAACCACGATGCGCTGCTGTTTGGTTCGGCGGGTGCCCCCGATGTGCCCGACCATATCACGCTGTGGGGCTTGCGGCTCGCCATCTGCCAGCCCTTCGATCAATACGCCAATGTGCGGCCAACGCGGATCCTACCCGGCATCACCATCGCCGCTGCGCCGCGTATCGGGTCCCGAGCTCGATTGGGTGATCGTGCGCGAAAACTCCGAAGGCGAATATGCCGGCGTGGGCGGCCGCGTGCACCGCGGCTTGCCCGAGGAGGCAGCCACCGGATGTGTCGATGTTCACGCGCGCCGGCATCGCCCGCATCATGCGCTTTGCCTTCGGCTTGCGCGCTCGCGGCCGCGCAAGCTGCTGACCGGTAGTCACCAAATCGAACGCACAGCGCCACGGCATGGTGCTGTGGGACGAAATCGCGCTCGAGGTCGCGCGCGAGTTTTCGGACGTGAACTGGGACAAGATGCTGGTCGATGCCATGACCGTGCGCATGACCTTGAAGCCGGAAAGCATCGACACGGTGGTGGCCACCAACCTGCACGCCGATATCCTGTCGGACTTGGCGGCGGCGCTGGCGGGTTCGCTCGGCATCGCGCCCACCGCCAATCTCAACCCCGAACGCAGCTTCCGTCGATGTTCGAGCCGATCCACGGTTCGGCGTTCGACATCATGGGCAAGGGCATCGCCAATCCGATCGGCACCTTCTGGACCGGGGTGTTGATGCTGGAGCATCTCGGCGAACGGGCGGCGGCGGCGCCGGCTGATGCGGGCGATCGAGCGGGTCACGGCCGATGCCACGCTGCACACGCCCGACCTCGGCGGTACCGCCACCACGCGGCAGGTGACGACGGCGGTTTGCGAAGCGCTGCTGGGCGACAACCTTTGAGGCTCACAGGTCGCGCGGCCTTCGGGCCGCCCCTGGCACGGGCCGGGCCCCTTGGTCTGGCGGCGTGGTCAGGGGTTGCCGCCTTGGCTATCCTTCGCCCGGCATTTCCAGGGAGAGCGACATGCAACTCAAACGTAGGAACTTGGCCAGGGCATTGGGCCAACCGCTGGGCAGGCATTGGCCAGACGCTGGCCAGACCCTTGGCCAGACCCGGGGGCGGACTGCGGGCAAGACCTTGGCTTCACTGCTGGCCGTGTTGGCGGCGAGCACAACGAGCAGCACGGCGCAGCAGGCCTTCCCGACGCGGCCCATCACCATGGTGGTGCCGGCGGCGGCCGGCGGCCCCACGGACACCGTGGCCCGGCTGATCGCCGAGCCCATGGGCCGGACGCTGGGCCAGCAGATCGTGGTGGAAAACGTCGGCGGCGCCGGGGGCACAATCGGCGTCGGCCGGGTGGCGAAGGCCGCGGGCGACGGCTACACGCTCCTGGTTTGGCACATCGGTCAATCGACGGCGCCGGCGCCTCTACGACAACCTGCGCTACGACGTGTTCAACGATTTCGATCCGATCGGACGCGTCACCGACGTGCCGATGACGATCGTCGGCAAGACATCCCTGGCGGCCAAGGACATCGGCGAGCTGATCGCGTGGCTCAGGCAAAAGCAGGACCAGGTGACCTATGCGCACGCCGGGATCGGATCGGCGGCGCACCTGTGCGGACTGATGTTGATGAGTGCGCTCAATATCAAGATGAATGCCGTCGTCTACCGCGGCACCGGCCCCGCCATGAACGACCTGGTGGGTGGTCAATTCGACATGATGTGCGATCAGACCACCGGCACGGCCAACCAGATCAAGGCCGGCACCATAAGAGGCTTCGCCGCCACCACCAAAACCCGCATTCCCTTGCTGGCCGAGCTGCCCACGCTCGATGAGTCCGGGGTCAAGGGCTTCGAGGTTGCGGCCTGGCACGCGCTCTGGGGACCCAAAGGCCTGCCCAAGGAGGTGCTGGAGAAGCTCACGGCGGCCCTGCAGGGAGCCCTGCAAGAACCAGGTGGTGATCGAGCGCATGGCTGGATTGGCGACGGTGCCCGTGGCTCAGGATCTCGCCACGCCCGCGGCCTTGCAGGCGCAGCTGAGCTCGGAGGTCGCCAAATGGGGAGCCGTGATCCGGGCGGCCGGGGTAAAGGCCAACTAGTGGCGCAGGCGCGCGAGCGAAGCCGGCTTGGCCGGCGCACGCGCGCTCTTGAGCGCGCTCGCCAAGCGCCGAGGCCACCGGCGCTGCGGCGCTGAAGGAAACGTCGAAACCGTCGGGCGCCCGCAGCGTCAGGAATGATCGATTGCTCATCGCCGTTGGGATCGAGCCCCCAATCGGCCAAAGGGTGCACGAGATGCATGCCGGCCGCACCGATCCGCCGCTCGCTGGCCTCCTGCATCGCCGCCGATAAGGTCAGCAGCAGCGCGCTCAGGCTCTCGTGCGGCAAATAGATGACGCCCGGCTTGCCGCGGTGATCCGTGAAGCCGATTTCGACGTGCCGTCCCGAACAGCAAACATCGCAACGGGTGAGCGACTGCACGGCGATCGGTCGAGCGCTGTCGGACATGGGGTATCGCCTATTGTGTGGGCGCCTGCCACCAGCGACAGGCGGATCGGGCAAGACTAGCTATTGTTGACCAAGAGAGGTCAACATTTAGGGTGCGCGACGAGATCAGTTTTTGACAAAGTCTGCCTCGGGTGCGTTAATCGTTGCGGCCGATCGCCGGTTGCTCGGGAGTTTTTGCCATGGTTTGGACGCTGCGCGGCACGTTAACTTTAATCCTGCTTTTGGCCGCGCCGGCGGCTAAAGCGCATTCACCCGAGCAGGCGCCGCACCAGCTCTACGCCATGGGCGACTTCCAGTTGGAGAGCGGCGAGCTGATCAAAGACTTTTCCATTTCCTACGTGACGCACGGCAAGCTCAACGCCAACAAAAGCAATGCGATCCTGATGCTGACCGCCATCAGCGGCAATCACCATCGTTTGATTTCATGATTGGCCCGGGCAAGGCGCTGGATCCCGACAAATATTTTATCATCTGTACCGACGCGATCGGCAACGGCCTGACCACGTCGCCGAGCAACAGCGGCGCGCAACCGCGCATGCAGTTCCCCAAGTTCGCGATCCGCGACATGGTCGCCACGCAGCACAGGTTGCTCACCGAGCATCTGGGCCTAAACCACGTCGTGGCTGTGGTCGGGCCGTCCATGGGCGGCATGCAAACCCTGCAATGGGGTGTCTCCCATCCCGATTTCATGGATGCCCTGGTGGCGCTGGTGCCGCTGGCGAAGACGCCGGCGTGGACGGTGGCCGTGCTCGAGGCCTCGCGCAAGGCGATCATGCTGGACCCGGCCTGGCAGGAGGGCAACTATGCGAGCCCACCGGAGCGCGGCATTCGCTTGTGGCGCGACATTCTGCCTCTTGGCGGCTCGCACGCCGGAGATCAATCGCGACCAGTTCCCTCACAACCAGCTCGACGTCCTGCCCTGGCTGCAGCAAACCGAGACGAGCCTGATCAAGGCCTTCGATGCCAACGATTGGATCTATCAGACTTGGGCCTATGAACGGCACGACGTCGGCACCACGCCGCCCTTCAACGGCGACACCGTCAAGGCCCTGCAGAGCATCAAGGCCAAGACGCTGATCCTGCTCGGCAGCAAGGACCTGCTCAATCCGGAATGGGAACCGCAAGAAGCCGCAAAGCACATCCGCAACGTCAAGGTGGTGACCATCAGGCCGACGGCGATAACCGGACACGCCGCCGCCGGCGGCGCGCTTTGCGCCCGACGTCGAATTCATCAACCGTGAGACGATCGGCTTTCTCGACATCGTTCCCGAGGGCGGCAAGAAGAGCAACTAGCCCTGAGACGGCACGCCGGTTCAGCCCGGCGGCATGGCCGGCGGGCGCGGTCACCACGATTTCGCTCACCCCCATAACCCGCTTCCGCCGGAATTCGAGCCCGGCGGCGCCCGCCGGAGAATGTCGCTCGACCTGCGGCGTCACGGTGACGACCGGGCTTGCCCGCGCCGCCGCAACTGCCTCCGCGACGGTGGCGTAACGCGCCAGCTTTGTCAGGTTCATTTGCGTGGCAAACACCAAGGTGCGGGCACCGGCCTCGGCCTCGGCCAAGGCCTGCTGCGGCCGGATCCACAAGCCCTCGATGGATCTGCCGCCGTCATGGGCACCGAGCTGATTGACCGGCGCGGCGACCAGTAAGAAATGCGTGTCAAACCGCTTCGGCACACCCTCAGGCGTGATCCAGTGCGCGAACGGCACCATCAGATCGGTCGCCAGCTCCAGGCGTTCGCGACGCACACGATGTCGAGGAAGGAAATCTTGCCGGCGATCAGGTTGGCGCGCGGTGTCGATCGACGAGCTCGTGCGTCTCGGCCGCCGAAAGCAGGTCCGGGGCTCCCGCCAGCGCGCAAGCATCAGCCCTGCCTCCTCGAAGCCTCGCGCGGCGGCGGCAACGTAGCCTCGAGCGCAGCGGCGGGTGGCCGAAACCGGGGCAAGCATGCCCCAGGCCCCGTCGGCATCACCCAGGTCCACCTTGCCGCCGGGAAAGACCAAGGCCCCGGCGGCGAAAGCGATGGCGCGGTGCCGCACCACCATGAAGGCCTCGATGCCTTCACCACCGTCGCGCAATATGACGACGGTGGCGGCAGGAGCGCGCGGGCACTCGGTCTGTTGTCGGGGTCGATGGCGGGACCTGCTGGGTCAGGGGCGGGCCCGGTCATCAGGATGTGGCTCCGGCCGCGGGCAACGGGAATTCCTCAAGGTAGCCCTTGTAGGCGTCCTCGACGTCGATCTTGAGCGTGTGCAGGACGCGCACGACGGCATTGTAAAAGCCGATGGTAATGGTGAGGTCGACCAAACGTTCGTTGTCGAGGCTCTTGTGCAATTCGGCGTAGGTGGCCTCGAAATCGCCAGGTTATTGGTCATCTCGCGGGCCGCCCTCAGCACCGCTTTGGCGAGCGGGTCGAGATCGTTCGGCTTGCCTTCGGTCTCGGCGATGAGGGCGCGGATGTCGGCATCACTGACGCCAAAGTCGCGGCCGATCTTGACGTGGTGCGACCACTCGTAGGGCTGGCGCGCCAGATATCCCACCTGCAGGATGGCAAGTTCGCGCAAGCGCGGGTCGAGCCGGCTCTTGAAACGAATGAACTGGCCGAGACCGCTGAAGGCACGCGCGGCATTGGGGCTGTTCACCAGCGCCTGGAATAGCGTGATGTTGCGCGCGAGCAAATCTTGATGTCTCGGCGGCGAGGTCGCTCTGCTGCAGGTAGGGCACGCGGGCCATTGGCGTCACTCCGGGGCTTCAAGGCGTTTTGCTGTCACGGGCGGGGGCCTGCAAGGGAGGTGCCCCCGTCCACCACCAGGGTCTGGCCGGTGATGTAGCGCGCGTGGTCGGACAACAGGAAGCGCACGGCGTGGCCGATATCCCAGCCCGTACCCTCGACGCCGAGCGCAGAGGCGGTACGGCGCTGCTCGCGGGCGGCGGCGCTCATGCCGGCCGCATAGACCATCGGTGTGTAGACCGGGCCTGGTGCCACGCAATTGACGCGAATGCCCTGCTCGGCGTGATCGATGGCCATGGCGCGGGTAAGCGCGATCACCGCACCCTTTGAGGTCGTGTAGGCCGTGAGGCCGCGCGGCCGCAGCGCCGAGATCGAGGAGATATTGACGATGGCGCCCTTGCCGGCGGTCTCGACCATGGCGGGGATGGCATACTTGGAGGTGAGAAACATCGCCTCGACATTGACCTGCATAATGCGCCGCCAGCTCTCCGGCGCTTCCTCCACCACCGAACCGCGGCTGCCGATGCCGACGTTGTTGTCGAGAAAATCGAGGCGGCCGAAGCGCTCGACGCAGGCCGCCACCATGGCGCGGCATTGCGCCTCCTCGGTGAGGTCGGCCCTATGCGCGACCGCGTTGCCACCTTCGCCGGCAATCATGGCAACGCTGCGCTCGGCGAGGGCGACATCGCGATCGACGACGAAGACGCTGACACCGGCGCGGGCGAGCAGGATCGCCGCCGCGCGGCCGTTGCCGATGCCCTCGCCGGCAGCGCCACCGCCGGCGACGATGGCAACCTTGCCGGCTAGGCCCGCATCATCCTCCGCGCGCCTCGCCCCACGCGTCCCTGCCGTCATGGCCTCACCCTCAAGACTTGCCCTCGCCATTGGCGTGATAGCGGGGATCTGAGGCCGATGGCAAGCCTGGCGCCAAGGCCGGCCAGAGGCGGCGGCGGGAGCGCGGCCGGAGGGCACCGCGGGAGAATGGCTGGCCTGCGCTGGGTGAGACCCTGCCGTGGCGCCGGCCGCCAACGGGGCAGCAGCCGTGGCTCGGTCGGCGCAAACCATGTTGGCCCCGGAGCCGAGCTGGCCTTGGCCGGCGCGATGTCTCAGCGCACCTCGGCCAGGAAGGAAAGCTGGCTGGTGTAGGCCTCGCCGTTCTGGTCGGCGAGTTCGGTGGGATAGTCGCCGGTGAAGCAATGATCCGTGAACTGCGGCGCCCGTGGATCGCGCCGCTCGATACCCAGCGCGCGATAAATGCCGGCAACGGAAAGGAAGGCCAGGCTCGTACACCCCGTGAAGGTGCGCATCTCCTCGATGCTCATGTTGGCGGCCAACAGCTCGGTGGTGCAGGGGGTGTCGATGCCGTAGAAATCGGGGTGGGTGATGGGCGGGCTCGAGACGCGCAGGTGCACCTCGCGGGCGCCCGCTTCGAACATCATTTGTACCAGTTTCCTGGAGGTGGTGCCGCGTACGACGCTGTCATCGATCAGCACGATGCGGTTGCCGCGCACGGCGCTGGCGTTGGCGGAATGCTTGAGCTTGACGCCCAACTGGCGGATGCGCTGCTCGGGTTCGATGAAGGTGCGCCCGACGTAGTGGTTGCGGATGATGCCGAGTTCGAAGGGGATGCCGCTGGCTTGGGCATAGCCGATGGCCGCGGGCACCCCAGAGTCGGGGATCGGAATGATGACGTCGGCGTCGGCGGGGCCTCGCGGGCCAGCTGGGCGCCCATCTGCTTGCGCAGGTCGTAAACGTTGCGCCCGCCAACGATCGAATCCGGGGCGGGCGAAGTAGATATACTCGAAGATGCAGGGCCGGGCCGGGCGTTTGGGGAACGGTCGATGGCTCTCCACCCCGTCGGCGGTGATGGTGACGATTTCGCCGTTCTCGATCTCGCGCACGAACTCGGCGCCGACGATGTCGAGGGCACAGGTCTCGGAGGCCAGGACATAGCCGCCGCCGAGGCGGCCGAGCACGAGCGGACGGATGCCGATCGGATCGCGCGCCCCGATCAGCATGTCGTTGGTGAGACAGACGAGCGCATAGGCACCCTCGATCTGGCGCAGCGCCTCCACGAAGCGCTCGATGACGCGCCGGCGCTGCGAGCGCGCCATCAGGTGCAGGATGATCTCGGTGTCGGAGGTGGATTGGCAGATGGCACCCGTCGAGATCAGCTCGCGCCGCAGGGTCAGCGCATTGGTGAGGTTACCATTGTGGGCAACGGCAAATCCGCCCGTGTCGAGGTCGGCGAACAAGGGCTGCACGTTGCGCAAAATGGTGTCGCCGGTGGTGGAATAGCGGTTGTGGCCGAGCGCGATGCGGCCCTTGAGGCGGGCGATCACGTTGGCTTTGTTGAAATTGTCGCCGACAAGCCGAGCCGGCGCTCGGAGTGGAAGTGGTTGCCATCGTAGGTGACGATGCCGGCGGCCTCCTGGCCGCGGTGCTGGAGGGCGTGCAGGCCAAGCGCGGTCAGCGCCGCCGCGGCCTCGTTGCCGAAGACGCCAAAGACCCCGCATTCCTCGCGCAGGCGGTCGTCATCCGCACGGGGCACGCCCGCCGCGGCTTCAGCGTGTAAGGGCGAACCTTGCATGGAAAGCCTCGTGACGTGGATAGTCCGGCGTACGGCCAAGCCCACTCATTTTCCGAATCTGCCGCGACGACCTTAGGCGAGGTGGATATAGGGCAAGTCAACCGGAGTTGCTACTGGGGGCGTCGTTGGGGCTGTTATGATCGAGCGGCAACCGGCCCCTGCCGTTGCTCCCCGGTCCCTAGGGGCACCGAGGGGGCATAGCGCGACAGCAGCGAAAACAGCGTGCCGCTGGTCTGGTTGATGAGCGGCAGGGACTGGGCATTTTCCACCCAGCCCGGCAGCTCGCCCGGCCGACAGCCCAGCGTGGAGGAGCGCGCCGGATTGTCCTTGCAGACGAAGGAAACGGCAAACATGTAGGGAATGACGATCAGGACGAAGCCGCGCGCCATGCCGAAAGCCAAGCCAAGGATGCGATCAATGGCCCCCACGCGGCTGTCGAGCACCGAATCGGAAATGCGCGCCGTGATCAGATGAACGATGATCAAGACCACCAGGAAAATCAGGCCGCCGATCGCCACCTGAGCCACGTAGACGTAGGAGGTCTGCACCGGGTTGGCGAACTGCTTGGCGACTTCCTCGGCAATGTCCTTGTGGTAGCGGATGAAGCAGAACACGGCCCCGGCCGCGGCGGCCCAGGAGAGGATCGAAAGCACCTCCCTCGTCAGGCCGCGATACATCGCCACCAGGCCGGAGAGGACGACGATGGCGATCACCGCCAGGTCGAGATTGGTAAAGGGTCCCACTCCGCTCATGATCGAGGATCCTCAGCCAAGCGCCAGGACTGCGGAAGCGGAAGCGCCCACGCGGCCCGCCCCGCCACCCCGGTCAGGTTCGCCCAAGCCTCACCAGGCCACAGACGGGGCCACAGCCGGGGCCACAGTCGGGGCCACAGTCTGGGCCACACGAAGGGCCATACGGGAGGCCAGACGGGGGCCCCAGGCCGTGCTGTGCTCGATTCCGCGCAGGTCAAAGTCCGCTCCCGGTGTCGGGCTCAGGCCGCGCAGCCCACCGCGCCCACCCTCCCCGTTCAGCTGTCCGACGCATAGGCTCTAGGGCAGCTTGGTGGGGAACACAATATAGCTGGACTCGACGCGGCGCGGTGGTGCTGGGTGGGCACAACTGCAGGGGATCGGCGGTGCCGGTATTCCCGATCCCCTGCCTCACTGCCGCGCCGGCCCAGGTGCAGCTTTGCCTTGCCCGCTGGCGGCCCGCCGGCCGGGCGGGGCGGAGGTGGACGCCGACAGCAGCGCCATCAGCTCAGCGCACGTGGGTCAAGGGGAGACGTTGCAGGCCGTCGTGATCGGCGCTGGCCTCCGCGGACGCGGGCAGAACGGCGGCCTTGAAGCCCAGCTTGGGGCCTCCTTGAGACGCAAGGGCGCATGCCGGACGGCCCGAACCGCCCCCGATAGGGCGATCTCCCCCAAAAGACCCGGTCCGGCGCCAGCGCCAGTTGGCCGACCGACGACAGCAGGGCGGCGGCGGCGGCGACATCGGCGGCGGGTTCGGTGATCTTCAATCCTCCGGCAACGTTGAGATAGACGTCGTGGGAGGAAAGCTCACCCCGCGCGCGCGTCGAGGACGGCAAGCAGCATCGACAGCCGATTGGCATCCCAGCCCACGACGGCACGGCGCGGCGTCCCAAGTCCCGATGGCACCACCAGCGCCTGCATTTCGACCAGGATCGGGCGCGTGCCCTCGATGCCAGCGAACACGGCCGAGCCCGGCGCGACGGCCTGGCGGTCGGGAAGGAAGAGCTCGGAGGCATTGGCGACTTCGCGCAAGCCTTCGCCGGCCATCTCGAACACGCCGATCTCGTCGGTGGCCCCGAACCGGTTCTTGGTCGCGCGCAGAATGCGGTAGGGTGGCCGCGATCGCCCTCGAAATAAAGCACCGTGTCGACCATGTGCTCGACCAGCTTGGGCCCGGCGATCTGGCCATCCTTGGTGACGTGCCCGACCAGCACGACGGCGCTGCCGCTCACCTTGGCAAAGCGCACCAGCGCGTGGGCCGCCGCGCGCACCTGGGCAACGGTGCCGGGGGCAGCCTCCAGCCCCTCGACCCAGAGCGTTTGGATCGAATCGATGATGATGAGATCCGCGGCCGGACCGTCGTGGAGCGTCGCCAGGATGTTGGCAAGATTGCTGTCGCAGGCCAGCGCCAGGGGCGCGTTCGCCACGCCGAGACGCTCGGCCCTGAGCCGCACCTGCGCGGCGGCCTCTTCCCCGAGAAATAAAGCGCCCGCCGTCCACGCGCCGCCAGCCTGGCAGCCAGCTCGAGCAACAGGGTTGATTTGCCGATGCCCGGTTCGCCGCCAATCAGCAGTGCCGACCCCGGCACAATGCCGCCGCCGGTGACGCGGTCGAACTCGGCGCTTCCACTCGCCAGGCGCCGCATCGGCGGTGCATCGGGCGCCGCCAGACTTTCCAGCTCGAGCACGCGACCCTTCCCGGCCGCGCCGAGCCCGGTGCCCGGCGGGGAGCCGCGCCCGCCTCCTCAACGAGGCTGTTCCACTCATTGCAGGCGGCGCATTTGCCGGCCCAGCGCGCGAAAGAGGCGCCGCAGTTCTGGCACACGTAGGCGTTTCGCTGCGGGCGCGCCATCCGCTCAGGCCCCTCGTAGACGCGATGCACGCGCTGCCCCAGCCGGGTCAAAAGCTCATAACCGATGGTGCCGGCGCGATCGGTCAGATCATCAACCGTGACGCGTGCTCCCATCACCTCCACCCAGGCGCCGCGGCGGGCCAGCTCGGCAGGGGCGCCGCTGACGTCAACCGTGGTGAAATCCATGGAGACGCGGCCAACGATCGGCACGGGATAGTCGCCGATGAACCCTACCGGGCCCGCCTCACCGGTCTTGACGCTCAAGGCGCGCAGGAAGCCGTCGGCATAGCCGCAGCCGATGGTGGCAATGCGCGAGGGCCGTTGTACCCGGTAGATGGCGCCATAGCCGATCGTCGCCCCCGGTTCCAGCTCGCGTATCTGCAGAATTTTGGCGGCAAAGCGGACCACCGTCTGCATCGGGTTGGGCTTGCCCTCGTGCGCGCGCCCGCCGTAAAGGGCAATACCGGGACGCACCAAGTCGTAGTGAAAGGCGGACCCGAGAAAGGTGCCGCCGGAATTGGCGAGGCTGGTTGGGGCGGGCGGCAGCTTGGCACGCAGGACATCGAAGCGCTGACGCTGGCGCTCATTCATTGGGTTGTTCGGTTCGTCCGCGCAGGCGAGGTGGCTCATTACCAGGCACATGTCGAAGGCCTCGAGCAGCTCCCGGCTCGGCGGCGAGCCGCTCGATTTCGGGCTCCGGCATGCCAAGGCGGTTCATGCCGGTGTCGAGGTGTACGGCCGCCGACAGCCGGCGCCCACGCGCCCGGCCGTAGGCCGCCCAGTCGCGCACCTCGGCCAGGCTGGAGAGCACGGGCCTCAAATCAAAGCCCGCGTAGGTGGGCTCCGCCCCCGGCAACAGGCCGTCCAGCACGTAGATGGTGGCTCCCGGCTGCACCTCCCGCGCGGCCCGGCCCTCATCGACGGTGGCGACAAAGAAGGTCTTGCACCCCTCGCGCGTGAGCGCCTTGGCGATCGGTGCCAGGCCGAGGCCATAGGCATCGGCCTTGATCACGCCGGCGCACTCCGCCCGGCCCGAGGCCTCATTGAGCCGCGCCCAATTGGCGCGAAGCGCCGCAAGGTCGACGGAGAGCACTGGCCCGGGCGGTCGGCGGCACCGCCGAGCGGGGCCTGCTGCGCGCGCCTCCTTGCCCCAGGTTCACCCGAGGCGCTCCGGCAAATAGGCCTCACGCGCCAAGTCGGAAAAGCGCGTGACGTTCGACTCAAACTGGAGCTGAACCGTTCCAACGGGGCCGTGCCGCTGCTTGCCGATGATCACCTCCGCCTTGCCGCTCACCATCTGCATCTTGGCCATCCAATCCTGAAACTCGAGCGTACCCTCGGCCGGCTTGGTGCGCTCAACATAGTACTCTTCACGAAACACGAACATGACCACGTCGGCATCCTGCTCGATGGAGCCCGACTCGCGCAGGTCCGCGAGCTGGGGTCGCTTGTCCTCGCGGTTTTCGACCGCACGCGAGAGCTGCGACAGGGCCAGGATCGGCACGTTGAGCTCCTTGGCCAGGGCCTTGAGACCCGTGGTGATCTCCGAAACCTCCTGCACCCGACCCTCCGAAGCACGCCGTTTCGAGCCGGTGAGCAGCTGCAGATAGTCGACCACGATCATGCCAAGGCCATGTTGACGCTTGAGCTTGCGCGCCCGCGCCGCCAGCTGGGCAATGGAGATGCCGCCGGTCTCGTCAATGAACAGGGAATGGCGGACATTTCGCGGCTGGCCTCGACCAGGCGCTTGAATTCGCTCTCGTCGATCATGCCGCGCCGGATCTTCTCGGAAGGGATGCCGGCCTGCTCCGACAAAATGCGCGTGGCCAGCTGCTCGGCCGACATTTCCAGCGAGAAGAAGCCGACCACGGCGCCGTCGTGGCCCTGATCCTCAGGCGCGAGATCGGCGCGCTCGGCCAGGAACGGCGCGGCTGCGTGCCACGTTAAAGGCGATGTTGGTGGCGAGCGCGGTCTTTCCCATCGATGGGCGGCCGGCAAGGATGACGAGGTCGGAGGGCTGCAGCCCGCCGAGCTTGCCGTCGAGATCGCGCAACAAGGTGGCGATGCCCGACAGCCCCCCTCGCGCTGAAAGGCGTTGTTGGCCATCTCGATGGCGCTAACGAGGGCGTTGTTGAAGGTGAGGAAGCCTTGGCCGTACTTGCCCGTCTCGGCCAGGGAAAAAGCCGGGTCTCGGCTTCCTCGATCTGCTCGCGAGGCGGGAAATCGACGGGGAGTCGTAGGCCGCATTGACCATGTCCTCGCCGATCAGAATCAAATGCCGGCGAATGGCCAAGTCGTAGACGGTGTGCGCGTAGTCCCGCGCGTTGATGATGCTGGCGGCGTTGGCGGCAAGGCGACCGAGATACTGCGGCACGGTCAGCGTGGCGTCGATGCGCTCGGCGTGTTCGAAAACGTCTTCAAGGTGATGGGCGTCGCCTGCTTGCCCGAGGCGATCAACTTGGCCGCCGTCTCGAAGATCTGCTGGTGCAGCGGATCGTAGAAGTGGTGGGGCTCAAGAAAGTCCGAGACGCGGTCGTGCGCCTCGTTGTTGATGAGAATGGCCCCGAGCAGGGCCTGCTCGGCTTCGAGGTTGTGCGGTGCGCTGCGGAACGGCGGCGCCTCGCTGGTTGGCGCCGCGGGGAGGGCGCCATCAAGGTGCGCTGGGGATTGGCTCATGCGCCGAGCCATTAGCCGATTCCGGCGGCGGCGCTAGGGGAGGACCTCGCCTGTCAAGCGCGACCATCCCTGTTTTGCACATCGGCGCGAGAATCTGCTTGGCGCCGAGATCGCTGCCACACGCCGCCTTATTCCCCGCCAGGCGCGGGCGGCGATCGATGGCATCTTGGGCGAGCAGGCGCTGCTCGTCGTCCCAGATATAGTCGCGCGTGATCGGTAGCGTGGTCACGCGTTTGGCAAGCTGCAGCTGGAACACCACCAGACCCTGGTAGCGAAAGGCCGCCTCGGAGCCGGCCAGATAGAATTCCCACATGCGGCAAAACTTTTCATCGAGGATCGCCGCCGCCTTGTCCCAGTTGGCAAGAAACCGCTCGCGCCAGGCGCGCAAGGTCTCAGCGTAGTGTAGGCGAAGCACCTCGATGTCGGTGATCACCAGGCCGGAGCGTTCGATCGCCGCAACCACCTCCGAGAGGGCGGGAATGTAGCCGCCGGGGAAGATGTACTTGGCGATGAAGGGGTTGGTGACGGTGGGGGGCTCGGACCGGCCGATGGTATGGATCAGGGCGACGCCGTTGTCGCTCAAGAGCTCGCGCACCTTCTTGAAGTAGGTGCCGTAGTGGGAGACGCCGACGTGCTCGAACATGCCGACCGAGACGATGCGATCGAAGCGTCCCGCCACCTGGCGATAGTCCTTGAACTCGAAACGCACCGATCGGCTGAGCCCTCTCGAGCCGCGCGCTCGTTGGAGATCTCGTGCTGCTGCGTCGACAGCGTCACGCCCGTCACCTCGCAGCCCGCCGCCTTGGCCAGATAGAGACCAAGTCCGCCCCAACCCGAGCCGATATCCAACAGTCGCTGTTCCGGCTCGATGGCGAGCTTGGCCGCCAGGTGGCGCTTTTTGGCCAACTGGGCCTCTTCCAGATCGGCACCGGGCGTGAAATAGGCGCAAGAATACTGCCGGTCGCTGTCGAGAAAGAGGTCGTAGATGGCGCCATTGATGTCGTAGTGGTGCGCCACATTGCGCCGCGCCCGTCCCGCGGATTGAACTGCGCGGCCCGCCGGATCAGGTAGCGCACAACGTCCAGACCGCGGGCCCAGACGGGGAGCGGCTGGGCGTCGGTACCGCTCAAGAACAGCTCGAGCAGGTCGTAGATGCGCCCGCGCTCCATGCTGAGCGCGCCCCGCATGTAGCTCTCGCCCAGGGCCAGCTGCGGATCGAGAACCAGATGCCACTCGACCCGGCGCTCCCTGACGCGCACGACGAGCGGCGGCCCGGCTCCGTCGCCATACCGATGCGACAAGCCATTGGCATCGAAGAAGGTCAGATTGCCGCGCCGGACGATGCGGCGCAACATGACATCAAGCAAGATCAACATGACGCACGCTGCCGCGTATGCGGTCCTCGACCGTTCCTCCCTTCGGCCTCAACGTCCTTTTCGTGTTTTTCGCATTATACGAAAGTGGTGCACGATGTCACCGCCAAGCTTACCCTTGGCGGTTAGTTCGCAGCACAACTCGTAACGCCCGTCCTCCCGCGTGCCCGCCGGACGGCAGGTAAGCCGCGGCTACTCAACCGCGTCCGGCTCTTTGGGTTCCTCACTGCGCTGATTTGCCAAGGCTTCCTCCTCGAACAACGCCTCGGCGTTGAAGGTCTCGATCTGGACCGCCTCCTCCTTGATGACGGTCACATCTTCGCCGCGCGACTGCCGCTCTGCCTCGTCCTCGGAGCGGGCAATATTGAGCGCGATCTGAACGATCACCTCGGGGTGCAGGGCAATGCGGGTCTGATGTAGGCCCAGCGTCTTGATCGGACGGTCCAAGACGATCTGGCGTCGGTCGATGGTAAAGCCACCGGCCGTGACCACTTCGGCGATGTCGCGCGTTGTCACCGACCCATAAAGCTGACCCGTATCGCCGGCCTGGCGAATGGCGAGGAAACTCCGGCCGGCGAGCTTGCCCGCCACGGCCTCGGCCTCCTTCTTGAGTTCAAGGTCGCGCGCTTCGAGTTGGGTCCGGTCCTTTTCGAACCGGGCCAGGTTGTCCTGCGTCGCGCGCAAGGCCTTTTTTGCGGCAGCAGGAAGTTGCGGGCATACCCGTCCTTGACATTGACGACGTCGCCCATCTGGCCGAGCCGACCGATGCGCTCAAGAAGAATGACCTGCATGCTGTTCTCTCCAGTTCTTTGCTGTGGGTTGCAAGAGGTTGCGGTTCACGCCGATGGGGAGGCAGGCCCAGCCGGCGTTTGAGATTGATGACGGGCTCGAGCAGACCGGCCAACGTCAGCGCCAGGGCGGCGTAGGGACCGAAGCAGCAGCAGGGCACCGTAGACCAGCCACAGCAACCAGGGAGCCCGGCCGCGGGCGATAAAGTGCATGAGGGCGAGGCCGGCGATCACATAGGCCACCAGCAGGGCGCCGCTGAAGCTGGTGCCGACGACCCCGATTACGCCCGGCGCAAAGGACGCCGCGAAAGCGGCAACGGCAAGCAGGGGAAAGGCCGTCGGGTAGGCGAGCGACGCCAGATCGGGCCATTCGCGCCCGAGCCGGCTCCGAGGCGCGGGCAATGCGACCGGCGAGGTAGAGATTAATGGCGAAGATGATCAGCCAATAGGCGGACGAGGGCTGCCGGCAGGACGCTGAGCAAGAACTGGGTCAAGCTGTCGATCTGGGCCTCGCTCAGGGGTGGCATATTCGGTCGCTGCGCGGTCCGCGCCGAAAGCGCCGGAAGATATTCGCCCATCGGCTCGCGCAGACTCTCGTAGCTGCCGCCGAGTGAGCGGCAGCACCAAGACGGGCAGCGCGCCGCCGTAAAGCGACATGACCGCGAGCAGGCGACCGGGCGGATACCACTGGATGGCCCCGTGCCGGCGGGGTCGGAGCGATTGAGATAGGCAAGATAGGCCGACAGCGCGGAAGGTCCGCCTAGGGCCAAAAAGTAGCCGACCGCAAACGGCAGGCTGGCAATCAGCAGCATTGCCGCGGCGGCGGCAACCCGCCGATCAGCGCCGGCAGCCAGCCCCAACCTAAGCCGGCGATCAGCGAGGGCAGCGGCGTCAGCAGCAGCAAAAACGAGCTCAGGAACGGCGAGCCTCGCGTCGCCGAATAGAACAGGAGCGCGGAGGCAAGGCCCGAACCGACACCTATCAGCAAACCGATCGGCATTGTCAACAGCTGTCCCGCCGTAGCGGTTAGAGACGGCGCAAGCGTCCCAACCATTGGCCAACTTTGGGGCACCGGGGCGACCCGGCACCCGCTACTTGATCAGGTAAGGCAACAGTCCGATGAAGCGGGCGCGCTTGATAGCTTTGGCCAGCTCGCGCTGCTTCTGGCCGACACCGCCGTGATGCGGCTCGGCACGATCTTGCCGCGCTCGGAGACGTAGCGGCCGAGCAGGCGCATGTCCTTATAGTCGATCTTCGGCGCGTTATCGCCTGGAGAAGGGGCAGGTCTTACGCCGCCGGTGAAACGGGCGCCGGGCGGGAATAGTGGTGACTTCGCTCATGCTTATGGCTCCCGCCCGGTCGCGGTATCGGTCTCATCGCGCGGTGGCGGGCGCGGGCCACGCGGCCGCTCCCCATCGCCGCCCTCGCGCCGGAAGCCGCCGCCGCCACCGCCACCGCCACCGCCGCGAAAGCCGCCACGAAAGCCGCCCCGATCGCCGCCGCGGAAACCGCCCCGATCGCCGCGGAAGCCGCCGCGATCGCCGTCGCGGCGATCGTCGCGGTCGCTCTTGCGCATCTGCATGGAGGGTTCGGTCTCATGCTCGCTGACGCTCACGGTCAGAAAGCGAATGACGTCGGTCGACAGACCCCATGCGCCGTTCCATTCTCGGCGACGGCCGCGGGCGGCGCATTGATGTTCATCAGGGAATAGTGCGCCTTGCGGTTTTTCTTGATCTTGAAGGCGATGGTTTTGAGGCCCCAGTACTCGGTCTTGCCGACCTTGCCCCCGCCTTCCTCGATGATCTGGCTATATTCTTTCGTCAGCGCTTCGACTTGCGTCTGCGAAATGTCCTGGCGCGCCAGGAACACGTGCTCATAAAGCGGCATGGCTAGCCCTTCCGTTGCCTTTGTCCGTGTCCGCTCCGGCGCATAGCCCCTTTTAGGCCGGCACGCCGAGATGGCGCGGGAAGGCCCAAAGGACCCGAAAGAGCGAAGACACCGGGAGGCGGGCCAAGGCCCTGCCAGTCTGACGACGGCCTCCCCTTCAGCCTCCGACCGGAGCGGGGTGCGGCGCCGTTATAACGCAATTTGCGCCCGCGACAAGGGCGGGCGCACGGGCAATCTTGACAGCAGGCAATCTTGACGCGGGGTTGGGAGTGTGGTGAAGCCCGCCCCGACAGCAGCGACCTTCAACGTGCATGGCTATTGCATTCCTCTTCCCCGGACAAGGCAGTCAAGCCGTCGGCATGGGTGCCGAGCTGGCCAAGGCCTATGCGTCGGCCCGCGCCGTCTTCGACGAGGTCGACGCCGCGCTCGGCCAAAAGCTCTCCGAGACTCATGTTCGATGGTCCGCTGGAGACGCTGACGCTGACGGAGAATGCGCAGCCGGCCCTGATGGCGGTCTCGCTCGCCGTCATGCGCGTGCTCGAGGCCGAACAGGGCTTTCGCCTTGCCGATCACGGTCAAGTTCGTCGCCGGGCCACTCGCTGGGCGAATACTCCGCCCTGGCGGCCGCCGGGGCGCTCAGCCTGGCCGACGCCGCCCGGCCTCTTGAAGGCTGCGCGGGCAAGGCCATGCAGGCCGCCGTGCCGGTAGGGCAGGGGGCGATGGCGGCGCTGCTGGGCGTCGGCAAGGACGTGGCCGAGACGCTCGCCGCCGAAGCGGCTCAAGGCGAGGTGTGCCAGCTCGCCAACGACAACGAGCCGAACGCAGGCCGTGATCTCCGGCAGCCAAGACCGCGATCGAGCGGGCGGCGCAGCCTCGCCAAGGCGCATGGCGTGCGCCGCTTCCTGCCCTTGAACGTCAGCGCCCCCTTCCATTGCGCTCTGATGCAGCCGGCCGCCGACGCCATGGCGCGAGGCGCTGGCCAGGTCGAGATCAAGCCGCCGCGGTCCCGCTGGTCGCCAACGTGCTGGCGGCGCCGATTACCGATCCGGCGGAGATCAAGACGCGCCTCGTCGCAGCAGGTCACCGGCACGGTGCGCTGGCGCGAGTGCGTTGCGCGCCATGGCGGCCGACGGCGTCACCGACGTCTACGAGATCGGCGCCGGGCAAGGTGCTGGCTCGGGCTCGCCAAGCGCATCGCTCCCGGCGCTCAACGCCAGTCTCGATCGGCACGCCGCAGGACATCGAGGCCGCGCTGCCGGCGCTGCTGAAGTAGAGGACACTCATGTTCGAACTCAACGACAAGACCGCGCTTGTCACCAGGTGCGACCGGCGGCATCGGCGGCGGCATCGCCCGCGCGCCTGCACAAGCAGGGCGCAACGGTGGCCATCTCCGGGCGCCAGGTCGACAAGCTCGAGGCAGCTCGCCGCCGAGCTCGGCTCCGCGTGGCACGTCTGTCCCTGCGACCTCGGCCAACAAGGCGCAGGTGGCCAAGCTCATCGACGAGGCGATCGCCAAGCTCGGCCGCGCTCGACATCCTGGTCAACAATGCCGGGCTCACCAAGGACAACCTGTTCATGGTGATGAAGGACGAGCAGTGGGACGAGGTGATCGCCGTCAACCTCACCTCGACCTTCATGCTCATGCGGGCGGCGACGCGGGCCATGATGCGCGCCAAGACCGGCTATGGGCGCATCATCAACATCTCCTCCATCAGCGGCGTCATCGGCAACCCGGGCCAGGGCAACTATTCGGCCTCCAAGGCCGGCATCATCGCCATGTCGAAATCGCTGGCGCGCGAGGTGGCCTCGCGCGGCATCACGGTCAACTGCATCGCGCCGGGCTTCATCTCCACGCCCATGACGGATGCGCTCAACGAGAAGCAGACCTCGGCCATCAAGCGAGCACATCCCGGCCCAGAAGTTTCGGCACCCCGACGACATGGCCGCCGCCGCGGTCTATCTGGCCTCCACCGAGGCCGGCTACGTGACCGGCCAGACCCTGCACGTGAACGGCGGCTTGGTGATGATCTGAGGGCTCTGATAGCCGAAGATAAATGCGCCGGAAAGCGCGCCTTGGAGCGCTGGTCAAGCCCAATGAAGTGTGTTAACGAGCCCGCTGATTTGGGCGTTCAACCTGGGGAAGGCGCGTCGGCGGGCTTGCTGCGCTGCGCGAGTCATGCTGTGGCTCTGAGCTGCGGGCATTGCCCGAGGCTCACCCGGATGGTCTCGAATGAACACGGCAACAGCAGTGGCATCAGCCAAAGAGCCGAGGGATATACCGATGAGCGACGTCGCACAGCGCGTGAAGAAGATCGTAGTCGAGCACCTCGGCGTGGAGGCCGACAAGGTCACCGATAACGCGAGCTTTATCGACGATCTGGGTGCCGACAGCCTCGATACGGTCGAGCTGGTGATGGCGTTCGAGGAGGAGTTCGGCTGCGAGATCCCCGATGATGCCGCCGAGCAGATCCAGACGGTCGGGGACGCCGTGAAATTCCTCGAGAAGCATGCGAGCGCGGCCTGACGCTCGGCAACGACGCGGGCGCCCTGCACTGGCGCGCAGCCCGCGCCAGGCCGGCGAGCCGATCGCTGAGGCGGACGAACGGTCCAGGATCCGGCATGTTGCGACGCGTCGTCATCACCGGGCTCGGCCTCGTCACGCCGCTCGGGTGCGGCGTTGATGCGAGCTGGTCGCGGCTGATCGCGGGCCAAAGCGGGCGCGCGCCGCATCGAGGAGTTCCAGGTCGACGACCTCTCCTGCCAGATCGGCCTGCTTCGTTCCGCGCGGCCCCTCGTCGAGGGCAAGTTCAATCCCGACGACTGGATGGAGCCCAAGGAGCAGCGCAAGGTCGACGACTTCATCATCTACGGCATGGCCGCCGCGCACGCAGGCCATCGAGGATGCCGGCTGGAAGGCCGACACGCAGGAGAAGCAGGAGCGCACCGGCGTCCTGATCGGCTCCGGCATCGGCGGGCTGAGCGGCATCGCCGAGACCGTCCCTGCTGCTGAAGGAGAAGGGGCCGCGGCGGGTCAGCCCGTTCTTCATTCCGGGACGGCTGATCAACCTGGCCTCGGGCTACGTCTCCATCCGGCATGGCCTCAAGGGTCCCAACCACGCCGTCGTCACCGCCTGCTCGACCGGCGCGCACGCGCATCGGCGATGCCTCGCGCCTCATCGCGCTCGACGATGCCGACGTGATGGTGGCGGGCGGCGCCGAGAGCCCGATCTGCCGCATCGGCGTGGCCGGCTTTGCCGCCTGCCGGGCGCTCTGCCACCGCCTTCAACGATCAGCCGCACGCAAGGCCTCGCGCCCCTACGACAAGGATCGCGACGGCTTCGTCATGGGCGAGGGCGCCGGCATCGTCGTGCTGGAAGACCTCGAGCACGCCAAGGCGCGCGGCGCGCGCATCTACGCCGAGGTGGTCGGCTACGGCCTGTCCGGCGACGCCTATCCACATCACGGCGCCGTCGGCAGGACGGCGACGGCGCCTATCGCTCGCATGCGCATGGCGCTGCAAGCGCGCCGGCATCGAGCCGAGCGACATCAACTACGTCAACGCGCACGGCACCTCGACCATGGGCGACGAGATCGAGCTCGCCGCCGTCGAGCGCCTGTTCGGCAACGCGGCCGGCAAGCTCGCCATGTCGTCCACCAAGTCGGCCGTCGGGCACCTGCTGGGCGCCGCCGGCGCCGTGGAGGCGATCTACTCGGTGCTGGCGATCCGCGACAACGTCGCGCCGCCGACGCTCAATCTCGACAACCCTCGGTCGAGACCGCCGATCGACCTCAGTGCCGCACAAGGCGCAGAAGCGCCGGATCGACACCGCGCTCTCCAACTCGTTCGGCTTCGGCGGCGCCAACGCCTCCCCGTGTTGCAGCCGGTATCGATGGCCATAAGGTGCGGGCCGGCGCGCGCGCTTGGGAAGGCCGCTCGCCGCGAAGGGCCGCCGCTAATCCTCTTTGCTTAATCCCCTCCCTCTCCCCCTCCCTCTCCCTCTCCCTCTCGCCTCGGCAGACGGGTGAAAAGCCATCGGCGCGCGCCAAGCGCAGCAGGGACGCGGCGCGCGGCCCCAGTGCAGCGCAAGTGCCCCGGCCACGCTTTTGCCAGGTAAGTCTTTCCTGCCAGCACGCCTGGCGGCGCAGCGATGGCCCTTAACCTCTTTGCCGTGACGTCCGCGCCGCCACGTCAACCCTGCTTTCGTGCCACATTGGCTGCCAGGTTCGGGTGAGTACGGGCGCGTTCGCAAAGCTCGGAAAGGCGGCGCATCTGACGGGGGAGCGAGATGCTGAGAAACCGCCAGCCGGCGGACCGATCACGCGTGACCCAAGGACCGCGCGCATCGCGCGTGGTCGCTGGCGCGCAGAATCCTGCCGAACGGTGGGAGCTGACTGGCGCCCGCCGGCGCGGGTCAACGCAAAGTGCGCCTCGACGAGGAGCGCAAGCCCCGACCAGCGCAGCTTCGGGCGGTGCAATGGAAGCTTTGACCGTCGCCCTCCGGTATGTTGCCGCTCTCGGCGCCCTCGCCGGGCGGGCATTCGATGGCGCAAATGGATCGCGCCGGGGCCCCCTCGAACGGGCGAGCGGTGATCGTCATCCCGCGCTGGAGGGCTCGCCGAGAGATCGCCGCGCGCCTGAGCGCGCGAGGGTGCGGTCAGCATGACCGGCGCCTGTTCCACCAGCCGGCGTACCGACGGCTGCAGTCGCTGGCCTGGCTCGAGGTGGGACAAAGGCTCTGCAACCCTCAAAAGCCGGCGACTCACATCAAAAGGTAAGCGCAGCGAGCGCGCGTACGCGAGCTGGTTGACCTCCTCCGGTTAGTGGCAACAGACCAAGTGACCGTCGCTGAAGGCTCGCACGTCCCCGAATAGCAGATCGTCGATCGCCTGCAGTCCGACCCAACCCCAACGGCTGCGAACACTCACCGCGACGCCGGCCGGCAGGCAGCCTGCTGCCGGAAACCTTCGTCGACCCAGCTGCGCGACGCGCGGCAAAACGTGCTCGACAGCATTGCGGTCACGAATCGCGCAAGCCGGATGGAACGGCCGTGGGCGCAGCGGCAAAAAAAGTGGATTTGCCGGTCAAGACCGCGATGATGCCGTGATTTGGACCTCGATCGTGGAAAAGGAGACCGGCCGCAACGATGAGCGCGATCCGGCGGCGGCGGCGTTCATCAACCGGTTGCGCCGGTAGAACATGCGGCTGCAGTCCGATCCGACCATCCTCTACGGGCTATTCGGCGGCAAGGTCGCGTGGGAGCGCCCGATCCAACGCCCCGAGATCGGCCAGAAGACTGCCCACAACACCTATCAAATCGACGGCTTGCCGCCGACGCCCATCTGCAACCCGGGACGGCACTCGATCGAGGCCGTGCTGCAGCCGCGCGAGTCGCGCGAGCTTTATTTCGCAGCCGACGGCAGCGGCGGCCACGCGTTCCGCCGAAACGCTCGATGATCACAACGCCAACGCAGAAATGGCGTCTGGCGGAAAAGACATCAAAGCCAAGACGCAGTGGAGCCGCCGCCGCCGGAGGAGACCACCGCGAAAGGGCGGCCTGCGGCTCAAGCAGCGAGCGATGGCGCGCGCGAAAAGCGAGGCCAAGCCCGAGGTCGCGGCCGACAAGGCTCCCGCCAGCGGCAGCGCAGCGGCGGCCGACCCGCCGCCCGCCGAGCCCAAGCGGCGCTAGGCTCCGTTCTTGTTGCGGCGCCACTCTACGGCTAAAGTTTGCAGCATCGAGTCGCTGGCTCTGTCGAAGACCCCGGCACCGTCGCAATGAGCCTCGACAGCGATGACCGGATCTCGCCAGTCGGGACGGGGTCGCCGGGCCCGCCGCTTGGCACTCGGAATTGCGCTCGGTCAACAGCCGCGGGCTCGACATCCGGTTACGCCTGCCGCCCGGCTTTGAGAGGCTTGAGCCGGCGCATCCGCGCGGCGATCTCCCCGGCACCTGGCGCGGGGCAGCGTGGCGGTCAACCTCAGCACAAAGCGCACCGACGGGGGCAGCGAGATCAGGCTCAACGCCACGGCACTGCGCCAAGTCTTGGCGGCGCTTGAGGCTTTGATGCATGGTCGATGTGGCGCCGCCGCGCGCGGAGGCCCTGCTCGGCATCAAGGGCGTGCTGGAGCTGGTCGAGCCGGAGGAAAGCGCGCAAGAGGCCACGGCGCTCACCGATGCCACGTTGGCCGATCTGGAGGGTGCGCCTCGGCGACTTGGTTGTTGTGCGCACCGCCGAGGGACGCCGGCTCGAGCAGATCGTGCTTGACCAGCTTCTCCTGATCGATCGGCTGACGCAACGCATTGCCGGGCTGCCGGCGCGCTCCATCGAGGCGGTACGCGCCCGCCTGAAGGCAGGGTCGGCGCGCCTGCTCGAGAGCAATACCAATTTCTGACGAAACGCGGCTTTTATCAGGAAGCGGCGCTGCTGGCGGCGCGCGCCGATGTGGAAGAGGAGCTGCAACGCATCGGCAGCCACGTTAGCCGCCGCCCGCAGAACTCGCGACCGCAGTGGCGCCGCCGGACGCAGGCTCGATTTTCTGGCCCAGGAGTCTCAACCGCGAGGCTGCAACGCTCCGCGCCCAAGGCCAACGACGAAGAGACGACGCGCGCTGGTCTGGACCTAAAGGCGGTGATCGATCAAATGCGAGAGCAGGTGCAAAACGTTGAGTGAGACAGGCCCAACGGTCGGGGCAGATGCCAGCGACGAAATGGCGGGGCGCCTCTTGCTGGTCCCTCTTCCTCGCCTTCCGGGGCAGGCAAAACGACGCTGGCCGGCCGCTTGATCCAAGCCGATCCTGCCTCCGCATGTCGGTATCGGTGACCACACGCGCGCCCGCCAGGGCGAGGTGCGACGGCAAGGACTACATGTTCATCGATAGGCAGACTTCGAGCGCTGCAAGCAAGCCGGCGACCTGATCGGAGTGGGCGGAGTACACGGCAATTTCTACGCCACCTCGCGTGCCCCGGTCTTGCGTGCGCTCGCCCACGGGCAGGACATGCTGTTCGACATCGATTGGCAGGGCGCCCGCCAGCTCAAGGCCGCGGCCAGCGCCGATATCGTGGGCGTGTTCATTCTACCGCCGGACGCAGCCGCCTTGGAGCGTCGGCTCGCGACGCGGGCCCAGGACAGCGAGGCGGTGGTCAGTCGGCGCCTGGCGGCGGCCGCGAGCGAGATCGCCCATTGGCGCGACTACGACTACGTCATCGTCAATGCCGATCTCGAAGCAAGCCTCGCGGGCCTGCGGGCGATCCTGGCGGCGGAGCGCCTGAAGCGCGTCCGGCAGATCGGGCTTGAGAGCTTCGTTGCGCGCCTGCTCAGCGAGCTTTGAGCGGCCGCCCGTCGGCCAGCGTTCGAGCACGTAGGCGAGCTGGGCGGAACCTCGGCAACGCCGAGCGCCTCTCCGCGCAAGGTCGGGTCGATGGCGGCGGCCGCGAGCAGGGCCTCGGTATCGGGGACGAGCGGTTTGCAGGCTCTGGCGCAGCATCTGCGGCGCTGCCCGAAAGCGGCGCCGGTGACGCGACCCAACCACTTGACGCTGCAGGCCGGTAGCGGCCGCTCGATCGGTTGGAATTCGACGAGCGCGGAGGCGACCGTGGGCGCCGGGGTGAAGGCCTCCGGCTTGATCGTGAACAGCAGGCGAGCGCGACAGCGCCATTGGGCGATCACGGCCAGGCGCCCATAGGCCTTGGTGGCCGGCTTTGCCGTGATAGCGCTGGGCGACCTCCTTCTGGAACATCAGCACCATGCGCCGATACACGGCGGCCAGGGCTCGCTTTCGAGCCAGGCGATCAGCAACAGCGTTGCCACATTGTAGGGCAGATTGGCGGCAATCAGCGGTCTGTCGGGTGCCAGGTCGGCTGCGAGCTGCGCCCAGTCCGTCTTGAGCGCATCCGCGAACCGCACCTTGAGACGATCGGGGTAACGCTCCGGCGATGGCGGCCAGCGCCGGGCGGCAGCGCTCGTCCGTTTCGATGGCTAGGGACGCGCCCGGCCCCTCCAGCAGCAGCGCGCGCGTGAGGCCGCCCGGGCCGGGGCCGATCTCGATCACCGTGCGACCGCTGAGCTCGCCGGCGGCACGGGCAATGCGGCGGGTAAGGTTGAGATCAAGGATGAAGTTTTGACCGAGGCTCTTGCGCGCCTCGAGCCCCAGCGAGCGGATCACCTCACCCAGGGGCGGCAGCCCATCGGGGGTCGCGGTCAAATTGTGCGTCATCGGCGCGAGGCGTCGGCGGCGCGGCGCGCGGCGATGGCCGACTTCGGCGGCGAGCCGGGAGCGCGGCGATGAAGCTGCCGGGACGCGCCTTGCCGGTGCCGGCGATCGCAAAGGCCGTGCCATGGTCGGGCGAGGTGCGCACGAACGGCAGCCCCAGGGTGATATTGACGCCGCGCTCGAAGGCGAGCGTTTTCAGGGGGATCAAGGCCTGGTCGTGATACATGGCGACGACGGCATCGTAGCCGCGCCGGGCCTCGGCGTGAAACAGGGTGGCGTCGGCGGCAGCTCGAGACCGCCAGGCCGGAGGCCGCCAGTGGGCAACGATCGGTCGAATGAGCCTCGCCTCCTCCATCCCGATCAGGCCGTCTTCCCCGGCATGCGGATTGAGCCCCGTCACGGCGATGCGCGGCGCGCGAATTCCGAAGTCTTGCCCTCAGCGCCGCGGCGGTGATGGTGATGGTCTCGCTGAGGAGTTCGGCGCTGAGCAAAGATGCCACCGCCGACAGGGGGACGTGCACGGTCGCCGGCACAACTTTCAGCTCCTCGGCCGCCAGCATCATAACCGGCCGTGGTCGCGGCCCCGGCGTGGCGTTCGGCAAGGCGCGCCAGGTATTCGGTATGTCCCGGGTAGGCGAGTTCGGCGAAGTTGAGCGCGCTCTTTGGTAATCGGGTTCGTCACCATGCCCAAGGCACGTCGCTCCAGCACGGCGGCCGTCGCCGCCTCGATGGCGGCAACGATCATGGCGTTGTCGCCGCCCACGCCGCGCACGCGGCAGAACCGGCAAGGCATGCGCGAACGTCGCCTGCCCCGCCTCGAAGTCGGTAACGCGTTCGATTGGCACGGCGAGGGAAAGCTGCAGCGCCCGCTCGGCGAGAGCAGGTCCGGATCGCCGAGCAGAACGAACGGTGGCAGCTCGAGGAGGTCCGGTCCAGCCAACTCGCAAGCGTTATATCGGGTCCCGATCCCCGCCGGGTCACCCATGGTCACGGCGAGCGGCGGATAGCCTCCAGACGCCAGGCTCGGCGCCCGCCCCGGATCCCGCGCCCCCCCGCCTCATCTGAATTCGATGTGGGCATCCTGTCTGATATCGCGCAAGTGGCGCTTGGCGAGCATCTCGAATTCCTTGGCCCGCAGGTCCTCTTGCACCTTTTCGCGCTGCTTTTCGTCGGCTCTTGACCGATCGCCGTGCGCAGACGGCCATAAGGTCGATGGCCCCCGGCATGGCGCTCGGTGGCAGCATATCGCCATCCTTGGCGCTGAGCAGCAGCGATCGTGTTGGTTCGCTAATGCTGCTCGGTTTGATGAACTTCATGTCTTCGAATTTGAGACCGGGGCGTCCTTGGTAAGGCCCGCCATGGTCTTGCAGCCGCCGAACTTGCGCCGCAACGCCTCCGCTTCGGCGAACCGTTTCGCCATGCCGGCCTGGTCGGAGGCCGTCGGCATCGACAGGGTGATCTTCTGCACGTGCAACTCGACACCGTCGTCGCCGGCCTCCCCCGCTGGCCGATATTGGCCCGGTCGATCTCACGCTGGGTGACCGAAACGAGGGCCGAGAAACGACGGCGAGATGACCTCCCGCCAGCCGATCATGGCCCGAAACCGCTCCTTCAGCGTGGTGGCATCCACGCCCAGCCCCTTCAGGTGCTGGACGAACTGCTCCTCTGTCATTTTGTTGTTCTCCGGCGAGCCCCTTCAAGACGCGCCGCACTTCATCATCGGTAACCTCGATGCCGTTCTTTTTCGCCTCCTGCAGCTTGAGGCGTTCCTCGATCAGCTCCTCCTGCGCGCCCTTGCGCATCTGCGGCACCAGTCCGGAGCGGGCGCCCTCGGATCGCTTGCCGCTCGAGGTTCATGCTGAACTGCTTCTTTTTTCTTCAAAGATGGCCCTGAGCTGATCGGGCGACTTGCTTTTGTTGCTGTCGATCACCTCCTGCATGATGGTGCGCAGCTGTTGGTTGGTGCTTTCCTGCTGGGCGAGACGCTTGAAGTTCTCTTTCACCTTGTCGCCTATATTGGCGCTGAGCGACAGGAAGCGCGCGCGCTGCTCGATCTCGTAGGCCGTCACCGGCTCGTCGTTGACCAGCGCAACGATGCTTTGGCTTCCAGCCTTGCTGCCGGCTTGGCCGCCCGGTCTTTCCACCGCCGCCGTCTGCGCCTTACCCGTTTGCGCGGCCGGCACGCCGGGCTGAGCTCGTCATGGCCAGCACCGAGGCCAGAGACGCGCCGGCAAGCGATTGGCGAGGGTCAGAACTGATGGCTGTCGAATAGGCTACCAGCCCTTGAAAGAGCGCAACTCGACGTCCATTCTAGCAGCCGCGCCTGCAGCGGCGATGTCTCTTATCCACAGACAACCGTGGCGTGGGCAAGGCAGCGGCCGGCTGCGGGTCCTGCCGCGGGACTCGGGCGCGCGCGCGTGCGCGGCACCCCTATTGCGGACCTTGGTTGCTGTCGCCAAAGACATGGCTCAAGACGTCGGTCTTGTAGTTGAACTCGCCCAGATGCTTGAGCTCGAAGCGCACCATCAGCGTGCGGTCGGGTCTCAGGTCGAGCGGTACGTTTTCGACGAAGGTCTCCGTGTAGCTCGCCGTCAGCACGAAGCACTCATCGGCATATTTGACTTGGAACTGGTCCTGGATGCGTTGCTGGGCGTCGATGTCGTAGCGCATGGAGGCGCCAGACGCTCCAATTGTTGGTTATCTTCAGGCCAAAGAAGGGCATTACGTCCTGCTGGGTATCTTGCAAGCCCGTGATCGGATCGAAGCGGGAGAGCGTGTAGGCCACCGAGGCAACAGCCGGTCCATAGCTGGCGTTGATCAACAGATCCTGGCGGTTGAGCGACCAGTCCCTCTCATCGAAGCGGCTCTGCGAGACGACATTGAAGACCGGCGAACGGCGACAGATAAAGGCCGGCCACGTATTCGGATCGGTTGGTCTCAAGGCCGCTCCGCGGGTTGAAATTGAAGTTGGTGCAGCCCGGCGTGGCGCAGCTCGACGGGTCGAAGCCCGGATTGGTGTAGGGATTTTCGCCAGCCAATTGATAGGCTCTGGCCGAACACGACGCGGGCGTTAAGGCCGCTGTTGGCCCTGGAAGGTATACTGCAGCCCGACGTTGGCGCGCGTGCCGGTCTCGAGACCGATCATAGCCAGAGAACTTGTCGATATCGAACAGCAGCGTGTCGTCGAACACCAGGCTCTTGGCGTCCTCGTCGGGGAGGAAGAACTGCGAGACCTTGTTTTGCCGCACGATAATCTGCGCCGTCGGCGCGATCACGTGGGACGCATCGGCCGTATGCGTCACAAACGGGTAAGAATAGAGCAAGCCGGCGGCGGCCAAACCGCGCAGCGCCGTGTCGTTCGGGATCGGCGGTCGGCGTCGTCGTCGCCGGACTGAGCGCATCCGAATAACTGTAGACGTCGCCGCGGGCGTTGACGAAGGGCGTCCAGACCTGCCCGATGGGGTCGATCGTCTTGCGGCGCCAGTTCGCCTCGACGACGGCATGCGTACTGTCGGTGCCCCCATCGTTGCGCGACATGGAGCGGGCATGGCCGTGAAAGCTCAACTCGCCACCGAGCACCGGTTGGCCGACGATGTAGTTGTAGTCGATGACGGGATGCACGAGCAGATCGGCCTGGGCGGAGTCGTCGAGCAGCAAGCCGCCGAAATGGTAGAGCCTGGCGCTCAGGTAGTTGCGTTCGCTCATACCCTGCAGATAAATCGTGTTCACACGGTCCGTCTGCAGGATCGGATCGAGCTTGATAGAAGCGCCGGAAGGTCTCGTCGCTCTCGACCGTGATGTCCCAGCCGTAGCGCCACCACGAGGACAGCGAGAATTGTCCCTTGGTCTCCAGCGATCCGCGCCAACCTTGGTCGCCGTTGATGGTGGCGCCGGACTCATCGCGTCCCTGGTCGATGGCGGCGATCTTCACATTGTACTGGCCGTCGGCGAGCCGGTGCCGGAAATCGCCCTGCCAGAGCACGCCCTGCTTGGACCAATGCACTGGGGATGGAAGGTGAAATCGTAGTTGGGGGCCAGCGCGAAGTAGTAGGGGACCTCGACGCCAAAGCCGAGCGTTGAGGAGCTGCCATAGCTCGGGGACAAAAAGCCGGACTGGCCGCTTGACCGACGGATCAGGGTGCTGGAAGTAGGGCAGGTATAGAACGGCACCCCGAACAACTCGAACTGCGCGTCCTGGTAGCTGATGGTGCGCCTCACGCTGATCGTGGATGATGCGCGCGGCGCTGATGCACCACAGCGGCGGCACGCCGGGATCGTGTTTTACAGGGCGTGAATTTGCCACGCTCGTACTCGGTGATGTTGCCCTCGCGACGGCTGGCGCGATCGGCGGCAATGCGCGTGTCGTCCCGCGAGAACCACGCTCAGGGACTGCACGAAGGCATCGCGGAAGTCGTCGAGCGCCTCAAGCCGGTCCGCGCGCGTGATGCTACCGTTGGGGTCCTTCAGCTGCGCGTTGCCCTCGGCGACGAGCTTGTTGACGCTCTGGTCGTAGATGACCTGTTCGGCGGTCAGAATGTAGTTGTTGTAGTAGATCTCGACGTTGCCCTGGGCGATCACCCGGCTCGACTTGCTGTCGTAGATGAGCTGGTCCGCCTGCAGGTAGAGGGGCTGGGCGCGATCGATCTTGGGGGTGGGCCGAGAATGCCGCCGGGCGGGCGCAGGAACGAGCCTTGGGGGCGGCGCCGAGGTTGGCTTACTTGGATCTTGCGCCTGCGCGGCAACGCTGCAGATGAGGAGCGCCGCGCCGAGGCAAAAGGCGAGCGCACGCCCGATGGCCAGCCGTCGTCGCCGACGACTTGGGACCCGCGCTTCGCCGCACGCTGCGTGCGGTATCGGCGCCCGACGCATCACTCAGCCATCCTCCTGGTGCAGCAACACGGTTAGCGAGACCAGCGAAGCAATGGCAATGGGTACCCACACCGCCGCCGTCGGCGACACCAAGCCGGCCATGCCAACCTGGCGCGATGCCTCTGCCAGCAGGAAGAAGCCAATGCCCCCGACCATCCCCGTCACGACCATAGTCTGGATGCCGCCCGAGCGGAATGACCGCAGGGACACAGTGGCAGCCAAAATGACCATTGTTATCAACAGCGCTGGACGGGCCATGCAGGAGGGCGTATTGCATCTTGTAGCGGTCGAGCGGAAAGTCCCGTCTTTTCAGCAATTTGGATCAAATCCGGCAGCTGCCAGAAGGAGACGGCAATTTCCGACCCCAGGGCGTCCCCACGCGCTCGCGCGTGAGGTGGGTTGAGAGCGTGAAGGTGTCGAAGGTTTCCGGCTCCCGATCCGGGCGCGAGACCAGGGCTTTGCTCAGTTCCCAGTAGCCGTCGTTGCAGGCTGGCGCGCTCCGCATCGATGCGCTCGGAAGAAGGCCCCTTGGCGTCGAACTGGAAGACGGTCACGCCGGCCAGCGCCAAGCCCTGGTCGGCGATCGCCTGCGCGGTCATCACGGACTGGCCGCTCGGCGCCGTCTTGCCGCAGCCAACCTGCCTCGCCCGAGGTGGCCAACAGGCCGGCCTCGCGGCCAAAGGCTTCCGCCACCAGGCGCTCGGCCTCCGAACGGGCGGCTGCCGCCGAGGGATTGTAGATGGTGACCGCCGCAACTCCCGAGGACTGCCGCAATGGTGATGCCCGGCCGCAGGAACTGCCACACGGACATGCCGCGCCGAGCGCATGACCGTCAGCTCCGATTTGCGGTTGAGCGCTCAAGAGAGCAACGATGCTGCCCACCAGCACCGCAAACGACAGCAAGATCTCGGAAAACGCGGGCAGGCGCAGCAGGGCCATCCAAAGAGGTTGGCGATCGACAGGTCGACGGCCCGCCGCGACAGGCGCAGGAGCTCGATCATGTCGATCATGAAGATCAGGGCGGCACAGACGGTGAAGGCCGCCGCAATCGACAGCAAAAACCGCTTGGCGACGTAGTAGCGAAGGGTGCGGGCGGCGAACATCGGGCGCCTAGCTCCTGCCTCTCGAGGCCGCGGCGACGGCGCCGGGACGCAGCCACAGGACGACTTGGCCGGCGAGCGCGCGCCAGGGGCGCGTCAGGGCGGCGCCCAGGCGCGAGGGCCGGTGCGGATAGGCGTGCCATTGGATCGCCAAGGCCGCAATCAGCCCGGCGAGCAGGGGAACCAGATACAGCAGGGGGATGGCGGAGGTGCGCACGGCGGCGGCATTGGTCGTCACAATCCCGCCAATGCGGCACCCGACCGCCAGGGCAAAGGCGGCCACAGCGGCCTGATTGCGGTTCTGGCGCGTGGTCTGGGCATGGCCCAGCGCGGCCATCGCCAGCAGCACGAAGGTAAAGGCGTAAAGCGGGCTTGATAGGCGATCGTGCAACTCGGAGGCAAACCGCCCCGGCGCCTGGCGGTATAGGGCATCGTCGGGATCGGGCCAGATGAGGTCTGCCGTCGAGCGCTCGCGCGGGCGCAGCTGGCCGGCTTGATCGACGCGCTGCTCGAGCTGGTTCAAGTCCACGGCATAGCGCTCGAAGACAATGATCTGTGGGGTGTGATCGTTCTCGAGCCGGCGCACAATGTGGCCCTTGTCCATCCTCAGATAGGCCATTTCGCCCTGCTTGATGATCAGCCCGCGCTCGGCCGAGATAGGTGACGACCTGCTTGGGGTCGCGCGCATCGTGCATCATCAAGCCGAGCAGCTCACCGCCGGGACCGCGGTCTCGAATGTGCACCATCAGGCTTGGGCTCGGGCGAGGTGAAGCGCCAAGGTTGGATCACCTGGGCCATGAGGTCGGTTCTGACCTGGGCGGCCATGTCGCGCAGCAATCGCTGGCTTGCCGGTCCCACCACATGATTGACGCTCGCCACCCCCACCGAGACGAGAAGCGCCAGCAACCCGAGCGGCTTCAACAGACCCCACACCGGCATGCCGCCACTGGTCAGGACGATGAGTTCGCTGTCGCCACTGAGGCGCGTCAGCACGTAGATGGCCGCAATCAAGAGCGCGATCGGGGCGATAACCGCCATCATGCTGGGGAGCGCCAGCGTGGTCATGGCCAGGAAGCGCCACACGTCCTGGCCCTGGCTCGTCATCAATTCGAGCTGGCGCAAGGCCACGCCAATCCAGGTGATCCCCGTCAGCGAGATGAGGACCAGAAGCAGGGCGCCCGACGCTTGTCGAAACACATAGCGGCTGACAATCCGCATCCTCTCCCCGGGGCGCTTTCGCCCCCTGTCGGCCCGCCCTTGTGCCCCAAGGCCTCGTTGCCGCGCCAAGCTGAGGTGTCACACCATGGTGGCGGAAAATGGGCCCCTCGCCGCCGCTTGAAACCCAGCGCGGCGGTGACGGCGATGTCAGCCGTGCCGAGCGCCGCCTCTCACCCTCAGCTGGCCGATGTCGGGCAATCTCCCGGCCGATGTCTGGGTTCATGGCTTGACGCTTATTGCGGCCCGTGTCTGGGCCATTGCCAGACCGGATTCAGGCGGCGCCCACGGGCGCGGGAGGGCCTTAACGGTCGGGGCGCAAATGCGCTTGCCCCCATTGTCGCGAAAAATGCCACACTGAGGTGCGCCAGTGTTGTTGTAGCGCGCCATAAGGGCACTGAGCGGGTGCAAAAGGGTCAGTTTCACGAAGGGTTTGGGCGGTATACGCCCGCGCGTGCGCAGCGTTCAGCCGCGCGCGCGGCGGCTTTTGCGGCGCGCCCCGCCGATGCGGGCTCGCTCGATCCCCTGTTCGACGACAACGCGGCGCCCTTGCCCGGCACCGGCAGCGGCGCCTTTTGGACCGGCCTTCTGATCGTCAGCCTGTCGCTCATTTCCGGCCTTGCCACCTATCTGATTCTGACCGGCTTGACGCCGATCGTGCCGCGCAACGAGGTGGTGCTTGGTGTCCTCTTCATCAATCTCCTCTTGGTGGTGGCCATGGTGGTGGTCATCGCCGTGCAGATGGCGGGCCTGTGGCGGGCGTGGAAGAAACGCGTGGCGGGCGCCAGGTTGCACGCGCGCATTGTCGCCCTGTTCAGCCTCATCGCCGCGCTACCGGCGCTATTGTTGGCGGTCGGCGCCACGACGACGTTTTCGCGCTCGCTCGACAACTGGTTCAATCGCCAGACCACCTCGATCGTGATGAGTTCGCTCGATGTTGCCCATGCCTATCTCGAGGAGCATGGGCGAGGTGATCCGCACCGACATCGTCAACATGGCCAAGGATCTGGACGATGCGGCGCGCAGCTGGCCGGCGATCCCCGCAAATTCCGCGAGTCGGTGTTCGCGCAAGCCGGCCTGCGCGACCTGCCGGTGGCCTACGTCGTCGATTCAAGGGCGCCGTCAAAGTGGCGGCGCTGGAGGATGAAAGGATCCCCACATCCCGCCGCCCGAGCACCTGCGCGCCGCCGAGGCCGGCCAGGTTCCGCTCTTGATGCCGATCAATTCCTTTCGCGTCGCGGCCATCGCCAAGCTGCACAACTATCCCGATGCGTATCTTTACGTCGCCCGCGGCGTCAGTCGGAAGGTGGTCGGGCACTTGCGCCGCACCGAAGCTGGCGTCGCCGAATACGAGCAGCTGCGCCAACGCAGCGGCGGCCTGAAATTGGCGCACGGGCTCATGTATTTCATGATCTCGCTGACCGCCTTGTTGGCGGCGATCTGGATCGGGCTGTGGTTCGCGGGCGGCTTCGTCGCCCCGATCCGTCGCTTGATCGGCGCGGCCCAGCAGGTCGCCATCGGCAACCTCAAGGTCGAGCTGCCGATCCGCCGCGGCGAAGGCGATCTACGGCGCTTGTCGCAGAACTTCAATCACATGACGCAGCAACTTCGAGCACCAGCGCAGCGAACTCGTCAGCGCCAACGCCCAGCTCACCGAGCGCGGACGCTTTATCGAGGCGGTGCTGTCGGGGGTCTCCGCCGGCGTCATGGGCCTCGATCAAAGCGGCCGCATCACGCTTGCCAACCGCTCGGCGCAGAAGCTGCTGGGGCTGGAAGGATCCGAGCTGGTCGGCCGCGACCTCGGCGAGGCGGTACCGGCCTTCGCCAGCGTGCTGGCCGAGGCGCGCGATCATCACAAGAGCCGGCCACAACACGAGGTCTCGCTCACGATCAATGGCGAGGGCGCACCTTCTCGTGCGCGCGTGCCCCGCGAACAGGAGGCCGCCGGCGGCGAGGCTCCGTCATGACCTTCGACGATGTCACCGAGCTGGTTGCGGCGCAGCGCACGGCGGCTTGGGCCGACGTGGCACGGCGCATCGCCCATGAGATCAAAAATCCCTGACGCCGATCCAGCTTGCCGCCGAGCGCATCCGCCGCAAATACGGCAAGACGATCACGGAGGATCGCGATGTCTTCGAGCGTTGCACCGAGACCATCATACGTCAGGTCGGCGACGTCACCCGCATGGTCGATGAGTTTTCCGCCTTCGCGCGCACGCCGAAACCCGAGATGCAGGACCACGATGTCCGCGAACTGGTGCGCAGCGCCGTGCTCGATCGCCAGATGATCGGGCACCGACGTGGCATTCGAGACCGACGGTCGGCAAGGAGCCGATCATCGTCAGCTGCGACCGCAGGCTGATCTCGCAGGCCGTCGCCAATGTCGTCGAAGAACGCGCAGGGAAGCCATTCAGGGCCTTCGCCGACGGACCCAACATGGAGCCGGGCTGGACCGGTCGCATCGAAACCAACGATGCGCCGCAACGGCGAGCAAGGTGGACATCGAGGTCATCGACAATGGTCGGGCCTTCCCAGACGCAACAATCGCAACCGGCTGCTCGAGCCCTACGTCACCACCAAGCGCAACAAGGGCACCGGGCTCGGCCTCGCCATCGTGCAGAAAAGCGCGTCGAACAGCACGGCGGCACCCTCTCCTGGAGGATGCCCCGGTTGCCCCGGCCGCACGCACGGCGCACTGTTGCGCATCAGCCTGCCGCTCGGCAGCTCGCCTGCCGGCCAGACGTCCTCCCCACCCGAACGTGCCGCCGCATCCGGCAATGCATAATCTCCAACCAGGCAAGGAGTGTTAAATGGCTTCCGACATCCTGATCGTCGACGACGAGGCAGATATTCGCGAGAACATGCGCCGGTCTGCTCGGGGACGAGGGCTACCACACACGCGTCGCGCGCGATTCCGATGAAGCCCTAGAAGGCGGTGGAAGAGCGCCGGCCGCAACTCGTCAGTTCTCGACATCTGGCTGCAGGGCAGCCGCCTCGTACGGACCTCGAGGTGCTGAGCATCGCTCAAGCGCGCGCAACCCGAGCCTGCCGGTAGTGATCATTTCCGGGCCACGGCAACATCGAGACGCGGCGGTGATCGCGCGATCAAGCGCAGGGGCCTACCGATTGTCATCGAAAAGCCCTTCAAGGCGGACCGGCTGTGTTGGTAACCACGCGGGCACTGGAATGCCTCAAGCTGCATCGGGAGGTGCGCGAGCTGAAGAGCCTATGGCCGTCAGCTTCGAGATGATCGGCAAGTCGACCGCCATCAACCAGCTGCGGGCCAGCTGATCGAACAGGGTAGCGCCCACCAACAGCCGCGTGGCTCATTCGCGGGGCCGCCGGGCTCGGGCAAGGAACTCGGCGCCCGCGATCGATGCACCTCGCGCCGCACCGCAAGGACGGGCCGTTTGTCGCGCATCAACGCCGCAGCCATGGCGCCCGATCGCGTCGGAGGCGGAGCTGTTCGGGATCGAGGATCACGTCGGGGCCGCGCAAGGTCGGGCGCGCTGGAGGTGGCCCACACCGGCACGCTCTACATCGACGAGATCGCCGATATGCCGATCGGAAACGCAGGGCAAGATCCTGCGCGTTCTGGTCGACGCAGAACTTCCAGCGCGTCGGCGGCTGGCCCCGGGTCTCGGTCGACGTGCGCATCATCTCGTCGACCGAGCCGCGATCTGCGAACGCGAGATGGCGGAAGCGACGTTTCCGCGAGGACCTCTACCATCGCCTGAATGTGGTGCCGGTTCGCGTGCCGGGCCTGGCGGAGCGGCGCGACGACATCCCGTGCTGATCCACGCATTTCGTGACGCAGGTCGTCCAGGCTTCGGGCTTGGCGCCGCGGCGCATCGGCGACGATGCCATGGCCGTGCTGCAGGCGCACGACTGGCCGGGCAACGTGCGCGAGCTGCGCAACAATCGTCGAGCGGCTGTTGATCCTGTCGGGCGGCGAACCCGATGCCGTGATCACGGCCAACATGCTGCCCGCACGGAGATCGGCTCGAACGTGCCATTGCCGGTCGCAATGGTGGCGCCGAGCACCTGATGTCGCTGCCGCTGCGGGAAGCGCGCGAGATCCTCGAGCGTGAATACCTGCTGGCGCAAATCAATCGCTTCGGCGGCAACATCTCCGCACCGCCGAATTCGTCGGCATGGAGCGCTCGGCCCTGCATCGCAAGCTGCGCGCGCTGGGGTGAGCTCCCAGGAGCGCGGCGGCGATGCGCGGCAGCTGAGCGGCAGCCTCGCCAGACCGCTGGAGGGGTGCCAAATGACGCGCGTAATCTTACGTCAATGGTCGCTATTTGCCCTATGCCGAGGCGGGCGTGCACGCGGGAGGATCGAGGCTTTCAGTTCGGCGGACGCGGTCTACGAGGTGTGCGAGGTTAAGGCCGGCCGCCTGGTCGACGAGACGCGCCACATGCGCCGTCTTGCCCGCTCGCTCGAGGAGCTGGAGATGCGCGGCACCGATGACACCGGCGGCCTGGTCGGTGGTGCTGCGCGAAACCATCAGGCGCAACCGGGTGGTGCACGGCCTGGTCTATCTGCAGGATCTCACGCGGCGCCGGTCGGCGCGACTTCTTCTTTCCGCCGACCGACGTGACGCCGACGGTGGTCTGCCTCGCCCGTTCGGTCGGCCCAGCCAAGTCGGCAAGCAACGCCGACACGGGCATCGGCGTGAAGACGGTGCCCGACATCCGCTGGGGTCGCTGCGACATGCAAAACCGTCATGCTGCTGCTGCCCGCTGTGTTGGCCAAACATGCAGCCCAGGCGGAGGCTGCCAGAGGAGGCCTGGCTGGTGGATGCGGACGGCTGCGTCACCGAAGGGCATCCTCCAATGCTTGGATCGTCGTGCGATGGACGGACGGCTCATCACGCGCCAGATCGACAGCGCCATATTTTACGCGGGGTGACGCGCGACTACGCTCATCGATCTCATCGAGGCGCGAGGTCTAAAGCTGGTGGAACGACCGTGTTCACGGTGGCGGAAGCCAAGGCCGCCCGGGAAGCTTTTGGTGACCTCTGCAACCAACTATCGTCATGCCGGTGGTCAGCATCGACGGGCCAGCCTATCGGCAATGGCGCCCGGGCCTGCTGACGTTAAAGCTGCAGGGCCGACTTTCACGCCGTGGCAGAGCTTGCTAAAAGTCGAGGGGCGGAGTTTGTCATATTGCCGTGCTTGAGGACAGCGAATTTGCTTGTGCGCCTCTATAATAACCGGCAATTTAAGGGCGCGAGGGTGAGGGTTGGCGAGTTGAGGGCCTTCCCCAGAGAACTACGGATAACAACAATGGCCGAACGAGCCTCAAAGTCTTCAGGACACGTTCACCTCAATCACGTACGCAAGAACAAAACTCCGCTCACGATCTTTCTCATCAATGGCGTGAAGCTGCAGGGGATCGTGACCTGGTTCGATAATTTCTGTGTGCTGTTGCGCAGGGACGGCCACTCACAGCTCGTCTACAAGCATGCCATATCGACCATCATGCCCGGGCAACCCGTACATTTCGATGGATTCTGATAACGCCGAAGGCAGTCAGGCATAGCCAGTACGGCAACGCCAGCGCCGAACAAAGAGCCGCCAGCCAAAGGTCGTCAGCCGAATCGACTCGGCGCCCACGAACGGGTGCGCGCGATCGTGCTGCTCCCCGTGCGCCCGGCCGGGGCTTGGCGCAACGAGCGCAACGGCAAGGCGCCTGCGCGCCGACCGTTCGAGCTGAGATCGTCTGCAAGAGGCGGTTGGCTTGGCCGAGGCCATCGGCCTGGAGGTGCAACTTGCCGAGACCTTCCCCTTGGCGCGGCCGCGGCCGGCAACCCTGCTGGGTTCCGGCAAGGTGGAGAGATCGCCGGCGCGCGTGCGCGAGCACGGGGTCGGTCTGCGTCATCATCGATCATGCCGTGAGCCCAATTCAGCAACGCAACCTCGAGAAGGCCTCGGGCTCGAAGGTGCTCGATCGCACCGGGCTAATCTTGGAAATCTTCGGCGAGCGCGCCCCGACCGGGAAGGGCGGCTGCAAGTTGAGCTTGCGCATCTCACCTATCAGCGTGGTCGCTGGTGCGCAGCTGGACGCATCTTGAGCGCCAGCGCGGCGGCTTCGGCTTTCTCGGCGGGACCGGGCGAGGCGCAGATCGAAACCGACCGCCGATTGATTCAGGAGCGCATCGACGCGATCAAGAAGGATCTCGCCGGCGTGATACGAACGCGCGGCCTGCATCGCGCCAGCCGCCAGCGCATACCGCTGCGCTGGTGGCCGCGATCGTCGGCTACACCAACGCCGGCAAGTCGACGCTTTTCAACCGCGCTGACGGGTGCCGCCGTGCTGGCGATCGACCAGGTGTTCGCCGACCTCGACCCGACCATGCGCGAGATCACCTTGCCGAGTGGCCGGCGCATCGTCCTGTCCGACACGGTGGGCTTCATCTCCGACCTGCCGACCAATCTGATCGCGGCCTTTCGGGCGACGCTGGAGGAAGTGGTTGCCGCTGACCTGATCTGCACGTGCGCGATGTGAGCCACCGCGAAAGCGAGGCGCAGTACCGCGACGTCGAGCGGTGCTGGTCGACCTCGGTATCGAGGCCGATAGCGAGACCGCTCCCATTCTCGAGGTACGGAACAAGGCCGACAAGCTGACGCCCGGCACGCGCACGGAAGTCGAGCGCGCGCGGCGCGCCGCAACCGCCCGGCCGTCTGGTGTCCGCCCTGACCGGCGAGGGCATCTGAGGCCCTGCGGGCGCAACTCGATGTCGAACTCGGTCGCCACGACGAAGTGTTCGATCTTGAAATCCCGGCCGACCAAAGGACGCCTGCTGAGCTGGTTGCACGCCAACGCCGAGGTGCTCGAGCAGAAGACGGAAGGCTCGGGCGCCGTGCTTGCCCGCATCCGCATCGAACCCGCCGCCAGGGCGAAGCTCGCGGGGCCAGCTGAAGCGCGCCGGCTTGTCGCTCCTCAGCGATCTGGACCGCAAATGAGGGTCGGCGCGCGCGCAAGGGACGAGCCAGCGGCCGGCGCGGTCCCTGTCTGCTCTGCTTAAGCCTCGCCTTCCTCCGCCTTCCACCTCCTCCCAGAGCCGATCCATTTCGGCGGGGTCGGATTGCTGCGGGGTTTTGCCGGAAAGCCGCCAATTTGCGCTCGATGCCCGCAAACCCTGCGGGCGAAGCCTAGCGTTGGCCTGCCGCAGCGCTGTCTCGGGCGCTCAAGCAGGTGACGCGCCCAGGTTGGCCATGACGAACAAAGAGGTCGCCCATCTCCTCGGCCACGGCCCCTCCTGGCGCCGTGGCGTGGCGGCGAGGCGCTGCCAGGGCGGCTTCGAGCTCGTCAGAACTCCTCTTTGAACTTGTCCAACACCTCCCGCCGCGAGGGGCCAGGTCGAAGCCGACGCTTGCGGGCTCTGCTCGACTTGACCGCGCGCGTCAGGGCCGGCAGGCCAACGGGCACGTCAGCGAGAATGCCGGCGGCGGCCTTGCTCTCTGCGCCTTTTCGCGCCTTTGATGCGTTCCCAAAATACCGGGCGCCGCGCCACGCCGCGCGCTCCGCCGCGCTGCCGAACACGTGCGGAGTGTCGGCGCGGCATTTCTGCGCGATCGCATCGACGACGTCGGCAAGAGGCAAAAGCACCCGCTTCCTCGGCCATGCGGGCGTGGTAGACGACCTGCGGCAACAGATCGCCCAATTCCTCCACGCCGGTGCCGCCAGGTCGTGCCGTTCGATGGCGTCGACGACTATCGTAGGCTTCTTCGATCGTATAGGGGGCAATCGTCTCTAGAAGGACTGGGCGAGATCCCGGGGACAACCCGTCAAAGGCGTGCGCAAGGCGGCCATGATGTCGAGCAACTCTCGGCCAGCGATTTTTGCCTGCCTCGGCATGAGCCTCCCTCGCCGCTCGCAGGGCACGGAGCTGCGAGATTACCCGCCGACGCCTTAGCACGAAACGCATGTGCCCGGGCAGATCGCCGCCGGTTGTGGGTGCGGGAGCTCGCGTCAATGCGGAAACCGCGCCAGCCCGCGCGCGGCTAAGCCTCTGCCTGGCGAGCGCCGTGGCCAGGCGAGCGGCCGAGCCACAAACCAACGCTTTGCCCAGCGCTCGTCAGCTTGGCCGCCGCGTGGAGCAGCCTGGCCTGAGCAAGACCTAGCCCCTGGCCTGAGCCACGACCTGGCCGCACGCGCGCGAGCCTGGCGCGGCTCGCGAGGCACGTGATGCGAAGGGTGCCCTCCGGTGGCCGCTGTCGTCGGCCTTGCGTCCCGCTCGAACAAGAACCAGGTGCGCTTTTCGGTGGCATCGATGAAGGTCTCCAAGCAGGCTGGCGGTTGCCACGTCACTCGTGCTTGTCCGCCAGCTGATGGGCTTTGCGCATGTGCCGCCATCGCCTTGTTGTCGGCCATGAGTTCGCTCTACACATTTCGCGCGGGGCAACAGAAGGCCTTGTCGTTCGTCCTTGACCGTTTGCAGGCGCCCAATCTCTCGGCAATCGAGCAGCAGCGTGCTGCCGCCGATCTTGCGCACGCGTTCGGCGAGCTCGTCAGTGGTGCCGAAGATTTCGGTCGCCTGCTCGTCAAACATCAGATGATAGGGCGAAAATGCGGACCGCTGACGTGCCAATGGAAGTTTTTGGTCTTGAGATAGAGGGCAAAGGCATCGGCCAACAGCCGATTGAGGCGCGGCCGAAATCTCGCGCACGGCCTCATCAGGAAGATCGGTGGGGGTATCGAGGGGGCAGCAATCTTGCTGTGAGGCTCGAAGCGTCCTGACGCCTTACTCACGACTGAACTCCGGGCTCGCTGGTTGGGATGGCGGCTTGGCGTGTGCGCCGCGCAAGGAGCAACGCGCTGGGGCGGCAACCGTTCCGGCGGCCAACAGGGGTGAGGCGGCGGACGATCCCTATTCGCATAAGATATATTATGGAAAATCACTAGGTATTAATACGTAGTTACAGGATCTTCGCTCACGGCGGCGCGGCCGCTTCACGGCATTCCCAGCCAACGCGGTTGACGCCCCAGCGCTCGGCCTTTTCGTGAGTTCATCTGCACCAAGCGGTCGAGCAACCGCACGCCCCAGCCCGAGGCCCAGCTTTGGTTGATGTCGTTGCGGCGCAGATCGAAGCGCCGTGCCCGCCACGTCGAGGTGCGCCCAAGGCGTCTCCTTGATGAAGCGCTGGATGAACTGGGCGCCCGTGATGGCGCCGCCGAGACGGCCGCCGATGTTCTTCATGTCGGCGTTCTTGCTGTCGATCGAGCTTGTCATAGGCTTTGGCCGAGCGGCATGCGCCAGACCTTCTCCCCGCTGGATCTCGCCGGCGGCGGCGAGTTCGCGCTGGCCAGCCGATCGTCGTTGGCGAACATGCCCGCGTATTCCGTTGCCGAGCGCGACCATGATGGCGCCGGTCAGGGTCGCCAGGTCGATCACGAAGCGCGGCGAAGCGTTCCTGGGCGTACCAGATCACGTCGGCGAGCACGAGGCGGCCTTCCGCATCGGTGTTCAAGACCTCGATGGTCTTGCCGGACATACTGGTGATGATGTCGCCCGGCCGCTGCGCGCCTGCCCGACGGCATATTCTCGGTGAGGCCGACCAGGCCCACGGCATTGACGGCGGCGTTGCGCAGCCAACGTCAGCATAAGGCCGGCCACGCACGCCGCCCGGCCATGTCGCCCTTCATGTCTTCCATGCCGCCAGCGGGTTTCATGGAAATGCCGCCGGTATCGAAGCACACGCCCTTGCCGACAAAGCAGAGCGTCTTGGCGCGCTTCGACTTGGCCCCATGCCAGTTGAGACACGACGACGCGCGAGGGACGCCGGCTGCCCTGACCGACCGCGAGCAGCGCCTGCATGTTGAGGGCCTTGAGCTGTTCCTCCTCGAGCACCTCGATCTCGGAGGCCACTGCCTTCCAGATCGCGCGATGCGATCGGCGAGACTCGACGGGCCCAGAAGCCGATTGGCCGGCTCGTTGACGAGATCGGCGGGCCAGGAAGACGCCGTCGGCAAGGGCCTTGCAGGGGAACGAACGCCTTGTCTGCGCCGCCTCCGGACGGTCGCACAGGATCTGGAGCTTGCTGAGGCGCGTCGCCGGCGGTCGGCCTCAGCCCCCTCCTCCCGACTTGCCGCGCGTCGGGTATTTCTTGAAGGCGGTAGCTTCGCAAAGAGCGCACCGAGCGCCAGGTCGGCGGCAAAGCCATCGACGCCCACGTCGCCGGGATCGGCCGGGTCGCAGATGAGCGTTGCCCTTTCGCATGCTTGCGCGCACTGGCTGGCGGCCGAAGGCATGGCCGCCCAGCAGCAGCCGATCAATTCCTTGCCCGGGCGCCCCGAGCCACCGCGACGAGGCGCTGCGCCTCGAGCCCGGCGAGGGGCCAAGCAGCTCGATTGCGGTTTGCTCTTGCCGCTGAAGCCGGCGGCAGCGGCGGCGCGCTCAAGCGCGCCTTTGGCCCGTTCGTTGAGGGCGCGGGCGGTGGCTCCAAGCGCGAGCTCCTCGCCCGCCAGTAAGATGAGGTGCCGCTGGGCGCCTGCGACAAGGGCGCGAATGAACTTCAACAGCTTCGGCCATCAGCACTCCTTGTGCGTGTGGGTCGCGAGCCGAAGGCGCGCTCACCGCGGCGCGCGTGCTTCGATGGGGGGGTGAGTGGCGGACGCATGCCCGGCGCTCGCTGGCCACAATAAACGCTCAGCCTCGAAGCAAGCAAGCACGGCGCTTTCCGGCAAGCGCGCCGGATCAGGCGGATGCAAGGGAAGCAAAGCACCATCCGCGTGGACCAACCCGCACGCAAAGCAACCAAAGCGGGCGCGCAAGGCTGTGATCACAGCTGGGCGTCGTTGGGCCGATAAGACCGAAAGGGCGAACCGGCCCAAGGCGCTGCCGGGCGAGCTTGCCGCCATGGCCTGGGGCGGGGCCGACCGGAGCTTTTCGCGACGCCGCCAGCCCTCACGTCAGCGGCGTGCGGAATACTGCAATGTCGAGGTCGCGGATCTTTTTGCGCAGCGTATTGCGGTTGAGGCCCAACAGGGCGGCGGCACGGGATCTGATTGCCGCGCGTGGCGGCCAGCGCGGCCATCAGCAGCGGGCGCTCGAGATGCTGCAACATGCGATCGTCAGAGGCCGGGCGGCGGCAGTTCGCGACCATAGCTGGCAAAATGGCCGGCCAGGTAGCGCTCGATGGTTTCGAGAGCTCTTTGGGGGTCGCGCGCACGGCATCGGCGTTGGGTGGCGGAGGCCGCGCCCGCAGCTCCGCTCGATAATCTCTAGGGTCAAGGATATCTTCCGGATGCAGCGCGCTCAGCCGGCGCACCATGTTCTCAAGGTTCGCGCGTTGCCGGCCAATGGTAGTGTTTGAGGTGCTCGATCGCCGCCGTCTCGATCGCCTTGTAGCCCCATGCCTTGCTTGGCCGTCTGGCGCAAGAAGTAGCGCACGAGGTCGCCGATATCCTCAGACGCGTTCGCGCAGGGGCGGCAGCCGCAGCGGCACGACGTTGAGGCGATAGTAACAGATCCTCGCGGAACAGCCCCTGCTGGATTGCGACTGCGAGCTCGCGATGCGTCGCAGCGATGATGCGCACGTCGGTCTTGATCGGCGTGCGTCCGCCGACCGTGGTGTATTCGCCCTGCCTGCAGCACCCGCAGAAGCCGCGTCTGCGCCTCCATCGGCATGTCGCCGATCTCGTCGAGGAACAGCGTGCCGCCCTCGGCCTGCTCGAAAGCGGCCCTGCGGTGCGCGATTGGCGCCCGGTGAAGGCGCCCTTCTCGTGGCCGAACAGCTCGCTCTCGATGAGCTCGCGCGGGATCGCCGCCATGTTGATGGCGACGAACGGGCCCGCTGCGGCGCTTGCCGTAATCGATGCAGCGCGCGCGCGACGCAGCTCCTTGCCGGTGCCGGATCCGCCGGTGATCATGACCGTGAGGTCGGTCTGCGTCAGGCGCGCCGAGCACGCGATAGATCTCCTGCATCGCCGGCGAGCGACCGATCGAGCGGCAGCTCCTCGCTGTCCACGTCGGGGACCGCGGGCGCTGACGCCGATCTTCGGCTCGGCCAGCGCCCGCCCGACGATCGCGACCAGCTCGCTGCAGATCGAACGGCTTCGGCAGATATTCGAAGGCGCCACTGCTCGGCCGCCGTGATCGCGGTCATCAGTGTGTTCTGCGCGCTCATGACGATGATCGGCAGATCCGGGCGCAACTTCTTGATGCGGGCAATGAGGTCGAAGGCGTTCTCGTCCGGGCATCACCACATCGGTGATGACGACGATCGCCCTCGCCCTGACAACCCAGCGCCACAGCGTGGCGGCGTTGCCGGTCGCACGCGGCGATAGCCCGGCCGCGCGAAAGGCCTGGTTGAGCACGGTGCGGATCGGCGCTGTCATCGTCCGGCATATCAGAACGAGTTCCGCCAGCCATTGACCACTTCCTAGATCTGTTGTCTGCGTTGTTAGTCCTGCAGCGGCAGCAGCACGCGAAAGACCGTGCGTCTCGGCTCCGATTCGCATTCCGATCACGCCGCCGTGGTCGCCGATGATCTTGGCGACCAGCGCCAGACCGAGGCCCGTTCCCTTGCGCTTTGGTGGTGACACAGGGATCGAACAAGTGCGCCTTGAGCGAGTCGGCCACGCCGGGTCCGGTGTCTTCCACCTCGATCATCAAGGGTAAGGCGACGCGTGCGGCGGTGCCGGGCGCCGACAGTCGCATGCCCAGGCGAAGGCGGTACGCAAGACGATGCGACCCGGTTCGCGCAGCTCTCCGTCGATCGCCTCGGCGGCGTTCTTCACCAGATTGAGAAAGGCCTGGATGAGCTTGTCGCTGATTGCCCGGTACAGGCGGCAGGGACGGATCGTACGTCGACGTTGATGGCGATGCCGTCCGTGAAGCCGCTCTCGGCCAGGCGCTTTTACGTGGTCAAGGACCGGGTGAATATTAGACGGGCTCGGTGATCAGAGTGCGCTCATCGCCGAACACCTCCATGCGGTCGACCAGCATGCGGATGCGATCGGTCTCGGTGCAGATCAAGCTGGGTCAGCGCACGGTCCTCGTCCTTCGACGCCGGGCTCGCAGCAGCTGGGCGGCGCCGCGGATGCCCGACAGCGGGTTCTTGATCTCGTGCGCCAGCACCTGCGCCATGCCGAGACACGGAGCGCGCGGCGGCGCGGTGCGTGAGCTGGCGCTCGATCATCTGCGCCATCGAGCGCTGCTGCGGCATCAGCACGATCAGGCCGGATTGTCGGGCAGCGCGCCGCCGGGAACATCGACCACGCGATTGACGCCGCTGCGCGGCGATCCGACGTCGACGCCGTATTCGTTGACGGTAGCGCCAGTGCGCCGCACCTGGGCGACGAGGGCGGCGAGCGGGCTGGAGAGGCGATGATGTCGGGCAGCGTCTGGCGCTTGAGCATGCCCTGGCTGAGCGAGAAGAGCGCCTCGGCGGCGGCGATTGTGCGCCAGAGCACGCGGTGTCGTAATCGTCGCCGAGCACCAGTGGGATCAGGTGCAGGCAGCGTCGCCGAGCGAACAGATCGTACTCGATATGTGGCGGCGCGGAGTGATGGGCGACCCGGCGCGGTACGCGGGCGAGCTCGGCGGCGCTCATGCGGCCATCTCTCTGGTATTTCCGCCATTTCGGCCGATAGCGGGCAGCAGTCGGCGATGCCGGCGAGCTCGCGTTGGGGCGTCGTCCGTACGGTGCACGGGCCGCCGGCGCCACGGCCTTGCGCGACTTCGGGCAGCACAGGCGCGCGGCCGGCGCTCGACGCGAGATGCCAGCCGATATGCTTGCGCGGGCCGCGCAGGCCGTGGCACGCCGCCGTAGGCGCTGAAAGCATCCGCGGCGACGTGGCCGACGGCAATTTCGCCCTGGACGCGCAGCGGCGGGGGCTCTGGATCCTCGCCGGTCGCAAGCGCGCGGGCGATGCGGGCGGGCAGCCAGGGCGCCACGCGGGCGCCGCGGCCGATCATCACGGCATCGGCGCCCGACTGCGCCAGGGCAACCTTGGCGCTGACCGGGTCGACGATATCGCCATTGATGACGACGGGAACCTTGACCGCCGCCTTGACGGGTCGCACCAGCGTGACCAATCCGCCTTACCCTTGAAGAACTGGCAGCGCGTGCGCGCGTGCACGCTCGACTAGCCGCCACGCCGAGGGCCTTCTGCCCTGCGCGCCAGCGCGGCCGCCGACAGCGTGTGGTGATCCCAACCCAGCCGCATTTTCAGGGTCACGGGCAGGTTGACGCGCGCCGAGCACCGCCGCGATCAGGCGCTCGCGCATGGTCGAGGTCGCGCATCAGGGCCGACCCCGCCTGCTTGCCGGTCACCTGGCGCGCCGGACACCCCATGTTGATGTCGATAATATCGGCCCCCAGGTCGGCGGCGACCCGCGCGCCCTCGGCCATCCAGCGGGCCTCGCAGCCCGCGAGTTGTATCACCCGGCGGTCCAGCTCTGCGATCCCGACGTGCGCATCGCGCGCCGTGTCGATCGCGGCTCAGGTGTTCGCTCGCCACCATCTCGGAAACCACCAGCCCGTCCCAGCGCCAGCGCGAGCGTGCGAAACGGCAGGTCGGTGATCCCCGACATGGGCGCCAGCATGACGCCCCGCGCCGATGCGGACCGATGCGAACCGATGTCTCGCGGCTGGTGGGTGAAAGTCCTGCGTTGCCCATTTATTAGGCAAACGATGTCGTTGCCATTCTCTTGTGCAGACTAGCGTGGCCGGTGCGGGCTTCGGCGCGAAACGTGGGGGACTGGGCGGTTGTGCCCGCGTGTCGGTCCCGGTTGTCGCCTCTCAGCCGGCGGAGCTATGGATGGAATGCCCGGCCGCCGTCGAGCGCACCCGTGAAAACAGCCGCCTTGATTTGTCGGCCGCAGGCAGCAGCGCGCGGGCGCCCGGCCCGGTGCCCAAGCAGTATCGCCCGCTCAGCGTCGGCTCGGCCGTGGCCCGTTCGGTCGCGGTCATGCTGGCGCAGCCCGGCATCGACCTGGTGCAGGTCGTGATCGCCGCCGGCGATCGCCCCCACTATGACCGCGGCGCTGCCGTGCGTTGGGGCGCACTGCTGCCGCCCGTTGCGGGGTGGGGCGCAACGCGGCAGCAATCGGCGCTGCAGGCCTGCTCTCGCGCTCGCGCGCATGCCCCGGATTGCGTGCTGATCCACGACAGCGGCCGGCCCTTCGTCACGGCGGACGTCATTGCGCGTGCTGGCCGCCCTGGCGCAGCGCGCCCGCTGCCATCGCCGCGCTGCCGTGACCGATTCGCTTAAACGCGCCGACGCCTCGGGCCGCATCGCCCAATGATCGATCGCGACCGCCTGTGGCGCGCGCAAACGCCGCAGGGATTTGCCTGTTCGCCCATCCTGGCGGCCCATCGCGCCGCCACGACTCGCGAGGCGACCACCTCGAGCGACGATGCGGCGGTGGCCGAATGGGCCGGGCTTGCCGGTGGCGCTGGTGCTGGGAAGCGAGCCAATCGCAAGCTCACGACCGCCGAGGACCTGGCGATGGCCAGCCCCCCAACCCCCTGCCCGACGTGCGCACCGGGCCCGGCTTTGATGTGCATCGCTCGGTGCCGGGCGATCACGTCTGGCTGTGTGGCATTCGCGTCCCACACGGCGCCGGCCTGCAGGGCCACTCGGACGCCGATGTGGCCCCCTGCATGCCCTGACCGATGCGCTGCTCGGCGCGGTGGGCGAGGCGATATCGGCCAACTCTTTCCGACAGCGGATCCCGCGCTGGCAGGGGGCGTCCTCCCACCTGTTCTTGAGCGAGGCGGCACGGCGCGTGCGCCTGGGGCGGCCAGGTGACCAACGTCGATCTCACCATCGTCTGTGAGGCCCCGCATCGGCCCGCATCGGGAGGCGATGCGCGGCGCATTGCCGGAGCTGTTGGAGATCGAGGCCGAACGCGTCGGCATCAAAGGCCACCACCACCGAAACCCTTGGCTTTACCGGCCGCCGCGAAGGCATTGCCGCCCTGGCAGCCCGCAACCGTGCTGCGGTGCCGACGGCCTCATCCTGGAGCTGCCGCCGCTGCTCGTTGCCTTGCGCGGCCGAATCGCGGCATGCACAGATCCGAGCTCTAAAGATCAGCGCCGAGGGGGCGCCCGATGAACATCATGACACCCGGCGTCGGTGTTGCGACCGCGGACATCGGCGAGCATAGCCGAGAGTACGTCGGCGGCCTGCATATCGACGCGCGTGCGACAATTGAGTCGCATTGTGACGCGAGTCTACGACGATGCCCTTGCGCCCGCTCAGGAATCACCGCCAGCCAATTCACCTTGCTCACCCAACTTGCCCAGCAAGATGGCATCACGGCTGTCGAGATCGGACATGCGCTTGATATCGAGAAGTCAACGCTATCGCGTAACCTCAAACGCCTAATGGCCCTCAGCTCACATCACCATGGATCCGCCGGCGGGCCGGCTGCGGACGCGGACTGCACCTGACCCCCAAAGGACAGTCCGTGATCATACAAGGCCTATCCGGTGTGGAAGGAGGCCCAGTCCAAAACCATGCGGGTGATGGGCCCGGAAGCCGCACCACGCTCGACTCTCGCTGACCCAAGCGGAGAAGCTAGCGCCGCTTGATCCTTTCCCTCTCTTTCTCATTTCTTCTTCCCTTGACGGTATCCGTTGCCCGACGGATACCGTTCTTGTTTTGCGAGGCTGCGATGTTTCCTGCGCCCTTGATCGATGAAGCTGGCTGCCTCATTGGCGCCTTCCGGGCGCGGGGGCACAAAAATCGTGACCGCGGAGAGTTGTAGCGGCGGGCTTTTGGCCGGCCGTGCTGACGGAGATCGCCGGCGCCTCCGACGTGCTCGAGCGCGGCTTTGTCACTATTCAAATGCGGCCAAGCAGCAGGAGCTTGGCGTTGCCGCCGAGCTGTTGGCCCGGCATGGCGGCGGTGAGCGCCGAGGTGGCGCAGGCCATGGCGGCGGGGGCGCTCACGCGAGGGCAGGAGCCGACGTCGCCATTTCGATTACCGGAATTGCCGGTCCTGGCGGCGGCAGCGCGACCAAGCCCGTCGGCCTCGTCTATCTGGGTGCGGCCGTCGTCGGACGTCCGGCCACGCATGTGGAGTGTCGGCTCGGGGACCTCGGCCGTGCCGCCATCCGGCAAATCGATCGAGGCGGCGCTTCGCCCTGCTCCGGCAGGCGCTGCCGGCGTGATGGGCCGTTCAGGGCAGCGGCGGCCGGCGCTGCCGTAGACGCGATGGGCGCGCTCCTCGAAGGCGCGCGTGTAGCGGCGAAACACGCGATCAAACAAGCTGCCGACCAGCGCCTGCAGCAGCAGCGACTTGAAGGTGTAGCTGATGAAGAAGTCGACATCGCAGCCGCCCGCGGCGGGGCGGAAGCCCCAGCGGTTGTCCAAGCGCTGGAACGGGCCGTCGCCCTTGCGCGGCCGCGCTCGCCAGCACCGTCAGCCCGGAGGGGTCGAGTTCAACCCGGCTGGTGAAGGTTTCCCGAATGCTCAAATAGCCGACCGTCATATCGGCCAGCAGCACGGTATTGCCCTCGTGTTGATCGCGCTGGCGAACCAGCAAGGCCTCGCACAGCGGCAGGAAGCTCGGATAGCTCTCAAGATCGGCAACGAGATCGAACATCTGTCGCGCCGGTGAAGGGCACTCGGTGGGTGGTGCGAAAGGATGGCATGCCGACGATGCCCCCGCCCCCGGCGGGGACAGGATGCGCGCTCCCGTTGCCTCAGTCGTCGATGCGCCTGCTGGGCGGCACGCGCGGCGCGCAGCCGGGCAAATCCTCACCCGCATGGTAGGAGGAGCGCGTCAGTGGGCTGGCGGCACCAACAGAAAGCCTTTCGACAGCGCCACCGCGCCGGTAGGCGTCGAAGTCCTCCGGCGGCACGAAGCGCTTCACCTCGGCGTGCTTGCGGGTCGGCTGCAGGTATTGGCCGATGGTGAGGAAGTCGACGTCCGCCGAGCGCAGATCGTCCATCACTTGCAGCACCTCCTCGCGCTCTCGCCGAGGCCGACCATGATGCCGGACTTGGTGAACATCCTCGGCGCCAGCTCCTTCACCCGCTGGAGCAGGCGAATGCGAATGGAAGTAGCGCGCGCCCGGGCGGATCCTGAGATAGAGCGAGGCACCGTCTCGAGGTTGTGGTTGTAGATGTCGGGCGCGCGCCGCAACGACCGTCTCGAGCGCACCGTCCTTGCGCAGGAAGTCGGGGGTCAGCACCTCGATCGTGGTCTGCGGCGTGCGCGCGCGGATGGCGCGGATGGTGCTGGCGAAGTGCCGGCGCGCCGCCGTCGGCGAAGATCGTCACGGTCGACCGAGGTGATGACGATGTGTGCGAGCCCCAGCTTGGCGACCGCCTGCGCGACGTGCTCGGGCTCATGCGCGATCGAGCGCGCCGCGGCAGCCCGGTCGCGCACGTTGCAGAAGGCGCAGGCGCGCGTGCAGGTGTCGCCCATGATCATCATGGTGGCGTGCCGCCCGGCCCAGCACTCCGCCAATATTGGGGCAAGCCGGCCTCCTCGCACACCGTGTGCAGCGCGTGCTCGCGCAGGATCTGCTCGCGTCTGGGCGAACTGCGGCGAGGCCGCCGGCACCTGCACGCGGATCAATCGGGCTTGCGCAAAACCGCGCGTGTCCGGCTTGTGGGCCTTTTCCGGATGGCGGGGCTGGCGCGTGTCGAGAATGGTGACCATGCGGGCTCTTGTGCTAGGCGCGAGGTGTACCGTTTTTGCGGCCGTCGCACGCCAAGATTTGCGCATCAGGCCACACGAAATCAAGCCGATCGGGCAGCGTTTGCCCGAGGCGGGGCTAGCCGACCTCGAGTACCACGCGCCCGCGGATTTTGCCGGCCAGGATTTCGGGCGCGAGCTCGGTGACCTGCGCGAGCGGCTTGATGGTGGTGAGCGCGCGCAAGCTTGTCCTTGTCGAGATCCTGCGCCAGCCGCCGCCATGCCTCTTGCCTAAGCGGTTTGGGCGCCATCACCGAGTCGATACCGGCGAGCGTGATGCCGCGCAAAATGAAGGGTGCGACGGAGGAGACAAGGTCCATGCCTTGGGCCAAACCGCAGGCGGCGACGCTGCCGCCGTATTGCGTCATGGCCAGAACATTGGCAAGCGTGTGGCTACCGACGGCGTCGATGCCGCCGGCCCAACGCTCCTTGCCGAGCGGCCGCGGCGGGCCCTGCAGTTGCGCCCGCTCGATGATCTCGGCCGCCCCAGGGCGGTCAGATAGTCCGCTTCGCTCGTCCGCCCGGTGGAGGCAATGACGCGGTAGCCGAGCCGCGCCAGCAGGATGATGGCGACGCTGCCCACCCCGCCGGCCGCGCCGGTGACGATCACGGGGCCCTTGCTGGGCGTGACGCCATTGCGCTCGAGCGCCAGCACGGCCAGCATGGCGGTGTAGCCCGCCGTGCCGATTGCCATGGCCTCCCCGGCGCTGAGCGTCGCCGGCCGCTTGATCAGCCAGTCGCCCTTGACGCGGGCGCGCCCGGCGTAACCGCCATAATGGGCCTCACCGACGCCCCAGCCGTTGAGCACCACCTCATCGCCAGCTTTTGAACTGGGCATCGAGCCGAACCGACGACGGTGCCGGTGAAGTCGATGCCGGGGATCATCGGCCAGCGTCGGATCACGGGCGCCTTGCCGGTGAGCGCGAGCCCGTCCTTATAGTTAATGGTCGTATGGCTTACCGCGACGGTGACATCCCCCTCCATCAGGTCGCCATCGCCGAGCTCCTGCCAGGAAAGGCTCTGCCCTGCCTCCCGTCTTAGCGGCCAGCAAGGCCTTGAAGTGTGCCATTACGGTCTCCAAACAAGGGTGATTCGGCCTCTTCCCGCGCTTCGGTAGGCCATTGGGGCCAGGGTGTCGAGGCCGATCGCGGGCCCCGGCTGGCATCGGGGGTGCGGCGGATCTGTCGCATCTTTGCAACGGCGGCGGCGGCGAGGCGACGCCGACCCCAGCGCCGGCGACTTTCTTTCTGTACAAGAACTTGAATGACGCTATTGGGGCAGAATTGGATGGTCGCAAGCTCTACAATCTGAATGTAAGGTTAATACAGCGCGTTTACTCTAACAAACCTCTTGTATAAGACTAGTGTTCACGTGGTTGTTGTGCATCAAGAGGTGAGGCAATCGGGAAACTTCATTGGATAACATCGAATTATTGCGCTGCAGCAGCGATTTCGCTTGGCAGCTATCGAACCGATCCCTAGATTCCCATCGTTGGCGCGGGGCAACTTGCGTCAACACTCGCCGGAGGCAGAGCGATGGAACTACGGACCAGGCTCAGTCGTGCTTGCCGCCCTGATATCCTTCGCGTTTCTGACTGCAGTCGTGTTTGGCATGTTCTAGAGGGGGAGAGCCGATCGCGGGACATGGGGATCGGCCGAAGTCCCAATCAGCCTTTTGAGGGCGGCGCGAGAGCGATCTCCGCGCTCCTCGGCATTTTTCGACTCGGCATTTTTGCCATGTCAACGCCGCAGTGCCGCCCCGCAAAGGCGCATAGCCGCTCAGCGCTTGAGCGCGTAACCCAACAAGGCCCCGAGCAGCGGGTAGAGGTCATCGCTCACAGCGCGCCTGGCAGCTGCGCAGCTCCACGGGCAGGGAGCCGCGGGAGGCGATGAGGAGTGCGCCCGCCAAGGCGACCAAGATCGCGGCCATCAAGGTAGCGCCCGAGGGACATGGCACGTGTCGCGCAAGACCTGCGATCCCCATCAGTCGCGGCGCTGCGGGCGAGCTTGGGATCATAGTTGAGCACAGGGGCGAGCCAGCGCTCGGCGTCTTCGATGCTCCATCCCTTGCGCCGCGCGTAGTCGGCTGCCTGATCGCGCTCGATCTTGCCGACGCCGAAGTAGTGGCTGTCGGGATGGGCGAAATAGACGCCGCAGACGCTGGCGCCCGGCCACATCGCGTAGCTTTCGGTCAAGCGGATGCCGGTGGCCGCCTCCCCGTCGAGAAGATCAAACAGCGTCGCCTTCTCCGTGTGATCGGGCTGGGCGGGATAACCCGGCGCCGGTCGGATGCCCTGATAGGCTTCCGCGATCAGCTGCTCGCGATGGAGCCGCTCGTCACGCGCGTAGCCCCAAAATTCGCGGCGTACGCGCTCGTGCATATGCTCCGGCGAAGGCCTCGGCGAGCCGGTCGGCGAGCGCCTTCAGCATGATGCGTCCGTAGTCGTCGTGCTGGTCGATGTAACGGGACAGCGCTTCCGCCTCGCCGACGCCCGTCGTCACGGCGAAAGGCACCGACGTGATCGGCAATGCCGCTCGCCTTCGGCGCCACGAAGTCGGCGAGCGCGGTGTGCGCCCGGTCGCGCAAGTTTTCGCGCGCCATCTGCTGGCGCAACGTGCGTAGCGTCGCGCGCCGCAGCTGCGCCCTTCGTCGTCGTAAAGCTCGATGTCGTCGCCGACGGCATGGCTCGGCCAGAAGCCAATCACCGCGTTGGCCGTGAGCCAGTTGCCGGCGACCAGGCGGGCCAACAGTGCCTCAGCGTCGGCGAACAGTTTGCGCGCTTCGCCGCCCACCACGTTGTCGTCAAGGATGCGCGGATATTTCCCCACCAGCTCCCAGGTGGAGAAGGGGGTCCAGTCGATATAGGGCACGAGCTCGGCCAGCGGGTAGGCCTTGAACTGCCGGGCACCCAGAAAGCTCGGCCGCACCGGGCGAAATGCCGACCAGTCGATCTTGAAGGCGTTGTTGCGCGCGGCCTCCAGCGGCAGTCGCGTTTTTTGCCTTCACCTCTTAAGTAGCCCTCGCGGATCCGGCTGTATTCGGCGCAGATCTTGTCGATGTAGGGCGCACGCTCGAGGTCGGACATCAGGTTCGACACCACGCCGACAGCCCGGCTGGCGTCGGTCACATAGATCGTCTGCCCACGCGCGTAGTTCGGATTGATCTTGACCGCGGTGTGCACGCGGCTGGTGGTGGCACCGCCGATCAGCAGCGGCACGGTGAAATTCTCCCGCTCCATCTCGGCGGCGACATGGCACATTTCGTCGAGCGACGGGCGTGATCAGACCCGGACAGGCCGATGATATCCGCCTTCTCGTCTTTCGCCGTCTCCAGGATCTTCTGCGCCGGCACCATGACGCCGAGATCGATCACCTGGTAGTTGTTGCATTGCAAGCACCACGCCGACGATGTTCTTGCCGATGTCGTGCACATCGCCCTTGACGGTCGCCATCACCACCTTGCCCGCCGCCGGCCGCTGGTCGCGGCCGGAGGCTTTTTCCGCCTCCATGAAAGGCTGCAGATAGGCGACCGCCTGCTTCATCACGCGCGCCGATTTGACCACCTGCGGCAGGAACATCTTGCCGGCGCCGAACAGATCGCCGACGACGTTCATGCCGGCCATCAACGGGCCTTCGATCACCTCGATGGGCTTGGCGGCCAGAACGTCGGGCCGCCTCCGTGTCGGCCACGATATAGTCGTTGATGCCGTGCACCAGGGCGTGCTTAAGGCGCTCTTCGACCGGCGCCTCGCGCCAGGCGAGATCCTTCTCCTTCGATTTGACGCCCTCGCCGTGGTAGCGTCCGGCGGCCTCCAATAGCCGGTCCGTGGCGTCTTCCCGTCGATTGAGGATGACGTCTTCGCACAGGTCTCGCGAAGCGTCGGCTCGATGTCGTCGTAGATGGTGATCTGCCCGGCATTGACGATGGCCATGTCGAGGCCGGCGGCGATGGCATGGTAGAGAAACACCGAGTGCATCGCCTGGCGCACGGCCTCGTTGCCGCGGAAGGCGAAGGACAGGTTGGACACGCCACCCGAAACGTGCACGTGCGGCAGCTTGGCCTTGATCTGGCGCGTCGCCTCGATGAAGGCGAAGCCCGTAGCCGTTGTGCTCCTCGATACCGGTGGCGACCGCGAAGATGTTGGGATCGAAAATGATATCCTCGGCGGCAAAGCCGAGCCGGCCGGTGAGCAGGCCGTAGGCGCGCTCGCAGATCGCCACCTTGCGCTCGACCGTGTCTGCTTGGCCCTGCTCGTCGAAGGCCATTACCACGACGGCGGCGCCATAGGCGCATCAGCTTGCGGGCGCTGGCAAAGAAGCCTCCTCGCCCTCCTTCAAGGAGATGGAATTGACGATCGCCTTGCCCTGCACGCATTTGAGCCCGGCCTCGATCACCGACCATTTCGAAGAATCGATCATGATCGGCACGCGGGCAATATCCGGTTCGGAAGCGATCAGGTTGAGGAACGTCACCATCGCCTGTTCGGAATCGAGCAGGCCCTCGTCCATGTTGACGTCGAGGATTTGCGCGCCGTTTTCGACCTGGCTGCGCGCCACGGCGAGGGCGGCGGCATAATCACCGAACTCGATCAGCTTGCGAAACTTGAGCGAGCCCGTGACATTGGTGCGCTCACCAATATTGATGAAATTGGTGGCCGCGCTCTGATCCCTCATTGCAGTTTACGCTCCCAGCCTTCAGCCGTGCACGAAGGGCTCGAGCCCCGACAGGCGCATGCGGCGTTCGATCTCGGGCACGCGGCGCGCTGAAATCTTTCGACCTTGGCCTTGATCTGGGCAATGTGCTCGGGCGTCGAGCCGCAGCAGCCCCCGACGATATTGACAAGGCCGTCCTTAGCCCACGGTTCGATATGGCAGGCCATGTCGTGGGGACCTTCGTCGTATTCACCCATGGCGTTGGGCAAGCCGGCATTGGGATAGGCGATGACGCGCGTATCCGCCACGGCGGCGATCTCGGCGATGTAGGGACGCATCAGCTCGGCGCCGAGCGCACAATTGAGCCCGACCGCCCACGGTTTCAGGTGGCGCACGGAGTAGAAGAAGGCGGGGGCGGTCTGCCCCCGATAGGGTGCGGCCGGAACGATCCGTGATGGTGCCGGAGATGATCAATGGCAACGCGACACCGAGTTCCTCGAAGCTGCGCAGCACCGCAAAGCCCGCCGCCTTGGCATTGAGAGTGTCGAACACGGTCTCGATCAGCAGTAGATCGACGCCGCCTTCGATCGAGTCCGCGCACCTGCTCGCTATAGGCGTCGACAAGCTCATCGAAGGAAACGTTGCGAAAGCCCGGATTGTTGACGTCCGGGGAGATCGAGGCCGTGCGGTTGGTCGGGCCCAACGCGCCGGCGACCACGGCCGGCGCGCGCCGTTGGCGCGCCGGGCGCCGTCGGCGGCGTCGCGGGCGAGTTAGCGCTGCCACGTAATTGATCTCGTGCGCCAGCGCCCGCATGTCGTAGTCGGCCAGCGAGATGCCTTGGGCATTGAAGGTATTGGTGCAGATGATGTCGGCGCCAGCGGCGAGATAGTCCGCGTGAATCTTGGCGATCGCTTGCGGTTGGCTCAGCACCAACAAGTCATTGTTGCCCTGCACGGGCTTGCCATGGTCGCCGAACCGCGCGCCGCGAAAGGCGGCCTCGTCGAGCTTGAGGCGCTGGATCATGGTGCCCATGGCGCCGTCGATGATCAAAATGCGCTCTTCGGCGGCCGCTTCCAGCGCGGCGCAGACGTTGCGATCGTGTCATGCGTTGACCACCGTGTTCGACTTCGAGGCCTGCGGCCTCAGACCCAAGAGATGGCAAATGGCATAAACCAGATCCGCGCGGTTGAGGGTGTAGAAGTGAAATTGGCGGATGCCCTGGTCAACGAGATCCATCACCTGCTCGGCCGCCACCGCGGCGGCGACCAGGTGCGTGGTTTGCGGATCCTGGTCCAAACCGTCGAAGCGCCGCGCCAGCCAGGCCGGCACGCTGGCGCCACAGCGGGCGGCAAAAGCGGCGACCTGCCTGAAGTTATGCACGGGGCGATGCCGGGAACGATCGGCGCCCAGATGCCCGCGCGGCGCGCGTGCTCGAGAAAGCGCAAATAGTGGTCGTTGTCGAAGAAAAACTGGGTGATGACGCGCGATGCGCCGGCATCGACCTTGGCTTTCAGGTTGTCGAGGTCCCCGCCAGGTCGGGACTGTCGGGGTGGCTCTCCGGGGTAGCCGGCGACGGAGACCTCGAAATTGCCAATCCGCTTCAGGCTGCCGACCAAGTCGGCGGCATTGGCATAGCCGCCGGGATGGGGGCATAGCGGCTGCCGGCGCCACCCACCGGATCACCGCGCAGGGCGACGATGTGGTTGACGCCGCTCGCCTGATAGCGGGCGCGCGACCTCGCTCGACCTCAGCCTTGGTCGCCTCCACGCAGGTAAGATGCGCCGCCGGCACGGAGGCAGGTTTCGCGGGCGAGACGAGCAACGGTGGCGTGCGTGCGTTCGCGGGTGGAGCCGCCCGCGCCGTAGGTTACCGACACGAAGCGGGGCCGCGGGGGCTCGAGACGGCGAATGGCGCCCCAGAGCGCCTCCTCCATCTTTTTCCGTCTTGGGCGGGAAGAACTCAAAGGAAACGCTTGATGTCGCCGTCACCGACGAGCCTGCTGCGGCGTTCCTTGACGCTCTCCATCAGCTCACCTGCTCGAGGTTGCGCTGCCCGCTACCACACGCGCCTGGGCGCCCCCGTCCCGGGCCGGCCCGCAAGCCAGATCGACACGGTGAGTTGCGCGCCTGGCGCCGCGCTCGCCGGCGCAAGATCATGCCGCTGCCGCAGCTCAAGTCCGCAGTCGACAAGCCACTGGGTCACCTGCGCATGGGAAAAACCCAAGCGCTCGTGGGCAAACTGATCGCGCAGGTACTCAAGTTCGTGCGGCGCAAAGTCGACGATCAGCAACCGCCCGCCCGGCAGCAAAACGCGGGCAGCCTCACGGATCGCCTGCGGCGGATCGCCCAAAAAGTGCATCACCTGGTGCATGACGACGGCGTCGGCCACAGCATCGGCGAGCGGCAGGTCGTAAATGTCGCCCTGACGCACTTGCGCCTGGTGCAACCGAGCGCGCTCGAGTTTGGCGCGTGCGTAAGCGAGCATCGCCGGGCTGCGGTCGATACCGAGGCCCCGGCGATAGCGCCCGGCGAGCAGCTCCAGCATGCGCCCCGTACCGGTACCCAGATCGATCAGGAGGTTTAGAGGTTCGCCATCGAGGGCGGTCGCGATCGCCGCCTCGACGCTGTCCTCGGCCACGTGCAGCGCCCGGATGCTGTCCCATTCGTTGGCATGGGTTTGAAAGTAGGCCTGGGCCATCGCCTCGCGTTCGGTGCGCAGGGCCTCCGCCCGCGCGCGATCGCGCAGCAACACGGGATCGTTGGCATCGACGGCGCCCAACACCAAGCCGGCAAGCTCGCTGCCGTTCGGTTGGTCGGACAAGCGGAAGTAGACCCAGCTGCCTTCGGGAGCACGCTCGACCAGCCCCGCTTCGCACAGGAGTTTGAGGTGGCGACTGATGCGCGGCTGGCTCTGGCCCAGGACCCTCGTCAGGTCCTTGACGTTGAGTTCGCCGTAGGTCAGCAGCGCCAGGACGCGCAGCCGCGTGGGCTCCGCCATGGCCTTCAGGACACTGACGCACATCTGCTGGGACAGGGCTGCCATGGCTTTCCTCGGCTCGCACTCAACCATATAAAGATATCCTTATATGTCAAGAGAAGACTCGGTCGCCCCGGTCGATGCCGGTGGGCAGGCAACAAGCCGCGCCCGGAGAGGATCGCATCGGCGGGCCTGGCGCATCCCACCCGCCCGGCGGTTGCCCCTCGAGCGGGGCGCGGCCCCGCCGGATGCGAGGCCCAAGCGGCATGGCCCGGCCGGTGGCAGCAGGCAGAGGCAGGCAGCGCTCAGGCGGTGCCAGCCGGGCGGCTGCCGAGGATGTGTTGGCAGGTGCCGGTCGCCTTGACGCTGCCGCCGCCCACAGCTTGGTTTTCATCCGTGTACTGTTTGTCATCCGGCACGCCCGCGCGGCGGCGGAGCGCACCCCGCGCCTGCAACTCTTCCGCGTCGGGCGAAGTCTCCCGCGTCGGCAGGCACGGGCGCCCCGGTGGCGCGGTCGCTTTGGGGCGACGAGTTGGCGAAAAGATGGCAGCAACATGTCGTTTGCGGGGGCCGCCGCCGCCGGCCGCCCGCAGGCGCAAAACCCGCCACAAAAGCCCTCTCGATGGCGGCCGCGCGGCGCAACCTTGCCCCGGTGGTGGGTTGTCCCCGGAGCAGCAACAACAAACGGAGATTGCATCGTGACGACGCTCACGCGCCTGCGCCTCATCGGCGCTGCGGCCCTCGTGTCCAGTGCCGCCGCGCTCTCTGCCGCGGCGCAAACGCAGACGCCCGCGCCTGACACGCAGACCGCCCCGCCTGCGGTCAAGCCGGAGCCGGCGCCGACGCCGACACCACCCACGGGCATGAAGCCCTCCGACCCGGCGAAGACACCGGCGGCGCCGTCCCCACCGGGCGGCAATCGGCGGCTCCAGCAAAGAACCCGATGATCGGCCTCACGGTGTTTTCATCGGACGGCAACAAGCTTGGCTCGGTGCAGAGCGTTGATGCCGGTGCCGACGGCACGGTGCGGGCTATCCGCCTCAAAACCGGTGGTTTTCTCGGCTTTGGCGGCAAGCTGGTTGAGATTCTCGAAGGGAAATTCACCAAATCCGGCGATAATGTGCAGCTCGGCATGACGTCCGACGAAGTGAGCAAATTGCCTGAAGTGAAAAACCAGAGCTAACGGATTTAAGTTGTTGGCTGTGTGCGGCGGGCCGCGCCTCGAGGGCGCGGCCCGCTTTTATGGGGCTGCGCGCCTGCGCGAGGGTCGGCATCGCATCGCCGGCTCGACACAATTCAGTGACATTGAGGGTGCACACCCGATCCGGTTGTCGGCAGCAGGAGGCCTTTGACGGGGCGGCCCATTCCGTGTTCAAAACACCTGCAAGCTCCAGACGACGGGTACGGGGCCTGCGTCATGGGAGAGGGACACGTTGCGTATGATGAAGCTATTAGGTTGCATGACCAGCCTTGCCAGGATTTGTCGGGCCAGGGGTCGGGCCAGCCTGGCGGCAGGGGTGCTCGCCGCGGTTGCAATCCTGGCTTCGCTGCTCGCCGATTGGTTAGGGGCGGCATCGCTGGCGCGCGCGGCCGATCCGCCGGTCGTGTACATGTCGCAGGTGGGTAAAGAGCTAATGTCGGCCGCCCGCACGCGCTCCCCGGTGTGATGGCCACCGTGATCCAGCGTCATGCCGATGTGTCCTACATCGGCCTTTACTCCTCGGCAATTATCGCGCCAAGCTGGCCGCAACCGACCGGGAAATCTATTTCGCCGGCATGGTGCGCTTCATTTCGCGATATGCCGCCGGCGAGGCACCGAAATACCCCGTCTCGCGCGTCAACTGGACGAACCAAAGTACGCGCGGCAGCAACGGCGTCATGGTCGACAGCCAGGTCGTGCTGCAGGACGGCACGGCCTACGACGTGCGCTGGCTGCTTGCCAAGTACGGCAACGGCTACAAGGTGCGCGACGCCATGGTGCTGGGCTTCTGGATGACGCCGTTTCTGAAAAACTGTTCGAAGACTACATCGATCAGAATGGCGGCAACCTGCACGCCCTGACCGCTGCGCTTAATCGAAGCTAGCTGACGCCGAAGCCCCGAACGGTGCCCGCCGAGGCGCGATCGACCCGAGCGCTCGTGTCCTCAACGAACGGCCGGCCGGCAGCGCGGCTCGCACGGGTTTTGCATGCGCCGCGCCAAGGCGATGATGGCTCGACCAACAAGCCAAGACCAGCAGGGCCGGCCCTGGCCCTGCTGGCGCGAGGCTCCTGTTCTCTGCGGAGCTTCTCGCCCATCGTCTTCTCTCTATGCCTCATCTCCTGCGCCTCCCAAGACGGCGACCGGTACGGCCGCGCGCGGCTCGGGCGAGCGCGTCAGCGATCCGGGTGACGGCCGGGTGCGCAACTGCAAAGCAATTTTAGGGGCGCTATCGGACGGCCGAGCCAGCAGCCCGAACGCATCAGCGCGGGACCCCGGCGCAAAAGCTTTCGAGAACGCGCAAGGGCGGCGCCCGCGCGGGTGCTGCGCGCGCCAAACCGCTGAGCGTCCCCGAGGCGGCGGCCGGCAAGGTTGCCCTAGCGCCGCTCGAAGCGCTTGAACTTGATGCGATGCGGCTCGACGGCGGCATCCCCGAGACGCCGCTTCTTGTCGGCCTCGTAGTCCTGGAAATTGCCTTCGAACCATTCGACGTGACTATCGCCCTCGAAGGCCAGGATGTGGGTCGCCATGCGGTCGAGGAAGAAGCGGTCGTGGCTGATGATGACGGCGCAGCCGGCAAAATCCTCAAGCGCCGCCTCCAGCGCCGACAAGGTCTCGGTATCGAGATCATTGGTGGGCTCGTCGAGGAGCAGCAGATTGCCGCCCTCTTTGAGCATCTTGGCGAGGTGCACGCGATTGCGCTCGCCGCCCGAGAGCAGGCCGACCTTTTTTGCTGGTCGGGGCCCTTGAAGTTGAACCAGCTCACGTAGGCGCGGCTATTCACCTCCATTTTGTCGCCGAGCTTCATGATGTCGAGCCCGTTCGACACCTCCTCCCACACGGTCTTCTTGTCTTCGAGATGCGCGCGGCTTTGGTCGACGTATCCCAGCTTGACGCTGTCGCCGAGCCGGATGCTGCCGCCGTCCGGCTGATCCACTCCCGTGAGCATCTTGAACAGCGTCGTCTTGCCGGCGCCGTTTGGGCCGATCACGCCAACGATACCGCCGGGCGGCAAGCTGAAGGACAAATTGTCGATCAGCAACCGGTCGTCGAAGGCTTTCGACAAGCCTTCGACCTCCAGCACGACGCCCCCAACCTTGGTCCGGGCGGGATCTGAATTTGTGCCCTGCCGCCCTGCTCGCGACCGGCCTCCTCGGCCAAGCGGTCGTAGGCCTGAATGCGCGCTTTCGACTTCGCCTGCCGCGCCTTCGGCGAGGACCTGATCCATTCCAGTTCGCGCTTTAGCGTGCGCTGCTTTGCTTCCTCCTGGCCCTTTTCGACCTCGAGCCGCTTGGCCTTTTGCTCCAGCCAGCTCGAATAGTTGCCTTTGTAGGGCACGCCCTGGCCGCGATCGAGCTCCAGGGTCCATTCGGTGATGTTGTCGAGAAAATAACGGTCGTGCGTCACCAGCATGATGCAGCCGGGATACTGCTTGAGATATCGTTCCAACCAGGCCACCGATTCCGCGTCCAAATGGTTGGTCGGCTCGTCGAGCAGCAGGATGTCGGGCTTGGCGAGCAGCAACTTGGTCAGGGCCACGCGCCGCTTCTCGCCGCCCGACAGCGTGCTCACGTCCGCTTCCCCGGATGGGCAGCGCAAGGCATCGAGCGCCTGCTCCACCTGGGTGTCGAGGTCCCACAGACCTTGCGCCTCGATTTCATCCTGCAGCCTGGCCATCTCCTCGGCGGTCTCGTCGGAATAGTTGGCGGCCAGTTCGTTGTAGCGATCAACCAGCGCTTTCTTCTCCGCCACGCCCTCCATGGCATTGGCGAGCACGTCCTTTGCAGCATCGAGCTCGGGTTCTTGAGGCAGGTAGCCGACGCGAATGCCGTCCGCGGCCCAGGCCTCGCCGACATAGTCCTCCACATCGCCGGCCATGATCTTGAGCAGCGTCGACTTGCCAGCACCGTTCAAGCCAACCACGCCGATCTTGGCGCCGGGAAAGAACGACAGCGAGATGTCCTTCAAGACCTGTTTGCCCCCGGGTAGGTCTTGGACAGCTTGTGCATGTGATAAACGTATTGGGGATTGGCCACGCGCGCCTCGAAGTTCGGAGCAATGGGGAGTTGTTGCGCCTTTTAGCTTGAAGCGCTTTCCGCCTCAAGCGGCGGCATCGCGGCGGTGCCTCAGCGGCGGCGCCCCGAGCGCTCCAGGGCCCGCCGTTGTACCAGCCGGCCTGGCCCGGGTGCGCGGCGGCCGCAGGATCGAGCGCAGCAAGCAGCACCCAGCCGGCGACAAAGCCACCGATGTGCGCCCACCAGGCGATGCCTGCACCAATTGCAAGGGCGAGAACAGCTCACTTGCTCCCTGGATCAGCTGCATGAAAAACCAGATGCCGGCGAAGGCTACGGCCGGGATGCTGAAGAATAGGGGAATGAAAACGATCGGCACCAGAATGCGCACCCAGGCGTAGGGAAAGCGCACGGCGTAGGCAGCGATCAGCGCCGGCGATGGCCCCGGAGGCGCCGAGCGCGGGCACCATCGAGGCGGCATTGAACAGGGCATGCGTGGCGCTCGCGGCGACGCCGGCCAACAGGTAGAGAATGGCGAAGCGCACCGAGCCCAAGCGATCCTCGAGCGCCGGGCCGAAGATGTAGAGCGTCCACATATTGAAGATGATGTGCAGCCAGCCGCCATGCAGAAAAAATGTTGCTGAGGAAGGGCGAGAAGTCGGTAGGCGACAAGCCCACCATGTTGGCCCATCCGGGCTGAAATAACGGCGCGGCACCAGGGCGTGCTGATAGAGGAAATAATTGAGCTCCGGCGCGCTCATGCCGAGCTGATAGAAGAAGGCAGCAATGTTCAGCCCTATGATCGTCCACACGACGATGGGCTCGGTTGTGCGGCTGACACTGTCTCGGATCGGGAACATTGCTGATCGTTCACCTTGCCCCGTTGCGCTCCCTTGAGATGGGAACGATGCGAGCGCCGGGCAAGTTCCCAAGCCCGGGTTCGGCCCCACGCCTAGGAAAGCCGGGCGCGCGGCGCTAGATTGCTGGCTTGCATGCCCGGCGCCGTATCCTGGCAGGACGTCAAGAAGCGAAGGCAAATGACGGCAGCGTTGGAAATGATCGATGTCGCCGATCCCATGTGCTCCTGGGTGTTGCGGCTTCGCGCCGGTGATCTTTGCGCTGGCCGAGCGCTTCGCGGCACGCTTGCCGCTGCGGGGCTTATGATGGGCGGGCTCAGGTGCCGGCAACAGCGAGCTGATGCGCGCGGCCGAGAAGCGACTACGTCCGCCAGGCCTGGACCGAAGTGGGCGCTCTGGCTGGCCGCCAGGGCTCTCGTCACGGCATCGGCGTAAGGAGATGCGCCAATGGATGACGCGCTCGCACCCTATCGGCTGATCGCCTATAACAGCGCCCGCCAGTCCGGAAAACAAGATGCACGACGACACCGTCGCCCGCCAATTCGGCTTCGTGGGCGGGCTGGTACCCGGCGTCGATGTCTACGCCTATATGACGCATCCGGCCGTGACGCGCTGGCGAGGAACCTTTCTGGAGCGCGGCGTGCTCGAGGCACGCTTCGTGAAGCCGGTCTACGACGGGGAGCCCACCACCATTACGGCGCGAGACGCCAACGGCGGCCTCGACATCGAGGTGAGGTGCCGCGATGAGCTGTGCGCCACCGGTCACGCCCGGCTCGGCAGCCTACCAGCACCGTCGCTCACAGCATTCGCGGCCGTGCCGGCCGTCGCCCATCGCCCTGCGGCCGATCAAGCAACGCTCGCGCGCAATCGATGGCTCGGCATCCGCCCGCTGACGGTGACCGCGCAATTCGCGGCCCAGTACTACGATGACGTGCGCGAGACCGATCCGATCTATGCCGCCGAAGGCCTCTGCCACCCCGGCCTGCTGCCGCGCCTTTGCAACTGGGCGCTGGTGCACAATGTCGTGCTCGGCCCCTGGATCCATGTCGGCAGCCGAATAGAACATTTCGCAGCCGTGCAGATCGGCGACCAACTCAGCGTTCGTGCCAAGATCGTTGCCAACGACGAACGCAAGGGCCATCGCTTTGTCGAGCTCGATGGCTTGGTCGTGGCCGACGAGCAAAGGCCGATCGCGCGCATCGCGCACACGGCGATCTGGCAGCCCCGGCACGCCCGGCCTAAGGCTGGGCGGTTGCTGCTAGCTGTGGGACTAGGCAGGCCGCACGCGCGAGGGCTCGGCGGGCGGCAGGACGCGGCCGGCGATTTCGTCGCCGGCACCCCACGGCAGCCGCAGCATCAGCACCGAGGTCATCGCCGACACCAGGCCGACGACGACGAAGGCGGCGGCAAAGTCCGCCACCGCCGGGGCTAGCCGCCCGGCCGCCCATGCCGATATCTCGAGCACCATGGCACCGGTCGCCACCCCCAAACTGATCGACACTTGCTGGGCGACGCTCGCCATCCCGGTCGCGGCACTGATCTGCCGCGGTTTCCAGCTCGGCGTAGGTGATGGCGGAGAGGCTCGTGAATTCCAGCGAACGCAGAAACCCACCCAACAGCAGCACGCCCAAAATAAGGACGTGCGGCGTGGTCGGCTTGAAGAGCGCGAACGCCATCAGCGTCAGGGAGGCCAACAGTCCGTTGACGATCAGCAGCCGCCGAAAGCCGGATCTGAACAGAAATGCTGCGCGCAAGCGGCTTGACCATCAGAGCGCCGACGGCCCCGGCGAAGGTGGTGAGACCCGAGCGCAAGGGATCGAGACCAAAGCCCAGTTGCAGCATCAGCGGCAGCAAGAAGGCGCTGGCGCCGACGCCGAAACGGAAAAAGGTGCCGCCGAGGATGCCCGCCTCGAAGGTGCGAAAGCGCATCAGGCGCAGATCGAGCAACGGTCGTTCCGTGCGCAGCGCATGGCGCACGTAGCCCGTCAGCATCACGGCCCCGATCAGCATGCAGCCAGCCGCCACTTCAACGGGCGCGATGTGCCGGCCCGTCATGGCCGCCCCAAGATCACGCCGCCGAGGCCGAGGGCGCTAAGCACAAAACCGGTGACGTCGAGCGGGGCCGTCTCCTGCTTGATGTCTGGCACGTAGATCGAGGCCAGGATGATGCCGAGAATGCCGATCGGGATGTTGACGAGGAAGATCCAACGCCAATCCGCATAGCTGACGATCAGACCGCCGAGCGGCGGCCCCGAGCATGGGGCCGATAAGCGCCGGCATGGCAATGAAGGAGAGCGCCCGTACCAGCTCGTTTTTGGCCACCGTTCGGATCACCACCATGCGCCCCACCGGCACCATCATGGCTCCGCCCACGCCCTGCAGCGCGCGCCAAAACACGAAGCCCGCCAGCGAACTCGAGAAGGCGCAGCCGACGGACGCGACCATGAACAGAAGGAGGGCGAGGCGAAAGGTGGTGCGCGCGCCGGCGCGGTCGGCGACCCAGCCGCTGACGGGAATGAAGACGGCAAGACTGACGAGATAGGAGGTAACCGCGAGCTTCAGCGAAGATCGGATCGAGGCCGAGGTCGCGGGCGATGGTGGGCAGCGCCGTCGCCAGAATGGTGGAATCGGTGTTCTCCATGAAAAGGGCGGTGGCAACCACCAACGGCACAATGGGAATGGCCATCGCTCAGGCCTTGCGAAGGAGCTCAGGTACGTCTTGATCCGCCGGGCAGGGGAAGGGGGATTATCGGCGCAGGTTGCATATCCGGCGAAATGCGCCACCCGTCAATAGCAGCACCCGCCATCCACCCCGCGCCTGCGGCTGCCTTTTCAGGGCGCCCGCCGGGCCACGCTGCCCAGCATTTGGGCGCGCTTGCTCCAGCGGCGCGCCACTTCCTGGGCAATGCTCTCGGCCGAATTGAGCGGAGCGTAGCTCCAGGTCTCGAAGCGCTCGAAGCGGCGGGGCAGCGGCCGCGTCGCTCCATACCGCTCGAGCGCGCGATGAAAGCGCTCGAACTTGGTCGAGCCGCCTTCGGGGTGGAACACGAAAACGGGCCGGCCGGTGGCGCACGGCTCTCCGGCCATGTTGACCGAGATCGGCGGGCGCGATGAAGGCATCCGCGTGCGCCAAGAAATAGGGGTAGGGGTTCTCGCCGGCCTCGTCCCAAAGCCATTGGGATGGCCCCGTCGCCACCTCCCGGATGCGCGCGACCACCTCGGCCGGTGTCCGCCGCGATGGCGTGATCATGAGGCCCGCACCCAAGGCGGTGAGCGAGGTGAGCGCGCTCGCAAGGTGCGCCATGACCTCGGCGGTGTAGCGATAGTCGCCGTTGGGTCCGCCGAGCGCTACGGCGATGCGTGGTTGCGGCAGCGCGGCGAGCGCCGGCGGCAGATGCTTGCGCAAGTTCGATCAGGCACTGTTGCGAGAAGCCGTGCGGGGCCGTCAGCGTCGTCACGACATTGGCACCGCGGCGCGCATCATGCTCCGGCACCCAGAACAAGTCGGCGGCGGTGACGCTCACTTTCGGGTCTCTGCAGGATGATGGTGTAGGTGGCGAGGCCCGCTGCGCGTTTGAGCGCGCGGATGTAGGGCGTCGTCGAGCGGCCGGTGGCAATGGCAAAATCCGGCCAAGGCGGCCGGAATTGGCTTTCGCGGCCCGCCGAAATGCTCCGCCGGGCTGACGGGACCCCACGGCGACAGCAGCCGCCATAGCCCCTTTCGGTTCAACCAGCTTGGTCTCGCAGGCGAGGCCCAGCGCCGCCAGCACCCCGCCGCTTTGCACTTCGTTGCCGCGCTTGCCGTCGCTGATGATCCAGCCGCGACGTCCAGCGGTCGCCGCCTTAGCGCTCATTGGGATCCTCCTTGGCTTGGGCGCGCCGCGACATCGGCGCGGGCCAACGACGTTGCGCCGGCGGGCGCTTTGGGGAACAGTTGCAAAAATTGCTCGGAGCCCTGTTGCCATGCGTGCCCGTCTCGATGCCATCGATTGGCGCATTCTCAAGGAACTGCAAGCCAATGGCCGGTCAGCAACGTCGAACTGGCGCGCAAGGTCGGCATCTCGCCGCCGCCCTGCCTGCGCCGCGTGCGCGCGCGCTGGAGGAGGCCGGCATGATTGCCGGCTACTTCGCCCTCGTCGACGAAAAGAGCGTCGGCTTTGACGTGATAGGCTTCGCCATGGTGGGTCTGCATAGCCAATCCGAGGCCGATCTGCGGGCTTTCGAGAACCGGGTGCTCGCCTGGTCCTTGGTGCGCGAGTGTTACATGCTGTCCGGCGAGACGGATTTCCAGCTCAAGTGCGTAGCCCGGACCTGACGGCCTTCCAGGACTTCGTCATCGAGGACCTGACCGCGGCCCCGAACGTGGCCAGCGTCAAGACCACCCTGGTGATCCGCCGGGTCAAATTCGAGCCCGGCGTACCGGTGACCAGGCGCGGCCTCAGGATGGGGGATAGACCGGCGCTATGTTTTTACCACACCGCGCGAGTTGTTTTCCCACTCGCGAGAATAAATGGGCGCGTCAGGCGTTAGGTCCCCGACCCGCGGGGAGAACAGCGCGCGTGACGGACGAGTTCCGCACCCGAATGGTCGAGTTCCTACCGAGACTTGAGGCGATTTGCCATCGCTCTCACGGGGACTTGGACCAAGGCGACGATCTTGTTCAAGAAACGTGTTTGCGTGCCTTGTCCCGGGTGGACCAGTGGCAGCCAGGTACCAGATTAGATAGTTGGATGTATCGCATCGCGCAAAATCTGTGGCTGGACCGGAAACGGGCTCGCAAGTACCGCTCCGAGGTGTCGGACCCCGAAGTCGTCGACGCCGTGCCCGGTCAGGACGGCCGCAATGTTGTGGAGGGCCGCCTCACGCTTGAGGCCGTGCTCGGCGCCATGACCGAACTTTCCCCCGAACAGCAGAGTGCTGGTGGCGTTGGTCTGTATCGATGGGGCCTCCTACAGGAAGCCGCCGAAATCACCGGTACGCCGATTGGCACGGTGATGAGCCGATTGGCGCGCGCTCGCCGCGAGTTGCATGAGCAGCTCGAGCCGTCGACCCCCGCTAGCCGGGCCCGGCCGCACCTGGACCTGCCCGCCGAGGCCCATCTTAGCGCAACAAAAACAGGGACGCGGCTATGACCAAGATCTCGGACGCCGATCTCATGGCCTACGCCGATGGCGTGCTGCCGCGGCACCTGCGCCCGCTGGTGCGGCAGGCTCTGCTGCGGGACCCGACCCTGTTGGAAAAGCTTGAAAGCTACATCATCACCAACCGCGGCCTGGCGGCGCCGTTCGATCGCCTGCCGCCGGTTCCCGATCGCCTGCGCCGGCTCCTGGCCGGAGAAAACGCCGGTCCAGTGAGCGCTGGTGGTTCACGCTGATGCGCTCGGTGAGCGAGGGACGACTCGGCCGACCGCTGGCGCCTGCCGGTGTGGTCGCTTGCGGGCCTCGCCGCGCTCGTTTGTGCGACCGGGCTTGCCTGGCACCTGAGCACGTCCAACGCTTCCGGCCCGCAACTGGCCGAACTCGAGGCGAAAGGGATGCTGCTGCCGGGGCAATTCCAGCGCGCGCTGGAGCATACGGAAAGCAATGTGACGACCCAGCTTGCCAGTCTCAAGCCGACCGGCACGTTCTTCGGTCGACAGAACGAATGGTGTCGCCAGTACGAGGTGACGCGCGGAAAGAGAGGCGCGCCTTGCCGGCGTTGCCTCGCCGCGACGCCAACGGCGACTGGCAGGTGAAGGGTTGGGCCCGCCTCGACCCCGTCGTGCGGCCGCAGGACGGCAGCTATGCGCCGGCGGGCAAGGAGACGAGCGAGGGCAAGGATGGCCTCGGCAACCTCGAGATCACGCTCGGCAAGCTGATGCGCGATGTCGTCCTGCTGCCCTCCGATGAGAAACGATCTGATTGCGGATGCTTGGCAGCTGCCGCGCTGAACAAAAGGCGAGCCCGCGTCGGCGTCAACAAGCGCTCGGTGGCGGGCGGCGGTGCGCTCACGCTCGCCGCGACCCCGCAGGCGACTCGAACCTCGCGTCGATCCCCACGTTGGCCCCAACCGACGCAGGCGCCCGGGTAACCCCTGGCAAAAAGCGCGGCCTAAACCCGCTACCGATCGGCCTGGAAGGAAAGGTGCTGCACCACCCCGGCCACTGCACTTCTGCCGATCGGCGTGAGCGACATCAGGCCCGGGCGGTCCCCGTCTCGCTCGGCTGCACGACGGGCTGCAACGTCGGCGACCACGCCGAACTGACCTCGACGGAGGCCTCCGCGCCGGACTTGTCGGCGACCCTGGGCGGCGCCTGAGCAATACGTAACC
>ERZ1370068.4603-contig-3666_pt1 | contig 81051 bp, 119 predicted proteins | sample MGYA00561227_ERZ1370068 | MGnify/ENA primary metagenome ERZ1370068 (study PRJEB38410, sample SAMEA6850437) | metagenome | study: Metagenomic assessment of the ecological functions of the soil: analysis of the soil microbiota associated with the...
CAACGGCATACTCGCGGCCCTCGATGAAGCCTTCGACGATCGATCTGCTGCCCACCGGGATGTCAGAAGGGCCCGAACCGCGGGCCGGGCGAGACAACGCGCGGATGCGGTCTATCGCCGCGGCGCACTGCTCCGGACCGTCGGCTCGAATAGACACCGCGGCTGCCTGAAAGGCTCGTCGGCTTGACGACGCAGGGTAGCGGAGGCGGGCGTCCCGTGCGAAGACGTCGGCGCGCGCATGCTCCGGCACCGCGAGGAACCACGGCGTCGTCAGGCCCGCCGCGGCAAAACGCTCGCGCGACCCGAGCTTGCTGGACGCCGCCAGGACGGCCTCCGGGGAATTCCCGGGCAGCTTCAGTGCCCGCGCCGCCCGCGCCGCCAGCATCGCCGGACGATCGCCAACTGCCAGCACGCCGTCGAACGGCCGCTCGCGAGCGGCCGAGACGATGACGTCGAGCGAGTCGTCTTCTTCATGAAACCGCACCGGAAGAGCGGCATCCTGCCGGGGATCGTCGAGGGTGTGGCACCGATCGGTCGCGAAGACGAGATCAATCCCGGAGACGCGCCGCCGCGTCGTTGAACGACCGCAGCTGATAGCCGGTCGTCGTCGAGAAAGAGGGAGGACACGAGGACATCGTCGTCCGGGATCAGGGATCCGGGATCGGGACTTCCGGAGCGTCGCTGCTAGGATCTTCTCGGATCGCCGAGTCTCCCGATCCTCGACCGCTGATCCCCGATCCGATCACCTGATTCAGATCACGGCTGTTCAGACCTGCACCGCGGTCGTGGGCTCCGCACAGCAGTGCAAGGCTCGTTCAAATGCGGGATCGTCGGCTTCGGAGGATCTCCGGCTGGCGATCGGGCGCTTCGAGAGCGGCGGCGGCGTGCGCGATTGTCCAGAGCTCGCCGAACGTCTCCGTCCTCGAGGCCTCCGACCTCGACCCGACGAGCGACGCGAGCTGCGCCTGCAGGAGGTCGACGCGGGGATCGGCGTGCCGCCAGGAGTAGGTCATCGTGGCCGGATCGAAGGTGTCGGCCATCGCGCGAATCTCCGGCAGCTCGAGGCAGCCTGGAGCCTTCGGTAATCAGCAGACGGATCGCGAGCTGGATCGGCGCGACGTGCTCGACGAGTCCGAGTCGATCGATGGCCTGGAGCAGCGAGCAGTACGCCTCGAGGGTGGTCCATGGCGTGAAGGCGACGAATGTCGGCGCGAGGGTCAAGCCGGCCTCGCGGCACAGCCGCCACCGCGCGCTCGAATCCCGCTCGCGTGTGCCCCTTCTCGAGCTTGTCGAGCACGTCATCGTCTATGGACTCGACGCGCGCTCGTGACGAACGCGCAGCCCGGTCTGCGCAGAACGGGCAGCGTGTCAGCGTGGGCGAGCAGGTGCTCGATCTTGATCGTGACGTCGTACGAGATCTCCGGGAACTCCGCATGGAACGCGCGCGACGGCAACGGCGTGGCGGATGCCGTTGAAGAAGTCCGGGTCGCCGAACGTGATGTGTCGGGCGCCCGCGGCAACGCTGCCCTCGGACGTCTGCCATGACGATCTCCGCGGGCACTATCCGGAAGCGCCCGTCGTAGACCGGCACAATCGGGCAGTGACGGCAACGGTGCTTGCAGCCGCGGCTCGTCTTCGGTCGAGCCCGGCAATCCGCACGACGTCACCCACACGCAGCTCGGCGTAGCGGGCGAAGCGGCGGTAAGGCCGTGCGATCGGGGACACGGAACTCGACGCGAGGCACCGCCGGGCGGAGTCGCGCGCCGTCCTGGCATGTCGATCGGAGCGGCGGGGGCAGATTCGCCGAGCGCGAGCCGGCGGAGATCGTCCTCGAATTCGGCACCCAGGATATCGGTGACGCCAAGGCCCGTCAGCAGCGCTTGCGTTGAGCGGCGAGTAGAGTCCGAACGCGCAGAGGCTGGCCGACGGATTGATCTCCGCGCACGCGACGGATGACGGGGACAGCGAGTCGGGTCGCCGTGTGCATGGGCAGGAAGAACCCAATCAGCGTCGCCGCGGCGACATCGTCCTGCACGAGCCGATCGCGGGACACGTCGGCGCAGCGCACCGTCCACGCCCGCCGACTTGAGCGCCGCCGCGGCTGAGGCCAGCCGAACGGCTGACGCCCGAGGTCGTAGGTCGAAATCAGAAGTGCGCGCACGAACAGATCATACTTCGGCGCTAGCCGGCGCCGACGTCGACTGCCAGACTGCGCCGCCTGTCCGATGCTGCCGCCCGATCGTCGCTGCCGCTTCGATTCGGCGAGGTCCGGCAGACCCGACGCTGGATCGCGGCTTTTTCGGCCACCCGCGCGGGCTCTCGACGCTCTTCTTCACCGAGATGTGGGAGCGCTTCAGCTACTACGGGATGCGCGCGTTCCTCATTCTGTACATGACCGCGCCAGCGGCGCGGGCGGACTGGGCTTCGCGGACGCCGACGCGGCGTCGATCTACGGCACCTACACGGGCAGCGTCTGGGGCGCCGCGATCCTCGGCGGCCTCGTGGCGGACCGCGTCGCTCGGCCAGTACCGAAGCGTGCTCGCTCGGCGGGATCGTCATCGCTGCGGGCCACTTCACGCTCGCGTTCAAGTCGCTGCCTTTCTTCTACACCGGGCCTGGCGCTGATCGTCATCGGCACCGGCCTGCTGAAGCCGAACGTGAGCACGCTCGTCGGCTCGCTCTATCGCGCAGGGCGACACGCGCCGCGACGCCGGGTTCTCGCTCTTCTACATGGGCATCAACCTCGGCGCGTTCATCGGCCCGCTCGTCGCCGGCTATCTCGCGCAGCGCGTCGACTGGCATCTCGGCTTCGCGTCGGCCGGCGTCGGCATGACTGCTCGGCCTGACGCAGTACGTCCTCGGGCGAAGGCGGCTGCAGGATGCGATGACGCGCTCGCAGCGCGAGCCGGTCCGGACGGGCGTCGCCGAGCGGCAGCGCTGCGCGGCGCGACGCCAGCCGACGAGCGCGAGCGGTCGGGCTTTACCGGCGAGCGAGTGGAAGCGGATCGGCGCCATTGTCGATTTTCTTCCTGGCCGCGGCGCTGTTCTGGGGCGCCTACGAGCAGGCGGGATCGACCCTCAACCTGTTCGCCGATCGCTACACGCGACTGGAGGCGTTCGGCTTCGCGTTCCCGTCGTCCTGGTTCCAGTCCGTGCAGCCAATCTTCGTGATCGTTCTCGCGCCCGTGTTCGCGTGGCTGTGGCTTCGGCCTCGGTCCGCGCGACCCGTCGGTGCCGGCGAAATTCGCGCTCGGCCTGTTCTTCATGGCGCTTCGTTCCTGCGTCCTCGTGCCCGCGGGGCGATGGCTCAGAGCGGCGCCGGCTGCGCGGTGAGCCCGATGTGGCTCGTGGTGTCCTACTTCGTCTCCGGAGCTCGGCGAGCTGTGCCTCAGCCCGGTCGGCCTGAGCGCCGTCACCAAGCTCGCGCCCGTCCGGATCGTCGGCCTGATGATGGGCGTCTGGTTTCTCTCGAACTCGCTCGGCAACAAGCTCGCGGGCTGGGCCGCGGAGCTTCTTCAGCACGATGCCGCTCAACACACTCTTCACCATTGTCCGCGGTGGTCCTGATCGGCGGGGCCGCGGTGATGATCGCGTTGATCAAGCCAAAGCCGGCGTCTGATGGGCGACACGCGATAGGTCCATGCACCATGGTTCTTAGAGAAAATACAAACAGAAGCGCAACTTCGGGCATCAGACGCCAGGACCGTCCGGCGATCTCCGCGTCACAGAGCAGCGGGCAGGAAAGCAGAAAGAGTCGAGGTCGCTCTTTCCACGCGTGCAGAAACACTGCCACGAGCCACCTGCACTATGACTTCCCGGCTCGAGCACAAGGGAGTCCTGCTGTCGTGGGCTGTCCCGAAGGGCCCGTCGCTCGATCCGAAGACGAAAAGGCTTACGCGATGCACGTCGAGGATCACCCGTTCGAGTGCGGCACGGTTTCGAAGGCGTCGTCCCCAGGGCTACGGCGCCGGCATCGTGATGTTGTGGGATCAGGGCACGTGGAAGCCGAGAGAGCGATGTCGACGCGCAGCGCTGAAGAGGGGAGACCTCAAGTTCACGCTCGACGGCTACCAAGCTCAAAGGCTCGTGGGTGCTCGTGCGAACGGGCGGATGGGGTTCGCCGGGGCGGAGGCGGCGACGGACGGGAGCTGGCTGCTGATCAAGCATCGTGACGACTGGGCGGGAGAACTGGACATCACCGGAGTTCGCGCCCAGGAGCGTCAAGAGCGAAGGGGACTCTCGAGGATATCCTGGCGGCCGACAAGCCGGATGTGTGGAAATCGAATCGTCCGGCAAAGGGCGGCGAGGCCGGAAGATATGCTCGAGGCGATCATCGAGAAGGCCGCGGCCCTCAAGGCGGGTCGCGCTCCAGCCGGACACGACGAAAGCGGCGCCCAGGAAGGCCGAACCTGTCGAGGCCGAATCGAAGAAACGCGTCGCCAGAAAGACAGCTCGGCCGCCAGCGTCAAGGCAAAGAGAAGCCCGCGGCGCGCAAATCCGTCGCGCGAACGAAACGAGCGTGACGCCTGACAACTGCTGGCGTCCAGCTCTCAACTCCGAAAAGCATCATGAACAAGAGCGACTTCATTCTCTTCAGCGGGGGCGCGCCGGGCGCCGAGGCGGAGTTCGGCGCCTGCGCCGAGCGGCACGGCATCGAGGAGGTGAACTTCACCTTCGACGGCCACACCGAGGCGCGGCGACGCGGCGTGCGCGTGCTGAACCACGAAGAACTGCAGCGCGGGAGACGTCAGCCTCGAATACGTCTCGCGCCTCATGCACCGGCGATACACCGGACAGCCCGATGATTCGAAAGGTGCTCCAGTCGCTCTGGTATCAGGTCAACAACGGGCAGGAGATCTATGTCGTTGGCGTGATCCTCGAGGACGGCACTCGTCCAGCGGGGGCACCGGTTGGGGCGCCGAGTTCGCGAAGCTGTGCAACAAGCCGCTGTTCGTGTTCGACCAGGACAAGAACGCCTGGTTCGAATGGAAGGGTAGGATTGGAAGGCCCGGACGGACACGCCCGTCATCACTCACCCGCACTTCACCGGCACGGGCACCGCGCGGCATCCACGACAACGGCAAGCGCGCGATCGAGGACCTCTTCACGAAGTCGTTCGGTGACCACCGTCCTCACGGCACGCAGTAGGGCCGACCGTCCGCGTGCGATCAGGGTTGCCGCGCGTCGCCGGTTCGACCAGCGCGGGTGTCAATGATCCATGCGTCCGACGACATCGTGGCTGCTAACCGGGCTGCTCGTCGCTGTCCTCGGTCTCTCTCAGGTGGGCGGCAATTGCGTTTGCCGATTCGAGGCCGCAGCGCGATAGAATCCGAGCGCCGGCACCCGGGACACAGGAACCAGGCCGCCCTGGTGGCAGACTCACTGGCCCGGGCCGCACGCCGTTGAGCAAAGACGACGCACCCGAGGGCGCTTCGAGTGAGTAAGAGGGCGGCGCATCGCCCAGCCCAGCCGGTTGGTGTACACGCGTCCCGATTTATCCCGACCGTGCGAAAGACCAAGGGATCAAGGGGTCGTCATTCTGGAAGCGCTGATTGACCGGCAAGGCACCGGGTCCGGAGCACGCAGATCCTGAGGTCGCGGTCCCGCTGTTGGATCAGGCGGCGGCCGAGGCGGTGTCCGCCAGTAGGCAATACATCGCGCATGCGGTCGGCAATGAGGTTCCGACCGCAGCGGCCTTGACCATCGCGGTCAATTTCTCTCTCCTCGAAGAAGAATGCGCAGTAGGCCGACCTTGCGCAGTCGCCATTCGCTTGACACTGTGTGCCGACCGCCGAAGCTCTTGGCCAAGGCGGTCAAGGCCGAGGCGACCGCTGACGTCCCAGTGATAGCCACGGGCCGCCTTCCCCCGTGGTCCGGCCATAGCAGGTCTGAGCGCTAACACGGTCGAGATTCGATGGCGACCTGTCCGCCGGCACCTCCTCGGCCTGGACCGAGTAGTGCGACTGCGCCTCCCGGCGGTTGGCAGCGGCCCGAAGAATTGCGCCGCCTCGTAGGCGTTGTGGCGACGGCACCAGCAATCGCCAGATTCTCGGCAACCGGCGGACCACCGGCGGCGAACGGGCACGACATGGCGTATCTCGAGAGCGCGCGCTCGGTGCAACGCCCCTGCGCCCAACGAACGCACATTGTCCCTGGTCCCGGCCCAGACGCGTTGCTTCACGGCCGCGGGCACATGCCGCGATTGCCTAGTGGGCTTCCGCAGCGCGCGCGGGCGCGCCGTTGCCGCGAGTCTCGTTTTCTCGAGATCCGCGACCAATAAGGTCAACGCGCGATCGAGGATCGCCCCTGAGATCTCCGCTTGGGATCGCGTGGCGCAGCAGATCCTGCGCCCGACGGAGCTTGTCGTGGGCCTCCGCGACAAAGTTACCTGCAACTTACCGGTCAGGAGCGAGTGGCGTTACCGTCGCGGGAATGCCGCGGCCGATGACCGACCGTCGGTGCACATGGAAAGTAATGAGTCTCCCCACCATTGCCGAAGCCGTCACTCTTGTGGTGATCTCGCGCGATTGCTCGCGCGCTGTTGCTCGGCGTCGGACATACCTTGCGCCCGGAGCCGGAAGCTTACGCACCGTCGACGGCATCGGGCGGCAGGGGACGCAACGTGGGCTACCCCGCCCGCTCTTCGATACCTCCACGCTTCGTTTTGAAAGGCTCTGCGCCGCCGACCAGACTCCCGACGTTCTTCGCAGATGGCAAGGCGGGTGTCCCATGCTTTCAGCGATGGCCTGAGCTTGCGTTCGGGGGGCTGCGAATTGCTGATGATGAATCACCGCGCAGGCCGTGGCCTCGTTGCCGTCAGTCAGGCCTGACCCTCAGGCTCGTCGAAGCAAACTGGAGATGGTGGCTAGCACACGCGTATGGAGCTGTCTGAGCTGGTGACAACGTCCCGGACGAAGCTCACCATGACGCTGGCGGGCGCCGCCTTGTTGCAATCCAGGTCAGCGAACGCGCGAATGCGCACATCAGCGCCGATCGATCGCTGTCGCGGCAAGATCACCACAATCGACGCGGCGATAGAGCAACTCCAGCCGTCGTGCCATTGCGAGGAATGCAGCAGGGAGCGCGACCGCTGACACGCCGCGTCAGCGGGAGTCCCCGGCGCTGCCCTTCGGTCGCCCGCCTCGGCTCGTCGAAGAAGCGCAACCACGACGAGAAGCGACGCAGGTCGAGGCGACCGTGGCGGTGCCCCAGATGAAGACGAGCGCCCCCGCTGCGGGGCGTCGCTCCAGACGCGGGGCAGCATCCACATGGCAAGGCCGACGGCCACGACACGCGAGGGCCGCTCGAGACCATCAGGTCGTGAGCCCACCAGGCACTGTGAGGAAATGCTCGAGCGAGTAACAAGCCGGCAACGGCCAGGCTCGAGCCCAGGACTACGCAAACGACGATCGCTCCCATGCGCGCCCCCTTGAGGACCTGCGAGGAGCGGCGACGGTCTGAAGTGGCCGCCGTCGCTTCCGGCTCACGTTCAGGCGGCGTGAGCGGTCGTTGGAGTGGATTCTATTATGCGCCCGAACCGCCATTGCCCGCTCGGCTCTGGCCCGACCTTGAGCTCGTGGCGCTATGTGTCGGCGAAACTACGCGCGTTCCTCCAGCTCCATCCAGCGCTCGAGCGCCGCCTCGAGCTCCGGCCGAGAGCCTCGAGGCGAGCGAGCACTTCGCGGATCCGATCGGCGGGCTCGCGATAGAACGCTGCGGACTCCGATTCGACACGCAACTGCTGCTGCTCTGCCTCGAGTGCTTCGGATACGCGCCGGCGAGCGACTCGTACTCACGCTGCTCGCTGTGAGAGAGCTTCCGCTTGACGGCGACGGCGCCGGTTGGTCCTGACGCTGACGCCGCGCGCGACGGCTCCGGCTGCCTCAATGGATCCCGAGTCGCCGGCCGTGTTGACCGGATTGCTTCCCGCCCGCACCGCCGCAGGTAGCTCCACGCCGCACGTCGCCCGTCACTCGCCCCTTGCCTTCGAACGCCAGCGTGCTCGTGACGACATGGTCGAGGAAGACGCGATCGTGGCTGACGAGCAGCACGCGTGCCGGGCCAACTCGACGAGCAGCTCCTCGAGCAGCTCGAGCGTCTCGATGTCGAGATCGTTGGTCGGCTCGTCGAGCACGAGCACGTTGGCCGGGCGCGCGAACAGCCGCGCGAGCAGCAGCCGGTTGCGCTCGCCGCCCGACAGCGCCTTCACCGGCGAGCGCGCGCGCTCGTGCGGGAACAGGAAGTCGCGCGAGGTAGCCGATGACGTGGCGCGGCTGCGCCGTTGACGGTCACCGTGTCGTTGCCCTCGCCGACGGTGTCGGACGACGGTGCGCTCGGGATCGAGCTGCTCGCGCTGTTGATCGTAGTAGGCGATCTGCAGCCGCGCGCCGCTGCCGCACCGTCTCCGGCGTCCGGCTCGAGCTCGCCGAGCAGCATCCGGAGCAGCGTCGTCTTGCCCGATCCGTTCGGGCCGATGAGGCCGACGCGATCGCCGCGAAGGATCGCGCTGCGAGATAGTCGCGGATGACCGGCACGCCGCCGAGCGCCTTGCTGACGCTCTTCGGCCTCGAACACGAGCTTGCCGGACTGCTCTGCCTCGCGTCCACCGCCATGCGCACGGTGCCGACTCTGCTGCGCGCTGCGCCGCGCGCTCGGCGCGCAGCGCCATCGAGCGCCTTGACGCGCCCTTCGTTCCGCGTGCGCCGCGCCTTGACGCCCTGCCGCAGCCACGCCTCTTCCTTCGCGAGCTTCTTGTCGAGCCGCTCGAGCTCGCGCGCCTCGCTCGTCGAGCGCGCGCGCCTTCTTGCGTCGAGGTAACGTCGCATAGCTGCCGGGCCACGACGTCAGCCGTCCGCGATCGAGCTCGATGATGCGGGTCGCGAGCGCGTCCGAAGGAATGCGCGATCGTGCGTCACGAAGAGCAGCGTGCCAGCGTAACTCACGCAGATAGCCTTCGAGCCACGCGGATCGCATCGATGTCGAGAGATGGTTGGTCGGCTCGTCGAGCAGGAGCAGATCCGGAGCGGAGACGAGGGCCTTGCCGAGAAGCGCGCGGCGCCGCCAGCCGCCGGACAACTCACTCATGCCGACGGTCGGCGGGCAGCATCGAGGCGCGACACGCACCGAGCTCCACCTTCTGTTCCAGCCGCCAGCCGTCGCGCTCCTCGAGCTCGTGCTGGAGCCTGCCGAGCCGCTCGAGTGCCGTCGGACCCGTGTCGGCGCCAGCGCCGCCCGGGTGATACGCGGTGACCAGCGTTCCCAGCTCGCCAAGGCCGTCGACCACTTCGTCGAACACGGTCCGATCGCCTTCGCCGGGAACATCTGCACTCGAGCCGCGCGACCCGAAGGCCTGGTGCGCGCCAGATTGATGCCACGGTCCGGTTCGACCTCTCCCGAGATCACCCGCAGCAGTGTCGACTTGCCGGTTCCGTTCCGCCCGATGAGACAGATGCGTTCGCCAGATTCGATCCGGAGATCGGCGCCATCCAGCAGCGGCAGGTGACCGAAGGCGATGGATAAGTTCTGCGGGGTGAGGAGAGACATGGAGAATTCAGGAGTCAGGAATTGTGGTCGAATGCAGAATGCGTCGCTCACACGGCGCCGGCACGAGTCGGCGCCCGAAATTCTGAATTTCTGCATTCGGGCACGGTATTTGACTGGTAAGATGATGGTATGCGCACTACCGCGATGGACAGCGCAGGCCGCATCGTCGTCCGGCGTCCGTGCGGGAGCGGCTGGGGCTCGTGCCCGGCACGCCGACTCGAGGGGACTCGCGGACGAAACGGGCGTCAGGCTGCAGCGGTCGCGCCAGGCCCTCGTTTGATCGAAGGTAGGACGCCGGCTCGTGGCGCGGCCGATCGGTGCCGAGGGATGCCCGGCGGCAGGTCGATCGCTCGCGGCGCTCATCGAAGAGGAGCGCAACCGGTGGCCCCGACGATCTTCCTCGACATCAGAGCGGTTTCGGCTGGCTGGTCTGGCTCGACTTCGGTCCCCAGGAGCGCACCTCGCAGGTTCGCTGAGGCACGGCGCTCGCCGAGAAGACCTTCCCTGCCGTCGGCACCGCCTGGCACTGTTGCCTCGAGCTCTATTCTGTTTCTGACTCGCCTGCCGCCAGAATTTCCGGCTGGACGCCGCCAGGATCGCCGCCCGCCTCTCCAGGAGGAGATCCTGGACCGGATGGCAGGTTCACGATCTTCCTGCGGGCCGATCGAGCCAGGTCTCATCAGGGCGCGCGGCGCAGGACGGAAACCGCCGGCGGCCGCATCTACGACTCAAGGTGAAGTGGCGCGGAAGCGGCGCGGTCCGACGCGTTGTCGTCACCGACAATCGGCGACACTTTCTCCGCTCTCCGCCATGTGCCTTCGCGGATCGAAACGCCGGCGGAGTTTCTCCGGGGGCGAAGATCGGGCAGCTCCTCAGCTATCGGCTGTGAGCTATCAGCTGAGCCGAAAGCCAATAGCCAGAGCAACCTCCTGGCCAGCACCGCCCAGACAGGCCTGCGCCAGCCGACGCCGATCGTGGCGCGCGATATCGCGGCACCAGAAGTCTCCCGTCACCACCTCGCAATAGTCCGGAACGCTGGCCGATCTCCAGCGGGCCTTGTGCTCGGCACGATAGCGTTCGAGGACTTCCGGCGGACGGCCTCGAGGTGTTGATCAGCGCCGACGTCGATCTGACGCCCGATCGCTTCGCTGAGCAGCCGGACGGCATCACCTCGCCGTGAATTGCCACATCCCGCGACCCTCGGTCAGCAGGTTCGTGACGAGCACTGAGTGGCCCTTGCACTGATCGGATGGTCTCCGGCGCCCGCGAACGAGGAAGATGTGGCATGAGGCTGGTGTAGAAGCTGCCGGGCCCGATGATCGACGCCGTCGAAGCCGCTGACAGCGCGGCGGTTGCCCGGTGGATTTGGGCCGGAGGCTCGAGCCACAACCGCGCGATCGCGTGGCCGCTGCTTTGTCCCGCGTCGATTTCCACCTCGCCCCGCGTGGACGTCCCGTCGCCGCATACCGGCACAGATGCTGGCCTGTTCTGTCGCTCACGGGCCACACACGTCCGGCGCATCCGAGCAGGGACCGCAGGCCGTCGACGCGCTGCCAGGAAATCGCCGCTGCTACTGCTCCATCATCGAGAGCAGCAGGTTGCCGCCGGTGTGCCCGCGCAGCCGCTCGTGCTCTCGAGCATCGGCAGGCGCGCGAGCAGCACGCGCCGCGCCTCGCGCTCGTTGCGCGCCAGCGCGAGCGCGCACTTCAGCACGTCGCCCGGCGGCAGCACGCCCAGCTCGTCGCGCAGCTGACCGGAGCTGCCGCCGCTGTCGAACATCGTGACGACGGCGTTGACCTGCAGCCACGGGTTCGTCTTCGAGACCGCCCGAGCAGGCTGGGCAGACCGGTGCCGCCGCCGAAGCACCCGATGTTGAGTCTGCGCAGCTGCATGCGGCCGTCCATTCCACTGGCCGGCCGTGGAATGTCAATTCGGATCAGTCCGTGGAGGGGACGAGGACTCGGATCACAGACGGAGTTGACGGGAGTCAAGGGAGACGAAACGGAGAAGACAGTCATCGTCCGGGTCGCGGGGATAGTTGGCCGGGTCCCGACCCATGGTCGGGACCGCGGGAAGTGCACAGGGACGCGAGCACCCACGCATCCGCGCTCGTGGTGTTCGCGTCTCGTCGCCCTGTCACCCCACGCCGCCGCGTCAGCGCGGCGCGAGCCGCATCCCGTCTTCTCCGTTTCGCCTCCGTTGACTCTGCTTCTCCGTGTGAATCTTCACCGCTCTCTCCGTCAACTCCGTCCGGAGAGTGATAATGAAGGCAGATGGACGCTTCGATCCGATGAGCGCAGCCCAGCAGTCGGCGGCCAGCGCGCTCGCATTGCCGATCTGCAGCGTGTGTTCGGTCAACGCCTCCACGCGGCTGGTCGCGTACGGCCTCGCCGGACCCGATCAGCTGCTTCACACGCTCGCGCTCGTCGGACGAGGTCAGATTTGCCGATCTCTCGCGCTTGCGCGCCATCGGTCCATCGATGGCGCCGCGCCGGCCTCGCCGTCCCGCTGCTCCTCGCGCGGAACGAGTTCGACCGATCGCTCGACGTCTTTCCCTGTCGATATGGCGAAATCGTCGCCAACCACATCACCATCATCGGACACGATCCATTTCGCCGGCGCCCGCATCGCGGAGGCCGACCTGCGCCGGTCAGTGCGAGCTGCAGGCGAAGAGCCATCTGATCCACTTGCAGCGAGGGTTTTCTGAGGCCGGCGGGGATCCGAACGAAACCGTCTACCTGATCGCATCGTCTCCGCACTGGGTTCAGAGCGCTGCTGGGCAACATCGTCCGCCTCGATCGCGGCCGGTCAGGCCGGGCGCACTCGAGTCCGGCGACCGCGCGCTTGCGGCGTTTGCCGAGCAGCACGATAGGCGTGCCCGGAATCGGTGGTGCCTCGAGGTGCTCGGCTTCAAGCCGACGGCGGGACGATTGCGGATCCCAGCGGCTCCTCAGCCGCTATGTGCGCGGCGACAGAGCAGATCTCGGGAACACGTGGACGGATGGAACCGCCGATGACGTCGCGCGTCGGGCTCAGGCTGGGCCGATCTTACTGCCTGGCCCTTCCCAGTGCCCACCCGCGCTTGCGCAACCGCTGCCGCCGCAGCTGACAGCCCCGGTCAACGACTTCGCGCATGTCATCGACGCTTCGAGCGCACAGGAGATCGATCGCCGCGTCCGGGCTCTGAGAGGGCGACCGGGGACGTGGTCGGTCGTGGCTACGGTTCGCACTTTCCAGCCGCATGGGACATCAAGGAATATGCGGTCAAGATGTTCCAGAACGGCGGGAAGGGCATCGGGGCGCGCGGCAAGGACAACGGCGTGCTCAGTCGTTGTCGCCGTCGAGGATCGGAAGGTCGGAATCGAGGTCGGCTACGCCCTCGAGGAGACATCACTGACGGCTTCGCCGGGTCAGACGATCCGGGAAGCGATCCTGCCCGAGCTCCGCAGCGCGGCAACTGCGGCCGCGGACTCGTCGTTGGCACAACACGGATCATCAACCGGATCGCGGATGCCCGCGGCGTGAACCTGCAGGACGTTCCTCGCGACGCGCCGCGACAGCAGCCACAATTCCACATTCCGATCGGGACCATCATCTGCATATTGTTCATCATCCTGATGTCGACCGCGGGGCCGCAGGCGCCGACGACGGTCTCTGGGGCGAGACCGTGAGCGGCTGGAATAGCGGCGTCGGGCCGTTCGGTGGCGGCTTCGGTGGCGGCTTGAGGACGGTGGTTGGCGGGTGGCGATGGTGGCGGTGGCTTCGGTGGCGGTGGCGGCGGTGGCTTCGGCGGATTCGGTGGAGGCCGGAGCGGCGGTGGTGGAGCGTCGGGGGTGGTGACTGGGGGTTCCAGAGGTTCCAGGGGTTCCAGAGGGTTCCGGGTTCCGGCAGGTTCCGGGTTCTACAGGTTCCCGTGAGGTTCGGATGGTGCGGATTGATGAGGACGCAATGAGAACAGTGCTGCACAACCGTCATGCGGATGACGCTTTGGTCGCGATCGCGGTGGGGGTTTCCGGCTGCTCCTACAACAAGTTCACGACGGCAGGAAGAAGCTCATCAAGGCGCAGTGGGCGCAGGTGCAGAACCAGATCCAGCGCCGGAATGATCCTGATCCCCAACCTCGTCGAGACGGTGAAGGGTTACGCCACGCACCGAGGAATCGGTGTCTCAAGCGAGATCGCCGATTCGCGATCGCGGCTGCTCGCGGCAAAGACGCCGGAGGAAACCATCGCGGCGTCCAACCAGCAGTCGAGCGCGCTCGGACGCCTGCTCGCGGTTGCCGAGAACTACCCGAACCTGAAAGCCAACGAGCAGTTCAATCGGCTGATGGACGAACTCGTCGGGCACCGAGAACCGGCTCGCGACAGAGCGCATGCGCTACAACGAGCGCATTCAGGAGTTCAACACGCAGCGCCGGCGCTTCCCGTCGAACATGACGGCGAAGGTGTTCGGCTTCAAGGAATACCCGCATTTCACCGCGCCGCCGGAAGCGCAAGCCGTCGCCGAAGGTGAATTTCGGGAGATAATCGTCCGTCCCGTCAAGGCGAGCGTCCGCGTGATGCGAGGATTTCTCCGAGCCTGCGCCTGTCTGACGTGGGCTCGTGGGCGTCGGTCTGTGTGCAGTCGGAGCCGCGGCCTGCTGGCCGCCGGCATCGCGCAGCAGGCCGTTCCGGTCGCAGGTACCGCGCAGCCAGCACCTGCGCTGCCCAAACCGGATCAATCCAGACGAACGATCCGATCCTCGAAGCCCTTCGTGTGGCGTTCCATCGGTCCGGCGAACATGGGCGGGCGTGATCGACGACATCGCGGTCGTCGAGAGCAACCCTCGATCATCTACGTCGGCTTCGCGACTGGCGGGATCTGGAAGACCACCAACAACGGCACGACGTGGACGCCGATCTTCGACGAGTATCCGGTCTCGTCGATCGGCGACATCGCGATCGCGCCGTCGAACCCCGACGTCATCTACGTCGGAACCGGCGAGCCGAACAACCGCCAGAGCTCTTCGTTCTGGCGCCGGCGTCTTCAAGTCGGTCGACGGCGGCAAAGACGTTCTGATACGTCGGGCTGAAAGAAACACAGAGCATCGGCCGCGTCGTCGTCCACCCGAAGGATCCGAACATCGCATGTCGCCGCGCTCGGACATCTGTTCGGCCCGAACGCCGAGCGAGGACTGTTCAAGACGATCGACGGCGGCAAGACCTGACGCAACACGAACGTTCATCGACAACGACACCGGGCTTCACCGATGTCGTCATGGATCCGTCGAATCCGAACGTGCTCTTCGCCGCGTCGCACTCAGCGCCGCCGCAGTTCCGTGGGGCTTCAACGGCGGCTGGCCCGGCAGCGCCCTGTGGAAGACAGATCGACGGCGGCAAGAAGTGGACGAAGCTCACGGGCAACGGCCTTCCCGACAATCCGATCATCGGACGCATCGGGATCGACATCGCGCGGTCCAAGCCGGCCACGATCTACGCGTCGTTCGAAGTCGGCGCCGAGCGGCGGCACCGGCGCCGGCGTCAACGACGACGGCACGCTGACGCAGCCGGGCAGGCGCGGCGGTGGTGGTGGCGGTGGCGGACGCGGCGGTCCGAACGCCCTAGACCTCCGCCCGACTCCGACGAAGAGCGGCATCTGGCGATCCGACGACGGCGGCAAGACGTGGCGGTTCGTCAGTCGAACGATGGCGATCGCTGGATGTACTACAGCCAGATGCGCATCGATCCGACAAACCCCGAGATCGCGTACCAGGGCGGCGCGCCGTTCTTCAAGACCGTCGATGGCGGCAAGACGTGGCGGCAGGTGCAGGGGATCCCGCACAGCGATCATCACGCGCGATCTGGATCGATCCGCAGAACCGCCAACCACATCCTGCTCGGCAACGACGGCGGCCTGGACGTCACGCTACGACCAGGGCGGAGACGTGGAGACGTCAACACCGTGCCGCGTCGGCCAGTTCTACGCGGTCAGCGCCGACATGCGGAAGCCCTACTTGCGTCTGCGGCGGCTTGCAGGACAACGGCAGCTGGTGTGGACCGAGCGCGCACGCGCAGCGCCAACGGGCATCCTGAACTCCGACTGGTTCCGCGTCGGCGGCGGCGACGGCTTCTACACCGCCGAACGATCCCACCGACTGGACGATCCTCTACCCGAGTCGCAGGACGGCGCCACACCAGCCGCATCGACCTGCGGGCCGGCCGATCGGTGCAGCATCCGGCCGTGCGGGCAGCCGTTGCAGGCGGCAGGCGCGCGCAACCAGCCGGCCCGAGAGGCGCTGATCCCGCAACAGTTCAGGCGCCCGCCGCGCAGTTCGGTGGCTTGCGGCGGCAACCCGAACGGCGAACGTCGTGCCGACCGCCCCGACCGGCACGAACTACCGGTTCTACTGGAACACGCCGTTCATCCTGTCGCCGCACAATCCGAGCACGATCTATCTCGGCGTGCGAACGCCTACGTTCCGGTCGCATAACCGGGGCGAAACGTGGATGGCATCGCCCGACCTCACGAACAACATCGGCAGGAACGACCGGCCCGATCATGGGCGTCGACGGCAAGGCGCCGATGGCGTCGAAGCACGACGGGGCCGCGTCCTACAGCAACATCATCACGATCGGCGAGTCTCCGTCATGCCCGGCGTGATCTGGTCGGCACCAACGACGGCAACGTCCAGTTGAGCCGCGACGGCGGCGTCGACCTGGAAGAACGTCGTCGACAAAGTGCCGGGCGTGCCGAAGGAAACGCACGTCTCGCGCGTCGAACGCGTCGCACTTCGACGCTGGTACCGCTTACGTGACCTTCGACGGCCACCGCACCGACGATCACAAGCCCTACGTCTTCATCACGAAGGATTTCGGCGAGACGTGGACGCCGGATCTCAGCCAACCTGCTCGCCGGCGAACGTCAACGTCATTCGCGAGGATCCCAAGAACCGCAACCTGCTGTACCTGGCGGAACGAGCACGGCTTAAGTATCTCGCTGAACGGCGGCAAGGAGTGGAAGCGGTTCATGAACGGGCTGCCGACCGTGCGCGTCGACGACATCCTCGGTGCACCCGCGCGACAACGATCTGATCGTCGGCACGCACGGGCGCAGCATCTGGATCATGGACGACATCACGGCGCTGCAGCAGCTGACGAGCGAGACGCAGGACGACCGACGCGACGCTGCTTCGACATCCGGCCGGCGACGGCGTGGGTCAACGACGTGCAGAAGAGCAGTCTTGCGTCGAGGGCGCCAAGGCGTTCCGCGGCGCAGAACTCCGCCGCGCGGCATCGGCGATCAGCTACTGGCTGAAGGCTGCACCCGGCCGGTGACGTGAAGCATCGCGATCACCGGACGTCACAGGGCGCGAGATCCGAGCATCGACGGCACGAAGAACGCCGGAAAACGAATCGCGGTCCAGTGGAACCCCGGCGCCGACCGCCCCTGTTCCGGACGGCGGCGGTCGCGGGTGCGGGGGCGGCGTGGTGGTGCTGGCGGTGGCGGTGGCGGGCGAGGAGGTCAGCCAGCGCCTCGTCCCCGCGGGCAGCCACCTGCGTCAAACTCACGGTCGGTGACAAAGTCATCGGACAACAGAAGACGGTCGTCGTCGAACCCGACTCGACGTTCATGCAACAGTAAGCGGAACCTCTGGAACCCTGAACCCTGAACCCTGGAACCTTGTTATGTCCATCGCCTCGACCCCGCGGCGTGGCTGAGCTCGGATCACGAGATGGGGACGACCCGGCGTCTTGCTCGAACGCGCGTCCCGGAAGCCGCCTTCGAATGGAAGCCGCACGAGAAGTCGATGTCGCCCGGGCAGCTGGCCGACCACCTCTCGAACCTGACGGGCTGGGCGAACCTCATCGCGAGACGTCCACGACCTTCGACATCGCCAGCGTCGGCGAGGATCGAAGCCGAAGATCCCCGGCGTCCCGCAATGCGATGCTCGCGAGGTTCGACGAGAAAGCGCGCGGCGGCGCGCGCGGAGCTCGTGTCGAAGACGGACGCCGAGCTCATGGCGTCGTGGACGCTCAAGAGCGGCACGCACGGGGTCTTCACGATGCCGCGCATCAGCGCGATCCGCGAAGCTTCGTAGCTGAAACCACACGATCCATCATCGCGGTCAGCCAGAGCAGGTACCTGCGGTTGAAGGATCGTGCCGCTGCCGTCGATCTCACGGTCCAACCGCCGATGAGCCCTGATGGCACGACCGGCTGGGCTGCAGTGGCTTCGGCCCGCGAATCCCGTTCGTCGTCCGCGCAACGCTGAACTCCGCGGGGCTACCGCGTACGGGCGCATCGGATCAGGCGTTCTACGTCCCCGCAGTGATCCGGCACCCGCACCCTGGTGACTACCCGCGCGACGCTCCGCTCATCGACTCCCAGGCGCGCTTGACGGCGTGACGATGCCGCCATCGCCTCGACCGCTCGCGTCACCCGGGCCTGGCTGCTCGCCCTCGTTCGCCGTGCTCTCTATGCGGGCTCGCTCGTGCTGCTCGCGGATTCAGCGACGATCGCGCTCGGCCGAGTCTACTTCCGCACGCATGCTGGCGACGCTCACGCCGTTCGCGGGTCTGACGATATAGAGACACGCCGATCGCGAGGACCGGCACCAATACGCCTCGAAGGGCATTTTCACCCCGACAGCTGGCATCTCGCGCAATAAAGCGGCGCATGGGCCGTCGTCAAGCCTCTCTGCGGTCGCGTGACGTCCGCGCGACGCTCTTCATCGTCGCCGCAGGACTCGTCCATCCCACAACCGCGCTTCCGGGCACGCGGTCTGGCTGGCGGTAGCGTTCGCTGTCAGTCAATCGCCGTTGCGCTGGTCGCGCCGGGCCGCCGTCACAGCCCCTCGTGGGCTGCGCAATTGCCGGTTGGGCGCTGACGGCGGGGCCACTCGCCGGCAGGCTGTACAGGATGGATCCGTGGAGTGGCTGGGGCGACCCTTCGTGTCGAAGGACTGCCTCTTCCCACTCGAGTGGCCGTGGACGGTGTGGGCTGATCAACCTGTCGTATCCTCGCGCTGATCGCCTGAGTCGCACGCAGAGGCGGCGAGCGGCTGGAGCGGATCTCGAGCCGCGAGACGGCCGCCATGGTCGGCAGCCTTCGCTCTTTCGCTCTCTTCGTGCTTTCTCTCGGGTTCAACGCCGCACGCCTCCAGCTCGCCGTTCAGCTCCAGCCGGCGAGAGAGTCATCCTGATGCTCGACTTTCTTCGCCACGATCTTTACGTTGTGTGGGCGTCGATGGAGGCGAGAGGACGCGAGACGCGCGCCGGGCGCGGCTCGTCGCCCGGCAGCGTCTGCGCGCTGACGGTCACGCGCGGCGCCTACGTTGCCCTCGCTGTGCCGTCGCTGACCGGCCGATAGCTTTCTGCGCCGAGCCCGACCTCGATACAACGACCGGGGGCGCGCCACGGCGTGGACGCGGGGCAGTCGTCTCCCCACCAGCCACTGGCTCGCCGACCCGATGCATCGCCATCTGCACGGCACGAGCCTGCGGGTGGCAGGCGAGCGCGACGTCGCGGTCGAGGCTGTCAAAGACGACGCCATCGGGAATGCACGACCGCGAGGATCGCGATGCGCACCAGGGATCGCGAATGGCGATCGGGGACTTCAAGACGGTCACGCCCGAGACAGCGCGCGTGCGCTGTCGGCCCGCATGCGACGTCGATTTTCTGGTGACGGAAGAACGGGCTGAGCTGCCCGGCGGCGTTCGCCTCCGGCAAAGCCGGACGATCTTCACCGGCTGCGGTGGTACCGCGATCGACACCGCGATGTAGCAGTGGGGTCGTTCAGACCCCGCGCGTCGGCGGGGCTACCGATTTCCGCCAAGGCCACGGTGGTCCGCCGGCTCGGCGAAGGCGGAAAGCCCCGCCCGAAGAACTGGCGCCATTGCGCGCCACTGCGCCAGCACTGAACCGTCGCGCGGAAGATCGATCGGCACGCAGCGGCCGACGACGTCCCCGGCCTGAAGTGACGGGCATGGCGCGGCGTCTGCCGATCTTCCAGGCGCATCGCGTCGAGGCCCGGCGCTCGCGATGCCACGCCGCCGTCAGAAGAGCACGAAGTAGAGCGCCACGATGAGCGCGAAGACCAGCGCGATCCCGGTGCCCCGGCGCGCGAAGCGCGGCGGAAACGGGACGCCGCAGTGCCGATCGCAGCCAGCGCCGCCGATCCGAGCAGACCTCCCATCGCTGCCAGTCAGCAGGCCGTCGTGATAGCGCCGACGCCGCGACGGACGCCACCACGCGCCGAAAGCGACCCGGATTCGACGCGGCTGTCGCCTGCAGGCGGCGCGTCCCGCATTCTCGAACGACGGGGCGGCATGCCGAGCAAACAACGTCGGCGAGATTCGGCAGGCGCTGGCGGTGCCGGCGCCTTTCCTCTACCTCGACCCGAGCCTGCTGGCGCATCTTGGCTGGTCTGCTCTCAGCCTTGCGCGAGTGCCCATATCGTCTCGCGAGGCCGTCCAGGGGATCTTCTCCAGCAGGCAGGGCGGGACCGAGCTCCTCGGATGCCCGCCGAGATCCAGGCTGGACAGCGGCGGCATAAGCCCGGAACGGTCGCGCGGGCAATACAGACCGGCGGGCAGCTCCGCGAACTCTCCCTGCTCGATGTGCTCGGCGGCTTTGAGCCTGATCCCGGCCCGCCGGGACAGCTCCTGGATGCTCCATCCTCTCTTCTCCCGCGCAGCTCCTCAGCGTGCCGTGAGTCACCTGATCCTCCTTTCGACGGTCTGTCTAATGGCCTGGTGCGCACACTTTTCCAGTCAGCTTTATTGAAACGCGCAGTTCGCGCGTCAAAAACCGTTGTTCAGTCTCCCGAGAACAGCCGAATCAGCTTTGGCGAGGCTTGCACTTCCTGTGAAAACCCCGCAACCGCGTGGAAGGTCCTGCCAACTCGGCGATTTCGTCCCGAAGCGCGGCCTTCGCAACGGCCACCTGATGACGGTCTATGGGGGCACGGGCGCGAGTTTTGCGCCCCGCGCCCGAGGCGCTCTTCTTCGAGGTCACGCCGGAGATGGTCATGGCCCACTGCCACTGGCAATCGGACCGCAGCGCTCGTCCGGCGCTCGTAGCACTCCACGGCCCGAAGGCTCGAGCAGCGCGCACTCGTGTGCGGGGATTGCCATTAAGGCCTTTCGCGCAGGCTTCAACGGCGTCGTCCTGTTGAACCAGCGGAACTGTGGAGGAACCGAGCAATATGGCCCTGGGCCTCATCACCCGGCTCCGACTTCTGACGCCCGGGTCGTGCTTGGCGAGCCATTCGACAGACACGCGGAATCGATCGCGTCGTCAAACGTAGCGGGCTACTCCCTTGGAGGCAATCTGGCCCCTCAAGCTGGCCGGTGAGCACGGCGATGCCCCTCCGCCGCAGCTGCGAGGAGTGAGTGGCGGTGTCGCTGTGATGGATCTCGCCGCCTGCGTCGCTGCCTCCTCGAGCGGCGTCGGAACATCGTCTATCACCTGAACTTCGTCCGCGGGCTTCGGGGACGCATGCGACGGAAGGCCGAGTGGTATCCCGGCGATACGCGATCGACCGCCTCTCTCGCGGGTCTGGAGCGTCCGCGAGTTCGACGAGGTGTGACACCGCCCCGCATTTCGGCTTCGAGAGCGCTACCGACTACTATCACTTCGGGCGAGCGCGCTCCGGGTCGTCGACTGATCCAAAAGCCTGGCGCTGGTCATCGTCGCCTGGAGAATGATCCGTTCAAAGCCGCCAGGCGCGTTTCGCGACCCTGCGATCGCGTCTAATCCTTGCGTCCACGTGACGATCATTACGCGCTACGCGGTCATTTGTGGGTTTGTCACCGAGCGTCGGGTGAAGACGACGGTTACTGGGCGGGAAACGCAGATCGTGAAGATGGCGGAACAACCAGGCGGCGCGCAACAAATGTAGCGCGGGGCCTTCAGGCCCCGCGTCGACGCGGGCCCAACATCGACACGCACGCCGCCTGCGATCAGATCGCGCGAAATCGCCTCGGGAAGCCGCCTCGACGGAAGGCCGCGCGAATTCCGGACCCAGGCCCTGCTCCTCGTGCTTGAAGTAGATTTACGCGTCTGTCAGATTCGTGCAGGCCGCCGACGACGTCGGCCCAGCGCTCGAGGTCGGATTGCTGATAGCCCTCGTCCCGGAGCCGGAAGCGTATGCGTAGTTCGCCGTCAACTCGACCGGGGCGCTCATCTTCTCGCTGTTTGGCAACGCAGAGCGCGAGATTGCGCGAGCGAAGAATCTCGTAGATATCCCCGTCGAACCATGACGCGTGACGGAACTCGAACGCGGCGCGCGTCCCGTCTGGGATGAGTTCGGTGAAGGCGCGCAGGACGCTCCGCATCCTTCTTGAAGGTGGCGGAGCTGAAAGAGCAGCGTCGCGAGCTTCGCCTGAGGGTAGCGGCAATCGCATAAAAAAGGAATGGAGCAGCTCCTGGCAGTGCTGGAGCTGTGTCATGGGTGATCTGCCGCGGCGCTCTTCAACGTGAACATGAACGAAAAAGCCTCCGGCGTCCCGGCTGCTCACCCGGACAGCAACTTCTCGTTCGGCATGCGGTAGAACGTGCAGTTGATCCTCGACGGTCCGGAAGCGCTCGGCGGCACGCTTGTTAGCTATCTTGTCCGTGCTGAATTTCTGCAAAGCCGCCGCCATTTAGGATAGTTGTAATCGCCGGAGGTTCCGGACAAAGACCTGCATCAGGAGAGTTTAGTCGGTTCAGGGTTCAGGGGGCTTCAGTGGGTTCAGGTTCAGGGTTCAGTGGGGTTCAGGGGTTCATGGGTTCATGGTTCAGGGGTTCAGGGTTCATGGTTCATGGGGTTCAGGGTTCGTTCGTGAGCTCAAGGTTCGAACCGACGGGTCTTAGCGGTCAGAGTCAAGACTTGCATCTTTCGACGGTCTGGAGGATGGCACTGGCTGCGGTTTTCCGCTTGTCTGTCGATCCGTGGCGCGGTTTTCTGAGCGGCACGAGCTGTGAAATCCGGAAGGGACTACGGCTGTCGCCCGGAGTTATGAAGAACTCGAGTTTGGCAGTTGTCGGCGGAGCTCATGACCGATCGTCGAGCTGACTCGATCGGGGCCGGCAGCGCGCAACCGGAAGTTCGTCGAGCAGCTGCTGACTCCCTCTGCCCCCGACGGCGCGAAATCTCTTGCCGAAGGGTTCGCTACTTCCAACCTCGCCAATTTCGCGAGATTCGCCTGAATCGCGCGGGGCTCGCTGTTCGAGACGCGAAATCACGTGCAGGACGGCAGACGGACGTGGAGCATTTCGGCGCCACCGACGCCGACCAGCTGTTGCACCGTTGGTGACGCGCGATATCGGGGATCACGTCACTGCCCGCTACCTCGACAGCTGCCAAGGCAAGGCCCCCACCGGCTGGGACACCGCACTCCTGACCAAGGACCCCGACGAACCCTGAACCCCGAACCCCGAACTCCCTGAACCCCTGAACCCTTGAACCCTGAACCCTGGAACCCTTGAACCCTGAACCCTGAACTCCCCGCAACCGGAAACATCGGTAACAGATCAGACCGGACACATCGGTAACACTTTTCTTATCCGGTTCAGATCTCCGTGACGATCGATCGGCGGTGGGAATGTGGAATCTCGCCGGTCTGGGCGAGATTTCCAAGTCCCGGTGGGCCTCGGTCTGTGAGGTCCACGGGGACGGCATTTCCACGGCTGCGTGCGCGCTCACCCAGAGGCGCCGGCCGTGCCACGCGCGCCGCAAATTTCCGGCGTCTGGCGATCGATGCGCCCCCAGTTCGACGTGCATAAAGTGGACGGTCCAATCCCCGTTCTCGGTCTCGGCCAGCCCGACCACTTTCTCCCACGACCGCTTCGCTCACAAACACCAGGTCGCCCCGCCATTTGATCTGCCCGTTCGGGCTGCACGCGCCGCACCTGACACGTGGCGTCATACCAGGGTCCTCGAGCCGCGCGCGGGTAGGGCGGCGAGGGGACGCCTGATAGGCGCGCGCCGGCGGCGTCTGTGCCAACGCTTCGTGCGGCCGGATCTCGTTGAATTTCCTGCCGCATCCGATCGAACCGCCGTTGTTGCGCGCGGTTTCGACGACGCTGGCGGACGGTGGCCTCCGTCTGCAACGTCAGAGTGAAAGCGTTCGTGCCGCCCATTCTGCTCCGGATGGCCGGGGTCAATCCGATCGAGCTGGATGCCCAATTTCAGCCACCGGACCGCCAGGCGCGATAACCGCGCCCGGGCCCGTCGACGCAAAACGGCGAACCGTTGTCCGTGCGCAACGCGCGCGGCAACGCCGTAGGTCCGAAACGTCCGCTCGAACCACGGGCGGACCCCACGCTCGGTCGGCGCGACGATGCGGCAACACAGCACGAACCGACTGCAGCGCATCGGCCACCGTCAGCGGGTCGCACCGCGCCCCATCGCCCGTGCGGAACCACCCTTTGAAGTCGGCGGTCCAGACGTCATTCGGCTGCCCGCGCCGCCGCCAACGGCTGCGTGAGCGGCACGATGTAGCGCACGCGCCGCCGCGCGCGTGCTCAGGCCCTCCCGGCGCAGCAGCTCGCCCATCGTGCTCGGGGCCGGCCACGGCCGGTGCGGCTCCCGCTCGCGCAGGATCGCCGCGAGTTTGCGCGGGCCCCAGTGCGGATGCACTCGGCGCACCGCCAGGATCGCCGCGCGCTCCGCTTCCGCGATCGCGCGTCCAGGATGCGCTGCGGCGCGCGACCGCTCCATCAGTCCTGCCCGCGCCCTCGGCTTCGTAGCGGCCCACCCACTTGTACGCGGTCTTCCGCGTGATGCCGCTACCGCGTCGCCAGCTCCGTCATCGTCCACTCATCGCGCAACCAATCCGCTAACAACGCTACTCGTTGATCCACCGCACAGGTCTCCTTCCAGGGCATCCCGCCTCCGACGCCCATCAGACCTGTTACCGATGTGTCCGGTCTACTCTGTTACCGTTGTATCCGGTCCGGACCATCTCTGAACCCTGAACCCTGAACCCTGAACCCTTGAACCCGGACTGATCCAGTCCGCATCCGGAATCCGCGTCCAAAGTTTGACGATCTCGAGCTCGCTCCGATCCTTCCTGACACCTGATATCATCTTGTCCCCGTAGCACTTATGGTTCGCTCGCGGACTGGCGACTTCCGCTTCTGCGGCCTGCTTTCTCTCCTTCTCGGGTGTCGCGCTCGCGGCCGGCTACGTGCCATCGCTCCGCGCGCTCTCGCGTCGATCCGATTGCGCGCTCGCGCGCGATGAGGTAGCGATTCATGAGTGATTTTCGATTCGCCATCCGCGCGTTCGCGAGAGTTCGGGCTTCACGATCGTTGCCGTTCTCACGCTTGCGCTCGGCATCGGGGCAACGACAGCGATCTTCAGCCTGGTCAATGCCGTGTTGCTCCGTCCATTGCCATTCGTGGAGCCGCAGCAACTCGTCGTCACCCGCGGCTCTTTACTCGACCTTCGCGACGTCGGCGCTCAAAACCACACGCTGGCGGGATTCGGGATCTGGGCGAGCAATCTGGCACTAACCTCGACCTGAGCGGCGAGGCCGGCAGGTGCGAGGCGCCGTGATCTCGCCCGAAAGTCTCCCGCTCCACGGTGTGACGCCGCTGCTCGGCAGGGCCTTCACCCGCGAGGACGACCACACCGACAACGTGATTCTCGGATACGGGCTCTGGCAATCCGCGTTCGCTCAGATCCGAAAGTGCTCCGGGAGGACGATCAGCCTGTCAGGCTCCTCGTTCACTGTCGTAGGGGTAGCGCCGCCTGGCTTCAGATTTCCACTCCTCCGGCTACGCCCTGTGGACGACCCTGGGCGGCGCCGAAGCGAAAGTGCCGTCACAGTCGAAAAACAGGTCTCTGCGGATCTTCAACATGCTCGCGCGGCTGAAGGCTGACGTCACCATCGATCAGGCGCAAGCGGACGTGGCCTCCATCGCCGGGCGGCTGGCAGAAGACTTTCCACAGACCAATCGGAACGTCAGGATCGATCTGACGTCGCTGCGGCAGCCGCCTCGTGGGTGACATCCAGCGCTCGCTCGCTGATTCTTCTCGGCGCCGTCGGGTTGCTGCTGCTGATCGCGTGTGCCAACGTGGCCAATCTCATGCTCGCCAGAACGACGGCGCGTCGGCGCGAGATGTCCGATTCGTGTCGCGCTCGGAGCCGGCCGCGCCGGCTCGCGTCAACTGGCCGTCGAGAGCCTCGTGCTCGCGACATGCGGACACCGCTGTCGGCGTCCTCGTCGCTTTCTGGGGCGTGGACCTGTGCGCCGTCCGCGTTGGAAGCGCGCCTGCCCAGCGGCGATGGGATTCACATCGATTCCGTGGTGCTTCTACACTCTGGGTGCGACGCTCCTGACAGCTTTCTTCTTCGGTGCGGCGCCCGCACTGCAGGCGACCTCCAGGCACCACCGCGGCACTCCAGGACAGCACGAGGTCGGCGTCCGGCTTCCGCCGGGTCCAGGCGCCTGCGCAGAGTCATCGTCGTCGCGGAAACAGCGCTCGCGGTGGTCGTGGTCATCGCGCCGGCCTCATGCTTCGCAGCTTCGCGGCCCTGACCTCCCGCAATCCGGGATTCGAGCCGTCGCGGCTGCTGACGTTCAACACCCAGATGATCCTCGAACCGGACGATGCCGCCCGGAATCGCGCGCTCGAAGCGATCGTCAGGCGCGTCGGGCAGATCCCGGGGTTGAGGCGGTCGGCGGTTCCTCCGGATTTCCGGTCGTCACCGCCCAGCGAGGGACGCGCGCTTGCGGCTGAGGACCGGACGCTGACGGGCGAAACAGGACAGCGCGTACTCCGCTGGCGGCGACACCCGACTACTTCCGCGCTCGGTGCGCCGGTTCTGCAGGGCCGCGCCTTTACGAAAACAGATGTGGCGGCCGCTCCGCCCGTCGTCATCGTGAACCGTCAGCTCGCCAACACGATCTTTGCCGGCAGCGATCCGATCGGACGCCGGATCAAACTGGTCAACCCCGATACCCCGGGGACTGGCGGGAGATTGTCGGCGTCGTCAGCGACCTCTGCTACCAGGGCGCCGCGGGCGGGCCACAACCGGCGATTTACACGCCCTTCGCGCAGACGCCTTTCATGTGGTCGTACGTGATGGTCCGCACGACCGGCAATCCTCTCTGGTGCACTGCCTCGATCCGCTGCAGCAGTTCCTGCCGTCGCGCCACGGAACAGCGCGACGAACCTGCGACCCATGCGTGACGTTCTGACCGATGCGGTGGCCGAGCCGCGTCTCACGATGCTGATCACGGGATCCTCTCGGCCTGCTCGCGCTGGCGTTGGCGGTCGGGATTTACGGCGTCATCTCATACACGGTCGCCCAGCGCACGCGTGAGGATTGGCATCCGGCGCGCGCTCGGCGCCCGAGTGGGCGACGTGCTGCAGCTGGTCGTCGGCGAAGGTCTGGCTGCTCGGTGCCATCGGAGTGGCGCTCGGCCTGGCCGGCGCTGTCGTGCTGATGCAGTGGACGTCGGCCTGCTCTTCGGCGCTGACCGCGCGCGATCCGATCACGTGCACGCGAGCGTCGGCGGGATTCTGCTCTTCACCGCGGCACTCGCGAGGCTGGATACCGGCGCGGCGCGCCATTCGCGTGGAGCCGGTAACGGCGCTGCGAAGACTAATTCCGCGAATACACACAGGCTGGCACGGCCCGCCCTACTTCTCCCCGACCACGGACCCCGTCTCGGTCGCCGTCATGACACGCGCCGCTTCGTGCTGCGAACAACCGGCCAGCATCAGCATCGCCGCGCCCACGATGCGAGCGCCACGCGCCTGCGGCCACAACAGCTTCAGGCCAATCCCCTTGAGGAAGATGCCCGCGCACGATGACGAGGAAGTAGCGCAGCGGAATCAGATACGTGACCGCCTGGATCACGCGCCGGCATGTTCTCGATCGGGAAGATGAAGCCCGAGAGGTAGATCATCGGCATCAGGAAGAAGAACGTGGCCGTCATCATCGCCTGCTGCTGCGTGTCGGAGATCGTCGAGATGAAGAGGCCGAGCGCAAGCGTGCACAACACGATACGGCATGCTCATCGCGAACAGCAGGAGCACGCTGCCGCGCAGCGGCACCTCGAACCAGAACACGGCGACCGCGACGACCAGCAGAACGTCGATCGAGCGCGATGAGCGCCGTAGGGCAGCAGCTTGCCGACGATCAGCTCCCAGCGGCGGAGCGGCGTGACGTTCAGCTGCTCGAGCGTGCCGAGCTCCTTCTCGCGCACGATGCGCCATCGACGCGAGGTTCGCCGTCACGACCGAGCAGGATGAGAGCCAGCACGCCGGGGATCATGAAGTGCCGGCTCTCGAGCTGCGGGTTGAACCAGACGCGAATCCGCGCGTCGATATCCGCCGCCGGCGACCGCCGGCTGCCGTTGCGAGTCAGATTCCTGCGCGTAGTCACCGATCGAGGCTCGTCGAGTAGCCCAGCGCCACGGTGGTCGAGTTCGAATCCGTTCCGTCCGCCACGACCTGCACGGTCACCGGCTTCCCTGCGCCAGATCCGCGACCGTAGCCCGCCGGGAATCGACAACGCCAGCCACGCACTTCCGCGCTCGAGATACGGCTCGATCTGCGAGACCGTCGTGACGGTATCGATGATCGTGAAGTTCCGCGAGGCATCGAACCGGGCAATCAGCTCGCGGCTGGCTGAGGACCGATCGCCATCTGCCACGACGACCGGCACGTCCTTCACGTCGGTCGTCGCCGCATATCCGAGCATCGTCAAGCTGGAGGATGGGCGCGACGATCAGGACACCGAAGAGCCGCGGGTTCATCCGCAGCTCCAGGAACTCCTTCCGGACGAGGAAGCCGGAGGCGCTGCATTCAGGCCCGCTCCGCGCGAGCCGCAGCCGACGCGAGCGACAGCATCGCCAGCGCGTAGACGCCAAGCGCGGCCAGCGGCGCGATCAAGGTGCGCGATCGACGAGCCCTTCAGGACGATGCCGCGCAGAGCGATGAGAAAGTAGCGCGCCGGGACGACGTAGGTGATCGACCTGGAGCGCCGTCGGCATGCTCGAGATCGGGAAGATGAAGCCGGACAGCATGATCGTCGGCAGCAGTGAGATCAGGAGCGCAATCTGAAACGCAACCTGCTGCGTCTCGGCGACCGTCGAGATCAGCAGTCCGGTGCCGAGCGCGCCGATCAGGAACAGCGACAGCGCGACGAGCAGCGACAGCCAGTTGCCGCGCATCGGCAGGCCGAACAGCACCATCGACGCGAGGATGATGAGCGCGGCGAAGCGAGCGAGATGACGAAATACGGAATCGTCTTGCCGACCACGAACGAGAACGTGTCGAGCGGCGCCATGCCGGACCTGCTCCATCGTGCCGAACTCCTTCTCGCGGACGATCGAGAGTGCAGTCGACGTCACCGCCGTGATCATCGCGATGTAGGCGATGAGCCCGGGCACGAGAAAGAGCGTGCTGCGCAGCTCGGGGTTATGCCCAGATGCGCGGCTCGACGGTGATCGGCGGCTGAATCTGCGACGCTGCCTGGCGCGCAGCTGCGGCGCCAACCGTGCGAAGGATGCTGCCGGCATAGCCCATGCACCGTCGTGGCGGTGTTCGCGTTGTCGCCGCTGATGATCACCTGCACCGTGGCCTCGTGACCGGCGCCGACGTCGCGGCCGAAGCCCTCGGGAATCACGAGCACGGCGCGCGCTGTAGTTGAGATCGAGCAGCCGCTCGGCCTCGCTCGGCGATCGAAGACGTGCGCGACGCAAGGTCGAAGTAGCCGGAGTTGACGAAGGCCGACACGACCGCGCGGCTCTCGGGCGTGCCGTCGCGATCCTCGACCGCCGAGCTGGACGTGGCGGATGTCGAAGTTCAGGGCGTAGCCGTAGAGCAGCAGGAAGAACGCCGGGACGAACACCAGGATCAGCAGCGTGCGCCGATCGCGGACGATCTGGCGCAGCTCCTTGCGGCCGACGGCAAGCGCCTTCTTCACGCCGCGCGCGCCTCCGGCGCGCTCGACCACGTCGAGGAAGACGTCCTCGAGCGAGGGCACGACCGGCTCGATCGACTCGACGACGACGCCGTCCCTGGACGAGCGCGCGCCGCAGCTCGTCGACGCTGACGTGTTTCGTTCCGGAGCACGGCGTGCACGGCGGTGCCAGAACAGGCTGGTCTTCTCGACCTCCGGCAGCGCGTCGAGCGACGCGCATGGCCTCGACCGGATGTCGGCGCGCGAACTTCGACGATCGGCCGATCGCTGAAGATGCGCTTCACTCGGCCGTCGATGCCGAGCGCGGCCAGCCGGCCGGCGTGGATGATGGCGACGCGATGGCACCGCTCCGCCTCGTCGAGGTAGTGCGTCGTCACCAGCACGGTGACGCCCTGCGCGACAGGTCGTCGATGAGCCGCCAGAACTGCCGGCGCGACAGCGGGTCGACGCCGCCGGTGGGCTCGTCGAGGAAGAGAATCGGCGGCTCGTGGAGAATCGCGCAGCCGAGCGCGAGCCGCTGACGCCAGCCGCCGGCGAGATCGCGCGCGACGCGTGCCTCGCGGCCGCGCAGGCCGGCCATCTCGAGCACGAATCTGCGCCGCGTCGCTCGAGCCGGTCGCCGCGTCAAGCCCGTAGACGCCGCCGAAGAACCGGATGTTCTGATCGACGGTCAGCAGCTCGTAGAGCGAGAAGCGCTGCGACATGTAGCCGATGCGCCGCTTCACGCCTTCCGGATCGCGCCGACGTCGATGCCGCCGACCGTCGCGCGTGCCGGACGTCGGCCGCAGCAGCCCGCACAGCATGCGGATCGTCGTGGACTTGCCGGCGCCGTTGCTGCCGAGAAAGCCGAAGATCTCGCCGCGCGCGCACGTCGAACGACACGATCGTCGACGGCGACGAACTCGCCGAAGCAGCGCGTCGGGTGCTGGACCGTAAATGGCGGAGCGTGTGGTCATCACTGTCCCAGCGCTCTCGCAGACCGTGCGTCGGCGGAGTCGCGCGTTGGCGACCGCCCTTGTCTGATCGAGCTGCGGCCTGCAGCAGGGCGGTCTGCGCGTCGAGCACTTCCGTATTGGTCGCAACGCCACGCTGAAGCGTTCGCCGACGACACGGAATGCCTCCTGCGGCCGCACGAACGCCGTCAGCGGCCGCGACGATGGCGGCGCGGACTCGAGTCCACCTCGAGCCGGCGCTGGCGGACCTCGAAGGCGACCTGGCGATCGAAATCGAGCACGCGCGACTCGGCCGACGCGGCCGGTCGCGGCGGCCTCGGCCCGGTCCGCCCGGCTGCGGCCGCCGTCCCAGATCGCCCAGGTCGCATTGACCGCGATGTCCCAGGAGTCCTCCCATAGCGGGAGCGCGGGAAGATCCGCGTGTTCGGGCTGTGCGTAGTCCGTGCCGCCGGCGATCGACACCGCGAGGGAGGGACTCGGCCCTCGCAGCGGCGATGCGCTCGCGCGCCGCTGCGGCGCGATCTTCCAGCGCGCGACGCTCTGGCCGCTGTGGCCCTCGTGCCTGCGCCACGAGCGCATCCGCTGTGCCGATCGATGCAGGCGCCTGGCGGCTCGAGGATGGCTGCGGATCGATGCGAGCCGGGTGAGTCAGGTGCCGAGCAGACGCTGCAAGGTCTGCTTCGGATACGCCGCGCTGGTTGGCTGCTTCGATGGCAAGCAGGCGTTGCGCGCGACTGCTGAGCCTCGGCGGACAGAAGATCGTTGGGCGGGATGAGACCCTGCTCGAGGCGCGAGCGCAGATCGCGGACGTGGGCGTCGATGCTCTCGAGCGATCGCCTGACGACCCGATCGGATTCCCGTCGCCGTCACGAGCGCCCAGAACGCTCTGGTGATCTCCAGTCGCGAGATCGGCGCGCGCGCCTCGGCAGGTCTTCTCCAGCGGCCTCGCGCTCGGCGCGCGCGGCGCGCTCGAGCGCGTCCACAACCCGGCCTGCGGTGTAGATGGGCCACTGGACGTCGAGACGACTCCGATAGTTGTCAGGAACGTCCGGGATAGATGACCTGACGGCGCGCCCGGCTGCGTGATCGCAGAACGGTGTAACGTGGTTGGTGCGCGTGTAGCCGCCGTTCAGCGCCAAGATCAGGGCAGACGATCCGCCGCGCGCGCGGTCCTCGCTTCGCCGTTGCGGCGCTCCGACCGCGCCTCGAGCTCCGCCAATGCGTTGGCTGTTCGCCAATCCTCTGGCAATGGCGTCCTCCAGGGTGAGCGTCGCCGTCGGTGTTGCGCCCCCGCCCGACCGGATGCAGTCCGAGCGCCAATCCGACCAGAATCGGGGTCGAGGCCACTGCAGTAGTGCCCCTTCTTGTTGGCATGGATGGACTCACTTCCGTGCGGCCTCCTTCGGCGTAATGAGATCGATGAACACGTCCTCGAGCGAGGCGGCGACCGGCCGGACCGACGTCACCTGGATGCCACCGCTGCTCGAGGCCGGACCGAATCGACGTCGGCTCGTGTCCGGCGCCGCTGCCAGACGTCGAACGTGGGCTCGCTCGCCAAAGCCTGAACATCTTCGACGCCGGGCAGCGCCGCGAGGCGTCTCGAGCGGCGGGACGCGAGGTGTCGGCGTCACGACCTCCACCATCTGCCCGCCGAGACCGCTGCCGGAGCGTCCGGGGCGTCGACGGCGAGCAGATCGTCCGTCGTGCAGCGAGCGCGACGCGCGCGCAGCGCTCGGCCTCGTCCAGATACGGCGTCGCCATCACGATCGTGAGCCCGCTCGAGCAGGAACTCCGAGAGCAGCTTCCAGAACTCGCGGCGCGAGACCGGGTCCACGCCGGTCGTCGGCTCGTCGAGCATCAGGATCTTCGGCTCGTGGACGAGCGTGCACGCGAGCGCCAGCTTCTGCTTCATCCGCCGGACGAGCCGGTCGGCGCGGCGCGTCACGGAACGGCGTCAGCTGCGTCATCTCGAGCAGCCGATCGCGGGCCGGCTGGTAGCGGACGCATGCCGTGAATCTCGGCGAAGAACGCGATGTTCTCGTCGATCGTCAGATCGCCGTAGAGACTGAAGCGCTGCGACAGGTAGCCGACGGACCGCGGTGATGGCGCCGATGCTCGCGCGATCGGATCCTTGCCCAGCACTTCGATGCGGCCTCCGTCCAGCCGATCAGCCCGCACGCCGATCTGATCGCCGTGGTCTTCCCGGCGCCGTCCGGCCCGATCACGCCGAGACATCTCGCCTGCCTCAACGGCGAACGAGATCCGGTCGAGCGCGGTCGTCGCGCCGTATCTCTTCGTGACGTCCTCGAAGCGAATCGCAGCCATCGTCGAGAACTAGAACCTTCCTTCGACCGGCATCCCGGTCTTCAGCACGCCATCCCGGTTGTCGGTCGTCACTTTGATTCGGTACACCAGCTTCGAGCGCTCTTCGGCGGTCTGGACGTTCCGCGGCGTGAACTCGCGCACGCGGAGAAATGAACGTGATCGTCGCCGTTCAGGCTCTGGCCGGCGTCGGTCAGGATCGCGAGCTGCTGCCCGAGTTTGAGCCGCGGAACCACCGGTTCGTCCACGTAGAGGTTCGCCCAGGCGTGAGCGAGATCGGTGATGACGACCAGGGCTGTCCGCGGAGAAACCGTCTCGCCGGCGTCGATCCAGCTTCGACGTCACGATGCCTTCGACTGGCGACATGACCTCGGCGTCGGCGATGGTCTTCTGCAAGCGATGCAATCTGCGCGTCGACGGCTGCGACACGGGCGCGCGCGCCCGGCAATTTCCTGAGGCCGCGACCCTGCGCGCAACCGCGCAACCGCCTTCGCCCGCCGCTCGAGCGTGCTCACGGGCGGCGCTCACACGCGCCGCAGCCACGTCCCGCCGGGTGAGGGCATCGTCCCGCTGCTTGCGCGAGCCGGAGTTCGAACGAAGCAGCGCCTCGAATCGCTGGAGATCGGCCTCGGCGGCTGCCAGCTCGGCGACGGCAGCCTCACATCCGCATCTGTCGATTCCGCCTGCGCGAGGGCCTGTCGCACGTCTTCGGCTCGTGAACCGGCCAGCAGCAGCCGCAGCTGCGCGTCGGCCTGGTCGCGCTCGGCCTGGAGCCGGCGCTCGGTGAGCTTCGCGTCCGGCCGTGTCGAGCCGCGCGATGAGATCGCCTCGCCGACGCGTGATCTCCTCTGCGACGCGCATCTCGAGCACGCGGCCGCCGACCTCCGGCGCGACACGGACCTCTGTCGCCTCGACGTAGCCGGTGGCGCGAAGCCGCTGTCTCCCCGCTGCGATCCGCATCCGGCCGCTGCCCAGCGCGACCACCAGCGTTACGAGAAGCCCGTCGTCCTCCAGCGATGCTGTCTCTTCGTCATCGCATTCGCTCTTCCGCTCACGTCCTGCACCTGGCAGCCGCCTCAAATTCTTCCTTCGAGGACCGCAAGCGCCACCTGTCGGAGGTGGTCCACGAGCTGCGCGCGATCGAACATCGCTGCGCCCGCGATTCCGGCCTGTGCGCAGACGCTCCCTGAACCGCACGCTCGCGAAATACATCAACATCAGGGCCACGATCCCCGTGTGGACGACCAGTGGGTTGACGCGACGAAACCTTCCTGCCCGCGCACCTTCGTCGATGATGGACTGGAGGGCCTGGAGCACGGCGGTGAGGTCGCGGAACGATCGTCGCGTTGAGATGGGAACCGCCCTCGGCGACTTCGCGAAACCAGATCGGCGGAAAGTGCGGTCGGGCCTCTGCCTCGGCAGCGATGGCCTCGACGAAGAGGCCGATCTTCGCTTCCGGCGGGACGGCCGAGTCGCGCCGCCGCCTGGGCTCACGCCCGACGGCCTGAAACATGTCGTGCGAGGATCTCGCGGTAGAGCGCCGCCTTGCTGCGGAAGTGGTAGTAGATCATCGCCTTGTTGAGGCGGGCGGCATCTGGCGATCCGGTCGACGCTGGCGCCGGCGAAGCCATGGGCCGCAGAACTCGGCGGCGGCCGCGGCGAAGAGCGCGCACGAGGACCCTTCCGCTCCACGCGGGCCTCGCGCGGCTTCGGCCCGGCAATCTTTTTTATTGACTAACTGTTTAGTTAATGCACTGCCCACGCCACACTTGTAGCGCGTTTCGGGGCCACGGGTCAAATGGGCAGAGAGTCGCGGCGCTGCAGCAGCTTCTCGCGCAGCCTCGCGTAGCCGGCGCGGCTGACCGGCAGGCGGCGGCCGTCGCGCAGGATCGCCACCCGGCTGTCCTTCGCGTACAGCTCGACGCGCGGGCGATCCGCTCGATGTTGAGGAGGTAGCGACCGATGGATGCGGACGAACCGCGCCGGGATCGAGGAAGGCCCTCGACCGCCGCAAGCGTCTGGTCCTTCAGGTATTGCCGGCCGTCCGCGACATAGCGCTACGTAGTCGTCTTGCGCCTCGACGGTAGTCGATCCGGTCGACCGGGAGGACGTGGACCTGCGCGCCGTCCCGGATCAACACGCGTTCGAGCGGCCCCTTGGATCGCACGGCGTCCGCTCGAGGGCATCCATCTGTGCATCCGGACCGCCCTGCAGCCTCGCGCGCGAGGCGCTCCCGCGCCCTCGACAACGCCTCGGCAAGAACGCTCCTCGCCGAACGGCTTGAGGAGGTAGTCGACCGCGTGCACCTCGAACGCGCGCAGCGCGTATTGATCGTAGGCGGTCGTGAAGATGACCGCACGTCCCGCCCGAGCAGCTCGAGCACCTCGAAGCCGCTCAAGCTTCGGCATCTGCACGTCCAGGAACAGAAGGTCGGGCGAGAGCTCGGTGACCGCCTTGACGGCCTCGAACCGTTTCCGCACTCCGCGACGACCTCGACGCCCGGATGCGCGCCCAGATACTCCTTACGACAGCCCGGGCCAGGGGCTCGTCGTCAACGATGACTATACGGAGAGGGTCGGACATAGTGAGTCTTCGCTATCGGGATCAGGATCGGGATCCGTGGTCCGTAATCGGGTCGTCTCGTTCCGGCGTCGGCTCGGCGTTGCGGCGTTCGGCGGTTCGGTGGTCGGCGGTCGCCGGTCGGACGACGGATCCACGAGCGCCGAGTCCCGGACCCCGAGCGCCGAGCGCCGAGCGCCGACGGATCACCCATGTCACCCCGGCAGCGTCAGCTCCCGCGCCACACGCCATCCGCCTCCCCTGCCGCAAAGCGCGCCTCGTTGCCGTGGAGTGTCGTCAGGCGCGCACGTGACGTTGGCGGGGCCGACACCGGCGCCGGCGCGGCGCGGCCGGTCAGGATCGCACGGATTCTCGACGACGACGTGCAGCCGGCCTCCGATTCCGGCCCGCGGTCACGGTGACCGTGCCGCCTGAGAGGACATGAGCGATCCCGTGCGTCACCGCATTCTCCACGAGCGGCAGCAGCAGAAGCGGCGGCACGAGGCTCTTATCGGCCTCGTCGGAGACGACGATCTCGTCACGCAGCCGATCTCCCGTACCGAACACGCTCCACGGCCAGGAAGCGTGCGACGAGCCCGAGCTCGCGCGCGAGCGTGATACGGCTCTCCCCACCGAGCGCGAGGCTTTCCCGAAGGAAGTCCGCGAGCAGCACGCACATGCGTCGCGCCGATGCCGCGTCCGACCCGGTGAGCGCGCTGATGGAGTGCAGGCTGTTGAAGAGGAAGTGTGGATCGATCTGCGCGCGCAGCATCCGCAACTCGGCTTCGCGCGCAAGGACCTGCACCTGCAGCGCCTGTCGCTCCGCGGCCCGCGTATGCTCGACCACCGCGATCAGGTAGCTGATCGCGAGCGCCAGCAGATACAGCAGCACGCCGAACGCCGCGAACAGCACGTAGAGGCCGGTGGTGGCGCCGAACGCCGGAACGAAGCCCCTTCGCGCGAGCCAGTCCACCCACGTGCGAGCGGCGAGCAGCCACATGGCGCTCGAGATCGCCGAAGCTGTCACGGCAGTCGCGACGATACGGAGGGCGCCGGTCGCCGCGAGCGGCATCCCCCTCGACACGTTACACGCCGAGAGGCACACGAACGCGTAGAGAAAGGCCAGCGGCAGCGCGACGAGACCGGCCTGTCTCCATCCGAGGCCGATCTGCGCGGCCAACAGCACGCCGAGCAGCACGCCGACTGCCGCCCAGAGCCCGAGTACAGCGCCAGCCGTCCGCCCCGCGCGAGGATGGGATGCATCGAGCGTCAGCCGCAATATGCAGCTCGCAACGAGAAGAGGTGTGAACTCGTTGGTCGAGAGCCGCATAACGCGCTCATGCGAGTGCGCAGCCGACGCAGGCGCGCTCCGGGCTCAATTCTTGACCTCGACCGATCCCTACGACGACGAGGCCGCGAACGGTGAGGCGATGTTGCGACGAGCCAAGCGACGGCCGCGTCTTGTCCTCGACGCCGCCCAGGAGTGGTGTCACGTTGAACGCCACCGCCCAGTCTTCCGGCACGCGGATCTCGATGCCGCCCCAGACGGCGAACACGTCGATCACCGCGTCGCCGTTGATGGCCGCCTGACGCAAATCGATGTCGCAGCCGCCCATGATTGCCGCTGAGGTCGCCGCCCCGGAACGTTCGTGAGTTGTTGCCGCGGTTGACACCGCTCAGGATCGCCATCGCCGAGACGATCGCATGATCGTCGCCCGGCGGCAGGCGCCGATGACCGGTCAGTCCGCGCCAGACCAGATATCCCCCGACGAACACCCAGCAGCATCGGCCACATGTCGCCAAAGCTGATACGGATGTCGACGAGCGACTCGGAGGAGGAGCCAGAGGCCGATGAGGGGTGATCAGGAGCCCGCCAAAGCCGCCGCCGTATCCTTCGCGCGAATCCCACAGCTTCACCAGACCGATCGCGATGAGGCCGGCGGGCCAGCACCGCAGATAGTCTGCCGCATGGGCGACACCGAGGTTGTCCAGCGTGAAAGAAGTCCGGCGGCGATGATGAGGACGCCTATCAGCAGCTGGGACAGTGCCGGCGCGCGCCGTCGGTCCTGCCCCGGAGCTTCGATGTCGACCATGCGCCTATGGCTCCCGACGGAGAGGTGGCCGGGTGCCCGTCTCGAGCGACCGCCAGACCAGCAGCACGCGCCCGAGCCGATGAGGAGCAGCGGCCAGGACGTGCCAAACGTGAACCCGAAGATGTTGTGAATCGCTGAGGAACGCCCATACGCCGAGGATGAGGAACCAGACACCCGAACGCCTGCAGCCAGCACGGCGTTGAGGTGCGTCGGGCAGACTCGCCAGTCGGCCAACGCCCATGATCACCAGGATCAGCGGCCACCAGGAGCGCACGATGCCGCACGTCCGTATCGAGATACCTGTCCGCCAGCAGAACCATCCCCATGCCCAGGATGATCAGCCCGACAACGATTTGCCCCCTGTTCCGTCCCACGCGGGCCGGAGTCACCGCTGATGTCCATGCACCGACGATACGACGCCCGGCACGGTCCATTTCGTCCTTTCCGGCGAAATACGCCAGGTGGGCGGTAAACGGCGGCACCTGTTCACGTCGCAGGCCCGAGCGTTGCTCGGAATTCGGAAGAGGAAGAAACAGGCCCGAGCGTTGCTTCGGAATTCGGAAGAGGGGAAGAAACAGGGAGAAAAGGGTTCAGGGGAGGGGAAGTCGAGCTGTCTGGGCTACTTGTCGGGCAGGCCCGCTTCCCGGCGCGCGCTTGCGAAGCGCGTCCAGCGCGTCCTGCACCTTCTTTCTGCGCCGCTTCCTTCGCGCGCTCGTTCTTCGCGTCCTTGAACTTGTCGAGCGCCTTTTGAAGCGCCCACTGCAGCCCGATCGACGTGGCGGCCACCACCATTCCCTGTGCGTTCGAGAACGCCGCGTAACCCTGGACGTCTTTCGGAGTGACGAGATCGAGGAACTCCTGATGTGTCATTCCGCCGTCGGCGCCGGACCCCGCCAGAACTCGGGACCAAGAATGTCTTCAATGGTTGGCTTCGCACCGAAGATCTCGACGCGATATACCTGCCGGTTCTCGGTGAGCTTGATACCCTGGGGCTTCGTAACCCCTTTCTGGATGCGCTCGAGAGACACACCGATCGAGTCAGGATCCACCGTGGGGGTTGGCGCCTGCGCCTGCTGCGTCGTGGCCTCATCGGGAGCGGCCGCTGGCGACGCCGCCGGGCTCTGCGGGGTCCCGAGGGTCAATACGAGGACTACGGCAACGGACGGTAACATCATCGATTCGGCCCACTACCTAGGACGAGCCTGCTCGCCGATAATGGCTTCAAGAACGATGCCTCGTGTCCGCCGCTGGGACTCGGCTGTCCAGGCCTGAACAGGTCCTGACACGTGGCAATCAGAATCCTCCATACATTATGACGGATTCTGCGACCCAGGGAACGGCATGCGGCTCGCTGGGTGTGCTTCTGGCAATTCGAACGAAACGGAGGATTTGGATGCACGGGCTTCTGCAGGACCTGAAGTATGCGCTCCGAATGGTCGCCAGAGCTCCCGGGTTCACGGCTGTGGTGGCCGTGACCCCGCGCTCGGGATCGGCGCCAACACGGCCATCTTCAGCGTGGTGTACTCCTGCTGCTCCGGCCCCTGCCATACCGGGATCCTGACAGAATCGCGATGGTCTGGCAGGACATGACGGCCCGCGGCGGCCCCGCGCGCGAATACACCACCCCGGGAATTTCGTGGATCTGGCCAGCGAGCACGGAACGTTCGAGACGTGTGGCCGCCGTCAGAGCTGGCAACCGACGATCACGGGACTTGGCGATCCAGAACCGCTCGTCGGGGAGCAGGTCTCCTTCGAGTACTTCGCCGTTCTGGGCATCGCGCCCGCACGCGGGCGCGATTTCACGCTCGAGGACGACGGTCCTGGTTCGGCGCGGGTTGCGATCATCTCGCACGGACTCTGGATGCGACGCTTCGGCGCTGACCCGGCGGCTCTGGGACGTCAGGTGACCCTCGGCGGCGAGCCGCACGAGATTGTCGGCGTCATGCCGGACTCCTTCAGGCCGGCGGTCGTCCCGAATGCCGAGATCTGGCGGCCCGGGCGGCTGAGCCGCGCGGCGCCATCGCGCGGCATGGTCATCCTGCGCACGATCGCGCGACTCGGACCCGGCCTCGATCTCGAACGCGCGCGCGTCGCTGCGCGGGCGATCGCCGGCCGGCTGCAGCTGGCCATCCAGATGCCAATCAGGGCGTGACGTTCGCAGTAGTCCCGCTCCACGAGCAGATCGTCGGCGACATCCGCCCGTCGCTGCTGGTGCTGCTGGCCGCGGTCGGCTTCGTGCTCCCTCATCGCCTGCGCCAACGTCGCGAACCTGCTGCTTGCGCGCGGGTCAGCCGCCGGCGGGAGATCGCCGATTCGACTGGCCCTCGGGGCACGCCGCACGCGAGTGGTTCGACAGCTGCTCACCGAGAGTCTGCTGCTTGCAGTGTGCGGCGGCGTTCTCAGGCTCTCGTCGGAACCTGGAGCCTCGACGCGTCTCGGCCCATGCTGCCGTCAATCTGCCCGCGATCCGAGGGGCCCAGATCGATCGGCACGTTCTGGCGTTCGCCGCCGCGGTCACCACTCGGAACCGGAGTCCTGTTCGGCCTGATGCCGTCCCTTCAGGCGTCTCGCCCATCCGCTTGGGCAAGGACTCAGGACGGCGCACGGACTTCGGGAGAGCGGCACGGCCAGCGGGCAAGGCGCACTCTCGTCGTCGCACAGATCGCGATCGCGCTCGTGGTGATGGTAGGGAGCGGCCTGCTGCTTCGAACGTTCCTGCGGCTTCAATCGGCGAATCTTGGCTTCGAACCGGCGGACGTGCTCGATCGGATCGGTGATCACGCCGCAAGCGAGATATCCGAACGGCGAAGCCCTCATCGCTTTATGCGATCGCCTGCTCGATCGCGTCGCGGCATGCTCCCGGCGTCCGCGCGGCGGCACTCACGTCCATCGTCCCTCTCGGCGGCGACAACGACATGGACGTCGCCATCGAAGGCCAGCCCCCGCCCCCGCCAGGCCGGGAGACCACGACGTGGTATCGGCTGGTCAGTGCGGACTACTTGAAAGTGATGGGGATCGCGCTGCGGCGAGGCCGCGGGTTCGTCCCACACGACCCCACGTTGTCCGTCATCGTCAACGAAACGGCGGCGCGCCGGTTCTGGCCCGGCCAGGATCCGGTCGGCAGACGTGTCCGCTTCGGCAGCGAGACTCGCCCTTCGTTCACGGTCATCGGCGTCGCCGGGGACGTCAGCATGCGTGGTGCGCGCGGCGAGCTCGCGCCGAGATATGCTGCCCTACTGGCGATCCCGGAGCCAGGCACGAATATCGTGCTCAGGTCCAGCACAGGCGCGGACTCCGTGGAATCGCTCACGTCGAGCCTCCGTGCCGCCGTCAGATCGATTTGACCCCGACATGCCCGTGTCGAACATCGCACCCATGAAGCGCATCGTCGAGGCTCGATCGCACAACCGCGATTGCTGGCGGTGCTGGTGTCCGTGTTCGCCGCGCTCGCGATGACGCTGGCGGCGATCGGCATCTACGGGACGATGTCCTACTCCGTTGCGCAGCGAACCTGCGGAGATCGGAGTGCGGATGGCACTCGGAGCGACCCCTCAGGACGTGTTCGGGCTCGTGGCGCGGGATGGACTGCTGCTCGCCGGGGCCGGCATCGCCATCGGCGCGACCGCCGCGGTCCTCATGGGACGAAGTCTGGCGACGCTGCTTTACGCGGTCACGCCTGGCGACCCTTTGACGTTCGCCGCGACCGTCGCGGTGTCGCTGGCGGCAGCGCTGGCGGCCACCGTCCTCCCGGCGCGTCGTGCGACGCGAGTGGATCCGCTGGTGGCGCTACGGAGTGAAAGTAGTTCCGGCGCTCGGCGCTCGGCGTTCGGCGCTCGGCGTTCGGCGATCGCCGTTCGGGGCTCCCGTCGCCGTATAATCGATCGAACCATTGGCCGTGGCCGGTTCGTCTAACCTGAGGTCCACTTATGTCGTTTTTCTCACGTCAGCCCGCTCCGCAGACCGACAGCATCCCGGCCGAGACGGCCCTCGCGCCGAACGCCCTCATCGGATTGCGGAATCTCGAAAAATCCTACGCGCACGGGACGAGCCGGACCTACGTTCTCCGGCGCATCAACGTCGACGTCAAGGAGGGCGAGTTCATCTCGATCATGGGGCCCTCGGGCGCCGGGCAAGTCGACGCTGCTCCACATCATCGGCATGCACGACAGCGCGTGGACGGGCGACTACTACTTCCTCGACCAGCCGGTCCACAAGCTGGCGGCCAAGGATCGCGCGAAGCTCCACAAGCAGTACATCGGCTTCGTCTTCCAGAGCTACCACCTCCTGGATCACCTGCACGGTATACGAGAACCTCGACATCCCGCTTTCCTATCGCGACATCAAGAAGTCGGAACGCGGAAAGCATGGTCTGCGACATCCTCGACAAGTTCGCGATCGTCGGGAAGAAGGATCTTGTATCCGAATCAGCTGTCGGGCGGTCAGCAGCAGCTGGTGGCTGTCGCGCGCGCCGTCATCTCGAACCCGAAAGTGATTCTGGCCGACGAGCCGACAGGCAACCTGCACACGAGTCAGGGCCGGGAGATCATGGAGCTCTTCCAGAAAGCTGAACGAGACGGGGACGACGATCATTCAGGTGACCGCACTCGGAGGCCAACGCGGCCTACGGCAGCCGGATCATTCAGCTGCGCGACGGTTGGGTCGTGGATGCGTAGTTTCGGGAATTCACCTGAGTCGAGGTGTGAATTCCATGAAGCTGTCAGCTGACTGTCCCGGAGGAGGATCTGGCTGGAAGCTGAAAGCCGAGAGCTGACAGCTACTGTGGGATCCGGAATCGGTAAGTCTGACGCCAAAGAAAAGGGGGAAGGGTGCAGAACCCTTCCCCCGACTTCTTCGTTCCTGCATCTTGAACAGTCGTCCTACCAGCGCGGCTCCTTGCGACGACCTCCTGAGAAGTCACCATCGTCGTAGCTGCGGCCACCGCCTCCACCGCCGTAACCACCACGTCCTCGGCCGCCGCCAGCGCCACCAAACCCGCCCTCAGGCTTGGGACGCGCTTCGTTGACGACAAGGGCCCGGCCCTCCATCTGATGCTCGTGGAAGTCGCTGATGGCCTTTTTGAGCATCTTCGTCAGAGGCCATTTCGACGAAGGCAAACCCGCGCGCCCGTCCTGTGGCCATGTCCCGCATTACCCGCACGTTGTCGACCTTGCCGGCGCGACCGAACAGCTCGGTGAGCTGATCCTCCGTCGCCGAGTACGGAAGATTGCCGACGTAGAGTCTCCTGCCCATGCTGTCGCTTACTCCTGCCAAGTAGGCGCGCGATTGTGCCAGGGCGGCCCGCCCACGCGCACGATGCGGGGCCGTCGTCGGAAAGCGCTCGCGGATTGCTATGCGGAAAGGTCAACGGCCTGACGCAGGGCAAGGGGCGGGGCTCCCACTTCGGGCGGAGTATAGCAGAATGCATGCCGTCGGCCCGACGGCCGGGACGGCCTTTACGGCGCGAGAACGGCCAGCTAGAGTGCAGGTGATGGGTCGCGTCACGAGCAATTCTGTCCCTGACACTACTCTTCGGTGTCATCGCGTGCTCTCGCAAGCCGTCCTACGAAGTTGTCGGCCAGATAGTTGCCATCGATCCCGCGCGTCAGGAGATCACGGTCAAACACGGCGACATCAAAGGCTTCATGCCGGGCATGACGATGGCGTTCAAGGTGAAGGACGCAGGGCGTGATGACGGGAAAGGAGCCGGGGACCTGGTTCGAGCCACGCTCGTCGTCGAGGACACGTTCGGGTATCTGACGAGGGTCGACGTCACGGGTCATGCGCCGCTGACCGAACCGCCCCCATCCCGGTCGGCGATCGACGTGTTGCCTCCGGGCCAGCAAGCACCTGACGTTACGCCTCGTCGATCAGGATGGAACGGAGCGGCACCTGTCCGAATGGCGCGGACGCGTGTTGGCCGTCACGTTCATATACACGCGCTGTCCGCTGCCGGACTTCCTGCCCTTTGATGGACCGGCAGTTCCTCGCCGCCCAGCGCGAAGCGTCGGCGGACCCGCAATTGCGGGACCGATTGCACCTGCTCTCGATCACGCTGGACCCGTCGTTCGACACCCCGCCGGTGCTTCTGGCGCACGCGCGGCAGCTCGGCGCCGACCCGAAGGCATGGACTCTTGCCACCGGCGACCGCTGAGGATCTGGATCGGTTCGGGTCGCGGTTCGGCGTCTCGGTGATGCGCAACGATCCGTCACGGGGCGGAGGTCATCCACAACCTGAGAACGGCGGTTCTCGATCGCGACGGCCGCCTCACCACGATTTTCGGCGGAAACGACTGGAGCGCTGCCGACCTCCTGAAGGAGTTGCGGCGTGCCGCCGGGAACGATTGAGGCCCCGGACCGGTCCGCTTTCACCCCGGCCGAGCGGCGCGCGATCGATCGCTGCCGAACGCCCCTGGCGGTTCAACGTTTCCTCAACGCCCTGCCCTACAACCATCGAGCCTCCGGCGCAGGGCGAGACGCTCCGCAGCTTCCGCGGCGTGATCCGGCACGGCGCCGCGCACTGCCTCGAGGCGGCGGCACTCGCAGCCGCCGTCATCATGGAGCAGCACGGCCGGCCGCCGCTGGTTCTGAGCTTCGAGTCCATCGACGGCCTGGACCACGTGATCTACGTGTATCAGTCGCGCGGGCTCTGGGGATCGGTCGCGCGTTCCAGAGATCCCGGTCTGCACGGACGACGAGCCGTCTTCGGTTTCGCCGCGCGCGCTCGCCCTGAGTTACGTCGACCCTTACGTCGATCTCTCGGGACGCGTGACCGCTTACGCCGTCGTAGACCTGCGAGTCATGGGCACGATGCGACTGGAGGCTGTCGAGTCGGAACGTCTGGAAGGTCGAGCGGATGCTCCTCGACTACCCGCACCGCCCCATCCGGAGCTCCAACGCGCGCTTCCGTCGTCTTCGCGCGCGCTACAGGAGCGTTCAAGAAGGCGTTCCCGGATCTCAAACCCAGTGTACTTACGAGCGTCGCGAACGGTGGACCGCATTGCCGCCGGAGTGGAGGGACGTCGAGCGGGAGTTGAGCAAACGGCGACGACTTCTTCGAGACCGCTAAAAGCCTTTATAAGAGGAAGGGAGGGAGGGAGGATCATCCTATGGGTCTTTCAAAGTGAAACGATCCTCCTTCCTCCCCTCCTCTCTGTAGAGGTCTTGCCAGTGAGGCTGTCCGAAGTAGAAAACCCTCCTAGTCGAAATCGAAATCCCTCATCGGCTTGAGACCGGCTCCTCCCTCGCCTGCTTCAGCGCCTCCTCGAAGCGCTTCGAGAGGCGCATCGCCGCGGGTGCGTTCGGCGGCGACCAGACTTCTGGAAGATCGATTCGCGACGCGCGGCTTCCTCTGCGAGGATCCCCTGTGCGTTCGACAACTCGGGTCGATCGGCGCGCGGGACCTCTTCGTGCCGCACGACGCGTCGCAGATTGACGTCGATCACCAACGTCGAGTGGCAGCAGGGGCAGATCGCTTCGAACTCGGAGTCGAGCTTCATGATGGGACCTCGTAAATAGCTTCCAGCTTCCAAGCTTCCGGCTACCAGCTTAATGCGTGCCGCTCGAAACCGTTCGACCGAGATCGCGAGCTTTTCCGGATCGCTGATCCCTGACGCCCGAGCGGCGCCTCCTACTTCGATCGGGCGCCGTCCACGACAGGGACACCGGCTTGCCGTCTCCGTCCGTTGCCGTCAGCTCGATCTTCGCGACGCTCTGCCTTCCTCGATCGAAGTGCTGACCGAACGCCGTCTGGAACTGATTGAGCGGCGCGAGGAGCCAGTCCGCCAGGCGCCAGCGAGGCGGCCCCTGCGCGCGGAAATGATCGTTCACGGTGACCACCACCTTCACCCATTCGTGTTTCGTCTGATTCTGGACGATCACGGTGCCTTCGCTGAGCGCGATTGGCGGCCGCGCCGGCGAGCACGCGCTCGAATGGAAATACGCCAGCAGCAGGCCGGCCCACACGAACCACGTCCGTCGCCGAGTGCCGCCCATCCAGATATGATAGCCGCATGTGGGCGAGGCGCCGCGGTGAGGCGCAAACAGCGAGCGCCTCCTCCTCGATCGTCACAAAGCAGGCGCTCGTCTGAAGGCCAGCGCGTCCCGTCGTCTCCAGGCGAGCGTCATGACCGAAACCAAGCACACGAAGCCGACGGTCGACCTCCGGATCGCGACGTGCAGCATTCACCGCTGCCGGGAATGGACCGCCAGGTGATGCCAGCCCGCATCATCGAGGTGCTGCGCGAAGTGGACGCGGATGTCATCGCGCTGCAGGAGGTCATCGGCGCGGGCCCGGCGGGCGCCGGGTCAGGCCGAAGAGATCGGCGCGGGGCTGGGCATGGGCTGGGTGATGGCGTCAGTGCGTCGCCTGCGAAACCATCTCTTCGGCAACGTGGTCCTGAGCCGCTGCTGCGTGACTCACCACAGTCAATACGACCTCTCGTGGCGCACGTGCGAGCCCCGCGCGTGCCAACGCGTGGATCTCGAGATCAACCCCGGCCGCACGCTGCACGTGTACAACGTGCACCTGGGAACGGCCGTCCTGGAGCGGCCGCTATCAGGCGCCGCGGCTGGCATCGTACGTCCACGACCGCCGCGTCACGGGGCCAAAAATCATCCTCGGCGACTTCAACGAGTGGATGCGCGGCCTCGCTACGCGGACGCTCAGCTCGCTCTTCGAGAGCATCGACATCCGCGCCCACCTCCGCCGGCGTCGCACCTACCCGGGCATCTTCCCCGTTCTGCACCTCGATCACATCTACTACGAGGGCCAGGTGGAGGTGCGCAGCCTGCAGCATGCCGCGCACTCGCCTCGCCTTGATGGCGTCGGATCATCTGCCGCTGGTGGCGGACCTGCGAATCGGGTTCTGACACGCTGACGTCGTCGGGGTCGCGTCGGCGGTCGGACCTCCAGCGTCCGGGTAATTCGAAGTGCCTGTCAGCATTTCTCAACGCGCGTGGGCCCCACCGCCACGCGCGGCTGTACTCGGCGCTCGCTTCGCTCGCGCCTGGTTAGTGCGACAGCCCGCTTTCATCGCCGAACGATCGACGCCGACCGCCGAACGCCGAGCGCCGACACGCCGAATCAGCGCGTCGCTTGACATGCGCGATTTCATAATGATATCACTTTGACATCAGATGCGAGGAGGTCGCACACCTATGATTCGCGAACGTGAACTGGGCGCGCTCCGGGCCTGCCCATGGCGCTCCTGTTCTTCGTCGTGCTTTGCGGGCTCGTGTGCGCGCTCATCGCGCAGCGCGGCGGAGGGCTCCGTCGTCTGGATCGTCGCGCTGAGCATCGCGATCCTCCTGGACGTGCTGCTCTTCATGGGTCTCTTCGTGGTCAATCCCAACGAGGGACGTGTGCTGCAGCTGTTCGGCGACTACGTGGGCACGGTGAAGAGGCCGGGGCTGCGATGGGCGAACCCCTCTACACGAAGCGGCGCATCTCGCAGCGCGTGCGGAACTTCGAGAGCGCCCGGTTGAAGGTGAACGATCGCGACGGCAATCCGATCGAGATTGCAGCTGTCGTCGGTGTGGAGGGTCGTCGACACGGCGGAGGCGGTCTTTCGACGTGGACGACTACCAGAACTTCGTGAAGGTGCAGACGGAGGCGGCCGTTCGGAACCTTGCCACGAGCTACACATACGACGCTCATCTCGAAGGCGACATGTCGCTGCGCGGCACACACGGCCGAAGTCGCCGAGCACATGAAGAAGGAGATTCAGGAACGGCTCGCGACGGCCGGTGTGGAAGTCATCGAGGCGCGCATCAGCCATCTGGCGTACGCGCCGGAGATCGCCCAGGCGATGCTGCAGCGCGCAGCAGGCCGGCGCGATCATCGCCGCGCGTCAGCGCATCGTCGAAGGCGCGGTGGGCATGGTCGAGATGGCGCTGGACCTGCTATCGAAGCGCGAGATTCGTCGAGCTCGACAACGAGCGGAAGGCCGCGATGGTCAGCAACCTGCTCGTGGTGCTCTGCGGCGAGCGCGCGACGCAGCCGGTCATCAACGCGGGAACGATCTATCAATAGGCGTCGTGGCGGATCGCAAGCCATTCCTGCTTCGGATCGACCAGCGACGTGCTCGACGCCGTTCAGCGCTGGGCAGACGATGACCTGCGCAGCCTGAACGGCCAGATCGAGTTCCTGCTCAGAAAGGCGCTGGGAGAAACCGGCAGGTCGAAGAGAGAGGAGCGAACGCCTCCTGCCGGAAGCGCTAGGACTCTTCGTACTCTTCTTCGTTCGGAGGAAGCGGCCGCGTCGAAGGACGCAGCGCCTCGCGATAGTCGAAGAGCGGCAGATCGCGAACGTGCAGCGTGAGCGGGCACCCGGGCCCTTCTCGTCGACCACGACCGTAACCGGGCTGCCCTCGACGCCCTCTCGGAAGCCGATGCGGCAACCGCAAGCCAGGCGCGCGTGCGTGAAACCCTTCAACATCGTTCCGCGATCATACTACAGGAGGGCCTTGAGCGACCGCTCCACGTCTTCCTTCGACGCCGGCCCCAGCTGCTTGGCGCACATGGCCCCGTCCCGGCTGATGAGGAACGTCGTGGGCAGTGCCGCAGAGGTCGTCGAACGCCGACTCGAGCTTCTCGCTCGAATAGAGAATCGGATACTCCATCTTGTTCTCTGTCAGGAACGCGTGGAGCTGATCCTTCGTCGGCGTGTCCTGCGAGAGCACACCAGGATCACGAACCCGCGATCCTTGTATTGCGAGTACGCTCGACGAGATTCAGGGATCTCGACTTTGCACGGGCCGCACCATGTCGCCCAGAAGTTGAGGAGGACCACCTTCCCCTTGGTAGTCCGTCAGGTGGACGTCGACGCCGTTCTTGTCCTTCAGCACGAAATCGAGCTTCGGCCCGGCTGCTCGGCTTGCACGCCGGCGAGGCCTTCGACGAGAACGACGGCGGCTCGGCGGCGGCGGTCTCCTCCGCCACTGCCGGCGGCGGCGCGCTCCGTTTGACGAACAAGGGAACAGCCAGGAGGCCGATGCCCACGGCGGCGGTCAAGACGAGAATCCAACGCTTGTTCATGTTTTGTTACCTGCGCGTGGGGCCCACCCCACGCGCTTCTGTACTCGGCGCTTCCTTTATCAATGCACGCGGGGCCCCACCCCCACGTGCTCGCGCTCCGGCGCTCGAAGACTCGCTATCCTCGCGCGCGGGCCGCAGGCGCTCCGCTCGAGGCTGGAATGCAGGCAACCCGCTTTCTAGATTCCGTCGCCTTCGCGTGCGGGTGACCCCGGGAGGGTGGCACCGTCCGGCCCGATTCCAGATTCTGACTCCTAGCTCCTAGCTCCTGATTTCGCGCGTTCATCTTGCCGACGCACGCAGATAGTGCGCGATGTGTTCCAAATCGTTCGGCGGCGCACGCCCCACGACCGCGTAAGTGCGCCCGGCGTCGGACCAGATCACGGCTTTCTGGCCCAGGCGCGAGACGAGCCGCTCGTCATGCGGATCGAACGCCTCCGCGCTGTTCAGCACGTAGACCGACAACGGCTGTCCTCGCCCCGGGATGCATGATGTGCGCCGACGCGCCAGCTGCGTCGACATGCACCGCCGCACGTCGAGGAGCTCGAGCTGCTCGACAGGCGCGCTCGTTGGCACGCTGATCAGCCACCCGTAGGTCTTCTTCCAGAGGCTGCGCTCGCGGCGATTGGATCGACCTCGGCGTGTGCCGGCGCGAACTGGAAGCACTTGACGTGATCGAGCGCGAGCTGCGTCGCCAGCGCCTCGACGCTGCCGTTCAGCGTCGTGAAGAACACGCGCGGCGATCGCGAGAAGGACAGTAGCGGCAAACGACAGCGGGAGCCACCGGTGTGAGGCGATCCATCGGGTGGGCGCGAACGGCGGCGCGAGGCCGGCCCGCATACGCAGGCCGCGCAGCGTCTTGCGCAGGTGCGGGCAGGCGCCGCGCCGCACGAGCTCATGCCGCCGCGCGTGGGAGCACGTTCTCGCGCCGCCCCTTCCCCGCGACTCGGCGCCGGCAGCGCCGGGCACGCGGCCAGGTGCGCCTGAAGCCGCCCCAGATCCCCGGGCGCGACCTCGTTGTCGACGTAGGCGGCGAGCAGCGGCTCGACCTCGCTGCACTCGGAGCCATGCCTGGCACCATGCTCATTTCGTCTCAAAACTAGACCGGGGGCTTCGCCCCGCGGACCCCCATCGCCGTCCCTCGCGGGACCCCGCACGCCCCGCTCGCTCCGGCGGGCGCGCCTGCAGGCGCGCTTCCTCTTCCTCGTGACCGGGGGCTTCGCCCCGCCGGACCCCCATCGCCGTCCCTCGCGGGGGCCCCATGCCGCGCCAGCCCCGCTCCGGCGGCGCGCTGCCGCCGGCTCGCGCGGTCTTTTGTTTACACCGGGGGCTTCGCCCCGCCGGACCCCTCATCGTCGCTCGCGGGGGCCCCATGCCCCGCTCCGCTCCGGCCGGCGCGCTCGCCACCGGCTCGCGCGGCTCTTTGTTTTACCACCGGGGGCTTCGCCCCGCCGGACCTCCATCGCCGTCCCTCGCGGGGACCCCGACGCCGCTCACGCTCCGGCGGGCGGATCAAAAGGCCCGCCCCACCCCTCAGCCAGCTCCGGCTACCGCGTCGTCGCCCGCGCCTCTGCCAGCCGGTCGTAGAGCAGCCGGCGTCCACGAAATCCGTGACATCACCGTTGCCGATCGGCACCTCGAAGCATCTTCGCGATGTCGGCGTACGAAAACTCCTCGACGTCTCGCAGCCAGACCGCCTGGCGGAAGTTATCCGGGGAGGTCGTCGAGCGCGGCCTGCAAATCCGCGTCGAGTGTCGCCCGCGTCGCAGCAACTGCTCCGGGCGACTGGTCCTCGCTCGGCCCGATCCACCGCCTGTTCCACCGTTTCGCTGTTCACGTCCACCGGGTTGCGCACGTCGTGACGCCGCATGTTCAGGAACGTGTTGGCGGAGGATCGTGAAGAGCCACGCCTTGAGGTTCGTGCCGCGCTCGAACTGGGCGGACGCACGAAAGGCCTTCAAATATGTCTCCTGCACGAGATCCCTCGGCATCCTGCGGGCGCCGCGTCAACCCGCGAGCGCGGTGCCGCACAGGCTGTCGACGTAGGAGAGCGCTTCGGCGGCGAAATACGTCTCCGATGATCGGCTCGGCTCCGTCTCGCCCTGATCGCCCGACTCGCCTCCGGCTCTCCCGGTAATGACTCGGGGTCGGCGCGTCTCGGTTCGCCTCCACGGCTCCCTTCCGCCAGGCCGATGCACCGGCCGCGAGTGTTCCCTGACCCACCGGTGAGGGGGCATCGCTCGCGGCAGAGGACGGGCGTCGTCGAACAGGCCATCAGAGGTAGCTGTCAGGACGCCCTGCCTGGGGAAACACCGGCGGGCGGCGTTTTTATTCCTCGAAAGTGTATCTTCCGCGTCATGCGGACAGGGGTCAGACCCCCAGGTCTGACCCCCCGGGGTTCAGCACAACCACTGCCCGAAAAGGTGACGACGCCGTTCGCGCGTGAGGACAGCCGCCGGGGGACTCGAGCAGATTTGCCAACGTTTCCAGCGGCCGAGTGAGGCACCGGGCTTCGCTGGCGCCGCAGGAAGCGGTCAGTCCCGCCGGAGCGAGGTTCGGTCGGACGCGCGCGTCGCAGGTGATCCGGACGCTGCTTCACGTCCCGAAGCCGGGACGGAGCATTGCGACAACCGTCTTAGCTACAGTAACATCGGCGACTGAGAAGGCCGACGTCCCGACGTCGCCGCGTTCGCGCAGCCGCGCCGCCAGGCTGCCGCTTCCGAGGTGAACTATGCGCAATGCGCGCACCCGCGTGGAACGCCCGCGCGCCTTCTGGATCGCGCGGACTGGTGCCTCGTGTTGGCGACTGCTCTCGCCGTCCTCTTCGTGACGGCTGCCGTCGCCGATGCATTCGCGCAGACGCGGCTACGTGCCGTACTTCGGCAAGAACCGCATCCGCTACGACAACTTCAAGTGGACCATCTACACGACCGATCACTTCGAGATCTACTACTACCCGGAGATCGAGCAGCACCTCGAGCGCGTCACCAGCTACGCGGAGAGCGCGTACCAGCAGGTCAGCTCCGATCTGAAGCACGACCTGGCCTTCAAAGTGCCGCCTCGTCCTCTACAAGACGCAGAGCGAATTCCAGCAGCAGAACATCGAGCCGGGCGAGCTGCCCGAAGGCGTCCTCGCCTTCGCCGAGCCGTACCGCGATCGCATGGTGCTGCCGATCGACGAGCCGTCGGACGCGCTGTATCGCCTGATCACTCACGAGCTGACGCACATCTTCGAGTTCGACATCATCCCGCGCATCGCTGCTCCGCCGAGGCCTGCCGCTGTGGGTCGACGAAGGGCTGTCGGACTACATGACCGGCTACTGGAACCCGTTCGACCTGATGACGGTCCGCGACGCCGCGATCGCCGACATCGTTCCGTCGATGAGCGATTTCGAGGGCGTCCAGTTCGCCGACGGCCGGCTGCCCTACAACCTCGGTCACGCGGCGTTCGAGTTCATCGAATCGAAGTGGGGCAAGGAAGGGCTGCGCCAGTTCCTCTTCGCGCTGCGCAAGAACGTCATCGGCGGCGGCGACAGCGCCTACGAGGAAGCGTTCCAGGCTGAAGCCCGAGGAGTTCGACGAGCAGTTCGACAAGTACTTGAAGGATCGGTTCAAGCCGTTCCGCGACAAGGAGCGGCCGGCCGACTACGGCAAGGACCTCGCGCCGAAGCGCGACAAGACGCCGTACGTCGTCGGTCGTGTCGATCGAGGCCGTCGCCATCCGGCGACCTCATGGCGGTCGCCGCCGGCAACCGCAAGGGATCAGGAGCTCGACATCGTCCTGCTGTCGACGAAGGACGGCAAGGTCATCCGCAACCTGACGAGGCGGCTTCAACCAGAATCACGGCTACGAGTACATCGCGACGCCCGGCGGCTTCCGCAACAACGCCGTGCCGTGGATGTCCGTGGGCGCCGGCGGGCGACCGCATCGCGCTACTTCGCGCGCACCGAGAAGCAGAAGACGCTGATCCTCCAGAACGTCGTCACCGAAGAAGATCGAGCAGCAGGATCGAGGCTGAAGACCGTCGACATGCCGGAGTCGCCGGACATCAGCCCGGACGGCAAGGAGGTCGCGTTCGCCGCGCTCCAGAGTGCGATCGGGCGACATCTTCATCGTCGAACCTCGAGATCGGGTCTGATCCGCAACCTGACGAACGATCACGTTCGGCGACTACGCGCCGACCTACGCTCCCGACGGCAAATCGCTCGATCTATCTGTCGCGCGTGAGCGGCAACGACAAGCTGTTCCGGTGGGACTTCGCTACGAACAAGAAGACGCAGATCACGTTCGGCACGCATGACGACGGCGGCGCGCAGTTCATGGACGACGACACGATCGTCTTCCCGTCGACCGCGCACGGATCCGAACCAGCCGCTCGACGCCGAGGTCGCGCGGAACGGCAACATCTACAACATCTGGACGCTCAACCTGAAGATCGGGCGAGCTCCGGCAGTTCACGGATACGCTGGGCGGCAACGTCTCGCCTATCGTGCTGCGCGACTCAGAAGCCGCGCGAAGATCGCGTTCGTGACCTACTACAAGGGCGAGTACGGCATCCACACGCTGGCTCGCGCGACGAGCCGCTGCACACCGTGGCGACGGCGGACTTCGGCGCACCCGGGCCGATCATCGACTTCCACGCCGCCGCTGAGCCACACGCTGGTCAAGCAGAACGATCGCGCAGCAAGGGCAGCGTTCGAGAAGCTGTTCCTCGAGGGCCGGCCGCCGGTTGAACGTCGGCGTCACGAGCGGTGGCGACCTGTTCGGCGGCACGCAGGTCACGTTCACCGACGTGCTCGGCGACAAGCAGTTCAACCTCTTCGCCGCGTCGGTGTCGCAGTACCCGGACGATGTCGTTCTCGTTCATCAACCTGTCGCACCGCCTGCAGTACGCGTTGCAGGCGTACTCGCAGACGCAGTTCTTCTACGGCTACGATCCTGCGACCCTCTACGGACTCGAGTACGGCTTCATCGATCGCGACACGGCAATCGCCACGCAGACGGCGCGCGGCGGCGATCGGCTTCGGCAATCTACCCGCTGAACCGGTATGCACGGTTCGAGCTGACCGGCGGGCTTCTGCAGTTCAAGCAGGAGTATACGAGCCTGGCGCTGCAGAACGTCGCCGATCAATATCAGATCGACCAGCACGGGCGGACGCTCTTCGTGGACGGCACGTTCCTGCCGCTTGGCGTCAACTACGTGCGCGAGACGACAATCTTCCGCGAGTACGGTCCGCTCGTCGGGCGACACCGATGTCGCTCGGGCTACGAGTACGCGCCTGGCGTGCGGCAGCCTGCTCGTCGCGACAGACGTTCGATGGTGATGCGCGCTACTACCTGCGGCTCGGCACCAACGGCGTCGCTCGCCTTCCGCGCGCAGCGGCTACAAGAGCTGGGGCGAGTTCCCCGGATACATCTACTTCGGCGGCAACTCGGAGCTGCGCGGATACGATTACCTGTCGTTCCTCGGCAACAAGGGGTTCTTCACCAACGCCGAACTGCGGTTCCCGGTGATCGAAGCGGCGCTGACGCCGATCGGCGTCGTCGGCGGTCTGCGCGGCGTCTTCTTCGTCGGCCTCGGCTCCTGCGGGCTACGAGGGTCACGACGATGACAGTTGCGACGTCAAAGTCCACCACGGTCAGCGCCGCTGCTCGGATACACGTTCGATCCAACGTCGCCAAGCCTGGCGGCTCCCGTTTTCGGACAGCCGCGCACTATCAACGGGTTCCGGCTCGTGGACGGCCGCGCGTCGTATGGCTTTGGCCTCGAAACGTTCGCGCTCGGATTCCCGATCCACTTCGACTGGTCCTGGCGGACGCTGTTCAACAAGGACTGGGAGGACTACGTGTTCTCCTACCAGGGCATATCCGAGGGGACGACTGGCAGCCAATGGCTGCGCAAGGCGAAGTTCAGCGTCTGGATCGGAGCATGATTTCTAGCGAGGCTCCGCCTCCAGACCGTCGAGAAGGCTCCGCCTCGCTAGGTAGCATTGCTTGCATGTTTCGCCGCTTGACCGCCGAAAACTTGACTCAAGATCATGAGTTTCCGGCGGTCAAGACGGCTAGGAACGCTTCCGGCTGCCAGCTTCCCGCTTCCAGCTCGAGGCTGGCACGGTCGTCCTGGCTGGACTTGAAGGCTGGATAATAATTTTGGACGTTGACCAGCTTCCCGGCTCCACTCTTCGCTGTCACTCGGAGAGGCGGGAAGCTGGTAGCGGAAAGCGGGAAGCTGAGTCATGAGCGCCGATACCCCGGGGCCGAAACGGCGCTGCACAGACCTCGTCGGGCTCCTCGCGGACTACGTCGAGCACCAGCTGCCGTCGGACGTCCACGAGGAGCTCGAACGCCACCTCGCGCGGTGCCCGCGCTGCCTCGCGCAGCTGAAGACCTACGAGTCGACGGTCTCACTCCTCCACTCGATCCGCGACGAAGATCTCCCGTCAGAGCTCCGCTGCAAGCTGAAGGCGTTCTTCACGAGGAACTGCCGGAATTGACCGACGCGAAGCGCGGCGCGGAAAGCGCGACACGCATGGTCCAGGCGGTCCTCCCGAATGATGCCAATCCTCTCGGGTACATCCTGGCTGGAACCGTCATGCACCTCATCGACATGGCGGGCGCGATCGCGGCCATCCGGCATACGCGCAGCCTGCTCGTGACCGCGGCGGTCGACGGCCTGCAGTTTCTTCATCCGATCAAGGTCGGCGATCTGATCATCCTGGAGGCCTGCGTCACTGCCGTGTGGAGCACGTCGCTCGAAGTGGAAGTGGAGGTTTTCTCGGAAGAGACGCTCACGGGAAAACGCCGCCTGACGAGCCGCGCCTACCTCACCTTCGTCACGACCGATCGCGACGGGCGCCGCAGCAGGATCCCCGGACTGATTCTCGAAACGGAAGAAGAGCGTCAGCGCGCCGCGGAAGCGGAACTCAGGCGCGCGCAGCGCCTCGAGGCGCACGTCGCGCGCTGGAGCTTCGTTAGCGGCAGCTTCTACTCGTCAGGAAAAGCTCTACAGGAGGAAAGGAGGACGGGAGGAACTTCCGTCTGTTCTTCGATCTGCGTGCGCTGCTCGCGCCGCGCTGTAGCGGCGGCTGAAGTGAGCGACGGGGAGCGCGAGACGAGCACGCCCTGGTCGCACGCGTGTTCGTCTCCGTGCCCCTCGCGCTCATTCTGACGCCCGCCTGCGGCGGCGCGCGCGAGCAGCACATGATTGAAAGACAAGGAGAGATCCTCCTTCCTCCCTCCCCTCCTCCTGTGATGGTTTCTTTGCGGCGTGTCGGGTTTCAGCTGGTGTAGCCCGTTCCGCAGTCGGCAGCGCGTCTTTCTCTCGCGACGCGCTAGGCGCGCGTCCAGCCCAAGGATGCTTCGGTCCAGATCGACGGTCACCCGGTGCCTGCTCAGGAACTTGTGCCCGACGATCCCTCCGGAGCTGGTAGCCGAGGAGGGCGCTCGGCGCTCGAAGATTCAGGACGACGACCGGAATGCGGCTGAAGTGGATCGAGTTGAACTCGAGATCCACGAACGGCATCAGGAACGCCTCCTTGTCCCATCCCGATGTTCCATACACCTTCAACGGAATCCGCCGATACGGATTGGGCGGGGACATCAGATCGGCGGTGGCGCCGCTGATGGAGATCACTTCTCCGCCGGTGTCGACGACGAACGACGCGGGCAGCGATCCGTTGACCGTACCTCTGACCGTCGCGAGCCGGTGCATCCGCAGTGGCAGCTCCGTCGCGTACGCTGCCGCCGGCAGCTTGCGGCTCATCGTCAGCTGGCGCTGGCCGTAGTCGATCCGCATGGAGAGGCCGAGGGCCAGCGGAGAAAAGCTCTCGGGCTCGCGGCCGGGAGCCCGCCGAGCGGCGGGTTCTTGATCAGCGCGGGCACGTTGCGCACTTTCATCTGACCGATCTGGAGCATGTCGATCCGGCCGATCTGCAATCCCCGGAAACCGACGTCGCCTACGCCGGCGCTCTCGGTGTAGCGTGATCGGCGCCACGCCGCTCCGCCGCGCGAGCTCGCGAGAGAGATGACCGTCTGCTCGGCGCCGGTGTCGAGGACGAACTCCTGGTTCGCGCCGTTGACTTTGGCGCGAAGAAGCACCTTGTCGCCAAGCAGACGCACCGGCACCGTCCAGACCTGTTCGAGAGGCTGCCTCACCAAAATCGAGGGGCGCGCGATTGTTGAAGGATTCGAGGAAGCTTGATCGACTCGCGGGCCCACACGGCGCGCTCCCCGCGATCGCGGTCCGGCAGCAGATTGACGTAGTTGACGAACGGAGGCGGCCGCCTCCCTGAAGCGGTGCATGCGCTGGTAGATGGCGCCGACGGTGTTGTGGAACTCCGCCTTCGCGTGGCGACAGCCGCACGGCCTCCTGCGCTTCCGTCGATCGCCGCACCAGCTGGTTCCTTGCCGACAGCGACCGTGCGTGACCGTTGCGCCCGCGCGGCCTGCGACGGGTCGATGGCGAGGCGAGCGTCTCGTACGCCGCTTCGGCTTCCTGGAACATCCCGCACGCCCACAACGCATCGCCCTGAACGGCACGGAGCAATGAGTCTCGATGTGCGTCTTCATGAGGCGCTTCCGCGTCCAGAAGCGCCGAGCGAAACTCGCCGACGGCGCAGCCGCGACGCACCACGCCCGCAGACGCCCGCGCCGCGAGCGCTGCATCCGGGACGCGTTGTCGCACGCTCGTAGGCCTCGCGGGACTCCCGATACCGGCCGTCAGCGAAAAGCAGATCCGCCGAACTGGACCTGGACCTCCGCCGCCGGCGGGCGCGAGCACCTGCGGCTGCTGCGCCGCGAGAACCGCAATACCCAGCGGGATCCCGACGGAAACCGGCGGCACGCGCGAAATCGTCGCAGATGCATGAGGACCTCGGGCAATGTAGTTGACGACGTGACTGCCGACTGACGACTGACGCTGCCGACTGCGACTGAAGACCGCCGACCGCCGACTGGAGTGTCTACCGCCGAATACTCCTCAATGGCAACCCCGTCGTGCCATCTCGTCGATCCGCAGGACCTGGGCGTCGCGGCTGCAGGTGCCCAGCTCGTAGTCCTCGCTCATGACGAGCGCCTTGATCGGCCGCGTGGGGCACACCTCCGCGCACAGGCCCGCAGAAGCTGCAGCGCGCCAGGTTGAAGTCGAAGTAATCGAGGATTTTCATCTTCTGCCCGGGCTCACGGTGCCCGCCGAGCTCGATCAGGTCGTCCAGGGCACACCGCGCACACTGGTCGCAGACGATGCACGTGGGCGCGCCGGTGTCGGGAGCGACCTGCAGGCGCAGAATCCCGCGGAAGCGAGGGGAAACGGGCGACGCTCGGCCGGATACTGGAAGGTGAACGCCGGCATGGTCAGGCGCCCGGAACGTGCCCGACAGCGTCCGGCGCGCTCGAGTCCGCGATCGTCCCGGGAACACGCGGCTTCCGTAGAACGGTGCCCTCCGGCCGGATCTTGTCCTGCAGACGCATCAGGTCCGTACAGGAGCGCCTCGGGCGCGGGGTGGACAGCCCGAGACGTAGACGTCCACCGGCACGATCTTGTCGATGCCCTGGAGCACGCTGTAGGTTGGGAAGGGCCCGCCCGGCGTTGGAGCAGGCGCCCATCGAGATGACCCGCTTCGGCTCGGGCATCTGGTCGTAGAGCCGACGCAGCACCGGCGCCATCTTCTTCGTCACCGTGCCGGCGACGATGAGGAGATCGGCCTGGCGGGGAGAGGCGCGGAAGACCTCCGCGCCAAAGCGCGAAATGTCGTAGCGCGATGCGGAAGCCGCCATCATCTCGGTCGCGCAGCAGGCCAGGCCGAAGGCCATGGGCCAGAGCGAGGACTCGCGGGCCCGGTTCATCACGCTATCGAGGTTCGTGGTGATGAAGTTGTCCTCGAAGCGATGGGTTGATGAGGGCCCAAGAAGCTCCCGCTTCCGCTACAGCTTCCCGCTAGCCTGCCGATCAGGGCTGCTGCCAGCTGCCAGCTGCCCAGGCGCGCGAAGCGGGCAGCCGGAAGCTGGAAGCGGAAGCTACTTTTGAAAATACTCCGCATTCACCGGGATGAACTGCTTCCACTTGTCGGGCGTCTCGTCGAGCGCGAAGATCGCTTCGACCGGACAGGCCGGCACGCACGCGCCGCAGTCGATGCACTCGTCGGGGTGGATGTAGAGCATCTCGGCCGCCTCGAACTCCGGTTCGTCCTTGCGCGGGTGGATGCAGTCCACCGGGCAGACGTCCACACAGGCCGAGTCCTTCGTCCCAATGCACGGTTCGCAGATGATGTACGCCAACGACGCTCCTCAGAATAGATGATTGCTTGTCAGCTTCCAGCTACCAGCTTCCGCTTCCAGCCCGGTCTACGGCCCCGAGCTACCCTGTAAGCGATGCGACTGCGACGACACTGCCGACTGCGACTGCCGACTGCGACTGCCGACTGCGACTGCCGACTGCGACTGCCGACCGCGACTGCCGACTGCCGACTGCGCTACTGGATCCTCATCCGGCCTTTGAATCCATCGTCATACGTGTGATAGTGCGCGACGGTCTCTTCGGGATAGCACCAGCAGTAGTAGCCCCTCGCCGTTGTCGAAGTCGACGAGCCAGAGTCCTTCGCCTCGAGGCCGAGCGATTGGACCTCCCCGGCCCAGCCGTCCATCGACGGCCTTCAACGCAGCCGACAGGCTGACGTGCTCCGGGATCGTCCTCGGCAAGCCCGTGGAGCTGCATCGCCAGCGCCTCGGCCTGACGCACGGCGTCCGCTGTCAGGTGCTTGACCTGCGGCAGTAGCTCCCTTGCCTGGTTCAGCGAGAAGATCCCGCGGCCCGCCGGCGTCGTCATCCGATGATTATAATCGGGCTTGCGGTGACCAGGCCTCACCGGGTGTGAGCCCGGGTGAGGCCTCGGTCCCGCGGCCCGGGATTCGGACGGAAAGCAACCAGCTGGAAAGGCACCCTGTTGTTCTGCAAGTCGGGCCTCCGCCGTCGCCTGCGTCCGAAGCCTGAAGCCGCAGGCCCGGGCCTGGCCGGCCGTCGCCACGCCAGAGAATTCACCTGGCTGTGACGATCCTCGTCGCGACCGTGCTCTGCGTTCCGTCGCCGGCCGCCGCGCAGACCCTGCCGTCGGGCCCCATCCGCGCGATCGACGGCCGGCTCCTGGTCAGCGGGGAGGTCGTCGCCACGATGAGCGACACCGACAACATCGCGTTCTTCAACTACACCGACTACGAGCACAACGCGCTTCGCCTGTTCCGGTTCTCACTGTCGGGCGCGTGGCAGCCGGTCCGCCGGATCGCCTTCGTCGGCGAGCTGCGGACGGAGGATCTCGATCGCCCTCAGGCGTACGCCGCCTACATTCGCTTCAGACCCTGGGTCGACAAAGCGGCTCGACATTCAAGCCGGCCGGATCCCGCCGTCGTTCGGCGTGTTCAGCCGGCGCGCCTACACGACCGACAACCCCGTGATCAGTGCACCCGCTCGCCTATCAATATCTGACCTCGATACACCCGGACGCGGTGCCCGCACTCGCGGAGAGATCTGATCCGCATGCGGGCGCGCGGCTGGCTCTCGAGCTTTCCCGTCGGCGATCGCACGCCCGGCCCCGGTGTCCCGCTCGTCAGCGCTTTCCGATGGGACACCGGCGTGCAGAGCACACTGGAAAGCCGGCATCATCGACGCCACCGGGGCCGTGACCGCAGGAACGCTCTCCGATCCGCACGCCGAACGACAACAATGCCGCACCTCAGGTTTCCGGACGATTCGGTGTGGAACCTTCGACGGGCCTGATCCTGGGCGTGTCGGCGGCACGAGGGCGTGGCTGTCGAGGACGTGACGCAGCTGCTGACCAGCGGAGCCGACGGGAACGACTACACGCAGACCGCCTGGGGCGCGGACGCCGAATACTCCCGCGATCACTGGCTCGTGCGAAGCGAGATGGTCTGGAGCCGGTGGCGCACGCCGCTGGCGGCGTCAGCGCCGCAGGGCATTGACATCGACGCTCTGGCGATCTGGGCCGAAGGACGCTACAAGCTGACGCCACGGCTCTTCGCCGGCCTTCGGCTGGATCACCTGGGCTTCTCGAAGATTCAGACGAGCACCGAGCTCCTCACGTGGGAGGCGCCCGTCAATCGCGTCGAGGCAGCCATCGGTGCTCTCCATCCAGCGAAACCTGACGGCCAGGATTGGCGTGCAGCGGAACGACCGGGACGCTGGCCGCGTCCACGGCCGCACCTACCTGGCAGCGCAGCTGGCATGCTGGTTCTGATGGCTGCAACGCGTCTGCTCCGCGTCTGGCTGGCCGCTGCGCTCTCGATGACGGCGCTCGTCGCGCCCTCCGCGCATCCCGATCAGCGGCCCCCGTGCCGGCGCGGCGCGCGGCTACCGGCACGATTCGAGGCAACGTGGACTTCAAGGTGCCGCCCGTCGAGCGCGAGCGTCGCGTCAACCCCGCCGAGACTCCGGCATGTCGCCGGCGCGCGACGGCGGCGATCGCCGCCGCAGCGTGATCTACCTGGACCCGGCGCCGCGCGGCGCATTCGACGCCCGCGAGGAACCGCACGCGCGCCTCGATCAGCGCGACGAGAGCTTCGTGCCGCACGTGCTGGCGATTGTCGCGGGCACCACGGTGGACTTCCCGAACAACGACCGCACCTATCACAACGTCTTCTCGCTCTCGAAGACGCGCAGCTTCGATCTCGGCCGCTATGCCGCAGGCCACTCGAAAGCCATCCTCTTCGACCGCCCCGGCATCGTCCGCGTCTTCTGCGACATCCATTCGCACATGAGCGCGTTCATCCTCGTGTTCGCCCACCGCTACTTCGCCGTGACGGATGAGGAAGGCCGATACCGACATCGACAACGTGCCGCCTGGGTCGTGCAACGTGGTGGCATGGAACGAGGCCATGGCGCTCGACTCGCGCCGCGCGGCGATCCCTGAAGGCGGCGGGGATATCGAGCTCTCGTTCCTGTTCGAGAAGCGATGAGGATCCTCTCATCGCTCACGAACCGCATCTTCCTCGGCAGCGCCGCTGCTGGCGGTTCTGACGATCGCCGTCGCGGTCTACCGCTTCAACGTCGCGGTCACCGCCCAGGCCGAGAACGAGCTGAGGCGCGGCCTCGAAGAGGCCGGCACGCTGCTCGACGAGAACCGCGCGACGCTCTTCGACCACTTCTCGCGCGAGGCGCAGCCTCATCGCGGACCTGTCGAATCTCAAGGCAGCCATGGACACGGGGGATCCGCGGACGGTTGAACCGATCGCCGCCGAATACCAGCGGAAGATCGGCTCCGACCTGCTCGTCGTCACCGACCCGACGGGACGGGTGCTCGCCCAGGCAGGCCGCCTGCGCATGCCGGACGTGCCGGCGGCGCACGACGCAGTGGTGCGTGCGACCAAAGGGCACGGAGGTCGTCTCGCTGTGGCCCCATCCCGCCGGCGATCATCCAGGTGGTGTCCGTGCCCAGCCTGATCGTCAGCAAGGAGAACAACGAGATCGAGGTGGTGGGCACGCTCAGCGTCGGCTTCAGCCTCGACGAGCAATCGGCGCAGCAGTTTCAAAGCGCTGACCAACAGCGAGGTGGCCTTCATCGTGGCCGGCACGGTCAGGCGTCCACGCTTCCGAAGGAGGCGTTCGGCACACTCGCGCAAGCCTCGCGGGGACTCAAGGCGTCCGTCGCGTGGAGATTGGCGACTCCGACTACGTCGCGGTCAGCCGGCACGCTGGCTCTGACGCGCGACCGGCGAGGGTGCCACCGTCGCGACCAAGGACTTCCCGACCGCGATCATCTTGCGGTCGCGGACAGACCGGCTGCGCTTCCTGAGCGCGGTTCACCGCGAATCTTCTTCAGGACGCCATCGTCGCCGTGCTCGCGGCCACGCTCGTCAGCTACGGCATCGCGCGCACGGTGACGCGGCCGCTCGGGCACGATCACCGCGACGATGCGCGAGATGGCCGCGACGGGCGACCTGACGCGCCGCATCCGGCTCGCCGCCGCGGGCGCGGTGGGAAGACGAAGACGCCCAGCTCCTGGCGACGACCTTCAACGCGATGACCGACTCGATCGCGCGCTTTCCAGCGCGAGGCGGCTCAGCGCGAGCGCCTGTCGTCGCTGGGACGGCTGCTCGACCGTCGTCGCGCACGAGATCCGCAACCCGCTCATGATCATCAAGACGGCGCTCCGCGGCCTCCGGGGCCGACGCGTCAGCGCCGAGGACGCTGCGGACGGCAGTGGCGGACATCGACGAGGAAATCACCCGGCTCAACCGGCATCGTGTCCGAGGTGCCTCGACTTCGCCAAACCGATCAAGTTCGACATGGCGACCGCCGATCTCAACGCCCTCTGCGACGATGCCGCGCAAGGCGGTGAGCGTGGATACGACGCTGGCGGTGACGCGGGATTTGGACGGGTCCCTGCGCCCGGTCAGCACCGACCCCGAACGGCTGCGGCTCGCCCTGGTCAACATCCTGATGAACGCCGCGACACGCCGTCATGGCCAGGCCGGACGCGCCCCCACCCGAACCAATCCGGCTGAAGACGCTCAGACTGGGCTCTGAGCGGGTCGCCATCGAGATCCGGGATCGCGGCATCGGCATTGCTGCAGAAGATCTGCCGAGGGTCTTCGACCCTACTTCACGACACGCCGGACCGGCACCGGGACTCGGCCTCGCGATCTCGCGTCACATCATCGAGGGCCTGGGCGGAACGTATTGCCGTCGCGAGCCGGAAGGGCGAGGGCACGGACGTCCGGATCGAGCTGCCGGTCGAGGGGGAAGACGAAGTCAGGGAAGTCAGAAGTCAGAAGCGAGAGTCTAGAGTCGAGTGGGGCTCAACAGCTCCGACGCGAAGTTGGCGAACATCAAACACCCGAATGCGGAACCGACGGCTGGAAGCTGCAAGCTGGAAGCTGGAAGCTGTGAATGAACCGAACCGCATCGATCCTTCTCGTGGACGACGAAGCGAAGATTCTGGCGGCGCTGGCGCAGGCGCTGCGCGAGCGAGGGGCACGAAGTGGTCGCGACGGCGCTGTCCGCGCGAAGCGCAGCGGCTGCTCGCCCAGCGCATGTTCGACCTGTTCGTCGTCGACAACCTGATGCCGGAGCTGACCGGGCTCGATCTGATTCGCGAGCTCGTCGACGCCAGCCGGCGTCCGAGCGCCCGCAGATCATCATGATGACGGCGCACGCGACCGTCGAGAGCGCGATCGAGGCGATGAAGCTCGGCGCCTTCGACTACCTGCAGAAGCCCTTCGAGGTCGACGAGCTGCTCGTCGTCGCCAACCGCGCCGTCGAGCACCAGCGGCTGCAGCTCCAGCATCGCTATCTGATCAGCGAGCGCGACGCCGAGTTCAATCACTACGGCATCGTCGGACGCAGCCGGCGCGATGCAGGAAGTGATCAGCGACGCCGGAGGTCGTCGCCGAAATCGAAGAGCACCGTGCTCATCACCGGCGAAACCGGCACCGGCAAGGAGATGGTCGCGCGCGCGATCCACTATCACAGCGCGCAGCGCGAGATGCCGCTGATCAAGGTGAACTGCGCGGCGATTCCCGAGACGCTGCTCGAGTCGGAGCTGTTCGGCCACGTGCGCGGCGCGTTCACCGGAGCGACGAGCGAGCAAGAAGGGCAAGTTCGCGCTCGCCGACGGCGGCACGATCTTCCTCGACGAGATCGGCACGATGAGCCCGGCGCTGCAGGCGAAGCTGCTGCGCGTGCTGCAGGAGCGCGAGTTCGAGCCGCTCGGATCCGAGCGCACGCAGAAGATCGACGTGCGGCGTGATTGCGGCGACCAACCGCGATCTGCGCGCAGATGGTCGCGGACGGACGTTTCCAGGAAGATCTGTTCTATCGCCTCAACGTGATTCCGATTCACATTCCGCCGCTGCGCGCAGCGGCGCGAGCGACATCCCGGTGCTCGTCGAGCACTTCATCTCGAAGCACGCGCAGCGCGCCGGCAAGCGCATCGACGGGTTCGCAGCCGGGCGTCATCGCAGGCGCTGCAGGCGTCGGAGTGGCCGGGCAACGTGCGCGAGCTGGAGAACACGATCGAGCGCGGCCGTGGTGCTCTCGCCGGAGCCGTTGATCGGGCCGGACGTCGTGCGGATTCTCGACGCCGGCCACACGCCGCCGCCGGGACTGCCGTCGCTGAACCTGCGGCAGAACATCGATTGGACCGAGCGCGAGACCGTGCGGCGCGCGCTCGAGAGCGCCAGCGGGGTCAAGAAGGATGCCGCCGAAGCGATGGGGATCAGCCAGCGCGCGCTGAGCTACTACCTGGCCAAGCACCGCGTCAGTGATTACGTCGTGCGTAATCGCGCGGCGATCACGTAACCCGTCCGTTTCAAGCCCGTCAGACCTCTGCGGGCGGTTTTCGAATGATTCCGATGACGAATTTGGCGGTTTTGAGGGCGCGCGATGGCACTGCCCTTGCCAAGTTGGGCGCGCATGACCGAGTCAACATTTGCGGCCATTCGCCGCGTAGGCGGCGAGGCTGCTGGTAGCAGCCGCGTGCGCCGCATCCGCATGCGACGAACCCTCAAGGACGTGGCTGGCCCCAGCCCCGAACCTGCAACCGACGTTCAGGCAGCATCAATACAGAGGTTTTCGAGACCACGGATCTTGCAGGGCGGACATCGTGCGTGACGTGTCACGCCAATCAAGGGCGGAACCCGGCCAGCAGCGGTCTGAATCTACGGAGCGACCCGTTCACCGCCCTCGTGAACGCCCCGAGCCGCGGCAGGCGGGGAGCGATCCTCGTGGTCCCGGGGATCCCGAATCCAGCTATCCGATCCGCAAGCTGGAAGGCCGCGACATCAGCGGTACGTGCATGCCGCAGAACGGGCCGCCCTATCTCACGTCCGGGCAGATCCTGGTGATCGTCGTCGCTGGATCGAGACTCGGCGCGCCCAACAATTGACCGCATATCGCTCATGACGATCATCAAACGAACGTCTCACGGCCGTTGCGCTCCTGCTCGCGTTGTTCACCTCGCAAACGGCGTTCGCGCAATCGGCCCCCGATCCGCCGCCGGAAGCCCGCAGCCCGCCGCGGCGCCTGACCAACGGGACGCCGACCGCGCTGTCGATCCCTCGCAGCCCGACGCTTCACGCTCGTCGCGCTGCCTACCACGCTGCGGATGCCTCGATTCGCGAGCTCGTTCCGGGTGACGCACCGCTTCACGCGTCCGCTGAGCCAGGGTGATTTCGGCGACCTGCTGTCCGACGGATTCGGCATCGACAACGGCGCGCAAATCGGGCTCGAGTACCGGTTCGGCATCATGAGCGGCACGCAGATCGGCTTTCACCGGACGAGCGATCGGACGATCCGGCATTTAAAGTTTCGGGCAAGCATCAAGTGGTCCAGGCAAGGGACACGTGGCCTGCGGCGGTCGCGACGTCGATGCGCTGGTGGCAGTCGAGGGAACGGACGGCTCCAGCGACAGTGCTTTCGCAACTTCGGTCGGCGCCGCGATTTCCCGCTCGCTCTGGGCGCCACGGGCGATCTACGCGCAGCCGATCTGGATCAACAACACCAACCAGCTGCCGAGCAGCAGTGGACAACAACAACACCTTCATCGTCCGGCGTGGGCACTCGGCTGCGATGTGCAACCCGACCGTGTACTGGTTGCCGAAGCGGCACCGCGGTTCGGCTACACACCGGCGTCGCGCACGTGAGCTTCGCCATCCAGGAAGCGGGCTGGCGGGCACTCGTTTCCGGTTGAACTTCTCGAACAGCTTCGGCACGACGTTCGCGCAGGTCGCACGCGGCGGCGTCACCAACGACAACTGGTATCTGGGCTTCAACATCTCGAGGAAGTTCTTCTGATGCCTCCTACGTCCCAGTATCACACTGGTCACGGCGGGACTGGCAACTGCCGGCCTCGTTTCGTGCGGCGGCGGCAGCAGCTCTCCCGACTGGAGAATGCGACCGTTATCTCCGCGTCAACGGGCTCCCGGGCCCGAGCGGCGCCCACGATCACGATCACCGCAAATGGCGTGAGCGCGCAGCAGGTCTCCATCACCATCGGTCAGGCGTCACGTTCGTCAGCGACACGCGTTCCCACGAGATGGCGTCGACCCGCATCCACACAGCACCTGCCCCGGCATCGAGACAGGCATCCGGCACGCTCGCCGCCGGCCAGACCAAACTGACGCAGGGGTTCGCCAACGCCGGCACGTGCGGCTATCACGATCATCTGAACAGCGGCACGGCCAGTCTGCGGGAACGATCGTGATCCGATAGTTTCGGGCTCGCGCCGGGATTGGGGTGTCGGCTTCACGGCGCGCGTGAGGCTCCCGGCGGAGATGTCGCCAATGCCGACGTGCAGCGTGGCTTCGGCGTCGTCCTGGCAGCCCGTGGTGCAAGTGCCGCTGCATTCGACGGGCGATGCATCCGCGCTGGCGGCGTTGCTCCGCCCTCAAATACGTTCGGTATTCTCGGTTGTCGCGCCTTGCCATCGCGGCGCCTCGCCCGTCTCGGTGCCACGCGCCACTTGCACCACGGACTGCTAGTATGGCGACTCTGTGCGCCTCCTGCGGCGGATCGGATCGCCGTCCAACTCCCTCGGATCCATCGGCGGCCAACCGTACGATCACCATCACCGCCAATGGCGCCAGTCCCACGTCGCTGACGATCGCGCCGAGGCACGCGCGTGCTGTTCGTCAACAACGACACGCGATCGCACAACATGACCTCGATCCCCACCCCGAGCACGACCAGTGCCCCGAGATCAACGTTGTCGGTCTGCTTTCTCGGGTCAGAGCCGCGAGACGGGAAACATGAACACGGTCATGCGTGCGGATTCCACGATCCACGACGATCCTCCGCCCGCAGGCAGCCGGTGGACGGGATCCGTCGTCATCCGGTAATCCAGGTCGGCTCTTCGCGAGTTTCCGTTTGCCAATTTCCCGCGAGCCTTACTAGGAACGCGGCCGTGGCTCCCACTGCTGATCGTCGGCGATGACGTCTCTACGCTGCGCCGTCCGCGCTGAGCCGATGTCCTCGCCGATTCGGGGTTCCGCGTCGCTTCGAGCAGCGTCTTCGAGGACGCCAAGCGGCACATTTCCACCGCCTGCCCCGGACGTCGTGATTACCGAGCGTGCGCCTCGGCGCCTTCAGCGGCCTTCAGCTCGCAATCCTCGCCCGCGCCGTGCGCCCGGACGCGCGGGTGGTCGTGTTCTCGGGATTCGACGATCCGGTGTTGAAGGAAGAGCGCGCCGGAGTGGCGCGGCCTACACATGGTCAAACCTGTCTCAGGACGGGAACTCGTCAACGAGCTGAACGTGGGCCTCCCCTAAGCCCGGGGTTGACTCGTGTTGTCGTGGGGACGAGGCCTTTGGGCCCGTCCAGGCAATCGACTGCGACCGCGACCGCCGAACTGTCGACTGCCGCGACTGTGGACTGCCGACCCCCGACCGCCGACTGATCTACCACGGGCTGCTGGCGACGAGCGGCGGACGCTGGGGCGGGGATGCTGTGTTGGTGGATTGCCGACTCTTGAGCGCGTGGCGCCGCCACCGGGAACTGCTGGAACGGCATGGCACTGGTGCTTCCGCAGGAGAGTTCAGGAAGCGCTTGTAGTCCGACGGCGTCATATGGAAGAGCTCCGACGGGTCGCGGTAGCTGCCCGACGTGTGCTGCAGTCCGAAGCCGACTAGCGCCGCGGAGGGTCTCCGCGTCAAATCCCGCGACCATGAAGGGCGGTGCACGACCGTCACGAAGGACTGACCGGTCGTCCACGATCTGGTGGAAGAGCGTCTCCGCCGGGTTCACGCGCGATGCCGCCGAAGCGTCGAGTCCTCCACGAAGCGCCGACATCTCCTGCGGGAGTTCGCCGGGCCGATCGGCGCTTCGCCCGACTGCCGGACCGTCAGGCGCTCCACCAGGTTCTTCAGCTCGCGCACGTTACCCGGCCATCGTGGCGCATCAGGGCACCGCGCGCTTCCGGCGTGAACGTCAGACGTGGCGAGGTAGTAGTGCCGCGAACATCGCCGTGAAATGATCCAGCAGCAGCGGAATGTCCTCGACCCGCTCGCGCAGCGCGGGACGCGCATGTGGATCACGTTCAGCCGGTAGTAGAGACCTCGCGGAACGTCTTCGAGAGGACGCCCTGCAGCAGGTCGCGACGGTTGGTCGCGGCAATGACGCGGACGTCCACCCGCGCGTTCGCCTTGGTCGTGCCGATGCGCTGGATCTCGCCGTTCTCCGAGGGCGCAGCAGCAGGCTCTGCATGCGCGGGCTCGTCTCGCCGATTTCGTCCATGAAGACGGTGCCGCGGTGCGCCATCTCCGAGGACTCCCGCGCGGTCATGGTAGGCACCGGTGAAGCTGCCGCGCGAATGGCCGAACAGCTCGCTTTCGAGGAGCGTTTCCGTGATGGCGGCGCAGTTGACGGTGACGAGCGGAAAGGCGGCGCGCGCACCGGCCGCGTGCACGAGCCGCGGACGATTTCCTTGCCGACACCACTCTCCCCGGTGATGAGAACCTTCGCGTCGGTGCGGTGCCGCGGCCCTCACATCCTCGCGGAGCCGTCCATGGAGCGACACTCTCACCAATCAGTTTGAAGGGCTTCGCATATATCCGGTGATAGTCAGGCCTTTTAGGATGACCCGAGTTATAGGCGATGCCCCTACCCTTGTCAGGATACACGCGGCACCACGTTTTTGCCTGCGCCTTTCGCCTGGAAGAGGGCCGAATCCGCCTGCGCGATCAGGGTCTCGCTCGTTGTCGACGGCTGCGCGCTGGAGACGCCAACGCTGACCGTCGGGGACTCGGGTGACCCGAACGCGAGACCGCTGGCGAAGTGCTGCTCCACCTGCCGCCGGATGCGTTCCGCAATACGGAGCGCCGTCGAGCGCATTGGCGCCCGGCATGAGGATGCACGAACTCCTCCCCGCCGTGCCGGGCGCAGACGTCGAAAGATGCGCACCGCGCGCCGCAGGATGTCGGCCACTTCGCGCAGCACGCGGTCGCCCGCAGGTGGCCCTGCGTATCGTTGAGGTCCTTAGGAAGTTGTCCAGATCCACCATCAGCAGGCGAGATCGTCGAACTGCCGCCGCTGCCGCTGAATCTCCTGCTCGAGCCGCGGTCTCGAAGTAGCGTCGGTTGAAGAGGCTGGTCAGCCGTCGATCGTCGCCTGGTGCGGCAGGTCGCGCGTGCGCTCCGCGCAGCTCCTCGCGCGTCCCAGCGCAAGCGACGCCGAGCGGCCGCCGAACGACATCAGGATCGCGAGATCCCGGCTCGTCGAACGGGCCTCCATTGGCCCTGTCGGTGACGGCGATGACCGCCAGCACGCCGGCGGGCCGTAAGCGGAAAGCGCGAGGTAGGAACTACTCCGATATCGCCGCCGCCGGGCGTGATCGGGCTGCTCTGCCACGTCGCGTGCAACGATCGCCTGGCCTGTCGAGAACACACGACCCAGAATGCCCTCGCCCGGCGCCTGTCGCCGTGCTCGACGACGACCGACGGATAGCCGTAGGTGGCGGTGACGCCGAGCAGCGACTCGCCTGCCATCGGCAGCGTCGATCTCCGATGTCCGCACCACCGCACGCGCCATGGTCTGGACGATCAGCGAGTGCAGCGACGCTGCGCGTCGGGGCAGTGGACGAGCGCGCCCGCACGAGGCGTGAGCTGACGCTCGCGTGCGCAGCGCGATCCCGAGGCCGCTGGTTTGGCGACCCTCAATTGCGCGGTCGATTCCGCAACTTCGCCGATCAAAGCTGCGGCACGCGGGCGAGGCCAGCGTGTCGGGCCCCTTCGTCCTTTCGCGCGGCAGGACGACCTCCGCCTGGAGGATCGCGACCGCCGTCGACGGGGATGCGAAAGCGCCCGTCGAGGACCTCCGGAAGGCCACCTGTCCGCACCGGTGACCGCGCGCCATTCACCTGTTGTCCGGCACGCCGGATCACCGAGTCTGCAGACCCGTGAGGTGATTCAGTCTCGCGGCAACGCGAGCGGGCATCATCCATCGTGTGTTTGGTGCCTTTGTTACTTCCGAAGCAGAGACTTCCTGACCTTTCCCCGAAATGCCACAAAGTGGCGTTTCGGGCCATTTCATTACTGGGGATTGCGCGGAACCTAGAATAATACGCGGTCCCAAACGACAGAGGAACACAAGTTGCACTTTTGTCTCATGTCCCTCTCGGGTTTCCGGCGGAACTGTCGTCAAGATCGGAGCCGCGCGCATGAACATTCGCTTTGTCTCGACTTTGACCGCCGAAGAACCAGGGGCCCACAATTTCGCGCCAGCCTTGCTGCGGGCCGTGGGCTCGCTCCTGGACCAAGTTGCCCATCGCCTGCACCGTGCGAAGATCGAGACAAGCGGCGAGCAGGTGTTCCAGCTTTCCAGCCGCCCGCCGCTGATGGCCCCTACGGGAGCGATGCGTTCGATATCGGCTCTCACATCATGGTGAAGCCCTAGCCGCAACCCTGCGAGAGCTACTGCCTCGCAGGTTGTAGGCAACCAACCTGCGCGAAGTCACAGAGAGATCTTCAGCAGGATACTTGGAAGGAGCTGGGCGGAGGGTGGACACCCCTCCGTCAGGACGGATTCTTCTCGGGTACGGAACGACGGTAACGGCGGTTCGACCACTTCTGCTCAATGCGCCGCCACATCGCCCGCATCGACCTCGAGCAGCTGACCGCCTGGCCAATCAGATCAACCGATGCAGAACGAGCCGCGCCTTGGCGCCTTCCGGGCGAGACGTCCGACGACCCCTGCCAGCGGGCCATTGCGTGATACACGCACCATCTCTCCTTCCGCTTGATAGAACGGAACAGGGTCGTAAGCTCAGCGTGCTGCTGACGAGGCGTCCGCAGAACTCTCGATTCCGACACCTCTCTGGAATCGGGTGCGAACTCGTTTCCGAACGCGACGATCGACGCCACCCGAAACACTTGAGGACCGTGAGGTGACTTGCCGGATCGAACCGGGCGAAGCAATAGCCCGGAACGCCGGCACCAGTCGACGGCGCCTTCTTTTCCCTGTCACTTTCCACCGGCTCCATCAGAGTGGCCGTCGGAAGGAAAACCTCAACGCCTTTTGCGCGTCCAACTGCTCTTGCACGGACTTCTCGGCTCGGGACCGCGTTCCGGACTGCGAACCAGGACTCGCTCATGGAACCACCGACTTTGACTCGACCACATCGCCAGCCGTCAACAGACGTAGTGCTCGACAAACCCCCTGATGGCCCGGAATGCCGGGTCCCTGACTACTGCCGGCGACGAAGAGTCAGTCCGCCGGCGCCGGCGACGGCCAGCAGGAGCGTCGCGGGCTCGGGCGCACGGACACCGGCGGGATCGCTCGGCGGATACCGTTCGGCCGGATCCGTCGGCGGATCGTGCGGCGGGTCGCGTCGGTGGATCGCTCGGCGGATCGCTCTGGCGGATCCGTTCGGCGGATTCGGCATGTCCGGCGGAGTCGGATCGTCCGGCGGCACCGAGCGTCGGCGGCAGCGGATCAGTCCGGAGGCGTCGAGCCCAGAGTGGCAGCGTCACGGGGGGAAGCGGATCCGGTGGCGGGCTGTCCGGCGGCTCACTGGGTCGCGTACAGGGAACAGGGGATGGAATCCCCTTCGAGCGGCGGCCGCCGCAGATCGGGGACGCCTGCCGTCGCCCGAATGAGCCCCGGGGATACTCGCGATCCTTTGTGACGGCCAGCCGAAGAGTCCATGCGCGAAGTGGTTTGCGGGAGCGGGCATTCCGCCAAGGCCGGGGAGCCGCCTGGGCAGCTAGAGCGCCCCGATGCAGCAGTGGCAGCGGCGTGATTCAAGACCTCGAGGGATGGCGCTCGTCTTCCGACACGACCGGCGGCGCCGACGCGGAGCTGGTTGCCGCAGCGCGTGCGCGCGTAGTGCCTGCCATCGGTCAGGACGGTTTCGCCGGCATGCAGCACCAGCGGACGGCGAAGTCCAGTAGACATCGCTGCCCACGCGATAAGAGACATACGCCAGGCGTGGCTGCGCGTCAGCCGGACGACGCGGGTCTGATCGCGACGTCAGGAAGTTCAGCGTAGTGGGCGCGCACGACCCGGGATCCGGTTTCGATCGATCGTTCGAAGCGCCTCTCTCGAGCGCGCGCCGCCGGGGATGATCGAGTGCGGAAATACCGGGCGATCCTCCTCGACCCGCACGGACGCGTCCGCGAGGTCCGCCGGCTCGGTGTCGAGTCGCCGGCGAAGACAATCGGCTGCGGCGAGGGGTCGCGGAACTCCAGGTCCGCAGACCGCGCCAGGCGGAAGAACGGTCCCCGCGAAGTACCCAGGGTTGCGGCACCGCCCACGGCAAGGACCGTCTGCGGGCGGGCGCCGCTCGGCGCCAGTGCAGCGACTGTCGAGAGGGCGGCAGATGAGCACTGCGCCCGAGACTTTGTTTGGCGATAGCTCAGCCAAGGGCTATTTTCAGCGAAACACCGGCAAGAGTGGCCGATCGTCGCTTCTAGCTCGGCCGTAGTCTGGCCCTGGCCCCTTACTTTTATCGGACCGTGTCCAGACGCTACGCGATTCCAGGAATCGCCGTCGGTCACACAAGATGCTTGTCCCGCGGGTCAGCCGACCTAGCCGTGTGGCTCCGGGCTGCAGCGATGGCCCACTCGGTTTTGATTGGGGAGGCGAAGAGGAAGTATGCGCCCCAGCAGGGACGAACGGGCGAAGGAGAGCGCCTCGGATTTCGAGGCGTCACCCGGCTGCGCTCGACCGCTTCTTTTCCGATGCCGTCCGGGCGTTTCCTTCCCCATCGCGCGCCCCGCGACGGAGGAACGCCCGACGCTTCGAGCCTTGCCTCGCACGTCAGGGAGCAGCGCCGAAACCGCATCAGTTCGCGACGAAAGCGCGAGCCAGAAGCCCCCGGCACATCCGCTGTTGCGCGCCGAAGACGTGTCTGCGCGCTTCGGAACCAGCCGTCGTCGAAGGCCAAGCCAGACGGCCGTCCGAGCGACCGCCTTCCGGGCGCGCGGTTCGAGAGCCCCGCCAGAAGCCTCCGGCCCGGTGTCACGACGCCGCCGCGTGGGCTGGGGGGCAAGCCGCAATCGCGGCCCTCGTGCTCGTCGGGCTCGCAGAGATCGTCACGATCGGCTGGCGCATGGTGGCGCGGCCATCCGAAACAGACTCGGGCGCTCTGACCGTGACGTCGAAGCCCGCCGGCGCGCAGTTTCTCGTCGATGGTGAGCCGGTCGGCGTGACGCCGGCGACGGTCAGGGTCCCCGAGGGCCTGCACGCGCTGGAGATTCGCTCGGGCGGTCCACGCAGGTGATGGCGCTTCGCATCGACAAGGGCCGCGACGTCTCGCGCTTTTTCGATTTGCCTGTCGGCACGGCCCCGCCAGTGTGCGTGTGGAGTCGAAACCCGGAGGCGCGCGCGTGCTGGTGGACGGACGAGTCCGCGGGCGATCGCCGGTGACCATCACCGGACTCAATCAGGGCAGCACGCGATCCGCGTCGAGCGCGGCTCGCAGTTCCTCAACGCGACGTGATGCTGGAGTCGGGCGGCGCATCGTATCTGAACCTCGGAAGCTCAAGGCCCTTCCAGCGGAGCCCACGGAGTCATGGATGGCTGGCGGTCTCGATGCCTGTGGAGCTCAGGCGTACGAGAAGGACGATTGGTCGGTGCGAGTCGTGCGGGCCCCTGGCGGCTGGAGGCTGGTTCGCACGAAATCGAATTCATCAACCAATCGCTCGGCGTGCGACTGCGGCAGACCGTGGACGTCGCCCCAGGCAAGACGGCAACGATCGATCTCGCGGTTCCTTCCGGCCTGGTCTCCATCTCGTCGTCGGCGTCCGCCGAGATTCAGATCGATGGCGAGACGGCCGGCACGGCGCCCAATCGTCAATCGTCCGCTGACTGCCGGTCAGCACGACATCGTGGCGGCACGAACAGAGCTGGGCGAGCGGAGGCTCTCGGTCACGATCGCGGCGGGTAGAATCGGTCTCCGTGGAGGATTGACTTCCGGAGATAGCGGTCGCGGAATCCTGAGGCCGAGGCTGAGTACCCGATCTCATGTGCAGACCGTCCATCGATCCAGACGAGGCGTGGGAACAGCATTCGATGCTCAAGGGGCCTCGATGCGTTCTTTACGCGCGAGCCCCAGCGCAGTCCGTCGCCATCCACGCCGGCGCCGCCTCCGGATACGAAGGACGAGACGCCACGTGCGGCGGGCCCCGATCGATCCGCCACCGATATCGGGCGATGCTCTCCGCTTTCGAGCAGGCACGCGGATCCACCAGCGGATCGGAGCCGTCGGTGGTCGAACGTGTTCCGTATGCTCCGAGGATCTGCCAGCAAGGGAGATCTAACCCGGGCCTGTGCTGGTCCACGACTCCGAGGCGGGCAAACGGGCGCTGCTGTCAGCGATCGGCGAAGGCCTCGGTGGCGCGTCGCGCTACGCGTCCGGGCTCGGATCGCGGACCGAGACTACCTCCGGGAGCGCGCGATCAGGAGCTTCACGCGTCCGGTCTTCAGCGAGCCGGCCCGGCCACGGAGCCGGAAGAAGAAGCGCGCCCCCGGCACGTCGATGCCGAGGACGCCGCGGTGATCGCCCTTTCGATCGTCGGGCTCGCAGAGGTCGGATGCTGGATCGGATGGCGAGTGACGAATCCGCCGCCGGCCTCTCGCGTCGCGAGTCGCGGCGCGGGGTCATCGCAAGCGGCGACCGTGGAGCCGATCGCGACGCCACCCGCTCCCGCGCCGCGCGCGAAGAACACTCCTCGGCCGGTGGCACACGCGAAGGCGGCGGTGCCGGCGCCTGCACCTGCGTCTACGAAGGGCGCGACACCGCCGCCAGCCGATCGCGAAGGATACGACGCGCCGGCGCCGGAGTCAACAGCTACCGCGGGGAGCGGGTCAGGGTGGGTGACGATGCCGCTGTCTCCGCCGGTGGAGGTCTTCGAACGGGGACGCGGGCTGGCGAGCCGAGACGGCCGTGTGAGCGTTGCCGGCCGGGCGTCCCGCTGATCTTCAGTTCAGGAACAAGGCGCTCGGCATCACGACACCCGCCGCACGGTGGAGGTGGTTGCGGACGGCGAGGCGTCCGTGGCGAAATCGACGTACCGCAGCCCGGCAGCGTCAACGTCCATGTAATGCGCTCCAGCGTGGGCCTCGGTGAGCATCGATGGCGCCCCCGTGGGCGACACGCCGCTGGCCAACCTTGCGCTCGCTGCGGGGCCGCGCGATGTGTCGTCTTCAAGCACCCCGAGTTCGGCGAGCGTCGGGTGAAGGTCACCGTGACCGCCGGGACGCCGCTGCGCGTCAGCACCGACCTGCGCGCGAACGCGAAGTGAGAAATGTGACTGTCGACTGCGACCGTCGACTGAACTGTCGACTGCGACCGCAGACTGGCGTCTACCGACCGCCGACTGGCGTTTTGATCGACGCCGTGGCAAGATCTCGATGACCTTCCGGAACTTGACCGGCTTGCCGTCGCGCGTTGCGGGCCCGGTAGCCGCCACTTCCGCGCATCGTTCTGCACGAGCGCGTCATCGGCGCTGCGGACTGATCGATCGCCGGACGACGGCCGATTCGACCCTGCCTCTTCGTTCGATTGACGATCTCGAAGAGCCCGACTGCCGGCGCCGCGACAAGCTGCTCCGGCGACGCGCCGGCGGCAGGATCGGCTCGAGCGGGACGGGCGGCACGACGATTCGTCGACAACTCGTCGTACGCCAGGTGGCGAGCGGAACTACTCGTCAGGTTTGGCGCCGGTGCCGGCGCGGCGCTCATCATTGGGATGCCGGCGGGGGACGCCTACGGTGCCGATGGGCTGGGTCGGAGGCGCCGAAGCGGGCGTCTGGAGGCGTTGTTCACCTTCGCGAGATCGCGGTATCAATCGCCAGCATTCGCATGTCTCCGAGCGCCGGCGGATCGCCTGCCCCCGCGAGCTGCTCGATCACGCGATCGAATCTCACCACCGCGGCGCGCGCGATCCCTCGGCATCGAAGCTTGCCTTGGCCTCGTTGTGCGCGGCGGCGAATGAGGTCGATCGAATCGCCTCGAATTGCGCGCGCGCGCCCGGCGACATGAACGAAGGGTCGGGGCGATATCGTGGATGGCTCAAGAGGAGCGTATCGATCGCGATGCGGGCCTGGTCGAGTGTCGCTTGAGCGCGAAGAGACGAAGGATGCGGTATTCCGTAGGCTCGATGTCGGCATCGGGGCCGTCCAGGAACGGCGCCTTGTCGAGGGCGGCAAGCGCCTCCTCGTGCGCGGCGGCACGCGTACGCCGTTTCGCCCTGGTCAACGCGTCCTGCGCGCCAACGGCGACGAGACAGGCACAGCCAGAAGAGTGTGGTTGCGAGTTGCGCCGGGTCCTTCGGGTCATCTCACACCGGGCAGATTCTACTACGCTCGGCGGGCTCGAAGTGTGAACTGAAACGGCTTTCCAGCGTGTCACAAGAGGTCCGTTTACGATGTGCGGCTTTCAGTCCTCCGATTCATTCATCGAGCGGTCGGTTTCGACTGCGGAGTCGAGACGGACGCGACGCGCCGAAGATAGTTCTCCGTATGAGCTGGCGGCCATACTTCTCTGCAAGACGGAACAACTGGGCTTCGTCGATGAAGCCCTTGCTAGGCGTGATCTCCTCTATGCAGGCGACCTTCAGACCCTGCCGAAGCTCCGAGCGTCTGCACGAACTGGGAGGCGGCTAACAGGGAATCATAGGTGCCCGCTGTCGAGCCAGGCCACACCGCGTCCGAGTTTGACCACCAGACAGTTGCTGCCGGCGAAGAGTATTCGCGGTTGACGTCGGTGATCTCGAAGCTCCCCGCGCCGAGGGCGTCAGCTCTCTCGCGATGTCGACCACGGTTGCGTCATAGAAGTACAAACCGGTGACGGCCCGGATTGGAACGCGGCGATCGGGGCTTCTCTTCGATGCTCGTGGCGCGTCCATCCTCATCCGAATCCACGACGCCGTATCGCTCGGGATCGGTCACGTGATACGTGAACAGCTCCGCCCCGATCGCCAGCTCGGCGGACTGTTCGAGAGCGCTGATCAAATCATTCCCGTAGAAAATGTTGTCGCCGAGAATCAAACAGCACGGGCGAAGAGCCGATGAAATCGGCTCCGATGACGAGCGCCTCGGCGATGCCGCGGGAGCTGCGGCTGTTCGCGATAAGCTCAGTTGAATCCCAAGCTCGAGTCCGTCGCCGAGCACGCCTCGTGATCATCGGGAGATCTCGCGGCGTGCTGATGATCAAGACGTCCCGGATGCCGGCGAGCATCAGAGTGGCCAGCGGGTAGTAGATCGTCGGCTTGTCGTACCGGCAGCAACTGTTTGCTGATGGTGGAGGCGTCAGCAGTGCAGCCTCGTTGCCCTGCCGCCGGCCAGGATGATGCCTTTCATGTTCTTGACCGGGGGCTTCGCCCCGCCGGACCCCCATCGCCGTCGCTCGCGGGGGCCCCGGCGCCCGCGCCGCTCCGGCGAGACGCGCCTACGGCGCGCTAGCCCGTTCATAAACATCGCAGTCATCGTGCGTTCAGTCCGGATACGATGGCGCGCCATCCGTTGTGCGGCAACGGCGACGAGAAATCGCTGTAACCGGCCGCATAGACCATCCGTCCAGGTCAATGCTCACTCGAGTTGACAACGCGGGTGGCGCCCGGCAGGGCCGCCCCGCCCGCCGCGCAGGCGCCTCACGCGCGTGACAAGTGCCTTTGGCGCCGAGGACGGGAGGGCTGCCGAGCAAGTGACCCGCAATTGACCTGAACTCGAGTGGCTCCGGTAGGATTCGTTGGAGGTCCTACTTGAACTGGGTCGTCAATCGTAGTTGAGACGGCCATCGTCGAACGCGAGGCGGCACTTTCGTCGGATGGATCGTAAGAACCGGCTCGTGACGCTGGAGCAGGCACGGCAGGATCCTGACCGATCACTTTGTAGCCGTGCGCCACGCCTGGAGGAACCAGGATCTGCCACGGACGCAGCTCGCCCACGTATATCGTGTTGCGTCGGCCGAACGTCGGTGATGCCGTTCGCAGGTCGGCCAGGGCAGCCTGGAGCCCTCCCCTTCACGACGGTCCAGCAATCATGCTTCGCCGCAAGACGGTGGTGGAAACGCCTTGACCACACCGCAGGGTGCGTGAGCGTCGCGGACGACGAGAATGGTGTCGGCGGGATACTGGCTGGCGAGCCCGTGCCCGACCCGCAACACACCTCCATGGAAGTGGCCGCGGTCGTCCGGCCAGATGGCAATCGGGTCGATGCGGACACCGTGAACGGGGGCGTCCGGCCGCTGGCGACTGGATGACGGCGCCGAGCCCCCTTTCGCACTGCGGCACGTCGAGGTCGCCAGGTTGAAGGCTCACGTATTTTCGGGGCCGGGTGGGTCCCGAGCGCCGCTAATTGTATCGCCGTTGCTCTTGACAAGCCTGTCGCCACGCGGCGTCGCGCTTTCCGCAGGTCGTCCTGGCCCGCACTGTCAGCCGTAGAACGCGTTGACGCCGATCCCGCTTGTTCGGGGACGCGCCCCCGAATATCGAATATCATGCGACTTGGTGCGACGGCTTGTAGCCCTCGTCCCGAAAAAACCCGATGTCCCTGACCCGTTTCTCCTCGAAGCCTTCGGCGACAAGGTCAGTCGAGAGACTGGCGGACCGCCTCGGGCAGCAGGCAGGTCCTGAAGCCGCCGGGCGTTTCACCGAACGATGACGATGGCCAGGCTGACGCCTTCGATCTGACGCTCGACGCGGGGCTGGACTTTTTCAGCTCGGAGCGGAACGCGGCTCCAGCCGCTCCAGACCGTCTGGCCGAAGGGAGTTATCGGGTTCGGCCCGGCTCAACAGCGCGGCGCCGCATTACGAGCCTGCACCCGCGAAACCTCTCGTCACGCCGCCTCCCACACCGAGACACCAGACAGTCTCGCCTGCGCCGGCGTTCATTTCGACGCCGCTTGAGGACTTCGAGCCGAAAAAGCACGCCAGTCGTGCTGCCGAGCCCGCGCAACCCGCACGGCCGAAGCAGCCGACGACGACACGGATTCCGGCCGTCCCGGTCGAGCCGGTTCGCAAGCAGCCGGCCCGTGCGTCCACACCACGGGCCAGTGGGTCCGCCGAGCCTCGCCACAGGCTCTGCTAGTGGCGGTGCTGTTCGTTGGCGGTGGCCTGGAAGTGGGGTGGATTGGCATGCGCATCGCCAGGACGCTGGGAACGCCCGCCGGCCCTCCCGCGGGAGCTTCGGTTTGCACCGCCACAAATGCCAGATGCACGGTCCGCTTCGCTGTCCCGCCCAGGCAGCTCGCGAGTCCGCGCCGCCGCCGGACAAGGCGAGGACCGACGCTAACCTCGCTCCGAAACCGCTCCCGAAACCCTCGGGCCCCGTCTGGGTCCTGATATCCGCGACGGTACCCGTCGAGATTATCGAGGCGGGCCGTCGCGTCGGCACCAGTTGGGGGGAGGAGGCGTCCGACTGTCCCCGGCACCCACGGCCGCTGCATCGTCAACCGCGCCCTTTCCGTCGAGACTGGGCAGTCCGTCGGATCGTGGCAGGGACGGCGATGTCGCTGGTAGTGGAGATGGCGGAAAGGCCGGTTTGTGGAGGCCAAACGCTCGAACGACAAGATCTGTCGCTTGTGAATCCACCCAGGAGCTTTACCGCGTTGATCGGTTTCGGATCACTCCGGAACGCACATGTCCTGCCCGACTTCTCGTCCGATACGAACCGCGACGATCTCGTCGGCATGTCCTTTCATGCAGATCGCGAGTCTGTGTCGTTGCAGGCGCAGGAGCCTGGCTATCGTGCCGCCTGGGATCTCGAGACGGAATCGGGGCTCGACATTTCACATCAGAGGACGGCGAGTCGAGCCAATTCCTGAGCACCACGATGGCTGTCGGAGCCAGGCCCTCCGGTGACGATGCGGCGCGTGAAGGCGAGGGTCGCTCGCGGTCAGCTCGAAGTCAGGTGAGTCCCGTCGTGAATCCGAATGTGGTGCCGATCGCGACTGGTGCATTTTCTCCGGCCCCAGTCGGCGGCGTTGCCCTGGAGCGGCGAGGGAAGCTCGCCGCGTTCGTGCCGCGCCTGATTCAATCGGCGTCTCGATCGCCTCGCGTCGACCCGCGGCGCTGCGGTCGGGCAGACGAGGCGCGCGCACGTCACCGAGTCGCTCTCCACGACGCTCGCGCGCAGCCACGGTGGCCGGATCGATCTCGCGACTGGCCTTCCTGGTCGATGCTGTCGTCTCCTCCGGCTTCGCCGGGTTGTGGTCGGTGAGCCAACGGTTGTCGAGAATCCGGCCGCATCGCTTGCAGAGAGTGCGGGCGTCTCCACCGAGCCTGTCGTTACTGAGGCCGTGCGAGGCAGCGTCGTCTCGCGGGGATCGAGGCGGGAGGCGAGCCGCTCCGCGTGCGCGTGACGTTCACAGATCCCGGTCACTCCCGGCGGAACGACCCGCCGATCGCACGGCGCCGTCATGGGTCTGCCGGTCTCCGCGCGCCGGTGTCGCCGTGGAAATCTTCGAGCGCGAGCAGCAGATCGGCACGAGCTGGAACGGCGGAATGAAGCTGACGCCAGGTCCCCACGACCTGCGCATCGTCAATCGCGGCATGGGCATCGATCTGCCGAGGTCCAGTCAAGGCCGTCGGCGGCGCGATGGCGTCGCTGAGCATCGTCTTCCCTCGGCATTCTTCAGATCAATGCGGTGCCGTGGGCGACAGTGGACGTCGACGGCGTCGAGATCGAGCAATACGTAACTG